>Ga0136614_10001515_pt1 | contig 13727 bp, 13 predicted proteins | sample AntDrymUQ2792106_2_FD_106643 | JGI IMG/M metagenome (GOLD analysis project Ga0136614, IMG submission 106643) | Polar desert sand microbial communities from Dry Valleys, Antarctica - metaG UQ279 (21.06) | ecosystem: Environmental > Terrestrial > Soil > Desert | place: Antarctica: Dry Valley...
GCCACGGCCCTGCTCCGTCGACGCCCGCTCTCGCAACACCTCGCCCGCCGAAGTCCCTGGTGCGCCGCTCGCCAGAACCCGGAACGCCTGCCCAACCTCCCGGAAACCGTCCGGCCCACTAGTCGGGGCGGCCGGACCCGAGCTCTCGAGTCGGGCGAGGCGGCGAGTCGCTCGAGCGGCGGCCGCTGGCGATCTGCAGAAGCGGGATGAACGGTCGCCGCCCGCGCGTTTAGAATCCTCGCGTGGCTCGCGCCCCCCTCACGCAGCCGTGACCGCTCTGGCCGTCGCCGGACGCCGATTCCTCCCTCGCGGCTGGACCGATCTCGGCTGCCAGCTCCTGATCTGGTTCGGCTTCCTGCTCGCCTACCAGGTGGCCCGCGGTGTCGCCGACCGCAACCCGACCCGGGCCTTCTCGAACGGGCTCGCCGTCATCCGCGTCGAGCAGCACGTGAACGCCTTCTTCGAGCTGACCCTTCAGCAGTTCATGGCGGGCTCGCACGTCCTGAGCTGGGTCGCGTCGTTCACCTACTGGAACTCCGAGTTCACCGTCGTCGGGCTCGCACTTCTCTGGGTCTACCTGCGGCGGAACGAGCACTTCGTCCGCTTCCGGAACTGGATCCTCGCCGCCAATGTGATCGGCCTCGTCGGCTACGTGCTGATCCCGACCGCCCCGCCGAGGATGTTCCCGGATCTCGGCTTCGCGGACACGCTCGCCGGACACGCCGGGCTCAACCACGGGAGCGGCCTGATCGAGCTGGCCTCGAACCCCTACGCGGCAATGCCGAGCCTCCACGCTGCGGACGCCCTCATCGTCGGGATCACCCTGGCGCTGATCGTGCGCGTCTGGTGGGCGCGCGTGCTCTGGCTGCTGTGGCCGGCCTGGGTCTGGTTCTGCGTGATGGCGACCGCGAACCACTTCGTGCTTGACATCGTGGCCGGCGTCGCCGTCGCCCTCGTCGCCTGGCTCCTCGTCTCCCGGGCGCGCGCGCCCTTCCGGACGGCGCAAGCCGCCCGCTAGCGACGGTCCGCTTGAGCCGCGCCGCCGCGATCAAGCAGGGCTACACGGACGAGGCGAGGCGGCTCGCATCGCAGTCGATGGCGAGCCTCTCCCGCACGCGCCTGTCTCCGAACGCGCTCACGGCCGCCGGCGTCTCGCTCTGCGCCGCTTCGGCCGTGCTCGTCTACTTCGAGTACCGCTCCGACCTCCTCTTCTTCTGGCTCGGCGCCGCCGTCTTCGTACTCGGGTCGATCCTGGACATCCTCGACGGCGCCCTTGCGAGGACGAGCGGCAAGGCAACGCCGTTCGGCGCCTTCATCGACTCGACGACCGACCGCGTCAGCGAGGGCTTCATGCTCGGCGCGATCGCGCTCGTCTTCATGCGCCACGGTCACGAGCTGGCGCTCGCGTTCACCTTCGCGGCCGTCTCGGGCTCGTTCCTCGTCAGCTACACGCGAGCCCGCGCGGAAGCGCTCAGCCTGCGCGGAGACGTCGGCATCGGCTCCCGCGCCGAGCGCGTGGTCGTGATCACCGCCGGTCTCGTTCTCGCCCCCTGGGGCATCCTGCCCTGGGCGATCTACGCCCTGACCGCAACCGCCTGGCTCACCGTCGTCCAGCGGGCACTGCACGTCCGCAAGCAGCTCCGCGCGCGCGGCGAGTAAGCCGTCCCCTAGCCCCGGGCCGAAGCCTCCAGCGCCGTGACGGTGGGCCGCGTATACTGCTAGCACTTCTGTGCTAGCTCGCTCAACGCTCTTCGTCCGGCTTCCGCCTTCGCTCAAGCGGGATCTCGCCGTCGCGGCCTCCCGGACCGGACGCAGCCTCAACGACATCGCCGTCGGCGCGCTCGCCGCGCACGTAGGTCTGGCCTTCACTCCCAGCGGCCGGCCCGGAGGCGTTCCCGGGGACTCGAGCGGTGTCGTGCTGCGGATGGAGCCTGAGCTGAAGGCGCGGCTGCAGGCGCGTGCGCGGCAGCGGAAGCGGACGACCAACGACCTCATCGTCGAGACGCTCGCCGAGCGGCTCGGAACCGGAAAGGATCCCATGGCTTCCAGGAACGGCAAGGCCCCGCGCAGCGAGGACCGCGTCCGCGTCGCACTCATCGGCGTCGGCAACTGCGCCAACTCGCTCCTGCAGGGAGTCGAGTTCTATCGCGACGCGAGCCCCGACGAGTTCGTTCCGGGGCTGATGCACGTCGATCTGGGCGGCTATCACATCCGTGATATCGAGTTCACCGCGGCCTTCGACGTCACTACGGACAAGGTTGGCAAGGATCTCGCCGAGGCGATCTGGGCGCACCCGAACGACACGTACCGCTTCGCCGAGGTGGCGAAGACGGGGATCAGGGTCTCGCGCGGGATGACCCACGACGGGCTCGGCCAGTACCTCTCGAAGGTCACCACCAAGGCGCCCGGGGAAACGGACGACGTCGCCGGAATCCTCAGGGAGACCGGCACGGACGTCGTTGTCAACTACCTCCCGGTCGGGTCGGAGACCGCGACCAAGTGGTACGCCGAGCAGATCCTCTCCGCCGGCTGCGCGATGGTCAACTGCATGCCCGTCTTCATCGCCCGCGAGGCCTACTGGCAGAGGCGCTTCGAGCAGGCCGGAGTGCCGATCATCGGCGACGACATCAAGTCGCAGGTCGGCGCGACGATCACCCACCGCGTGCTCACGAGCCTGTTCCGCGAGCGCGGCGTCAAGCTCGACCGGACGATGCAGCTGAATGTCGGCGGCAACTCCGATTTCCTGAACATGCTGGAGCGCGAGCGGCTCGAGTCGAAGAAGATCTCGAAGACGAACGCGGTCACGTCGATGCTCGACTACGACCTCGGCGAGGGCAACGTGCACGTCGGCCCGTCCGACCACGTGCCTTGGCTGACGGATCGCAAGTGGGCCTACATTCGCATGGAGGGCAGCTCGTTCGGCAACGCCCCGCTGAACGTCGAGCTGAAGCTCGAGGTCTGGGATTCGCCGAACTCGGCCGGGATCGTGATCGACGCGGTTCGGCTGGCCAAGCTGGCGCTCAGCAACGGCATCGCTGGTGCGCTCGAGGGCCCGAGCTCCTACCTGATGAAGTCGCCGCCGAAGCAGATCGTCGACGACGAGGCCAACGAGGCTGTCGAGCGGTTCATCGCCCAGAACGCGCGGAAGTCGGCCGGCAAGGCCGTCGCCCGCGCGAGCGCGAGGCGGTAGGCGGTCGCTTGGCGCTCCGCCGGATCTTCCTGCTCGGGGCCGCGAGCATCGTCTCGCTCGCGGCTCTCGTCGCGATCGCCACGGTCCTGACGGGCGACTTCGGCGACACGGAGGGGAAGATCTTCGCGACGCTCGCGACCGCGTTCGTCGCGGTCTCGACGGCGGCCGCCGGGCTGGCGCTCCTGGAGCGAGGGGTGGCGCGCCCGCTGGGGGTCGCCGGCGTCGTGCTCGCAGCCGGCGGGTTCCTGCTCTGGTCCGAGCAGATCTGGGCCGGGCACGACAGCGAGGGCTACTGGAAGCTGCTCCTCCTCGTCTTGACCTGGACGCTCGCCGTGCTCGTGGTCACGACGGCGCGCCTGATGACGCGGTCGGAGCGGCTCCTGCGCACCCTGTTCCGCATGACCGCCGTGGCAACCGTGGGTGCCGCTCTGACAGCATCGACCGGGCTGCTGCGCGAGCAGGGTGACGGGTGGCAGCTCTTCGCCGTCTTGCTGATCGTGGCGGTCGTCGGCCAGATCCTGACGCCGATCCTCGAGCGGTACGCCGGCGAGCTTCCGGCGGGGGGAGCCTCGCAGGAGCGCGTGTTGGGCGCGGTCGCTGGTGCGGTGGTCGTCGCGGTGCGCACGGGCCGAGGACGGCGCTCCGTCCGCGTCGGCGAGCGCGACATCCCGATCGCCGACGACGAGACGGTGCTGGTTCGGACCGCGTGAGTAGCGGTCCGCGACTTTCGCGCGTCTATTCGCGTTCAGCTCCACCAGCACGAATCGCATCGAGCAGCTCGCCGGTCGTGTAGACGGTGACTCCCGCCACCTCCATGTCCTTGTCCTGAGACCAGATCGGAAGCGCACGGTTGAGGGCCAGCGCGACCGTCGGCCAGTCCTCAGGATCGCGCGCGGCCATACGTCGCTCGGCCTCCGCGCGTTCCGGCTCGTAGACCCCCGGAGCCTGCCAATGGACGGGAATGACCGCAAGCGCAGCCAAGAGCAGCGGGGCGTCTAGCCCTCGCCGCTCGGCCAGCGCGGGCAGGTGCTCCGCGACCTCGTCGGCGACGGCCTGAGCGGCCAGACACGTTGGGCCGGAATCCGAGGCGAAGACAAGGCGGGCGCGTCCACCGATCAGGGCCGACAGGATGACGTTGGCGTCAGCGACGACGGCGGAGGGTAGCGAAATCTCTCAGGACCTCCTCCTCGGCGACACCCCGAGCCTCGCGCTGCGCTGCAATCTCATCCGTAAGCCGGAGGAAGATCTCACGTCGGACTTCCTCGGGAAGTTCAGGCGCCTCCCAAGGAAGAAAGAATCCGGCAGGCCGCCCGTCTCGGGTAACGAGGATGACGTCGTCGGAGCGGAACATCTCGCTCGCTCGATCCCGGAAATCGCGAACAGTCACGACCTTCATGTGATCACCACGGTGGTCACACACTACACGACTCGGGCCTCATCCGCCAGCACGAAGGAGGGTGGGACGGGACATCCGGGGCTGCTGCCATCCTGTCGGTGCCGATGGACGAGACAAGACAGAAGCTCCAGCAGTTATTCGAGGAGCACTACCGCTCCTGCGGCTGGAAGCCGATCGTCGAGCAGGACGGCACGGTTCGAGCCTCCGGGGTCGGCGGAGTCACGTGGATCGGGCTTCCCATCATCGGTGACGACCTCGTCGATCCCGACTTCGAGGCACGGCTGCTGCGGCTGAGCGGCGAGCGGATGCCGCGGGGCGAGCTCTGCCCGCTCGAGCTCCTCCCGGACGAGCCGTCCGCGCCGGCCCTGCGGAGCCTCGTCGAGCGCCTGCGGCTACGCGACCGCGGCAACGTCGAGATCTACTCGCTCGCCGCCTGATCCTCGACCTCGGCGCGGCCCACCGTGCGATAGAAGTGGCGGATTTCTTCGCGAGAGTTCGCTCCGATCTCGAACAGGTCGAAGATCAGCTCGTCGATCTCGTCCCGAAGCGCCTGGATGTCGGCCTGCGGATCAGCCCTCAGCGCCGCCACGATCTGCTCGACTCGCCGAACCACCGCCGATTCGATCTCGCGCGGGGGTCGTCGGTAGGGCAGCTTCTCGATGTAGCCGAGCGACGCGGTAGCGGTGGCGTTTACCAGCTTCTTCATAAAATACGTGGCGAGCGAGGAATTCAGGTACGCCAGCATGAAGAGCTCGTTCTGCGTTTCCTCCTCGACGAAGATCGCACTCCCCTTGTGGCTGAAAATCCATCCCTCCGGCAACAGGCGCGCTGAAAGAGGGCCACTTCCAACATCGGGATACGTCAACCCGCGCCTGAAATAGAACGGCTCGTTCTGCAGGCGTGGTTTTCGCGATGTCCGCACCGGAAGCGCGTTCCGGCGTCTTATCCGCTACCGAGTCGCAAGACCAGTCGATGGCAATCCGCGGCGGGCGCCAGTACGGAGAGAACCCCTCTCCCTTCGCAAACGGAATCCAGTGAGGACGATGCAGCGGAATGCCCTGCCGCTTTTCAGCGCCGCTCAGCGACCTCACGACATCATTCGCACTCACCACCTTCTCAAGCCCTTGCACCGGTTCCTCGATGCCGGCGAGGAATCTCTTGTCATCCGCCGTTGCCAGCCCCTGCCGGCCACGCGCGACATCCCTCACTCGAAGCGATTGCCTCGCAGCATCGAGCACATCGCGCGGAACGCCGACAAAGAACGGCGTCTCGTCGAGTGCCTCGTACTCCTCCTGCCGAAGCTCCTGCACCTTCGACGCAGGTGGATCGGCGAAGTCGCGCGGATCGCGGACGTAGTCGACGAGCCGCATCACGTGCTCGCGCCGCGCCTGCTCGTCGCTGCACCGCTCGAGGGTGATGATCGCCATCCCCGCGAACTGAAAGCTCACTCCTTCGAAGTGCTTCGTGTCCGTCAGGAGCAGCTCGACGATCTTGCACCTGTCGAGGATCCGGCGCCTGAGGCGCGTGTACGTCGTCAGCGTTCGGTAGCTGTCGTTCGTGATCAGGCACAGGCGACCGCCCTCGCGCAGCCGCTCGATGCCGTTGGCGATGAACATCGCGTAGGTGTCGCGGTCGCCGGTGCCGATGCTGCCGGTGTTCAGCTCCTTCTGGCTCGGGCCGTAGAGCCGGCCGTAGACGCCGGCCTTGTACTTCGGCTTTCGCGCGCCGTACGGCGGATTTCCGACAACCGCGTCGAACTGCTGCGCGTCGATCCGGGCACGCTCGTCAACGTCGGCGTCGACGACCCGCTCCGCGTCCGTGAAAAGCGCCTCCCGCTGGGGCGAGTGGAGCAACATGTCGTGCACGTACAACAGGAGAGGCCGCACGTCCGCGTTCTCCTCGCTGAGCAAGAACAGCCTGATCGCGGCGAGCGACAGCGCGAACGAGTCGATGTCGGCGCCGTAGAGCTGGTGCTCGACGATCCCCGAATACGCCTGCTCGCGCCCGACTCCACGCTCCGCGTAGAGCGCGATCAGCCGCTCCACGATCTCCTCGAGGAAGTGGCCGGAGCCCATGCAGGGGTCGAGCACGCGAGACTCCGCTGACAGGTTCAGCTTCGACACCATGTACGTGACGTCCCCGTGCGGCGTGTAGAACGCGCCGAGCTTCGCCTGCTGCCGGCGTCGCGCGGAGAGAAGGCTCTGGTAGATGTCGCCGACGTGGCGGTTCGTGAGCCGCTCGAAGCTCTTCGTCGACAGGTCGTACACGAGCTCTGCCAGCGCCTCCTTCCCCGGGCGGAAGTAGTCGTACGCGTCCTCGCGATAGACCAGGGGGAACTGCTCGGCCGCCAGGTCGAACGCAACCTGGATCAGCTCGCGCCAGCTGTTCTGCTCGATGACGTGTGCCTGGATCGCCGGCGCCAGCTCCTGCCGGAGCGTAAGGTAGACCGACTCGTCTTCCGGATCCCACGACGCAGTCGTGTCCTTGATTCGCCGCCGGAGCAGCGCGAGGAACACGGCGACCGTGCTGGAAGTGGTATCGGCGCGGCTGCGCGGCAGAAACTCGCGCATGATCCGGTAGAAGCCGGGCAGGCGGCGCCCCTCGCAGAGGCTCAGGAAGAACACCTTGTTGAGGTAGTTGAGGGCCGCCTGAGTCACCAGCTCGCCCGCGACCTGCGGTTCTCGCTCCGTTCCGACCTCAGCGACCTTCCTGTCGTAGAGGCGGCGCATGCGCTCGAGCGCAACCGGCCGAGCGATCAGCCATTTGCCGAACTCGCCGACCAAGGTCGGCGATTCGCTCTTCACGACCTGGGTCGCCTGATTCACCTGGAGCCGGAGCGAGTCCTCGATCCGCTCGAGGTGGTAGAGGAGGATCTCCCGGAGCCTGCCGGCGTCGACGATCTCCTGTGCGAACTCACCGCGCAGCTGGAACTTGCGGACGCGGTCCCAGCTCCAGATCTCGTCGAGCTCTTCGTACTCGAGCTGTCCGAGGAGCGAAGGATCAACCACGGTCTTGAGGCGGAAAAAGCGGCTCCGCGTCGGCTTGCCGCAGTAGAGAACGAGGTACGGCGGCGGCTTTGCGAAGTCCTCGCTGCCGGCGTAATCGATCAGCTGCCGCTTCGCTCGCTCCCACTCGAGGACCGAGTCCACGGCCTCGTAGCGCTTGATTTCGCAGAGCACGACCGGCGCATTGCCGATCAGGTAGAGGCCGTCGTAGCGGCCTGTCGTCTTCTGTGATTTCAGCCGGCGCGTAGCGAGCGTCCGCTGCTCGACGAAGTACTCGCCGTCCGCCTGCGAGCCCGTGCGCGATGGGTACCCCAGCGCATTCATGTCCGGCTCGAATAGCTTCGCGTGGACGTCGGCCTCGGAGTACGTCTGCTTCTGGCTCTCCGGGATGTCCAGACTCGGGAGGCGCAGGCTCACGCGACACTTCCCGCCATGGTGAAGACGCCTTCCCGCTTCAGGTGTGCCGACACTGCACCAAGTTTCGCACCGGCTGCGTACGACAGCCGGTGTTGCCCGGAGAAACTGGTTGGGTGCTACGCCGGATCGGGGGGCGGCGGCGGTGAGGTCTCGTCCGCGTGCTCGTCGGCGGCGTCGACCTGCGTCGGCAGCGGCTCGTCCCACGGCGCGTCGGCGGGCTCGTCGGAGGCACCCTCCTCATCGATCCGGCGCTGCGTCGGGTTCCTGCCGCTCTCGTCGACCTCAGGCTGTTGCTCTTCCATGCGGCCGATGATTGCCCCGATCGCGGGCCCCGGAAACCCCGGAACGCCTGCCGGAGGGCGGTAGACTGGGGCCTCGTGGCGCTACGGATCTGTCTCGTGACGCCGTTCGCCTGGTCGCAGCCCCACGACGTCAACGAGCACGTTCAGGGTCTCGCGATCGGTCTCCGCGAGCTCGGGAATCGAGTCACGGTCCTCGCGCCGTCGGGCCGCGCAGCGGAGCTCGTTGCCGGGCGACGGGCGCTCCAGAACGGGGCGGAGGCCGAGGTGATCGCCCTCGGCCCGGCGGTCCCCATCTCCCGCCGGAGCCGGATGGGCGTACCGGTCGGCGTCCGCGCCAACCTCTCGCTCGCGCTCCATCGGGGCGACTTCGACGTCGTCCACGGCTTCGAGCCGGGGCTGCCGAGCCTCTCCTACCTCGCGCTCCGGGGCGCGACCGGCCTGGCGGTCGCCACGTTCGTCTCGGCCGAGCGCCTGTCCTACCCGCCCGGCAAGGCGCAGCGTGGCCGGCTGCTCGGGCGCCTCGACGCCCTGATCGCCACGTCGCCCGAGACCGCGGCCGCAGCCGCGGAGCGCTTTCCAGGGGACTACCGCGTCCTGACCCCGGGCGTCGACCTGGGGCTCTTCCACCCGGAGCCGAAGAGACGGCTCGCCGTGCTCGAATGGCGACCCACCGACCGCCCGATCGCCCGCTCGGCGCTCCACGTTCTCGGCGAGCTTCCGGGCTGGGAGCTGGTGTTTCTCCGGACGAAGCCCCTCACCGGCCGCCCCTACGTGCCGCGCGCCCTGCGCGAGCGAGTGCACCTGCGCACCGGCCGGGACGGTGTCGCGCGCGCACCCCTCCTGAACGAGGCGGCGATCTTCATACCCTCGACGACCGGACTTGCGCGCGTCGCGCTCGAGGCCGCTGCCGCGGGCGCCGCGATCGCGACGGCTCCGGGGGTCAACGAGCAACCCGAGCTCGCCGCCGCAGCCTTCGCCAGGCTCGCCGAGAACGACGCTCTGCGTGGTCAGCGAGGGGCGGAGGCTCGCCGCGCGGCGGAGCCCCAGAGCTTCAGGGCCCTCGCCGCCGAGGTCGACGGCCTGTACCGGGAGCTCGGCACGCGACGGCGGAGCCCGCGGCGGGCGCGCGGCGCCGATCCGCTGGCCGGCCGTGAGTGGATGGTCTGCGACCTCCACATGCATACCTCCTGGTCGCATGACTGCCGGGTCGAGGTGGGCGACCTGCTGTTCCACGCGGAGGAGGAGGGGCTCGGCGCGATCGCGGTGACCGACCACAACGCCTTCGGCGGCGCCCTCGAGGCGGTCGAGCTCACTCGGGGACGGTCGCTGACCGTGATCGCGGGGGAGGAGGTCAAAACCGACGGCCAGGGTGAGGTGATCGGCCTCTTCCTCTCGGAGGAGATCCCGCGCGGCCTGTCCTTTGCGGACACGATCGAGGCGATCAGAGCGCAGGGTGGCCTCGTGTACCTCCCCCACCCCTTCGACCGCATGCACGCGATCCCCGACCCGGCGACGCTACACCGGCACCTCGCCGACATCGACGTCTTCGAGGTCTACAACGCACGCCTGCTGTTCGAGGGCTACAACGACGAGGCGCTCCGCTTCGCCCGCAAGTACAACCTCGTCGCCGGCGCGGGGTCGGACGCGCACGTGCTCCAGGGCGTCGGAACCGGTGCAGTGCGTATGCGCTCGTTCGACGGGCCGGAGGACTTCCTGATCAGCCTGCGCGGGGCAGAAATCCTGCGGAGGCCCAAGTCGCTCGTCTACCTGCAATCGCTCAAGTGGATGGCCCAGGCCAAGGAAAGAGTCCGCTAGAGGAGAACTGGGGTCCGCTCGTGTCTGCAGCTTCTACCGACGAGATCTACGAGCGCTATCTCAAGAAGGCCATCTCCGAGATCAACGAGCTCGGAGACGAGATCGCGCACGCCGCCGGCGAGGCACGTGTGCCCGTGCTCGGCTCCGGGCACCCGCTCGCAGACGTGCTGCTGCTCAAGTACCGGCCCCAGTCCTCCGAGGTGCAGGAGGGCGTCGCGTTCTACGGCCGCTCGGGCCAGGCGATCCTCAAGTCCCTCCAGCGATTGCGCGTCGACCCGATGGCCGTCTACGGGACGAACTGCCTCAAGACCGCCGACGAGGACCCGGAGGAGGCGCAGGCCTGGCTGACGCGCGAGCTGCACATCGTCCAGCCGAAACTCGTGGTCGTGATGGGCGAGGAGGCGCTCGGGTTCCTGAACGCGCTCGAGTTCCCGCTCTCGACGGCGCTCGAGCCGGCGATGGGCGAGCTCCAGCAGCTGACCCCGACGACCGAGGCGCTGTACGTGCCCGACGTCGACTCCTCCCTCGACGAGGCCTCGGCGAAGACGCGGTTCTGGAACGCCTTCAAGACGCTCGGCCCCTGGTGGGCGGAACTTCCGCCCTACTGAGCCGAGGTCGCGCGATCGCCCTCGCCGCGCTCGGCGGCGGGCTCGTGGCCTACTACGCGGTCAGCGAGTCGCTGCTCGACGTCTCGACTCCCTGGGACGTGGCGTTCCTCGCGCTCGTCCTGATTCCGGCGGTCTTCGCGCTCGTCTACCTCGTGCTGCCGATTCGCCGCGCTCGCGGCCTCCTGCCGGTCGGGCTCGCGCTGGCCGGCCTCGCGTACGCGCTCGAGCTCGGCGACCTCGAGATTGCCGCCAACTTCGCGAAGCTCGCCGCGATGACGACGCTCGCGTTCTGGTTCCTCGGCTACTTCGAGGACGTCTCCTGGGTGGCGCTCGTGGCGCTGATCGTGCCGATCGTCGACGCCTACTCGGTCTGGCGCGGCCCGACCCGGCACATCGTCACCGAGCGGCAGGAGATCTTCGCCACGCTCTCCTTCGCCTTCCCGATCCCCGGAGAGCACGGCGCCGCGAACCTCGGCCTGCCCGACCTGCTCTTCTTCGCGCTCTTCCTCGCCGCCGCCGCGCGCTGGTCGCTTCGCCTGCGCTCCACGTGGGTTGCGCTCACGGCGTCGTTCGGCCTGACGATGGCACTTGCGGTCTACCAAGATCCCTTCGGCATCGGCGGGCTCCCGGCGCTGCCGCTCCTCTCGATCGGCTTCCTGGCGGTCAACGCCGACCTGATCTGGCGTTCGCTACGCGCCGAGAGGACCGATCCGGCGTCCGCGCCGGGCGCTGACTGATACCCTTACTTTCCATAGGCAAAGTAAGGCATGTCCCGAGAAGGCGCGGTCAGACGCGCATCACCGCGAAGAACCAGGCGACGATCCCGGTCGAGGCGCTGCGGGCGGCCGGCCTCGGGCCGGGCGACGTCATCCGCGTGGAGGCTGATGGCGCGGGCCGCATCGTGCTCGTGCGCATCGACGATCCCATCGAAAAGTGGGCGGGTTCGTTCGACGACCTCTGGCCCGAGGGATACCTGGAGGAGCTCAGAGGCGAGTGGCGCTGATCGTCCTCGACGCCAGCGTCGTCGTCGCGTTCTTCAAGCGCAGCGACCGTCACCATGGGCGCGCCGTCGAAGCCCTCGAGCGGTGCCGCGATGAGGACTTGAGGGTGCCGGCGTCAGCGTACGCCGAGACCCTCGTCCACCCCAATCGGGTTTCGCCCGCGCGCGTCGCCGAGTACGAGCAGGCGTTCGACGAGACCGGCCTGCGCGTCGAGGTGCTGACACGCGCCATCGCGCGCCGCGCCGCCCGCCTGCGTGCGAGGCACGCGGGCATTCGACTTCCCGACGCGCTCGTGCTGGCGACGGGTCAGGAGCTGGGAGCTACGACGATCCTCACCGCCGATTCATCGTGGAAGTCGCTGGCGCCGAACGTCGAGGTCGTCTGATCAGATCCGGGTGAACAGCGCCACCGTCTCGACATGCGGGGTGTGCGGAAACATGTCGAGCGGCCGTGCGCGCTCCAGCCGGTAGCCCCAGTCGGCGATCAGCGTCTTCGCATTCGCGGCCAGGGTCGTCGGGTTGCAGGAGACGTAGACGATGCGGGCGGGCTCCATGCGCGCGATCCGCCGCAGGGCCTTGCCGGAGAGACCCGCCCTCGGCGGATCGACGACGACGACGTTCGGGTCTCCCGCGCGCCCGCGCAACTCCTCGACCGAGCTCGCCGCCTCTCCCGCGTAGAAGGCCGCGTTCGCGATCCCGTTCAGCTCGGCGTTCTCGAGCGCGCACGCGACCGACTCCTCTGACACCTCGACCCCCCACACCGTCAGGGCGCGCGAGGCCATGCAGAGGCCGATCGTGCCGATTCCGCAGTAGAGGTCGTAGACGGTCTCCGACCCCGTCAGTCCCGCATAGTCGATCGCGAGCGCGTAGAGGCGCTCGGCCATCGCCGTGTTCGTCTGGAGGAAGGCGTTCGGTCGGACGCGGAACCGCAGCCCGAGCAGCTCCTCCTCGATCGCGTCCTCCCCCCAGAGGATCTGCGAGGGGAGGTTCGTCACCTCCGCCGGCGTGTCGTTCACGGCCCACTGGATCGACCGCACCTCGGGGAAGCGCCGCAGGACCTCGACGAAGTGCTCCCGCTCGGGCAGCGTGCCCGGCGCGGTGACGAGTACGACGAGCGCCTGGCCGGTGTTTCGACCCTCGCGGACGACCAGATGACGGAGGAAGCCCGTGTGGGCGGCCTGGTCGTAGGCCGTCAGGCGCTCCTCCCGCGCCCAGTCGCGCACGGCGGCGCGGATCGCGTTGCCGAGGTCGGTCGTCAGCCAGCAGCGGTCGACCTCGAGCACCTCGTCCCAGCGGCCCGCCTGGTGGAAGCCGAGCGCCGGCCCCGAGGGGGTGGTCGTGAAGGAGTACTCGAGCTTGTTGCGGTAGTGGAAGATCGACTCGGCCGGGACGATCGGCTCGAGCGGGGGCTCCGCGATCTGCCCGAGGCGCCGAAGCGAGTCGGCGACCTGCGCCTCCTTCGCCGCGAGCTGCTCCTCGTACGCGAGATCCTGGAACCGGCAGCCGCCGCAGGCGGGGTAATGCTGGCAGGGCGCCTCGACCCGCGCGTGGCCCGGCACGAGCACCTCGACGGCGAGGGCCTCGGCGTGGTTTCGCTTCACCTTCGTGACGCGCGCGCGAACGGTGTCCCCGGGCAGGCCGCGGCGGACGAAGACGACGAACCCGTCCAGGCGCGCGACGCCGTTGCCGCCGTAGGCGAGCGAGTCGACGTGGAGCTCGAGCTCGTCGTCGCGGGCGACGGGGGCGGCCACGCGAACACCCTAGATGCTGCCGCCAACCGGTCACACGCGGCCGCTTACCTCAGCGAAGTGACGAACACCTTTCGCTCGCGTGGCCCGTCGAACTCGCAGAAGAAGATCCCCTGCCAGGTTCCGAGGGCGAGGCGGCCGTCGGACAGGGGCACGAGCACCTCCGGGCTCATCAACGAGGCCCGGACGTGGGACGGCGCGTTCGGGCCGTCCGGGTCCTCCAGGTGCTGCCAGCGCCACCCGTCC
>Ga0136614_10001516_pt1 | contig 13724 bp, 10 predicted proteins | sample AntDrymUQ2792106_2_FD_106643 | JGI IMG/M metagenome (GOLD analysis project Ga0136614, IMG submission 106643) | Polar desert sand microbial communities from Dry Valleys, Antarctica - metaG UQ279 (21.06) | ecosystem: Environmental > Terrestrial > Soil > Desert | place: Antarctica: Dry Valley...
GCGATGCGCAGTTCCGCGAGAAGTCCACCGCGGTCATGACGGAGAAGATCCGCTCCGACAAGACCGTGGTCCTGGTCTCCCATAACCCGGAAACCCTGCTGGAGCTGTGCGGCCGCGCGGTGTGGCTCGAGGATGGCTGCACGCGCGCGGTGGGACCGACGGAGGAGGTCGTCAGGGCCTACCGGGACGCCTTCGGACCCCGTCGTCGTGCGCGCAAAAGGCCCAATATCGAGCCCGTGACGGCGGGTCGCGCTGCCAGTTCCGATGGGGCCGGTGCCGATGAGCCCGGTGTCGATAGAGCCCATATCGATAAAGGGACCGACATCGCGCACGCGGTGGCGCCTCGGGATGCGCCGCGGACGGCCCAGGGCGATGGCTTGTCCAGCAAGGTCCAGGCAGCGACCGGAAGCGGTGAGAAATGCGGCAGACGCCCGGGGCGCGGCCCGTGATGAGGTCGAAGATGGGCGTTCGAGCGACGAATGAGCGATCCACGGAATCGCCCGTCCATGACTGACAACACACACGCAGCATACGGCGTTCCGCCAACCATCAACCCCTATAGAACCGGTTGGGCACTCATTCTCAAACGGCTGGTGTGGGATCTCCACCCCTCTGCATGGGTATCCCGGTCCCGCCTCCGAGCCATCATCGACAGTCACAAGGGCCAGTCCGCGATCATACTCTGCAACGGGCCGTCTTTGAATTCCGTGGATCTTGATTCCTTGCACGAGATCTTTACGTTTGGTCTCAATAAGATCAATCTTTTATTCGATAGAAGCGCCTTCAGACCCAGCGCGATTGTTTCCACAAACAAGCTGGCTATTCAACAGAACGCCGAGTTCTTTAACGCAACCGATATACCCTTATTCATTGATTTTGCGGCGCGACGATTCGTCAAAGCTCGCTCAAGCGTTACCTTGCTACACAGTTCTGCTATACCCAAGTTTGCCCGAGATTGCAGCGTGAGCATATGTCTAGGACATACAGTGACATTTGTGGCTATGCAGCTCGCCTTTCACATGGGATTCCAACGTGTCGCCCTTGTCGGTTGCGACCATACGTTCGCCGTGAAAGGGCCGGCGAATACCACCGTCATTGCCCGTGGACCTGACCGAAGCCACTTCGATCCGCGGTACTTCTCGCCCGGACAGGCCTGGCAATTACCCGATCTCACGGCCAGCGAGTACTTCTATGCCCTTGCGGCTGAACAATATCGATTGGCTGGACGCACGCTGGTCAATTGCACCAGCCGTGGTCGACTCGAACTCCTAGAAAAGTGCTCGCTCGATCAGTTTCTAAGAACGGCGACACTCTAATGGCACTTGATAGGACCATTCGCGAGGAGCCCGCATTCAACCGCGAGCGTTATGACAGGGCGCGGTCTCCACAAGTTCCTACCAATCATTGGCTCAGCACCACACCGCTAGCCTTGTTCGTGGCATCGTAATGATAATCGCCGTCGTCATTGCAACCAGAAACAGAATCGGGGTCACTCGTGACTTTCTCAATTCCCTGGCAACTCAACAGGGCCTTGATCGAGAATGTGTCCTGCGAGTTTACGCGTGTGACGACGGCAGTAGCGACGGAACCGCCGAGTTCCTTGAAGCACGCTCAAATATAAAAGTCGTGCGTGGCGACGGGAGCCTTTATTGGGGTGGCGCGATGTATCTGGCTATGAGCAAAGCTATCGAGGACAAGCCGGATTACATCCTTTGGGCCAATGATGACGTTACATTGTTTCCTAGTGCCATCAAATGGATGCTGGATGATTCGAAGTGCATTCCTTCTCAACTCTGCATAGTTGCTGGAACATTTTTGAGCACAAGTGGAGAAGTATCGTATGGTGGATACACCCGGAGGCCTGGATGGCGGCTCGCGGTGAAGCGCGCTCCTTGTGGCCTCAGGATAGACGCATTCAACGGTAATCTTGTTTTGATTCCACGGGATATATATTCGAAGCTAGGACCAAATGATCCCCTTCTACGACATACCCTTGGCGATATCGAGTACGGGTTGCGAAACGTTGCATCGGGCGGCGTAAATATTTCATCCTCTTCCATCGTCGGGTATTGTAATAGGAACGCTCGCACGGCCACGTGGGAATACCACGCACGATTTATGGACAGGCTTCGTGGTGCATTCGGGCCAAAAGGCTATCCAGTTAAAGGCTGGTGGCACATGTGCCTTAAGTACTCCAGGAAGTTGTCCGTCGTATCGAACTTTGTCGCGCCATATATACGCGTATTTTATCGCGCGAGATAAATGAGTGATACAGCAATCTCGTTCGTGATGCCAATCAAGAACGCGGCCCCGTTCATTGGGGACGCATTGTCATGGATCGCGACACCAGAGATTATAGAGCTCGGCAAATCCATCGAAGTCATATTGGTTGACGATGGCTCGTCTGATAATCTCAACGCGGCCCTTGAAGATATTATGGATCCGGTTGGTATTATTAAGTATGTAAAACACCCGGGTTCAGGAAAAGTATCGGCTTTAAATTATGGTTACTCATTGTCGCGAGGCCGGTGTATTAAGTTTATCGACGCAGACGATGTGCTGGAGTGTGCATGGTTCTCTCTTACAGAGGCCTGGAAGCACGGTGGGAATGGGCGCTGGGCCGAGGTGCATGGCGCCAGGATCGTAGATAAGCAGCTCAAGCCAATAGCAGTCTATAGACCACCGTCATTCGAGAAGCGCGATGAGGCGTTTAAGAACCTTGCATCAGTTCCACGCTGGAGTTGGTGCGTCTCGCGGGGCCTTTGCGATAAGATATTGCCGTTTCCCGCGGAGCTTCCTTTCGAGGATGTATGGATGGCTGCGGCGACGGTGCGATGGGCGCAAAGTATCCGCGTCATTGCGTCTCCCGTGTATTTATACCGACAGCATGGGTATCAGACATTTGGTGGAGCTTTTAATTTCGCGAGGAATATGGTGACATTTAGATGCCGCCGGATGGAGAAAGTTATTTCTTGCATGATTTCGCATGCGGGTCGTTTCGATATGAATGAGGCCGAAGCCTCGCGAGTATTGCGGCAGCAGGCAGACTATTGGCGTCGGCTCCAGGATTATGATGCCGGAACGCTGTCGGTGTTAAGGTCCCGCTTGCCCACGAGGCTGAAGATGAAAATCCTGCTTCAGCAAAGGACACCGAGGTTATGTGGGTGCGTTGTCCACATGAAGTGGTTCTGGGATGGTCTCCGGAATTACGTGTGACGCTTGCGCCATGCGCTATCAAGGAGCACCAGAGCAGTATGGCCATGCCGCATGAGGCTGACAACTACTCCGCCGGCTACCTCCCTCGTCACGTCCTCGCCTGCCTTTGCGTAACTACTCGATAAGCCCTGGGGCGCACTTCCCCGCAACGCAGCAAAGGGCGGTACATTACTCACGGGACCTGCCCAAAAAGCCGCTCATACAGATCGAAGTCGTCTTTGTACCGTTGTCGCACTGCCGGCCGTAGAGATGAGTCTATTAGCTGGGCAGAATTCGGTAAAGCGCCAAGGACAACCAGTTCCCCTGGGAGCAAATCAGAACACGGTACGCTTGTCACCAAACCCGCGGCGTTCGGGAATACATTGGAACACTCGAGCATGACATCGTTTCCCAGGCGCTCACGTAGAACACGCTGAAGGTCATCGATCTGTTCGACGCAACCGTAGTAGTCAAAAGAAACGTCGGACAGATAATTTACCTGAGGCTTCCAATGCGCATCGATATGCTCATCATCATTTCGAACCAGATAATCTACAAAGTGACGGAACGTTATCGATCGTCGATAGTCAACGGAGCGGTCATTGCGCTCGTAAACCCAGTCGATGGCTTCCCTGATCATTCTATGAGGCGGACAGGTGGGGTTGTTGTTGGGGAAAAGCACGAATTTGTGCAGATACCCGCTAACGAGGCGCTCATACGGGTTTCGCAACACGACGATCCGAAAGTAGTCGCGGCTCCTGATCATCCGCTCGGCTTCGTCTTCGGGATAATCTTTTAATGACAGTCCCGTTCTGTTTCGTTGCAGGGATGCGTGCACCTTTCCAGACTCCAGGAACGATTCTTTTTCTCGCAGATCGCTCAACCGTACGAATAGCCGCTTGAGCGTCGAAGACGCATTCTTTGCGATGGGGCAGTAGATGAGCTTTGGTCCCTGAAGAACCAGATACGAGTTCTTAGGCCACAGCAAACCAGGCTCCTGGACGGGCGGCGTAGGCTGCTGGACGGGTAGCGTGCGAAAAGAAAACCATCGCCGAATCCTGGTCGAGATGGCGGTATGGTTCTTGCCAGTTGCGGATCCCATGTTGATTTGATTTAACTCAGGTTCCTCTATCTGTTGCACTGTGGAGCTGCCAAGTTGTCAGGGAACGAAGGGGAGTGAGAGGCCGGTGGACCTCCGGAATAATGTGCCGTGCGAACTCCAGCGCCATACGGGGGCTCCTTGATACCAGTATTTCACACCCTCACACCTGAAACCAACACCTCCCCAATCTCTTCGGCCTTGCAACGATCGCATGGGGCCAGAAAGCTGACGGTCAATGGGATGAGAAACGCGCCCAAGGAGAGCGCGACGGCAAAAAAGCGCGCGGGTCGGCAGGCTACCAGGAGGTCGGTCGTTAATCCTCTCTCACCCTACCCGTCCCATTGTGCAACCGAAGGTTTTTCACGCTCTCCTGCACCGGGTCATAACCGAACGGCATCCCTAGCATCCTGGTTACCCTGTCCTTCAAGTACGGGACTCCTAGAAACTCAAACATGCCAACTAACTTCGCCGATTGCGATACCACATCTTCATACATTATTTGGTAACAATTCGCATGAGTACAAGCGTATTCCTCGAATATTCTATCCGTTTCGCGCAGTATGCTTCGGGCCTCGTCCTGGTCAATGTCTCTCCACCATCCACTTTTCATCACGTCATCAAGGTTTCTTCTGTTAAAGATAAGCGCCAGGTTAGGAAATAGCTGCGGTAAGAATGCAAGATAACCGATAAGGGTTTGTTCCGCTAGGTACGCATATCGTATCTCCTTGAAACCGTAGCACGTGACCTTGTGTGCATTCGCTACATCGGCTATTAAAAGGTCTTTAACCAGCCTCCGCGCATGAATCAGAAACGTAGTCTCATCGAGCAAATGGGCCCCGAACCATGGGTGCTGCGGCCTATCGCCTCTATGTGTCTTCGCCTTCAATAGATTTTGATAAGATTCAAACAGACCAAAACAAAAATTACAATTCTCGCCTCTGATCAGGCATCCTTCAATGCTATTCAATATGCCCTGTAATAACGTAGAGCCGCTGCGGCCATACGTTATTATGAGAATCGAGCCGAACTTCATAATGTATAACGGTTATGCAATGGTATTCTCCACTCGCTAGCTCACTTTCTCATGAGGTGCGGGGTCGTGACACGCGAGAGGGCACCACCGTGGTCGATCACAGGGGGCTATGGCCTTGCTGCGCCGGCCGCGGCTCCTTTTGTAAAATCTCGATTATCGCCATAGCCGTGCGCTCGCCGGCTGGCCGATTCCCGACGCTCACGTGGTACCGGAAAAATGCGCGACACCGCTCCCGGTAATTCGGAGCCCATGTTACCGCTTCCCGCAACGCAGCCGCAAGCTCTACCGAATTACGCGTGACTCTGTATGCTCCCCAGGGTTCTCGAAAGGTGTCCATCCGTTCCCCGTGCGGGTTGTGGTATACTGCTGGGATTCCCATAGCCATCGCCTCGAGCAATACGGTGCTAAAGCGGCTAGCTACAACCGTGCATTTTCTGAGTACGTCGTATAGTGGCTCCCGAGTCACCTGGTACGCCGTCAAGTCCATGTCGTCCGCGTGATGCTGGGTGATCACGTAGTCCATTCCGACCTGCGCGCACGCTGATACTGCGCTGTCGATCCAATCCCGCCCCTGCTCCGTATAAAGCCCATACGTAAAGTTACAGTTGATGGCGACTAGGGGGCGTTCCGGAAATGCCGGCAACTCCGCAAGGAGGGGTTCGATTCGTGGGATCCCAACGACGACCGTCGTTTCGGATGGCAGAAACTTGCGGTCGTAGTCCCCCGTTGCCAGCGCATACTTCGCAGTACGGTAAGGCCGCCGGATCCTTCCGACACCGATATGTCCGACATGTGTATCCTCGAAGTCTTGTACCCCTTCGACGATTGCGACCGTAGGGATCCCTATCCTATTTGCTTGTTTCACCGTTTGATGGACCACACCGCCCCAATCGTTCATCACCACCACAAGGTCCGGCTGCTCTCTATCGAGAACGTCTGGGCCGTATTCAACATAGCGCAACCCAAGCCTCTCAATCTCACGGCGCGCCCCCTCGTTCCGGTACGCTCCTTCGACGTTCACGAACAGCGTTTCAATGCCCGCCTGGTGCAGGTAGGATACGGCGTAAGACATGTTCAATGCGTGGTATGCATTGTGGGGAATATATAGAATCTTTCGTGCTCCAACCGGAAAGGTATGCACGGCTTTGCTCCTATCTACACGGCTTCCGAGAAACGCATGGAGGTAAATCGTTGCCGCCTGGAACGCCTTAGCAGTAATGCGCCGTCCGCATCCCGCGCGACGCTCCGCGAGCTCCTGACGGAATATTTGTATCGGATCCACAAACAGCGCAGAGGCGAGCGTCATGCAATAATGCAGTCGCCCGCCGGCAAATCTGCGCAGCAACATCCTCCGCTGCCTACCTTGCGTTTGTAATCGCGCAAATGGTCCACTATTGATATGCCTTCCCGCGACCTCTTCCCTCCTATCGGAACCGTACCTAAGGAAGGCATGGAGGTAAATCGCGCCCCCTCGGAACGCCTTGGCGACAATCGACCACCCGCATCCCGCGCGAAGCCTACGGAACTCCTGACGAAAGATCCTTACGGGATTGAACAGCACTTCAGACGCGAACCCAAGCCAAAAAGATAATCGCCCGTTGGAATACTTCGTCCGGAATATCCGCCTAGCGCGCCCCTGATTGTGCAATCGAGCAAGCGCAGCCCGGTTCATATGCCGTTGCGCGACATCGTGTATGAGCGGGATGGCGGGGATTACGTAATTGCAATATCCGGCGTTCAATGCACGTATACACAGATCGGAATCCTCGAAGCCAAACGGATTGAAGTTCTCATCGTAACCGTGAAGCTCTCGGATAAGACTCGCGAAGAAGCAGTGGGCGCCGCCCGGTAGGGTATCGACCGGCACGGGACCGGATCCACTAAGCACGGCCTGTTGGACCTCAGAATTGCGTACAAGCATGGTACTTTCGTAGTCCGTTGGCGGAGGGACAACCGGAACACGGCTATGTAAGCGGTGGCGCAGTGATTCCCAGCGCGGAGAGGGCCATTTTACATAATGGTTCCTCCAGTCCCGGATCCCTAGATGATAGAACAACGTATGACCAACATGAGGGAGGTGTGCTCGCAAGAATTGGCGCGCGGCATCGGGATCAAAGCTGAGATTATCGTCGCATCGAGGAGTTGTGTCCCGTGCTTGGGCGTCTCGATCGTAGCTGACTTTCCAGTAGTCAGTACACGCATTGCCATTGAGCAAAGCAGGCGCTATTATTCCAACGCGCTCCCGCCGAGCCAACTCAATGAGCGCGCGGCAGATCAGCGTAACATAGCCGCGCGGAGGCAGAAAATCGTTGTCATAGCAAACCAGAATGTCCGCACCCCAAAGCAACGCGTGGCGGCAGAGAAAATTACGCCCTCCAGCCACCCCGAGATTACGGCCGGAGCAAAAGAACGCGACATGCCGGTGGCCGGCGAAGAAATCGCTTATTCCGCAGCTAGGCGGGCCGTTGAGCATCACAAACAAGCGCGCGTCGTGGTCGAGCTGTCCAAGGATAGGCTGCAACGTGATGCGAGAAGACTCGAACTCATCCTCCATCAGCAGGGTCAGGATGCCTATCCGATAATTACGACCGAAAAATATCACCCCTTTTCCATCCTGCTAGCCTGCCTCCTACATACAGCGCTAATCTCGGCCGTCGCGCGGACGAAGAGAGTTCCATAATCGGCTGACAGAGATTAGGCGCGAGCCACTATGCCTTGTTTGGTCAAGGCTTCAAAGCCCGTTACTGAAACCGCTACGTCCTCAGCCCAGCCATCTTGGCTGTAACGGTAGAGTCGTGTTAAAACGGAATATGTTGATGGCGGCATGACCGCTCTCCCCGGTATATCGGATGGCCGAAGAACGAGGACCACCGGCCTCTAGCGTATTGAAAGTGCGGTTTTCCGTGACGATCGCCTGCTCGTGCGTCTTGCGGAGCTGCTCGGTGCGATTGCTTACCTCAGATGGCTTGCAAGCCCGACCTAGAAACGTGATACGGCGCCCTGCCCCGGCGATCTTCACTGAACCGAGCACGTCCATCGCGCAGAACTTCATCATACCCTTGAGACACGACATGGTCGGAAGTCCCTTTTTCCTGAGCTATAGGGTCTTCCATCTCAGTATTGAGCATCAGCTTCGGCTCTTTACCCCTGGCCATAGCCGTCTCTACGAGCATAAGCCCATTTTCCTTAAGTAAATTGCGACAGATGGCAATCGCCTCAAGCGGAGAAAAGATATGGTAGATTACCCCGGCGAGTATGATCAGGTCGAAATGCCCCTTGTTGAAAATCGCTGGTAGATCTTTCAGGCTTACGCCGGTCCGGTACTCGACATCCAGTCCCAAAATCTCGCGAGCCAGCACGAAGGTATCATACTTGTACAAGTCCGTCGCCGTTACTTGCGGCGCGCCGCGTAGCTTCAAAATGAACGACACGATCCCACTCATCGCCCCGACGTCGAGGCAGGTCATTTCTTTGACGTCGAGTTTCTCGAGGAATTGATAAACCCCAAAAAGGGTGTAATTTGGAGGCACGTTGTTATCCATGCGACCCTTGGAAATGTAATCACCGAAATCGATCGCGTGAAACCTTTTCAATCGATCGATCTTCTCTATCATCACAGCATTCATAGTTTCTTGCAAGCGATCTTGATGCCGAAAAGGGCTCCAATTTCAAGGACCGCCAGGGAGTGGCCCCTGACCGAGCGCGCTACCAGACATCGCAATAGCTTACCGCACAGGACCGGCTAGCCGCCGGTGCAGCGGTGTTCCATGACTGCGATAGCGATGCGCCATGTAGTCCAAACGCTCGGGCCCCATATACAAGCCCCAGTCGTGGGAGCCAATGTCGTTGGATCCGTTCTGACTCGGTTTTGGCCAACTGCCACGCGAACGGCCGAGATACCGTCACACCGCTCCCCTCATGTTGCGGAGTTGCGCATCCAGATCGGCGAAGACGTTGTGAAGGTCGTCCTCGAGCTTACCGAGGTCCGTTTCGAGCGCACCGAGCCTGCCGTTGATTACTTCTGACTTGGCGAGCTCGGCGAGACGAGCATTGAGGTTGCCGAGACGAGCATCGAGAGAGCCAGTGACGGTGTTAAGCTTCCTAAAATGCCTTTCCAGTTCTTCTATCTTACTCAGCGTCACGGTACCAAAGAATATGCAGATCGCCGCCACCGTGGTCCACAATAGCAAGGTTCTATGTTCTGTCATCCAGGGTAACGTCACAAGCGATCCGGCCACGACCAGCCCGCAGGCCCCGGCCGCGACAGGATGTTGGCGCATCGACCTCAGGTTCCAGACCACGAACCGAGCAATGCGCGCAACAGGGGGATGATGGCGCAAAAAGCAAGCTGCAAATTGCTCATAGAATAACGCTCGCTTCCGCGGCGGCGGGGATTGGGCCTTGGCTTCGTCAGAAACCCCATGTGGGGTTGCCAAGGACCCGCTTACGTAACTATCCTTGGGCACCAGCATGGCATCTACCTTTTCAATCGTGACTGGAAGACTCTCCCCTCCGCGCTCTAAAGCAAACGATTCCAATACGGTGCTCGCTGCCTCACGTAAGGTTTTTTTCGGCATCTCATGCTGGAAAGCCACTAAATTACCCCACGCATCAGCACTGGCCAAATGGCACGGATAGGGCACCAAGCGCCGCCAGTCGTGCCGAATACCATAACGCTTGACCGGGTGCCATTCGCTCACCCAAACCCGGTAGCCCCGTGCGACAAGATACCGAGCCATATCGTGCATGCGATAACCTAGCCGTAGCGTCTTGCGATCCTCGAACTCGCAAACGACCACCGTCGGCCGTACCGCCGCCCAAGGCACGCCCTTCAACACCATCAGATCGTAGCCCTCGGCATCTATCTTCAGGAAATCGATGCGTTGGATACCATACTGCTGCACGGCCTGTGCGATAGTTGTGGTGTCCACCATACCCACCGGCTGGTGACTATCCAGAAACGGCGATAGGGTACTGATCCCCGTGCTTTCCTCAGAGGCGAAGAGCGGCACTCGTGAGTGCGCCGCATCGCTGACTGCCCGGGAGTCGACTATGAGATCGGCACGACTTCCGTGAAGATCCTGTAACCGCGTGCGATTTTTTTCGTCCGGCTCGAAGGCAAAGACCCGCCATCCCCGCCGTAGAAATCCTTCCAGCGCTCTGCCGTGGTGTGCACCGACATCCACCATGACACCGTGCGTGACGCCGCCCAATAGCTCGCCAACCCAATGCACCTCATCCAGGTGGGCGCGTTCTGCCCGCTCGAATGTTCCGAGCAAGCCGCTATCATCGGCGCTCAAGGGGGCCGTCTTCGCGGTCCATCCATGGCGACCAGCAGCGTCGCACAATACTTGTTGAAACCCCCTGCGCACCCGCTCGCAATTATGTTGTTTGAACGCAAATTCCCGCCCTCGTTGACCGAGAGCCTTTGCGTACTCGGTATCGGTGATTAGCCGCCGCAATGCCTTGGACAACCCGATCGAGTCTCGATCTGTGACCACCTCGGCAATGCCGTGCATTGCAAGATAATCGATAGTCGCCAATCCGCGCGGCCCGTAGGCTAACACCGGCACGCCGGCAGCTAAGCACTCCGGCATCTTATTCGCTATTGAGTAGCGCACATACCCCACGCTCGTCTCATCGAAGTTATACGCGATGAGCAGCACGTCGCTCTCGACCAGGAGCTGCTGGTGTGCCTTGTCGGACAAATTGGCTACGTGCACGGATACGCCATGCAAGCACGCGAACGCACGCCTGGCCGGGACGACCCACTTATCCATGGTGTGCACCTCGAAAACCAGTCCCGATTCACCGTGCAAGTTGTCCACCGCACGCGCAACGTCAACAAGGCTAGCACGCGTCATATCCTCAGATAGACTGCCAACGTAACGCATGATCACCGGATCACCGGGCTTGCGGTTTATTCGACGATGTTCGAGCGCCAGCCACTGATCGGGTTCAACGCAGTTCGCTACCGGCTGAAAGGTAACCCCGAGCCTATCCTGGAACGCCACGGACATGGCCTCTCCAATGCTCAAACAGGCTGCGCTGCGCTCGAGCCTCAGCCGTAGCGACCTTTCCGCTTCGGTATTACTGCCGAGCCGCCTGATCCAGTCATCCATGAGGTGGGTTACCACCGGGGCTCCGAGGTCGTCGATCACTTGCTCTGCCCATCTGTGAAAAGCGACCGGCTTTTCGTGAGGACGATAGTAGATGACATCGGGGTGAAACGTGCGGCAAGCTTCGAATGCTGTGATTTCATTCGTGGGAGTCGCTTCCACAAAAGGCTCCCAGGCGCGATACATCCCTAGGCGCGATCTCCCGACTGCATGGATCTGCAACAGCCGGCCAGTTGCCCAGCCGTCGAATAAACGCTTTTTGACCTGACCTGTGGCGGAGATCGATCCTAAGCGGGTACTGTCCAAGATCAAGACACGCGGGTATACCCGGCGAGCTTCCGCGTCCGCCTGCTCGGGCGATGCGAATGCCGTCTCATGCTCCGCGTGCGCGGAGGCCTCGAGCTTGCCGCACGCGATGCTATTGCCGATCTCAACCCCGTGGGCCGCGGCTACCCGGCGTATTTCCTCGGAAGCGTGGGCGACCTTGTCCATCACCGCGACATACTACCGGCAACCAGTGCCGAAAGAATGGGATGAAGGTGTTGCCGGTGATCGTCGGCCACTTGGAGCGCCAATCCGCCGTGGCCCCACGGTTTCTCCGGTGACTTGGGCAATGTCTAGATCCTCTCTCCCTTCTTTAGTTGAGACGACGCGAACCCGCTCGACCGTCTGTGGGCTTGCGGATCGTCATTATATCGCGCAGCTAGCTGGGTCCGGCTGATCCCTTTCGGGTGTTCCGGTGCGAGCTCACAGCTCGGTTTGGGAGGATCTCTCCGGTGGGCAGGTGTCAGCATGCGTGTACCGCGACGGGGGGCGGGACGTGCGGTCGAGACGCGAGACTGGCTAACGAGGCTCCGCCTCAGACCGACGAGGTGTATACTCTCGCACCGACATAGCAAGGAGGCGACTCGCTGCTCCGATACACCGCCGCGGATGATCAATACCACCGCTCAAACGCTGCGCGGACTCTCGCGGGACCGCGCCAACCATCGTCGCAGTGTCGTAGATGCGTTTGCTCGCTTTGCGGCTTGAGCGAAGCGCCTTTCTCTTTGCGACGCGGCGCAATGGGGGAGGCGTTGTTTTGTCCTCCAATCATAAACTTGACTCATTTGCATCCTATTCGTGATGCAAGTACTCTAGGTGCAAGGCCGGCTCCGACGCAGCAGGGCGATCCGGTTTGGAACATGGCTCTTTCGGACCTGCCGCATCCCCTGGAGGGGCGCCGCCGGGACCGGCCAACACCTCACCCAGCGCGGGACGTGAAGCAAGGATAGGAGATTCAGTCGGGCTTTGCAACAGGCACTGTTGCGTCGGACGGGCCGGTCGGTGATTTGGTGGTCCGCGTAACGCCGGGAAGTGGGTGTTTGGGTTAGCCCCGGCCGGGTTTCGGGTGGGTGTAGGGGCTGTGGGGTGACGGATAGGCGAACGGACAAGCGAGAGCCGAGCGCTCGGACACGAGTCCCTCGGTGCCGGTCAAGTCGGGCAGGAAGCGTCCGAGTGGGAAAGCGCTTACCAGCTCATCCGCTGGTCGAACTCATAAGCGGGAACAGGTTCGCTCATGGCTAAGGTCGACTTCGCGCGGATCGTAGTGCTCCTGCCAGGGGCCGCGGGCAGCGGGGGCGATGCGCGGAGCCTGGGCGGGCGCGCCGAGGTAGGCGTGGCATCGACCCTCCGATGTCAGTCCGCAACACTCCCCAGGTAACCGAAACGCTCCAGAGGCACTTGGAGATCCCGCGTCAGCGCTTCCTGTGTCTCGATCTTGAGCTTCCGTCTATAGTCTCCCGGCAGGATCTGCCGCTTGTGCTTGGCGACATTCTCCTCGCGGGGCAAGACCGCCGCCTTGAACCGATCCCGGTCTTCCGGTTCCACCGATACCCCCAGGAAGGCACAGAGCTTTCGGAGCCATGCGTCGTGATCGCACACCATCTCCTCGTACCTGAGCAAGAGCGCCTCGGGATAGCGTTCCAGGAGCTTCGCGATGACTGCCATCCTGTGTACATATTGGCACGCTTGAGTCGGCGAAAACCCGTCGATCTCTTGCGCCGCGATTTCATTCCGGGCGTTCTCGAATATCGTCCGAGCTTCTCCTGCTCCGGGCAAGGAGTGACTGTAGCGGAAGGCGAAATACATGGATACGATACAGTCTCGCGGATCCCGCACCTGCACCACCAGGCGGCTGCTCGATAGATCGCCGAAGCTTTCCACGTACGGGCTGCGAAATGCGCCGAAATAATATCCCGGCGTGCAGAGCAGACCAGAGCGCTCGATGCAGTAA
>Ga0136614_10001519_pt1 | contig 13717 bp, 17 predicted proteins | sample AntDrymUQ2792106_2_FD_106643 | JGI IMG/M metagenome (GOLD analysis project Ga0136614, IMG submission 106643) | Polar desert sand microbial communities from Dry Valleys, Antarctica - metaG UQ279 (21.06) | ecosystem: Environmental > Terrestrial > Soil > Desert | place: Antarctica: Dry Valley...
CTTCATCACTGTCACGCGCGAGGGGTGAGCCGCGGCGATCGCTGGAATTCCGGCCGCGGGCACATTCGAGATTCGAGGAAGGACCATCGCGGGCAATGGCAGTGATCCCGGAGAACGTCGTCATGGCAGGCGTGGCTTCATCGACGCTGGCGGTCATCGGGGCGGGGTTCGGGGGGCTGTCGGCGGCGTGCCACCTGACCGGGCGGGGCCACGACGTTGTCGTGGTCGAGCGCGAGGAGGTGCCGGGCGGCCGCGCCGGTCTGGTCGAGGAGGCGGGCTACCGGCTCGACCCCGGACCGACCGTGCTCACCATGGTCGGGCTCCTCGAGGAGACGTTCCGGGCCGCGGGCGCCGACCTGGTCGACCACCTCCGGCTGCGCCCGGTCGACCCGATGTACCGCGCCTGCTTCCCCGACGGGAGCGTGCTGCACGTGCGCCACGGTCGCGAAGCCATGGCGGCCGAGATCGCCGCGTTCGCGGGGCCGCGAGAAGCGGCCGCGTTCCACCGCTTCTGTCGCTGGTTGCAGGAGCTCTACGAGCTGGAGCTGCCCCACTTCATCGCCCGCAACTACGACTCTCCCTTCGATCTCGTCCGTGATCCCGCCGCACTCTTCCGCCTCGTGCGGTTGGGCGCGCTCCGGAAACTCGCGCCGACGGTCGAGTCGTACTTCGCCGATCCGCGCCTCCAGCGCATCTTCTCGTTCCAAGCCATGTACGCGGGCCTGTCGCCGTTCGAGGCGCTCGCGATCTACTGCGTCATCACTTACATGGACACGGTCGAGGGCGTGTTCTTTCCCGACGGTGGCATCCACGAGGTCGGGCGCGGGCTGATGCAAGCGGCGGAGAAGGCGGGCGCCTCGTTCACCTTCGGGCAGCCGGTCGAACGCATCACGAGGAACGCCGACGGCTCGGTGCGCGGGGTGAAGCTCGTCGGCGGTGAGCACGTCGACGCCGACGCGGTCGTGTGCAACGTCGATCTTCCGGTGGCCTACCGACAACTACTCGGCCTGGAGCCGCCGCTCGTCTCGAGACGGGGGCACTACTCCCCGTCGTGTGTGGTGTGGCTCGCGGGCGTGCGGGGCGCGCTCCCGTCCGACGCCGCCCACCACAACATCCACTTCGGGACGACGTGGCGCGAGGCGTTCGACGCGCTCCTCCGCGACGGCCGGCGCATGCCCGACCCGTCGATCCTCGTCACGTGCGCGGCGGCGTCCGACCCGTCGCTCGCACCGGCCGGCGGTACGACGCTGTTCGCGTTGGAGCCGGCTCCGAACCTCGACGGGCACGTCGACTGGGAGAAGGAACGGGCCCACCTGCGCGACGAGCTCGCCGGCCGGGTGGGATCGCTCGGTTACCCGGTCGACGACGTCGTGGTCGAGCGGCTCACTGATCCGCGCGACTGGGAGGCGCAGGGCCTCGAGCGGGGCACGCCGTTCGCGCTGGCACACCGGTTCCTCCAGACCGGCCCGTTCCGCCCTGCCAACACCGACCGTCGCATCCCCGGCCTCGTCTTCTCGGGCATGGGCACGGTGCCCGGTGTCGGCATTCCGATGGTGCTGATCTCGGGGCGGCTCGCGGCCGACCGCATCGACGAGTGGGCGCTCAGGCGGACGCGATGACGACGCTCGAGCAATCGTACGCCCGCTGCCGGCAGCTGAACAGGGCTTACGGCACCACGTACTACGCGTCGACGTTCGCCCTCCCGCGGGTCAAGCGCGACCACGTCCACGCGCTCTACGGCTTCTGCCGCTACGCCGACGACATCGTCGACGACCTCGGCGCTGCGCCCGTCGAAGTGCGGGAAAAGGCCCTGGGCGAGTTCGGCGACCGCTTCTTTGCCGATCTCGAGTCGGGCGACTCCGACGACGAGGTGCTCAAGGCGGTCGTCCACACCGTGCGCGCGTTTCGCATCGACCCTGACTGCTTCCGACGCTTCCTCCGCTCCATGGCGATGGATCTCACCATCGCGACCTACGAGACCTTCGACGACCTGCTCGGCTACATGGACGGCTCGGCGGCGGTAGTCGGCGAGATGATGCTGCCGATCCTCGAGCCGGCGGTCCCGGCGGCGCAGGCCCACGCCCGTGATCTCGGCATCGCGTTCCAGTTGACGAACTTCCTGCGCGACGTCGCCGAGGACCTCGACCGCGGGCGTGTGTACCTACCCCAGGAGGACGTGCGGCGGTTCGAGGCCGATCCCCACGAACGCCGGGTGACGCCCGAGTGGCGGGCGCTCATGGAGTTCGAGATCGCGCGCACCCGCGAGTACTACGCGTCGGCCGACCTCGGAATCGACATGCTGCCGCCGAGCTCGGCCCGCTGCATTCGCGCCGCCCGCCGGCTCTACGGCGAGATCCTCGACCGCATCGAGGCCAACGACTATGACGTGTTCACGCGGCGCGCCCGGGTACCGGGATGGCGGAAGGCGGTCGTGGTAGCCCGGTCGGTCGTCAGCGGCTGAAGCGAGCGCCCGCGGCGCAGGCACCCTGCGCCGCCATCTCTTGGGGCAAAGCGTGCCGGGGCCTGAGCGGCTCGGCCCGAAGGGCCGAGAGCGGAAAGTTAGGCGCGGCCCGACCGGTCGGTGCGAGCGACCTCGGCGCGCTCGGCGCGGTCGCGCAACTCGCTCGGGACGACCGGGGCAAGAAACCCGTAGGGCGCCCGGCTGTAGAGGTGGTGCACGTTGTGGGCGTCCCGGTGCCAGGCCAGCAAGCCCGACGGCAGCGGGAGCCACGTGAGCCGGCGGTGGATCACGACGTCGTGCACGAAGAGGTACGACGCGCCGTAGAGCGTGATCCCGATGCCCAGCGGCACAAGCACGTCGCCTCCGCCCACGTACACCCCCACCGAGAGCATGGCGATCGTGGCGGTGCTGAAGACGATCGGGAACAGGTCGTTGGTCTCGACGGCGCCGTGCCGGGGCTCGTGGTGGCTCCGATGCCAGCCCATCGCGAACCCGTGCATCACGAACCGATGGACGAGCGCGGTGAGCGGCTCCATCAGGAGAAACGAGGCGGCGACGATCAGGAATGCGGTCACGACTGGCCTTTCACCCTGAGGCTACCGCCGGCTGCGACCTCGGCTGGCGGCGAGCGCCGGCGGCGTCCCAGAGCAGCATCGTCAGCGTGAGCAGCGCGTACCCGAACAGGTAGTCCTCGACCGGGATGTCCCACGGCCCGCGCCAGCCGGTGGTGCGTCGTTCGTCGTAGAGGACGATCGGAGCCGAGAGCTTCGTCAGCCAGCCGTTGACCGCGATCATGAACCCGTAGCAGATGGCCATCGCGATCCAGTACGCCCGGGAGCGCAGGAGTCGGGTGCGGAGGAGCCGGATCTCGAGCGCGACGACGGCGCCGACTGCGACCACTGCCGCGATCGCGTATTCACGCATCGGAGTGCTCCAGGATCCGCCGGACCGCCTCCAGCGTGAGCAGCCCGCAGACGGGGATCACGACGAAGAACACCAGTTCCTCGACCGGCAGGACATCCGGCAGCAGCCACCCGGTCGTGTACCGGTCGCTGTACGACCAGTGATCCCGCGCGATGGCGATGATGTCCCAGACCGAGAACACGAGCACGGTTGGGACCAGGGCCGCGAGCAGGCGACGGGGCCGGCGCCACACGCACGCCCCGAACACGAACTCCAACGGGAGCGTGAGCACGATACACGCGCTCATAAGCAGCAGATACTGGTATTGATCCATCCGTCTAACCCTCGAGGATCTTCGCGAGCGGCTCCTCGAGCGCTCGCTCGGACGAGAACCCGAACACGCGCGCCGCGATGTTGCCGTCGCGGTCGATGAAGAACGTCTGGGGGATGGCGCGCACGCCGAAGGCCCGGGCGACCTCGTTGTCCTCGTCGACTCCCTGGGGCCAGGTGACTCCCATGTCTTCCACGAAGTCACGCGAGTCCGACTCGATGTCGCGGTAGGTGATGCCGACGATCGCGAGGTCCGCGTTCTCGTGGCTGTCGAGCGCCTCGGCGAGCAGCGGGAACTCCTCTCGGCACGGATTGCACCACGACGCCCAGAAGTTCACGACCACCGGCCGGCCCTTCAGCTCGGCGAGTGTGACGGAGGCGCCGTCGAGCGTCGAGAGCGTGAAATCCGGAGCGGGGTCGCCCACCTCGGCCACCCCGGCGCTCGCGACCCGCCCGGGTGGGCGGGGGCTTGCGGCGCCGTCGTCGCGGACCGCCACGGCCCACGCCACGATGCCGGCGACGGCCGCCGCGCCGAGCATGCCGACGGCGAGGGACTTCCACCGAGACCGGCGCCCGGGTGGTTCAGGGAGCGCGGAGGAGGGTGTCGAGGGCAATGGCGGCGAAGAGCAAGGCCAGGTAGGTGTTGGAGAAGGCGAAGAGCTGGATCGCCCGCGCCGGCGTGGTCTCGCGCACGAGGTGCACCGCCCGGGCGATGAAGGCGGTGCCGAGAACCAGCGCGGTGACGACGTACACCGGGCCCATTTCGCGGAACCACAACAGGCTCAGGGTCACCGCGACCACGATCACGGCGTACACGGCGATGTGGCGGGCGGCGACGGCCACTCCTCGCGCCACCGGCAGCATCGGGATCCCGGCGGCGGCGTAGTCGTCCCGGTAGCGGAGTGCGAGCGCCCAGAAGTGCGGCGGGGTCCAGCAGAAGACGATCGCGAACAGCACCCACGCAGGTGCATCGAGCCGTCCGGTCACGGCTGCCCACCCCACGAGCACCGGCACCGCGCCGGCGGCGCCCCCGATGACGATGTTCTGCGGGCTCCTGGGCTTGAGCCAGATCGTGTAGACGAAGACGTAGAACAACATCGCGCTCACCGCCAGCGCGGCGGCCAGCGGGTTGACCGTCGCCCAGAGCCAAACGAAGGCCGCGGCCTCGAGGACGAGCCCGAAGACCAGAGCGTCGCGGGGCTTGATGGCACCCGACGGCAACGGGCGGGCGTGCGTCCGCCGCATCATCTGGTCGCGGTCGCGCTCGATCCAGCAGTTGATCGTGTTGGCGCCACCAGCCGCGAACGCCCCGCCGAGCAGGACCGCCAGGATGAGCCAGAGCGACGGCAGCTTGCCGGCGGCGAGGACCATCGCCGGGACCGTCGTGACGAGCAGGAGCTCGATGACGCGCGGCTTGGTGAGGAGGAAGTAGGCGCGGGCGGTGGTCGCGGCGCGCCGACCTGCGGATGCCGGGAGGGCGGGTGAGATCGGCACGGTGTGCCGAATGTAGCCGAGGGGGGATCGGTGTCGCGAAGCCGGTCGTGGCGCGCGCGGCCGGTACCTGCAGGCCTTCGACCGGTAGCCTCTCGGTCGTGCCTGCCGGCGACGAGGACACGAAGCACGCCATCCGTATGACTGCGGACCGCCTGCTGGCGCTGCCATCCTCGGAGCTGGGGGAGCGCAAGTCGCGCGCCGGGATCGTGATCCCGGCGACGGCCAACGTCGACCGTCGCCTCGGCTGGGCGGAGGTCGTCGCGGTCGGGCCCACCGTGCGCAACGTCGAAGAAGGCGACCTCGTGCTGTTCGCGCCCGACGCCGGCTACGAGGTGGAGATCAGGGGCGACGAATACCTGATCCTGCGCGAGCGCGACGTGCACGCGGTCGCGTCGAGCCGGGCCGAGGGTCAGACGGGCCTGTACCTGTGAGTTTTGATCCCGGCAAGGCGTTCCGGCTCGACGGGAAGGCCGCGCTGGTCACGGGGGGAACCCGCGGCATCGGGCGGGCGATCGCCGAGGCCTACGTGGCCGCGGGCGCGGCGGTGTGCGTGATGGCCCGCAAGCCCGACGAGCTCTCCGAGACGGAAACCGCCCTCGCCGGCCAGGGCGGGACGGTGACGACGTTCGCGGGCTCGACCGGGGACCCCGAGGCCATCGAGGCGGGTGTGGCGCACTGTGTGAGCGCGCTCGGCGGGGTCGACGTGCTCGTCAACAACGCCGGGACGAACCCCACGTTCGGGCCGGTCATCGAGACCGAAGCGCGCGCGGTCCGCAAGGTGCTCGAGGTAAACCTGGAGGGGCCGCTGTTCCTCGCCCAGGCGGCGTGGCGGGCGTGGATGCAGGAGCGCGGCGGCGTGGTGATCAACGTGATCTCGGTCGGCGGCATCCGGCCCTCGCTCGGCCTCGGGATGTACAACGCGTCCAAGGCCGGGCTCCAGCAGCTCACGCGCCAGCTCGCGCTCGAGCTCGCGCCCGGCGTGCGGGCGAACGCGCTGGCGCCGGGGCTGGTGAAGACCCACTTCGCCCGGGCCCTGTACGAGCACGGCGAGGAAGCGATCGCGGCCCGGCTTCCGATGCGCCGGCTGGGCGTTCCGGATGATCTCGCCGGGGCCGCGCTGTTCCTCGCCTCGGACGCGTCGGCGTGGCTGACGGGGGAGACGCTCGTCGTCGACGGCGGCGCCCTCGTCAGCGGGGTGAGTTAGCCCGGCTAGAGGAACGCCCGCGCGACTTCCAACGCCGCGACGGCGCCGTCGCCGTCGGCTCGCAGCGCGGTCGCTTCGCTCAGGGTCAGGCGGTGCACGAACAGCCGGCAGAACTCGTCGGCGGGCCCGGTGACGAGATTGGGCGCGTCGGCGGGCCCGAGCTCGCAGCGGTCACCCGACGGCAACGAGAGCTCGACCCGGAGCTCGCCCGCTGGCCGCTCGCGTCCCGCGACCGAGAATGCATAGGGCAACGCCCGGTAGCCGAGCCAGGCGACGTGGCGGAGCCGATCGCGGGCGGGCTTTGCCACGCCCAGCGCGGTGTGCACGTCGAGGGAGTGGGCCCACGCCTCCATCAATCGGGCGGTCACGAACGAGTTGGGGCGCATGCCGAGGCCCCACGGCACCCGCGTCGCCGGGTCGAGGTGGGCGAGCGTGTCGCGCTCGACCGCCGACGTCTCCTCCCACCACGCCAGCACGTCCGTGCCGCTGCGGCGCCGACCCCGCAGCACTCCCCAGAGCGTGACGTCCTCCGGCGAGGCGAGGGTGGTGGCGAAGTCGTTGAGCGGGCGCGCCCCCTCGGTGCAGGTGTCGACCGCGATCTCGTCGGTGTCGGCGAGGTGCGCGATCGTGTCGCGCACGTCCCATCCCTTGGCCGGCGTGGCCCGGAACCATTCGTCGACCTCGATGTCGCGCAGCACCGCTTGGGTGTCGAGCTGCTCAGCCTCGAGGTCAGCGAGCAGCGCGGCGTAGTCGTCGGGCATCAGCCCCGGGTCGACAGGCGCGCCGTGCCGCGACGTCCGGTGAAGCGGACCGGGACCTCGGAGGGGTGCGTCACCGGCGGCGGTTGCGAACGTCCCCGGCCGTCGAGGTATCGCGCGACCCGCTCGTAGAGCTCCGTCCCCATCATCTTGCGCAGCTCCTCGGCCAGGCTCTTGTACACGGGGTCCGAGCCCGTGAACGCCTCGGGTGCCTCCGTGCACCACCACGCGAAGTCCTCGCCGCCCTCGCCCCAACCATCACGCCCGAACTCCGACAAGGTCGAGACGACGGTGCCGTCCTCCTGCTCCTCGTCGACGCACCGCAACGGAAGCTGCCAGCACACTTCGGGCTTGAGGTCGCTGTGGTGCTCGCCGGAGCGCATGGCGTGGACGTGCAGCGCGCAGCCCGCGCCGGCGGGAAACCCGGGGCGGTTGAGGAACACGCACGCGTCATCGACGAGACGAGTCCGCCACTCCTGCTTGCCGTCCTCGTCCTTGCCCGACTTGGCGTAGACGCCTTTCTTGCGGCCGCTCTTGGCGAACTGCCACTCGTCGTCGGTGAGCTGGCGAGCGGCGCGCACGACACGATCGCGGTCCTTGCGGTTGGAGAAGTGCGCGCCGTACGAGCAACATCCCTGGACCATCTCGGGCGCGGGCTCGGTGAGCACGCCCTGGCAGCCGTCGCCGAAGATGCACTGCCACGACGAAGTGAGGAACGTGACGTCGATCTGCCAGCGGCGGCCGTCTTCCTTGGGGTCATCGAAGCTCACCCACTCGCGGGTCGGGCCGACACCGTTCCGTTTGCCGTTCGCCCGGGGACCCTTACGCGCCATGGAACGCAGCGTAGTGGGGTCGGTCCTAGGCTTCGTTCATCGACGATGCCACCGGGAAGTTGTTGGCCGACCTGCGGGCCGCGCTCGGCCCGGACCGAGCGCGCGCCGAGCCGCTGGAGCTCGCGCTGTACCAGCGCGACGCCGGCGTCGACCGGGGACAGGCGGCCGCGGTCTGCTTCCCGGACACCGGAGACCAGCTCGCCGCCGCCGTGCGCATCGCCGCCCGGCACGACCGGCCGTTCGTCGCCCGCGGCAGCGGCACCGGGCTCGCCGGCGGCGCGACGCCCGTTGGTGATCCGCTGGTGATCGTCACCACCGGGCTCAACCGGATCCTCGAGGTCGACGCCGACGAGCGGGTGGCCTGGGTCGAGCCCGGTGTCCTCAACCTCGATCTGAGTCGGGCCGTCCACCACCTCGGGCTCCACTACGCGCCCGACCCGTCCTCCCAGCAGGCCTGCACCATCGGCGGCAACGTCGCCACCAACGCCGGCGGCCCCCACTGCCTCGCGGCCGGCGTGACCGCCGCCCACGTGCTGGCGGTCGAGGTCGTGCTCGCCGATGGTTCGGTCGCGATGCTCGGTGGCCTCGAGCCCGACGCGCCCGGCTACGACCTCCGGGGGTGCTTCGTCGGGAGTGAAGGCACGATGGGCGTCTCGGGCCGGATCGCCGTCCGTCTGACCCCGAACCCGCCGGCGGTGCGCACCCTCCTGCTCGACTTCTCGACGATCGAGGCCGCCGCCGCCACCGTCAGCGGCATCATCGCCGCCGGGATCGTGCCGGCGGCGCTCGAGATGATGGACGCCGAGATCACCCGGGCGGTCGAGGACTTCGTCGGGGCGGGTTACCCCCGGGACGCGGCCGCGGTGCTGCTGGTCGAGCTGGACGGGCTCCCCGCGGGAGTGGAGGCCCAGGTCGAGGCGGTCCGCCGGGTCGGGCACGAGCACGGGGCCCGGACCGTCCGGGTCGCGGCCGACGACGCCGAGCGCGCGCTCCTGTGGAAGGGGCGCAAGTCGGCGTTCGGCGCCATCGCCCGCATCGCCCCCGACTACTACCTGCACGACGCGGTGGTGCCGCGCACGAAGCTCGTCGACGTGCTGCGCCAGGTCTACGCCATCGCCGCCGAGTACGACCTCACCATGATGAACGTGTTCCACGCCGGCGACGGCAACCTGCACCCACTCATCGTGTTCGACCAGCGCACGCCGGGGGTCTGGGAGCGTGTGCACGCGGCCGGCGATGCCATCCTGCGGGCCTGCGTCGACGCCGGCGGCGTCCTCTCGGGTGAGCACGGCATCGGGCTCGAGAAGCGCGACGCGATGCCACTCGTGTTCACTCCGGACGATCTCGATGCCCAGGCGCGCCTGCGGGACGCGTTCGATCCTTCGGGGCGAGCCAACCCGGAGAAGATCCTGCCGAGCGGGAGCCGGTGCGGCGAGCTCCAGCGGGTGCCCGCGGGCGCGTGGATCTAACCGTGACGACCGCTGCCACCCTCCCGGACCTCGAAGAGCTGCGCGACCGGATCGCGGCTGCCGAGACGGTGGTGCCGGTCGGGGGTCGCACCCACTGGGACGTCGGGGGGCCGGCACCGATCGGTGTCGAGGTGCGAGCCCCGGCCGGTGTCGTCTCCTACGACCCCGCCGAGCTGACTGTGACTGCGGGGGCGGGCACGACCGTCGCCGACCTCGCCGCGACTCTCGAGGACGGCGGGCAGGAGTGCGTGCTCGATCCCCGCGACCCGGCGGCGGCGACGGTCGGCGGCACGCTCGCGTCGGGGCTCTCGGGCTACCGCCGTCTGCGCTACGGCTCGTTGCGCGACCGGTTGCTGGAGGTGCGGTTCGTCACCGGCGACGGCCGGGTGGTGAAGGGCGGCGGGCCGACGGTGAAGAACGTGACCGGCTACGACCTGCCCCGCCTGCTGGTGGGCTCGCTCGGGACCATCGGGGTCATCGTGCAGGTGACGCTGCGCTGCCAGCCGCGCCCGCGCCACGTGACCTGGGCGGGGACTTCGGGTGACCCCTTCGAGGTGCGGCGCCGGTGCTTCCGGCCGTCGTGCATCGCCTGGGACGGTGGCGACACCCGGGTGCTGCTCGAAGGCGACCCCGACGATGTCGCCGCCGAGCTGCACGCCGGGGGGTTGACGCCCGGTGACCGGGGACCGGCGTGGCCGGACGGCCCCCACCGCGGCCGGATCTCGGTGCGACCGGGCCGTCTGTGCGCGCTCGCCGACGAGCTGGGCGGCGTCGACGGGCTCCGCTGGGTCGCGGAGATCGGTGTCGGCACCGTGCACGTTGGCGCCGACGGACCGGCGCCCCTCGCGCAGGCGCGTCAGGCCGCCGAGGCCGCCGGCGGGTGGTTGTTGCGCGAGCAGGGCGACGGGATCGACGGCTTCGGCGCGGGATTGCCCAATCGGCAGCTGATGGCGCGCATCAAGACCGCGTTCGACCCCGCCGGCAAGCTCTCACCGGGTCGCCTCCCCGTATGAGCCTTCTGAGCGTGTTGACGCTCGACGAGAACGAGCTGGTCGCCTGCGTCGCCTGCGGGCTGTGCCTTCCACACTGCCCGACGTACCGCGTCACCGGGCTCGAGGCCGCGTCGCCCCGGGGCCGCATCGCCGCCATGCAGGCGGTCCAGTTCGGCGACGCGCCGCTCGACGCCACCTTCGAGCGTTACATGGAGGAGTGCGTGCAGTGCCGGGGCTGCGAAGCCGCCTGCCCGTCGTCGGTGCCCTTCGGCCATCTGATGGAGGGGGCGCGCGGCGTGCTCCACGAACAGCGGCGGAGCGAGCGGCGGTGGCGTCGCCGGCTTGCCGAGTGGCTGGGGTACCGCCTGGTGCTGCCCCGCCACCGGCTGCTGCTCGCGCTGACCTGGTTGCTGCTGGTCGCGCAGCGCCTGCACCTCGTTCCCCGTCGACTGGGATTGCCGCGCCTCTCCGTGCGATCGCTGGCCCGCCGGCTGCGCGTGCCCGCCGGCGACGCTCCCGACGCCTACCTCTTCACCGGGTGCGTCATGGACGCGTGGCAGCGGGACACCCACCGCGCCGCGATCCGCGTCATGGCTGCGACCGGCGCACGCCCGGGCCTCCCCCGCGGCGGCGCCGACTGCTGCGGCGCCCTGCATGTCCACGCCGGGCGGGAAGAGGAGGCGCGCCGTCTCGCCCGCCGGGTCATCGCCGCCCTGCCGGGCACGGCGCCGGTCGTGGTGGACAGCGCCGGCTGCGCCGCGGCCATGAAGGACTACGGCCGGTTACTCGACACCGACGAGGCGCGCACATTTGCCACCCGAGTCCGCGACTTCTCCGAGTGGCTCGCGCGACAGCCCCCGCCTGCGGTTCGCGCCGACGGCGGGCGCGTGGTCGTCCAAGACCCGTGCCATCTGCGCCACGTGCAGCATGCCGACGGTGCCGTCCGCGAGGTTCTGGGCCGGGCGTACGAGCTCGCCGAGACCGACGATGACGGGCTGTGCTGCGGGGCGGGCGGCGCGTACAACGCGCTCCAGCCCGCGCTCGCCACCCAGATCCGGGACCGGAAGGTCGAGGCGATCCGGCGCGCCGCCGGCGACGGTCGGCCGCGGGTGGCGTCAGCCAACCCGGGATGCGCGATGCACCTCGCTGCCGCCGGGCTGGACGTGCGCCATCCGGCGGACCTGCTGGCCGAGGCGCTCGAGTGACCGACCGCAGTGGCGAACTGGTCGAGCAGCTGCGCGCCATCGAGGAGGCGCTGCGCGACCTCGCCTACGACCGGCTCCGCGATGCCGCCGACGGCGACGCCGACGCGGCCGCCGACGAGAAGCGGGTGCTGCAGGCCCGGCGGGCGGTCGAGCGGGCCATCCGTGCCCTGGGCGGCGCCCCCGACGACGACTAACTCTTCTGGTCGCGCTCGCTTCGCTCGCCGCTCCCGCACGCAGCTGACTGACAGGGGCCCGGGAAAACCGGCCCCCGGTGGGCCGATGGCAGCTCCTAGATCCTGGGGCGGCGGGGCGCGAAACCGTTGAGGCGGTCGATGAGCGCCCGCAGCCGGGCGTGGTTGCGGCGATCGAAGCGGAGGACGATCCGCTCGAGGTCGACGTGGTCATTGTCAGCCACTTCAGTCGGCGTCGCCTCGATCCGCTGGATGCCGTCACCCCGCACCACGATGTCGGCGAACTCCTCGCTGAGGGCCGCCAGCTCCGCCGGTTCCGGTGCGTGATGCAACCGGATGACCAGCTTTCCGCCCACGAAGCGTTGCGAGTGGTAGTTGGCGTAGAAGCCGGTGACCTCGTCGACGGCGGTGTCGACGTCGTCGGTCACGAGCACGAAGTCGAGGTCGTCCTTGCCGACGTATCCCCGACCGGTCAGCTCCGACTCCACGAACGACCGCCAGGACTCCCAGTACGTTCCCCCGGGGACGTCCAGGAGCACGATGGGCGCGGGCTGCGTCTTGCCCGTCTGCACCAGGGTGAGGAGCTCGAACGCCTCGTCGAGGGTCCCGAACCCTCCGGGGAGGAGCACGAACCCGTGTGACTCCTTCACGAAGGCGAGCTTGCGGGTGAAGAAATAGCGGAAGTTGATCAGCTTGGGATCGCCGGCGATGAACTGGCTCGTGGTGGCCTCGAACGGCAGCCGGATGCTCACCCCGAACGACCGCTCCGGTCCCGCGCCCTCGAGCCCCGCCTCCATGATCCCGGGTCCCGCCCCGGTGATCACCATCCAGTCGCGCGCGGCCATCGCGGCTGCGACCCGGCGGGCCTGGTCGTAGAGCGGGTCGTCGGGTTCGGTGCGGGCCGAGCCGAAGATCGCGACCTTGCGCTCGGCGCGGTAGGGCGCGAACACGGAGAAGGCATAGCGGAGCTCCTTCAGTGCGCCGTTGGCGATCTTCAGGTCGCCGCGGTCGGCGGCGTCATGCGCGAGTCGAAGGGCCGAGACGACCATCTCGAACACGAGGTCGGCGTTGGCCTCGGCGTCGGTTTCCTCGACCAGCTCGGCGATGGCAGCGTCGAACTCGGCGTCGCCGGTGCGGTAGCGGGGGAGCCGTTCCACCCTCACGAGGGTAGCGACGTGGGCGCGGGTTACCGTGCACACATGCGTCGCGACCCGTTCCTGATCGGGATCGCGGCGACCGTGCTCGTGCTCGGCGCGGCCGCGGTGGGACGTTCGCTCGGGTCTCGCTCGTCCACGAGCTGACCCACGCGGCCCAGGCCGACGAGCCGGTGGAGTTCGATCTTCGGACCGATACCGAGAGCTTTGCTGCGATCCAGGCGCTGGTCGAGGGCGACGCCATCCCGGTGACGAATCGCTACATCGCCCATCTCGACCACGAGCATCAGCGGCGTTACGAGGACGCGGTCGAGGACGGCGTGCTCGGGGAACTGGTTCTCCTCGAGATCCTGGCGAGCCGCGGACTCGACGACGACACGGTCCGCGACGCCGCCGAAGGCTGGGGTGGCGACGCCTACGTCGTCTGGCGCGACGGTGGCGACCTGCGGGCGAGCGTCAACATCGAGATGGACACCGAAGCCGACACGGTCGAGTTGGAGAAAGCCCTACTCGCGTCGACGGACTCGGGCGACGCTGCGCTCGCGTCGGTGGTGCGAACGGGTGCGCTCGTGCGCGCCGAGCTCATTGTTGCAGGCGCGACCTAGGTGGCTGGAGAAAAAGTGCTGACGCGTGTGAGCGAGCACAACATGTCGCGGTGCCTGAGCGCTGCGGTGTACTCCATGTTGTGTCTCCGATCTCGGCTACCGACTTTCTCGGCAGCCA
>Ga0136614_10001520_pt1 | contig 13715 bp, 16 predicted proteins | sample AntDrymUQ2792106_2_FD_106643 | JGI IMG/M metagenome (GOLD analysis project Ga0136614, IMG submission 106643) | Polar desert sand microbial communities from Dry Valleys, Antarctica - metaG UQ279 (21.06) | ecosystem: Environmental > Terrestrial > Soil > Desert | place: Antarctica: Dry Valley...
GGCAGTAGCTCGTCACTCGTCGCGGCGCGAAAGGCCGTTGGCTGCCCGCCCGCGATGATCGTCCAGTACGTAAACCGTGGAGGCATCTGTCTGTGTGTCTGTCGTGTTGCGCTGTGGCTAGTGCTTAGCCGCGGCGGGCGGCTCGAGGCGCTTCAGTTTTTCGATGAGCGTCGTGCGTTTCAGGTTCAGGAGCTTGGCCGCCTGCCGCTTGTTTCCCTGCGTGCGCTCCAGCGAGCGCCGGATCAGCGACAACTCCACCGCCTCGCTGTAGCGGTCGAAGTCAACCCCTTCTTCGGGAAACCAGACCTGCGAATCACCAGCGGCATCCGGCTGATTCTGCAGTTCGCGCGTGAGGTCGGTGACCTCGATCTGGGACCGGCCCGCGGAAAACGCGAGCGCGCGCTCGACGGCGTTTTCGAGCTGCCGGATGTTGCCGGGCCACGAATACGCCATGAGGTGCCGCATCGCCTCCTGCGACATCGTGACGACGCCGCGTCCGGAGTCCTGGGTCAGGCGTTCCAGGAAATGCTGCACGAGCAGCGGAATGTCCTCGCGGCGTTCGCGCAGCGACGGCAACTGCACCGGGATCACGTTCAGCCGGTAGAACAGATCCTCGCGGAACGTGCCTTCCGCGACCATCTTCGTGAGATCGGAGTGCGTCGCGGCGATGACGCGCACATCGATCTTGACCGTGTGCGATTCGCCGACGCGTTCGAACTCGCGCTCCTGGAGGACGCGGAGCAGCTTCGACTGCAGTGCGGGGCTCATCGTCCCGACTTCGTCGAGGAATAACGTGCCCTTGTGCGCCTGCTCGAGCCGCCCCTGGCGGTTGCCGACGGCGCCGGTGAACGCGCCGCGCACATGACCGAACAGCTCCGCTTCGAGCAGGGTCTCCGGGATCGCGCTGCAGTTCAGTGCCGCGAAACGGTTGTTGCGCCGCGGGCTGTTGTGGTGAATCGCCCGCGCGGCGAGCTCCTTCCCCGTCCCGGTCTCACCGGTGATCAGGATCGTGCTCGACGTGGCCGCGACGGTTTCGAGCAGCTGAAACAGCTCCCGCATCGGCCGGCTGCGGCCGACGATCCCGTCAAACTTGTAGCGCTCCTCGAGCTGCGATCTGAGATACGCGTTCTCGGACTTCAGGCGCCGCTGCTCGATCGCCGACCGCAGCACGTGCATCAGGGCATCGAACTGAAACGGCTTGGCAATGAAGTCGGAGGCGCCGTGCTTGATCGCATCGACCGCGTCCTTCACCGTCCCGTAGCCGGTGATGACGATGGCGATCAGCTCCGGGTAACGCTCGAGGGCGGCCTCGAGCACCTGGCGTCCGTTGATGCCGGGGAGCTTGAGATCGGTGATCAGGACATCGAAGGCGAACGAGGCGAGCCGTTCGAGGGCATCCTCGCCGTTGCTGGCCTGCTCCACGACGAATCCATGGTCGGCCAGCCGCTCTGCGATTGCCTCGCGAAGCGACGCTTCGTCGTCGACGATCAGCAGGTGTTTTGGATTTTCGGACATTCGAAGGCGCGGGCGGTATTTTGACACCCCCACCCCCCTCCGTCAAACTCCCGGCACGAGAGGTCTAATGCGCTCGTGAATCTCTTCCGATAATTCCAGCGAATATGAACACTGAACGAAAGACCCTTTCGATCATGAAGGCGTGCGAAACGGTCGGCGTCAGCCGGCGCACGATTTACAACTGGATTGCGGCCGGCAAGGTCGAATACGTGCGGACCGCTGGAGGTTCCGTGCGGATCTTTGCCGATTCGCTCTGGCGTGAGCCGGCACAAACGCCGCAGCTCACGCGCAAAGAAGCTTCATGACGGGGGATTTTGGCTTGCTCTTTCATCGCCTCAACAATCAGCTCGGCATCATCCTCGCCAACGCGGAACTGCTCGAAGCGAAAGCGGGAGACGAACCGGAGCGCGCGCGCGCCTCTCAGGTCGTCCTCAGCGTGCTCGACGCGATGGCAACAGCGCGCGAAATCCGCCTTCGCGTCCGTGACGAGGAAAGCCAAAATTCCGTCACGCAATCACAGAAATCGTCAAATCGTTGACCACAAAACGCATCGAGCTCGCCGCCACTGCACCCTCCTGCACGCCCTTTCTCAGACGCAAGTTGTGCAATTGAAGGCACTTACGGCAGAAGCGTAAACTTGGACAGTTTTCGCTTTTGATTCGCTTCAGCTTTGGTACCGCCGTTGCCCTACAGCGTCTCGCCGGCACCGACGCCGGCGCAGGATTCTGGAGGACAAGAACCGATGCAGCGCCAGCCACTCGCCGCCAGCCAGCGTGACCGGATAGCCGCCGGCCTTCCCTTCGTCGAATCACTTGCTCGCCGCGTGGCGTCGTCGATGCCGCATTCGATCGAGCTGAGCGATCTCGTCCAGGACGGCATGATCGGACTGATCGACGCCGCCAAGCGGTATGACGACTCGCGGGGCATCAAGTTCGAGACCTTTGCCGAACGTCGCGTGCGCGGCGCCATGATCGACGCGCTGCGGCGAGATGCGTGGCCACGGGGCGTCCGCCGGCAGCGGCGGGAGCTCGAGGCGGCGCGCGAGCAGCTGCGCCGGGAACTTGGCGCGGAGCCCTCGCTGGCGGATCTTGCGGCGCGGCTCGGCTCGGACGAAACGCGGCTCGGAAAGACGATCGTCAGGATCAATACCATCGAGAGCACGTCGCCGCTGTCCGCCGGGGACAACGTCGATGGATCATCGCTGCCGCCGGCGCTGTGTCCATCGGAACCGATCGCACCCGACCGCGCCTATGAATCGCGCGAGAGCCGCGACCGGATTCGTGGTGCGATTGCCACGCTGCCTCCACGCGAGCGCAAGGTCATCGGTCTCTATTACTACGGCGAAGCAACCATGAAGGAAATCGGGACGGCGATCGGCGTGAACGAGTCGCGCGTCTCGCAGCTGCACGCGCGGGCGATCCATCGGCTGAAGAAGGCGCTTGGCGCTGAATGCGGCCACTCCCCGGTCATCGACTTCCAGAGCACGATGCGACGCATCCGCATGGCCAGGGAGGAGACCGGTATCACTCGCGGCCGCGTGCTCGAGTACAGAACGCCGGCCGACAATACGGCCGCGGCTCGAAAGGTTGCGGTGCCGGCGCAGAAGCGCATGAAGACCGTCGCGCCGCAGCGCGCCGTTGCGTCGGCGCGTTAGGCGCTCAGGCAATCAACTCGGACGCATTACGGAGGAGGTCCTTCAGCCGGAACGGCTTCGCGAGCCACCGGCACCCCGACTCCTCGAGAAACCGTTCTGCGTCCGTGCCTGCAACGTCTCCGGTGACGAACAGGATGCGCCGCGCGAGCCGCGCGTTCCTGACCAACAGTTCGCGATAGAACGACGGGCCGTCGAGCCTCGGCATCTTGAGGTCGCAGACGATCAGGTCGTAGGCCCGCGCATCCAGACGCTCGAGCGCTTCAATGCCGTCGCCGGCGCGATCGACAATGAACCCCGCGTCCACGAGGGCTTCGGCCACGGCGTCTCCGAGCGCGGCCTCGTCCTCGACCACCAGCACGGTGGCGCCCGCGGCCTTCGCGGGTGGCGCGAACGTCCGTTCGGGTGGTTTCGGCAGCGGCGGTTTCAGCGCCGCGTCGGTGACCGGCATTTCGACGTAGAACGACGCGCCGCGGCCCGGCTGCGACTTCACGGTTATCCGTCCTCCGTGCTCCTGCACGATCGCATACGCAACCGTGAGGCCGAGCCCGGTGCCTTTCCCCACTTCCTTCGTCGTGAAAAACGGATCGAAGATGCGCGGCTGCACTTCGTCCGGCACCCCCGGCCCATCGTCATTCACCTCGAGGATCACCGCGTCGCGCTCGGCGTCGTGCCAAGTGCGGAGGATCAGCGTTCCGCGTCCGTTGGCGGCGACCATCGCCTGCTCTGCGTTGATGACGAGATTGAGCAGCACCTGCTGCATCTGGTGCGGATCCGCAAAGACCTGTGGAAGACCGGCGGCGAGCGCATCGATGATCGTGACATTCGTCAGCCGCTGCTCGTAGGCCCGCAGGGACAATGTTTCGCGGACGATCTGATTCACATCGACCATCGCGCGCGTCGTGTGGCGCTTGCGTGCGAAGGTGAGCAGGTTGCGGACGATGCGGGCGGCGCGCTCGGACTCGGCGAGGATGGTCTCCAGACCCCGGCGCGTCTGGTCGTCGGCGGGTTGCTGGGCCAGGCGCTCGGCCCAGGTGAGAATCGTCGCGAGGGGATTGTTCAGCTCGTGTGCGACGCCTGAAATCGTCTGGCCGAGCGCCGCGAGTTTCTCCGCCTGGAGCAGTTGGTGGTAGAGGTCGCGCGCCTGGTCCTCGAGGCGCTTGCGCTCGCTGACGTCGCGCATCAGCGCCTGCACGCGCAGCGCGCCTCCCTCGTGCTCCGCGTGGGCTGTCACCTCCACCCACATCGGAGCGCGGTCCGCGCGCCTGAGACGGAGGAGGTAATCAGACAGCGACTGGTCGCGGGAGAGGCGCTCGATGAAGGCGGCGCGCGCCTGAACGTCCACGAACCGGTCCTCGTCGAAGGGGCGGACGTCTTCCACCGGGGTCTCGCCGGCGTAGCCGAACATCAATTTGAGATGAGGATTGGCGAACGACGTCAGCGTGCCGTCGTCGCGAAACACGCCGATGTAGACCCCCTCGTGGACGGCTTCGAAGAGACGCGCGAATTCCCGCCGTTCCACGGTCACGGGTGGTTGGACGACCCGTGCGGAGGATGAGGCGTGGGTGTGATGAACCGGTATTTCGTCTTGTAGTTCTCTTCGATGGCGGAACGGATCTCGCCGAGCGGCCTGCCGGCATTGTGCAGCTGCATCGCGTCACGCGCGACATCTATGCAGATGGCTCACCCCATGCCGTGGAGGTCCCACGTCGGCTTGCCCGACGCGTCGCGCGACGACACGAAGCAGTCGTCGTTGCCGACGTGGCCGCTCGCCTGGCATCCGCAGAAGCAGGGCACATACTGCAGCACATCGGGCCGCCGTCCGGCGAAGTCGTACACCGCCTGCACCACTTCGATTGGACGCGGCAGCTGATATTGCGGCGGTGGCAGCGGCGGCAACGATCCGCCGTAGATCTGGCGTGTCGAGGTTTTCGTCGGCGCCGCCGAAGCGTCCGGTGTTTTCTCCGACGCGCAACCCGTCACGAGAAGACAACCCGCGGCGATGAGCGGCAGCATCCCGAGGCGCGTATTCACGCGCTCGATCTTAACGTAATCTTTCTGGATGTTCATTCCGACTCTTCTCCAGGACCAGGTCGCGATCGTCACCGGTGGCGGCACCGGCATCGGGCTGGCGATCGCAAAGCGGCTGGGGGAGTTTGGTGCGCGCGTCGCCATCGGCAGCCGTAATTCGGAGAACCTGGAAAAAGGAAGCGCCGAGCTGCGTCATGCGGGGTTCGATCCGCTTGCCGTTCAGGTCGACGTGCGAAATCCCGAACAGGTCGACGAAATGGTGTCGCGCGTCGTGCGTCACTTCGGCCGCATCGACATCCTGGTGAACAACGCCGCCGGGAATTTCGTGTGCCGCGCCGAGGAGCTGTCGCCCAACGGCTGGAACGCGGTGATCGGCATCGTTCTCAATGGCAGTTTTTATTGCTCGCGTGCCGTGGGCCGTCACATGATCGAGCGAGGGCAGGGTGGGGCGATCGTGTCGATCCTCGCGAACTACGTCTGGACCGGGAGTGCAGGCACCGTCCATTCCGCGGCAGCGAAGGCGGGTGTGATGTCGATGACGCAGACGCTCGCCGCCGAATGGGCCCCGCACAGAATTCGCGTCAATGCCGTCGCTCCCGGCGCGGTCGAATCGGCAGGAGCTGCGAAACAGCTGTGGAACACACCCGAAGCCGTCCAGCGGATCACCGATCGCATCCCGCTCAAGCGCTGGGCGCAGCCGGTCGAGATCGCCGACGCCGTCGCATTCCTGGTGTCGCCGAACGCCGGGTTCATTACGGGTGAGATATTGACCGTCGACGGTGGCGCGTGGATGGGGCGGGGCACGTTCGACTTTCTCTGAGTCGCTTTAGCCGCCGGCTTCCTGCTCGTTGTCACGCGTCACGCGCCCGTCTCGTTGTCACGCGTCACGCGCCGCCCGTAACCTCCGCTCGTCCTATCTCCACTTCCGATTGCGACTTCTTCATAGCCCCTATGTCGACGGGTTCATCCTCGCCTCCAGACACGTCTCCTAACGTAAGACAAAGCAGAATCGATGCCGTTTTTTTCAGATGAGGCTGCGGGTGTGTTGAGGTTGGTTTGCCGTTTGCAATTTGCTCAGCCAGGCCGCGAGGCGCGAGGAAGGAGGGTCGCATGAAGGTCTGGACTGATTACAACGGCGCAATTCTCGAAGTCTCGCCACAGGCTGCGGAAACCTTGAACGTCGCCGCCCGAAGTCTCGCGAAGCGGCCCTTCTACCTGTTCTTCACCGGCGACCGCCACCTGGCGCTGAGGGCGCTCGACCTCGCCGTCCGCGGACAGCCAGAGACGTTCGACGGCCTGCTACACCCGCGTGAGAAGAAGAACATCCAGGTGCGGGTGGCGCTGGAGCCTGCGCCGCCGGAGGCCGTGCTCTGGACGATTACGTTGGTTTAAGAAAGCAACTAGCCGCGGACCTGTGAAATCAGGTAGGCAATGGCCACGATCAGGAGAACGGCCCCGACCGCCCAGGCTTCGATATTCTCCGTCAACCGTTCAAATCTTCTCGACATCGGTTCCAGGGACCTTCACTGAAAAGGGACTGACGTCGCGAATTAGCAGCCCGCCAAAAAGGGACCCGAGCCAGGCCCTAATCGTTTGGACAGGCGTCGAAGGTTTCTCAGGATGAATGCTGCGAGGGGAAGCAGAAGCCTGATCATGAAGTCCTCAGCACCATCCTGTGCCCCACGCCACAGTCGCCCAGCGCAGCACTGGAACAGCTTCCGTCGGTTCCGGCTTCAGCCCGTCCGGGTTCGGGTGAGCTGCGGTTCCTCTCGAAAGAAGAAGGGGCCATCCTTCGGACACTCATAGGCGCGGAGCACCGTGGGCCGACCGTTCGGGTTGATCTGCCCATGAGCACCGACGTACTGCAGTGACTCCCCGCATAGGGGGCATTCCTTCAAAGCGCCGTCTCGACGTCATCAGGCAGCGTTTTCATTATTCCGCCGTATCCCACATCGGCTCCGGCTTCAGCCCTTCCGTGTCCGTGAATCGGAACCGCCCGTGGAAGTGGCAGAGGTAAATCCTAAACTTCTCGATAACCGTCTCGACTGCTGAGACCAGCTTTAAGGGCGTGGCGCATGACGGGCAACTCAGGGGAATGCCAGGCTCAGGCTGGCCGCGAAACGTGGCTGGAGTGTGGTGCAACGGCGCACATTACCACGGAAGAGCTCGCGTCAGCGAACTCCCCTGACGAAGGCCGCGAAATCCTTTAGGGAAAATCCATTACGGAATTGGTGGTTTGCGAACGCTACAATTAGCGTATAATTCTGGTATGGCGGCTAAAGACAGAATAATTGACGAAATAGACGTCGCTATTCTTGATATTCTTTCGACAAACGCCCGTGAGACCCAGGTAGAGATCGCCCGTGCGGTAGGTCTGGCGCCTTCTGCTGTGCTCGAGCGCATCCGGAAGCTCGAGGCCCGCAAGGTCATCCGGGGCTACGCCGCGGACGTGGATCCCAATGCCCTTGGGCAGGGACTGCTGGCCTTTGTCGCCGTTCGCAGCGAGGACGGCCCGGCCGACGACAGCGTCGCCCGTCATCTTGCCTCATTCCCGGAGATCCTCGAAGTGCATCACGTGGCTGGCGAGGACTGCTACATGGTGAAGGTCCGCACGAGAGATGCCGAGCAGCTCGGGACGATGCTCCGCACGCGGATCGGAAGGATTCCGGGTGTGAGTTCGACTCGGACGACGATCGTGCTCGAGACGGTCAAGGAAACATCGCGGCTCGCCATCCCGCGCCCGCAGACCGCGCGATGACAACGAAGGCGCAGAAGAAGCTGGCGCTCCTCGCGTGGATCGCGGTGTGCCTGATCTGGGGAACGACGTATCTTGGCATCGCTGTATCGCTGGAGTCGATGCCTCCCGCGTTGATGGGCGGATTTCGCTGGACGATCGCCGGCCTGCTGCTCGCTGGTTTCGTGATTGCGCGCGGCGAGCGCCTGCCGCCGCCGTCGCGGTGGGGCGGCATTCTGCTGATGGCCTTCCTGCTGCTCGGCCTGGGAAACGGCGGCGTCGTATTCGCGGAACAGTGGGTGCCAAGCGGCCTCGCCGCGGTCATGGTTGCGACCTCTCCATTCTGGATGGCAGCCGTCGAGGCCGGCCTGCGTGATGGCGAGAAGCTGCGCGCCAGGACGGTTGCCGGACTGTTGATCGGTTTCTCCGGCATTCTCGTACTGGTCTGGCCCGACCTGACGCTCGACACGGGCAACCGGCGATTCCTCGCCGGCGTCATCGCGCTGCAGATCGCGTCAGTTGGATGGGCACTGGGTTCCGCTTACTCGCGGCGCCACGCGCGCAACGACAACATCCTGGGGACGACGGCTTTACAGATGCTGGCCGGCGGCCTCATGATGCTCGCCGCGGCCACGGCGCTCGGCGAATGGCAAAAACTCTTTTTCACGGCACGCACCGGCGCGGCACTCGCGTATCTCTCCACCATCGGCGCCGTCGGCGGCTTCGTCGCCTACACGTACGCGCTGCGGCATCTGTCGGTGTCATTCGTGTCGCTGTATGCCTACATCAACCCGGTCATTGCCGTCGCGCTTGGCGTACTGCTGCTGAACGAGCCATTCGACTGGCGGATGGCAACCGCGGCAGCGCTCGTCTTCGCGGGTGTGACGGTCGTGCGGTGGGGGAAAGGCTCGGGTGACGCACCGACGCGTGACGCCCTTCGTCCTGTTTCTATGGATGTTGCTGGGCCCCGCAATGGTCTCGGGCCAGGCGCCTGCGTCGAGCCCCGAACCAGGCCGGCTGGAGCCGGCCTCCACCGAAGACGCGCCGGATAGCCGCGTCAGACGCATTCCCTTTTTCGCGCGCACCCACCGAAAGCAGCTGTCACCGCGCCGCGAGGCGATCGTCTCGTCCGCAGGGTTCTGGGTGCAGCACGCGACCGACGAATGGGGCGCCATCGTCCTTGCGCCGGCGCTATTGGATACGTGGCGGTACTTTCACCCGGAGTCGAAAGCGGCAGCCTGGCTTTCGCGCGGCGTGAAAATCGGGATGGTCGCGTTGGCCGTCCGTTGAGAATGGGCAGCCCTGAAGGGCTGGACACCCTGACGATCGGCAGCCCTAAGGGCTGGACTACGGTGAGTGTGACGGTGTCGCGGCGGGGCCGAGGGCGAACGTCATCGTGCCTTCGCAGACCACTTTTTCGTCGACACGCGCGATGCCCCGCAACAGGCCCATGCGGCTGCGCAGACGGCGCACGAGCGCTTCGATCACGACCACGTCACCGGGGTGCACCGGATGCCGGTACCTGACCCGCTCGATGCCCATGAAATAAATGAGCTTCTCGCGATTCTCCGGCTTCGCGAGAATCATGATCGCCCCGACTTGCGCAATCGCCTCGGTCAGGATGGTGGGCGGAAGCGCCGGCCGCTCCCCCGTACCGTGCGCGAGGTAACGCTCGTTGAGCGTCACGTTCTTGATGCCGACGATCCGTTTGTCTGGCTCGAACTCGGTGATCCGGTCCACGAGCAGGAACGGATACCGGTGCGGCAGAATGCGTTCGATGGCGGAGTAATCCAGCGGGAGGGACAGGTCCATGGGTGAATTTGCAAGTATAATCCGTTGTTCTCGCCGCGTTCCGGTCCGGCTGAATTCGGACCCCGCGACAAACGTCCGCCCAGGCGGCACCATCGATACCCGTTCGTGAATCATCAGCCCCCAGCAGACGGTCCCACGATCGAGAGTCCCACGCTCTCGTCGGACGAGCTGCTCACCACGCTCTTCGACTTGGGGCGGCAGGTGTCGGCCGTGCTCGATCTCAACGAACTGCTCGAGCAGATCCCGCGCCTCATCCGCCGCCTGATCCCGTTCGAAGCGCTGGCTGTCTACCTGCTCGACGAGAAACGCGGCGAGCTGCGCATCGCGTACTCCGTGGGGTACCCGGAGGAAAGCCACTTGATGACGCTCGGCCGCGGCGAGGGACTGGTTGGCGCGGCGGTGGAGAACGAGCAGGCGCTGCTCGTCAATGACCTGACCGCGGACGCCCGATACATCGAGCTCGTTCCGGGCATGCAGTCGGAGATCGTCGTCCCGCTCCTCCACAAGTCGCGGCCGATCGGCGCGTTGAATCTCCTCGGCCCGAACGCCAACCAGTTCACGCACCGCGACGTCTCGATCCTCAGCCAGTTCGCCGTGCAGGTCGCCGCGGCCCTCGTCAACGCGAGGCTCTACGAGCGCAGCCGGCTCGATGCCGAAGCGTTCGAAACGCTCGCGGAGATCGGCCGTGAAGTGGCGTCGGTCCTCGACCTCGAGGAGCTGTTCACGCGGATCGCGCAGCTGACGCGCCGCGTCATCGACTACCGCACCTTCGGCATCTTCCTGCTCAACGACATCGGCGAGCTGGAGATCAAGGTGGCCGTGAAGTTCGGCGAGAAGGTGGACGTGCCGCGGATCCGGCTCGGCGAGGGACTCGTCGGGTACTCCGCATTGCACCGTGAACCGGTGCTCGTGTCCGACGTGTCGCAGGACCCACGCTACATCAGCGTCGTGCCAGACGTGCGTTCGGAGCTGGCCATTCCGCTGCTTTTGAAAGACCGATGCATCGGCGTCGTCGATCTGGAAAGTCCTGAGCTCGACGCGTTCTCGAAGCGCGATGTCGAGATCCTCACGCTGCTCGCCGGTCAGGCGGCCGTGGCGATCGAAAACGCCAGCCTCTACGAGGAAGTGCGGTCGACGCAGGAGCGCCTCGAGAAGGAAGTTCGTTTCGCCCAGCGCGTCCAGGCCGCCCTTCTGCCTGCGGGACCCCCGAAACGTCTCAAGGGAGTCGAGCTTGCCGCCGCCTTTGCCTCCGCGCGCGAACTCGGCGGCGACTTCCACGACTATCTTTCACCCGAATCGCACACGCTGGTAGTCGTGCTTGGCGACGTTTCCGGGAAGGGTGTGCCGGCCGCGCTCTACAGCGCGTTCGCCGCGGAGCTCGTGCGCGGGCGCACGTTCCGCCGCCGTTACCTGTCCGACCGCTCCAGCCCGTCAGCCGTGCTCTCATCGGTGAACACGATCCTGCACCAGCGGCAGCTCGAGGAGTACTACTGCACGCTCTGCTACGCGGTCTTCGATCTCAAGCGCCGGGTGTTGACGATGTCGAACTCGGGATTGCCGTACCCCGTGAGGTGTTCAGCGGACGGATGCGCGCAGATCGAGCTACCGGGCGTCCCCCTTGGTTCGTTCCCCGGAACGATCTACGACGAATTGACACTCACGTTGCACGCGGGAGATGTCTTCGTCTTCTGTTCGGATGGTGTCTTCGAAGCGATGAACGGCGCGTGGCAGGAGTTCACTGCGGAACGCCTCATACAGGTCGTCGAGCGAACCCGGGAGCTACCGGCGCAAAAAATCGTGGACTCGATCTTCGAAGCCGTTCACGAGTGGCGTGGAGATGCACCGCCGAACGACGACATGACCGCAGTGGCGGTCAAAATCACCGCCTGAAAACAAAAACCACAGAGAAACAGAGAACACAGAAAAACTCTTCACTCAGAGTGTTCTGTGCCTCTGCGTCTCTGTGGTTAGACTGCTCAGCGGCCTCTAAAGGCGACGTCGCGCTCCTGCAGATGCAGCCCGATAGCCTGGCCGCCGAAGTTGGCGACGTCACCGACCTTGCCCCTGACGCGCACTCGATCACCCTTCGACACCCGGTCGCTGCGGCGCTGTGAGATCACGGTCACTTCGCCGGTTCCATCGTCCACCTTGTAAAAGCGGTACGGCAGGAGAGGAATGGCCCACGAGCTCGTCACGACGCCGTCGATCGAGACCGTGCGGTCGTGGTAGCGGCCCGTGTTGTTCTTCAGGTCCGAGACCGTTGTTTGACGTGACAGCGAGCAGCCGGCAACCGTGGCGACGAGCGCCAGCGCTACAACAGCCGTGGTCCAGCCCCTTCGGGCCGTCGAGACAATTTGACGCATTTTCAGTTCTCCACCGCCAGAGAAACGAATGGCCGCGCGAAATCGGCCTGACTTGCGACGGGATCCGGCGATGCCAGCGCCTGCCTGATTAACGAATCCCCGTTGATTCCGCGCGACCACGGAGCTCTACATCAATTCGCGTACCCGCGAAAATCCTTGAAAAAAGTAGCAAACGGGAGGCCAGCCGTCCATTCGCGGTGACGGGGAGCGACCTCTGCGCATGACGCGCGCGGGAACAACCTTTCCGGAAAGCTCTGCGTCTCACGGTCAGAACACGAAAGCTTCCAGCTTCGAGCTGGGAGCTGAAAGCTAATTTGGAGGTTTTCTGTATGAAGTTCTGGAAATCAGCAGCCCTGGCGACGAGCCTGGCGGCTGCAGCCGGTCTGGGCGCGGCTTTGGCGCCCGCGGCTCACGGTCAGACCCGCGCGCCGCGGATCGTCACTCCTCGGGCGGCTGAAGTGTTCGGGCTCGGCGGCAGCCGGCTCGGCGTGTCGATCAGCGACGTCAGCGCCGACGACACCAAGGGGAAAGGCAACGCCGGCGTGGAGATCGACGAAGTCGACGAGGACAGCCCGGCTTCGAAGGCCGGCTTGAAAAAAGGGGACGTCGTTGTCGAGTTCGACGGAGAACGAGTCCGCAGCGCGCGACAGTTCACGCGACTGGTCTCCGAAACTCCGCCCGGCCGCACCGTGGCCGCGACGGTCGTGCGCGATGGTCAGCGCGTCAACGTGAGCGTCACGCCGCGCGATGGGAACAACTTCCGCTTCCTCGAAGGGGACAACTGGCTGAGTATTCCGCCGCCTGCGCCCATGGCGGTGAGGCCGCCCTCTCCTCCAGCCGCGCCACGCCCGCCGGTCCCCCCGTCGTTCGAGAGCTTCTTCTGGCGCTCGGGCAACCGGCTCGGGGTCACCACCGAGGACCTTTCGCCTCAGCTCGCCGAATACTTCGGAGCCAAGGACGGTGTGCTGGTCTCCTCTGTGGAAGCGGATTCCGCTGCCGCGAAGGCAGGCGTCAAGGCAGGGGACGTCATCTCGACTGTCAACGGCAGTTCGGTGGCGAACGCGTCAGAACTGCGACGACGCCTGTCGAGTGTGGACCCGGGCGACGAGTTCACGCTGGACATCGTCAGAGACAAGCGGACGATGACGCTGAAAGGAAAGTTCGAGAACGCCCCGGAGCGTCGCCGTACGACGCGGACGATTCTCTAGACCGCTTCGCTTCTGGAATGGGCCCGCGTGGCTGGCGCCACGAGCGTTGCGAGCTGGGCTGCGACGATCGTGGCAAGTGCCAGCCTCGCGGGCTGCCGTTCCCCGCCGTGCCCGACTTCCGCTGACATTACCCCGATACAGCCCGAGGGATTGACCAGAGGCGCGGCGATAGCGCCGGGGGCGGTCTGGTTCCCCTTCAGCGTCTGCAGCAATCCCGTGCGGAACGCCGCGGCGATAACATTCTCCCCATCCTTCCTGATGGTTCTCACGCGCGACACGACGTGCGGGGGGTACCCGTGCGCAGCAATCGCGGTCAGCTCGACCGCGTCGGGGTCGGCTACCCACAGCATCACGCCTGATGCGTCGAGAGCGGTCGCCGCGCGCGCGAGCACACCCGGCAA
>Ga0136614_10001521_pt1 | contig 13715 bp, 12 predicted proteins | sample AntDrymUQ2792106_2_FD_106643 | JGI IMG/M metagenome (GOLD analysis project Ga0136614, IMG submission 106643) | Polar desert sand microbial communities from Dry Valleys, Antarctica - metaG UQ279 (21.06) | ecosystem: Environmental > Terrestrial > Soil > Desert | place: Antarctica: Dry Valley...
GCCTGCTCGGGCGCGCCGGAGATGATCAGCGGCGTCCGCGCCTCGTCGATCAGGATGTTGTCGACCTCGTCCACGATCCCGTAGTGGTGCATGCCGATCGGCTTGCCGTCGTCCCCGATGCGGCCGCCGTGCTGGACCTTCTCGTTCAGCGATGTCGCCATGTTGTCGCGCAGGTAGTCGAAGCCGAACTCGGAGTTGGTGCCGTACGTGATGTCGGACGCGTAGGCCGCGCGCTTCTCCTCGTAGGGCTGCATGTTCTGCAGCACGCCGATCGTGAGGCCGAGGCCTCTGTAGAGCGGCGCCATCCACTCCGCGTCGCGGCGGGCGAGGTAGTCGTTGACGGTGACGAGGTGGACGCCCTTGCCGGCCAGCGCGTTGAGCGCGACGGCCAGGGTGGCGGTCAGCGTCTTGCCCTCGCCCGTCTTCATCTCGGCGATCGAGCCGCCGTGCAGCACCATGCCGCCGATCAGCTGGACGTCGAAGTGGCGCATGCTCATGGTGCGCCGGGAGGTCTCGCGCACGACCGCGAACGTCTCGGGCAGCAGGTCGTCGAGCGACTCGCCGTTGCGGGCGCGCTCGCGCAGGCTGTCGGCCTGGGCGCGCAGCTCGTCGTCCTCGAGCAGCTCGAGCTCGGGCTCCCACTGGTTGATGCGCTCGACGCGCTTGGAGTACTGCTTGAACTGCTTGCCCTCGCCGAGGCGGAGGGCGCGGTCGAGGATCGTCATGGAGCAGAGGATAGAGCCCCGCGGGGCTCGGCTCGACCCCGCGCGCCCCCTCGCGGAGGGCCGCTGCTACGAGGCCGCCGCGGCTTCTCCGGGGTCCTCGTCGACGGCATCCGTCGCGCTCGGCGGGATCGGCGTCACCGCCCGCGCCTCGCGCCGTCCACGGCGTTTGTCGCGATGGCGCTTGACCTGCCGGGCGAGCTCGTCGGAGATCAGGTTGATCGAGCGCTTGAGGTCGCGCGAGGTCTCCCGGGCCCGGAGCGTCGTCCCCTTCAGGCGCAGCGTCGCCTCCGCCACCTGGCTGTCCGGGTTGGCCGGGTTGCGCTCCTCGAACAGCTCCACCTCGAGGACCGCCAGCGGGCTGACCTGCTTGGCGACCTTCTCGAAGCGGCGCGTCACGCACTCGCGCAGCTCGTCGGTGACCGGAAGGTTCCGTCCCTTGACCTCGATCTCCATGGGAAGGGGACTCCTCTCGTCAGACCGGTTGACCGGGCCTGCTCGATGCTAGGCCACGCGGACGCGGATGTGAACCAGTTGGGCGCCATCACTCAACGATTTCGCCGCGCTGCCGACCATGAGAGAGATGACAGTCCTCGCCGATCCTCCCGCCGGGCGCCCTGACGTCGCGGTCGTCCGCCAGCCGATCGCGGACGAGCGCCATACCGTCGTGGGCTACGAGCTGCTGTTCGGCGGCGAGAGCCAGTCGCTGGACTCCGCCACCGACGCCAAGGCCACGTCGGCGCTGCTCGTCGACGCGTTCGGCGACATCGGCCTCGAGCTGCTCTCCGGCCGCCATCCCGCGTGGATGTCGATCGCGCGGAACTTCCTGATCGAGATCGGCCCGCCGCCGGTGCGACCCGATCGCGCCGTGCTCCAGGTCGCCGCCTACGCGGCGCGCGACGACCTGCTGTCCGTCCTGCAGCAGCTTGGCCGCAGTGGCTACACGCTCGCGCTCGAGGACTTCGACGGGCGCGCGGACATCGAGCCGCTGCTGGGCCTGTGCTCGATCGTCAAGGTCAAGGTGACCGATCGCGACGACGGCACGCTGGAGGCGATCGTCGCCGGGCCGAAGCTCCACGGCGCGCTGCTGGTGGCCACCGGCGTCGCCACGCCCGAGGACTTCGCGCGCTGCCGCGCGCTGGGCTTCTCCTACTTCCAGGGCGACTTCTTCGCCAAGCCGCGCATCATCCGCCACCGCGGCGTGGGCACCGGGGGCGTCTCGTCGCTGCGCGCGCTGGGCGAGCTGAGCGCGGCCGACGCCTCCTTCGAGGACCTCGAGCGGATCATCTCCTCCGACGTCGGCCTCTCGCTGAAGCTGCTGCGCTACGTCAACTCGGCGTTCTTCGCGCTGCCGCGCAACATCGGCTCGGTGCGCGAGGCGCTCACGCTGCTCGGGACCCGCACCGTCCGCCGCTGGGCGACGGTGATGGCGATGTCCGCGATCCCCGACGCCCCGCACGAGCTGGTCGCGATCGCGCTGCACCGCGCGCGGATGTGCGAGATGCTCGCGGGCACCGCGCTGCCCGAGGAGCGCGAGACTCTGTTCACGATCGGCCTCTTCTCCGTCTCGGACGGGTTGATGGGCGCGCCGATGGAGGAGGTGCTCGAGTCGCTGCCGTTCTCGGACGAGATCCGGGCGGCGCTCCTGCGGCGCGAGGGTCCGAAGGGCGACCTGCTCTCGGCCGTCATGGCATACGAGCGTGGCGAGTTCCCGAGCGCGCCGGCCGTCCCGGCCGACCCGGGCGTCTCGCTCGCCGGCGCGTACCGCGCCGCGCTGGAGTGGGCCGACGACGCCCACGGCGCCGTCGCCGGCTGAGCTCGGCGGGTCGCGCGGGTGGGCGGCTGGGCGGCCGGGGCGGCTGCGTACGGCGGGAACCGGCGTTCGCCGGCGGATCGGCGGTCACGTCAACGGCCGCATCGAGGGGGCGGGCTCGGGCGGATCAGCAGCTCCGGACCTTGCCTCCCTCAATGCCCGCGGTACGCCGCCGCTTCGCGCCGCCTTACAACGTCCGCGCGTACGTCACTGCGGTAACCCGCGCCGCCCCGGCATCCCTCAAAGCCCGGGCACAGGCCTCCAGCGTCGCGCCGGTCGTGTGGACGTCGTCGACGAGCAGAGCCGGCCCGGCGACGGCGTCCGTCACCTCGATCACGATGCGCCCCTGCTCGCGCCGGGCGGCGCGCCCGGCCTGCGTCTGGCGGGCCGCCCGGTCGCGCCGCGCGAGCACGGATGCAAGCGGCAGCTCCAGCCGCGGCGCCAGTGCGCGGGCGAGCGCGCCCGCCGGGTCGAAGCCGCGCGCACGGCGCCGGGCGCGCTGGGGCGGGACGGGCACGATCGCGCCCTCGCCCAGCCGCGACGGCAACGTGGCGGCGATCTGGGCGGCCATCACGCCGGCGACGGGCAGCGCGGCGCGGAACTTCAGCGCCTGGACGAGCGCGCGGGCCGAACCCTCGTAGGCCATCGGCGCCCACGCGGCCGCGAACGCGGCGCCCGCCGCCGGGCAGCCGCCGGGCCGGTGCCGGGGCAGCGCGCAGCGCTCGCAGCGCCGGCCGCGCAGCCACGGCAGCGCGCGCAGGCATCCGGGGCAGACGAGCTCCTCCGCCCGTCCGAGCGGCTCCCGGCAGGCGGCGCACGCCGGGGGTGCGACGATCGCGAGCAGCTCGGCGAGGCCACGACGGGTCACGCGGCGCGCTCCCGATCGCGAGACACGGGCTCGAGGCCACGGCGGGTCACGCGGCGCGCTCCCGGGCGCAGGTCATGGGGTCGGGCCGCCGGCGTCGGTCATCGCAGTCGACGATGCCGCCGCCGCCCGCACCGAACAGCACGCGACCGTCACAATCCTGTGCCTTGTCCGTCGACGTTTCGTGGACCTTCGCGCCCATCGTCGTGCTCGCGCTCGCGGGATACCTCGGCGTGTACGGTGCGCGCTGGCGCACGGCGCGGCGCGAGGGCGGGGCGCGGGCGGCGAGCGGGTGGCGGCTCGCGTCGTGGTGCGGCGGCATCCTCGCGCTGCTGATCGCGCTGGTCTCGCCGGTGGACCGGCTCGGGGAGCAGCTCGCTTCGCTGCACATGGTCCAGCACCTGCTGGTCGCCGACGTCGCCGCGATCCTGCTCACGCTCGGGCTGACGCGGTGGATCCTGCGCCCGGCCACGCGCCGGATCCACCGCGTCGAGCGCGCCGCCGGCCCGTTCGCCTCACCGTGGTTCGGCGTGGCCGCCTACGTCGGCGTGATGTGGCTGTGGCACGTCCCGGCGATGTACGACGCCGCGCTGCAGCACTCGTTCGTCCACACACTCGAGCACCTCTCGTTCGGCGCGGCCGGCCTCCTGTACTGGTGGCACCTGCTCTCCCCGATCCGCTCGCGGCTGCGGCTGGGTGGGATGGGAGCGGTCGCGTACATGGCGATCACCAAGCTGCTGGTCGGCTTCCTGGGCGTCCTGCTCGCGTTCGCGCCCGACCTGCTGTTCGACTCCTACGACCATCCCGGCACGCGCTGGGGCCTGACCGCGCAGGACGACCAGCAGGTCGCCGGCCTGATCATGGCGCTCGAGCAGTCGATCGTGATGGGCATCGCGCTCGCCTGGCTGTTCGCCCGCATGCTGAGCGAGTCCGAGGAGGAGGAGCAGCGCGCGGAGCGCTACGCGGACGCGGGCCCCGCCTAGCGACGCGCAGCATGAGGGCATCGGGGCCCCGCCCCCCCAGCTCCTCAAACGGGGTTTCAAGGATCGGCCCGGGACTCCGATAACGGAGTGAGAGTCGAGGCTCTTGCGACAGTCGAGACCCCATGCGACTCGATGGGCGCAGCAGCGCGTCGAGCGAAGCCAGAACAGGAGCGTGGTGAGTCTTCGTCGGAACCTCGAAGCGCGTCGGTCGCGAGCGGGCCTCGAGCGATCCGCGATCGCCCGCCTCCCGGCGCTCGTGGTTGCCCTGGTCGCCCTCGGGCTCCTGTCCGCCGCCGGCGTCGCCTACGCGGCCTTCACGGCCACGACCGCCAACGGTCCAAGCACCGTTCAGGCCGCCGCCGCCTTCCCCCGCTGCCTGGTCGACGAGGTGATGGCCGACAACCCTGCCGGCTACTGGCGCCTGAACGAGTCCTCGGGAACGGCGATGGCCGACAAGACGGGCCAGAACAGCGGGAGCTATCTCAACGGCACGCTCTTGGGCCAGGCCGGCGCGCTCGCGGACGCATCGGCAACGGCGGCGCGGTTCGACGGGGCCGGTGACCAAGCGTCGGTGCCCGATTCGGGCTCGCTCGACGTGGGCGACTCCTTCACCTATGAAGCTTGGGTGAAGCGTGCCACGACCGACGAGGACACCACCGTGATCTCGAAGGGTGCGGCCGCCGATGGCCTCTGGTTCGGGATCGAGCCCAACAACACGCTCGGCATCTGGACGGGCGGCTCCAACGTCGCCAACTCCGACACGACGATCATCGATTCGAAGTGGCACCACCTGGTCGCGACCAAGAGCGGGGCGACGAGAAGGCTGTACCTGGACGGCGTCGACGTAACCAGCGGCGGCGGCAACCAGACGTTCGTCGACAACTCCGAGCCGCTCTACCTCGGCCATCACGTCGCCTACCCGGACAGCGACCTCAACGGCAGCCTGGACGAGGTCGCCGTCTACGACGCCGCGCTCTCGGAGGCGCGCGTCCGCGCCCACTACAATTCGGGGCGCTGCTACCGCGACGAGCCGCTGCTCGACGCCTCGCAGGCCTACTGGCGGCTCGGGGAGCCGGCGGGCGCGCGCACGGCGTTCGACAGCGCGAACCTCAATCACGGCCTGCTGGTGGGTGACCCCGCACTCGGCCAGGCGGGTGGGCTCGACGGCGACACGGGCGCCTCCATGTCGTTCAACGGCGCCGACGACCACGTCGATCTCGGCGACCGGTTCGACTTCACGGGCACGCAGGCGTTCACCGCCGAAGCGTGGATCAACCGGGGAACGGGCAACGAGGCGACGGGACTACGGCGGATCTTCGACAAGGTGCGCTCCAGCGCTCCGAGCGACGGATGGTCGCTGAGCGTCGTGCCGAGCACTCAGAAGATCCGCTTCCAGCGCCATGCCAACGCGACGCAGAACTCGCTCGACAGCGCGACCGCAGTGGTCGCGAGCCGCTGGTATCACGTGGTCGCCAGCTACGACGGCGCGACGATGCGCCTGTACGTGAACGGGCTGTTGGAGACCTCGACGCCCGCGTCGGCTTCCAGCGTAGGCAACGCACTCTCCTTCAAAGTGGCCTGGGGTCCGGCCGCGGCGAGCGCCGATCACTTCAACGGCCGCATCGACGACGCCGCTGTCTACTCCGCTGCGCTCAGCCAAGCGCGCGTGCAGGCCCACTATGTCGCCGGGCGCAGCTACCGCGACGTGGTCATGGACACGGGCCCCGTCGCCTACTGGCGGCTCGGTGAGGCGTCCGGCACGGCCGCGGCGAGCGAGATCGCCACGGACAACGGCACCTACGTCGGATCCCCCGCTCGCATCACCGGCGGGGCGATCGCCGGGGACGCCGACGGCGCCCTCGGGCTCAACGGATCGGACCAATACGTCCAAGTACCTGACTCGGCCTCGCTGGACACGCTCACCAACACCGGCCTGACGCTCGAGATCTGGTTCAAGCGCAGGACGGCCGGCGCCGCCGCCGGCGTTTACTACAACCTCTTCAGCAAGGGGTGCAACTCGCAGGAGCTCGTCATCTACGCCGCGACCGGCGAGGTCTTGTTCTACAAGAGCTGCAACGGCAACCCACCGCTCGCCAGCGCCGGCACCCTCGTCTCCGACACCGACTGGCACCACGTCGTCGCCACCAAGGCGGGCTCCGCGAGGAAGATCTACCTCGACGGCGTGGACGTGACGACGCTCGGCACCGACCAGTCACTCGTCACGAGCACCGTGCCGCTGCGAATCGGGGCATGGGACAGCGGCGGCGGCCTCGATGACTTCTTCGACGGCCGGGTCGACGACGCCGCGGTCTACAGCCGCGCCCTCACCGCCCAAGAGGTAAAGCTGCGCTACGACGCCGGCAAGGACTCACCCCGCTGACGTCATGACTCGGTCGTCTGGAACCATGTCCATGTCCCTGTCCGAGTCGGTACGTCGGCTGGGTCGGCTCACGCGCGGACGGCGCGTGGCATCGGCAGCGCTGCTCGGCGGCGTGGCGGCGCTGACGCTGTCGGGGAGCACGCTGGCGGCCTTCCTGGCCACCACTGCCAACACCGGGAGCGAGATCTCCGCAGGCACGGTCAAGCTCACCGACAACGACTCGGGCAGCTCGCTCTTCTCCCTCTCGGGGCTTCAGCCCAACAGCACGAGCACCAGCTGCATCAAGGTGACCGCGCAGGGCTCGCTCGCCTCCGGCGTCCGCCTGTACGGGACGACCACCGGCAGCGGCCTCGATGCCCATGCGAGCGTCGTGGTCACCCGCGGGAGCTACAGTCCCGCCGAGCCGAGCTTCGGCAGCTGCACGAACTTCCTCGCCGACAGCACCACCTACGTGACGGGCCAGCCCCAGGGCGTCGTCTACGCCGGCATCCTGCAGGACTACCCCGACAGCTGGACGGGTGGGATCGTGGATCCCGCCCCCGGCTCGCCGGAGGCCTGGACCGTGGGCGAGTCCCATGTCTACAGGTTCCAGCTGACCGTCGGCGACAACAGGGCGGCGGAGGGCAAGAACGTGGGCCAGAGCTTCATCTGGGAGGCGCGGAACCAGTGATCGAAGGCGGTCGGCTGATCTTCTCGGCGCGATCGTCGCAACGGCTCAGGTGTATCTCGCCTCCCATGTGAGCGTCTGGCTCGCGTCCTCGCCCTGCGTGCCCGGGTCGTCCTCAAGGGTCAGCTCATGGCTCCCCTGCGATCGACCGCGCGAGCGGCGGCTTGCGCCAGACCCGGCGGATCTCGCACGCGCCGAGCACGATCGCGGGAACGACGACGAGCAGCAGGCGGCCGAGCGGGGTTCCGGCCGGCACGGTCGCGTAACCGAGCTTCGGGATGCGGTAGACGACGCGTCCCACGCGGCCGCCGGCGGCGACGCTCCAGCGCTCCGAGGTGTCGTTGGCGTCGCCGCGCGTGACCACGTGGACGGTCGCTCCGGTCGCCCGCAGGCGCTGCACGCGATGGGTGACGAGTCGCCGGCCCCTGGAGGGGTCCTCGAACGTGACGACGTCGCCGACGCGCAGCGCGGTGGGTGCGACCGGCTCGACGACGACCTCGTCACCGGTCTGGAGCGCCGGCGCCATACTGCCCGACAGCACGGCGAGCGGCCGCCATCCCAGGGCGATCGGCCCCGCGACCGCGACGGCGAGGCCGGCGCCCATGCCGAGCGCCACCCAGGCGAGCAGCACACCCACCCACCGCAGGACACCGCGCGCGGTCACGTCAGCCCGCGAGGAGCTCGAGGGACACATCGGCGCCGCGCGCTCGGTAGGCACGCGCCATCGCGGCCGGGAGCGAGACGTGGACCACGAACGCGGCGCGCGCGGCGGGAGCGACGAGCAGGCGGCGGCGCGTCGGGCCGCGAAGCTGTCCGAGCGTGCCGGCGAACAGCTGCTTGCCCCTGGCGGACAGCTCGATCATGAGCTGGTCGTCGAGGTCGGCGCTGTCCGCGCGCGCCCGCACGCGCACGGCGAGGTGGCTGCCCGTGACGTTGGTCACGACGAACCGTGCCTCGTCGCGGCCTCCGGGGACGATGTCGCGCACGTCCAGGAGACGACCGAGGGGCGCGACGTCGAGCTCGCCCGTGCGGTTGACGGTCACCGTCACGTGCGCACCGGGAGCCGCCCGCCCGCCGGCGACGGTCCATCCGCTGACGAGCACTGCGACCAGCCCGAGGCCCACGACCAGGCCGGCGCAGCGCGGGAAGGAGAGCCTCATACGCCGGTGGTCGGCATCTCGTCGCCCGGATTGAGCGGAGCGCGGTCAAGCGAGCCGGCCATGTGCCGATCTCCCGCATGTGAACCTACGCGGTCCTACGCGGCGACAGACCATGCTCGTGGAGTCGCTCTCCCTGGCATCCAAGGCCCTGTACCTGGCCGCCGTGCTCGTCGTGTTGGGCGGGCTGAGCGCCTGGGCGGTCGCATCCGCCCTTCCCGCGCGGCTGATGGCGACGAACGCCGCGCCGGCCGATGGCGGGCTGTCGGACGACGACGCCGGGGCGGGGCTGTTCGAGCTGGGCGATCTCGCCCCGGGCCAGGCCGAGTCCCGCTGCATCGCCGTGCGGCACGACGGCCAAGGTCCTGCGGACGTCCGCCTCAGCGGCAGCGTGGACGACAGCGGCTTGGCAGATCTCCTGCGCCTCCGGGTGGAGGCGGGCTCGGGCGGCCGGTTCGGGGACTGCAGCGGCTTCGCCGGCGCCACCATCTTCGATGGCAGCCTCGCCGAGTTCATGAGCCGTCATGGCGACTACGCGTCCGGGCTGCCGGCGTTCGCGGCCGCGGACGGCGGAACCACTGCAACGTTCCGTGTTGCGGTCGCCCTGGCCGACGTCGCCACCGCCCAAGGCGCAACGGCCACCGCCGGCTTCACCTGGGAGGCACGCGCGGGCAAGCCGGCCACGGTGCTGCCCCGGCCGCCCGATCCTCGCAGCGCCCCGCTGCCCGATCGTGGTAGGACCCCGCCGCCCGATCCTGAGAGCGCCGCCCCGCCGCCCGATCCTGGGAGCGCTCCTCGCAGCGCGCCGGCTGCGGCGCCGGGCTCGAGCACGCTCCCTGGACGAGCGCGGCGGGCGGCGCCGCCGACGGGCGCCACCGGCGCCCGCGAACGGTCTCGCCGGCCATCCGGAGGGCGCGACACGCGCCGGGACGCCGGTCCGTCCAAGGGTGGACTGGACACACCGCGAGCAGGCCGACCGCCCCGGGGCGGCGATGACGCCGACCGGGGACTCCTCGACGCAGTCGCGAAGGTCCTCGTGCCCGTGGCGGAGCGAGCGATCTTCCCTCTGGCGCTCCTCGTCATCGCCGGCCTGTTCCTGCTGATCCAGGATCGCATCGATCGCCGCGATCCGAAGCTCGCGCGCGCACCGCTGCGTGCTGATCCAGACCTTCCGTTCTCTCCCCCGCCCTTGCCCGGAGGCAATCGCTTGTGACCCGCGTCACCACCCGACATCACGACCTCGTCCCGCTGGCGGACCGGATCCGGTACATGCAGAGCTTCCGGCTGGGCGCGGCGGTGCTGCTGCTGGCCTCGTGGCTGACGATCCCGGCCGTGCACGCCGCCACGTTCTCCCTGCTCGGGCTCGTCACCGCGGGCTACCTGCTGCTGTCGCTGGCGGGAGAGGCAGCGTGGCGTGCGCTCGGCCGGAGGGGCCTCGCCCTGTTCGGTGCGATGCTGATCGTCGACGGCGTCTTCCTCGCCTGGCTGGTTTATGCGACCGGCGCGGCGGCCAGCCCGCTGCGTGGGCTGATCCTGCTGCACGTGATCGCGGTCGCGCTGCTGGCGTCGTTTCGGACGGGCCTGAAGATCGCCTTCTGGCACTCGCTGCTCGCGCTCATGACCTACCACGCGCAGGAGGCCGGGCTGCTGGCGGTCGCGCCGACGGGACCCGAGTTCCAGCGCCTGGTCATGGAGATCGTCATCGTGTGGTCGGTGGCGATCGCGACGTCGACGTACGCGGCCGTGAACGAGCGCGAGCTCCGTCGCCGCCGCTACGACCTCGAGGCGCTGGCCCGCCTGGCATTTCGGCTCGAGACGACGGCGGAGCCGCCGGCGGTGGGGGAGGCGCTAGTGGAGGCGGTCGTCGACGACTTCTCCTTCAAGCGAGCGGCGCTCATCGTCGCGGGAGGCGAAGGCCTCAGCCTGCTGGCTCATCACGGACTGGAGCCGTCCGTCCTGGCAGCGGAGACGCCGGGCCCGGACTCGGTGCTGACCCGGGCGGCGACCGGCGACGAGAGCCTGCGCGTCTCGCACCTGGACCCCGATCGAGACCACTGGCTCGCGACGCTTCTGCCGGGCTGCCGCAACCTCCTCATCGTGCCGATGCACGCGGAGGGCCGCACGATCGGCTTCCTGGCGGTCGAGCACGGGCTCCGGCGCGGATCGCGGATCGAGCGGCGCGTCGTGGCGACCGTCGAGCGCTTCACCTCGCAAGCGGCGCTGGCCCTCAACAACGCCTGGCTGGTCGAGCAGGTGCGACGCCTCGCCGGCTCCGACGCGCTGACGGGCCTGCCGAATCGCCGCCACTTCGAGGAGACGCTCGACCGCGAGCTCGCGCGGTCGCTCCGGGCCGGGCAGCCGGTCAACCTGCTCATGCTCGACATCGACCGCTTCAAGACGATCAACGACATGTACGGGCACCAGATGGGCGACGCCGTGCTGCGCGCGGTCGCGATGCGTCTCAGCGAGACCGTGCGCATCGTCGACGTCGTCGCGCGCTATGGCGGCGAGGAGTTCGCGATCGTCGTGCCCGATGCCACGACCGAGGACGCCGCGGCCCTGGCCGAGCGCGTCCGCAGCGCCGTCGAGGATCTCGACGCGCCCGTGCCGGTGACCGTGAGCATCGGCCTCGCGACACACCCCACGCACGCCCGGGACGCCAGCACGCTCCTCGAGGCCACCGACCGGGCGCTCTACGAGGCCAAGCGCTCAGGGCGCAACCGGACGGCGGTCTGCCAGGACGAGCGGCACCCCACCCTGAAGGCGGCCGGGGATGGCTGATCGACCGCGCGAACCGGCCCGCCTCGCTCAGGCGAGCGTCGCGCCCTCCTCGACGCGCCGCGGGCCCTGCACGCTCACGTCGCCGCGCACGGTCACGCCCCGCCCGAACGTCACGTCACCCGCCACTGCGAGCCGCTCGGCCTCCGCCAGCGACGGCGCGCCGTCCGGGAAGCGGGCGTCGAAGTCGACCAGCCGCTTGAAGTGCTCGTCGTCGAGCTGCACGAGCGGCGCCGCGTCGCGCCCCGGGGCCAGCGAGATCCGCGCGCCGTCGCCGAGCACGTAGGCGTCCGAGCGCAACACGAGCAGGTCCGACGTCGTCTTGACGGGGACGAAGCGGGCGCGCGGCACACGAATCGCCTGCGCGCCCTCGAACACCCCGATCGCCGCGCCCATGGCCGTCTCGAGCTGGTAGACCGGCGGCGACGACGCATCGGAAGGGTCGACGGTCTTCTCGTTGACGATCATCGGGAGGCCCATCACGCCGTCGTTCTCGCGCAGCCGCGCGTCGAGCGCCTGCAGGTCGACCCACAGGTTGTTGACGTGGAAGTAGGGATGGCGATGCAGGTCGGTGAACGCGTCCATGTCCTCGCCGGGCGTCTGCGCGGTCTCGCGCAGGATCAGCCCGCCGGTCTCCTTCAGCGTCGCGATGTGCCCGCCCTTGCGGTCGGCCGCCGTGCGGTCCGTCACCTCACACGCGTAGGGGAGATCCTGCCCGGCGAACCAGGCGAGGATGCGAGGGTCGAGCACGGCCCCGAGGTTGTCGGAGTTCGACATGAGCGCGTAGCGGTAGCCGCGCTCGAGCAGCGTCCCCAGCATCCCGGACGTCAGCAACGCCGGGTAGATGTCGCCGTGGCCGGGCGGGCACCACTCGAGGCTCGGATCGGCCGGCCACTCCGCCGGCGCCAGGCCGTCGACCAGCAGCTTGGGCTCCTTGTGCTGCACGAAGTCGAACGGCACGTCGGACGCGAGCTCGTCGTAGCGCTCGAGCAGCGCGAGCGACTCGTCGCGCGTGTAGAACGAGTTCATCAGCACCAGCGGGATCCGCGCGCCGCTCGCGCCGCGCAGCGCCAGCACCTGGCGGGCGATCACGTCGAGGAACGCGAGCCCGTCCTTGACCTCGAGCAGCGACTTCGCGCGCGACATCCCCATCGACGTGCCGAGGCCGCCGTTGAGCTTGATCACCACGGCCTGGTCGAGCGGCGCGTCGCCGTCGGGCAGCGCGTCGGCGTCCGGGAGCTCGCGCACCGGCTCGATCGCGTCCTCGGGCACCATCCCCGACTCGCCCGCCGCGAGCTGCTCGTAGTAGTGGCGGAACGTCGCGACCGCGGGCTCAGGCACCCTTTCGCGCCGCATCTTCTCGATGCTCGCCTGCAGCCCGTTCACGAACCGGATGCTAGCCAGCCGCGCAGGTAGGACGCCTGCTCGTCGGAGAGCGCGTCGATCTCCACCCCGAGCGAGGCGAGCTTGAGCCGTGCGACCTCGCGGTCGACGGCCTCGGGCACCGGATGCACGCCCGGGCCGAGCGCCGCGCCGTGGGCGACGAGGTGCTCGACGGCGAGCACCTGGTTGGCGAACGACATGTCCATCACCGCGGCGGGATGGCCCTGGCCGGCGGCGAGGTTGACCACGCGACCGGACGCGAGCAGGTTCAGGCGGCGGTCGCCGAGGTCGAACTGGGTCACGAGCGGAAGCACGTCGAGCGGCGCGCCGACCGCCATCGCGTGCAGGGCGGGCAGGTCGATCTCGACGTCGAAGTGCCCGGCGTTCGCGAGCACCGCGCCGTCCTTCATGCGCCCGAAGTGCTCGCCGGACAGGACGTCGCGGTTGCCGGTGACGGTCACGAACACGTCGCCGCGCTCGGCGGCCACCAGCGCCGGCATGACCTCGAAGCCCTCCATCCGCGCCTCCAGCGCCTGCATCGGATCGATCTCGCAGACGATCACCTGGGCACCGGCGCCGCGCGCCCGCAGCGCGACTCCCTTGCCGGTCCAGCCGTAGCCGAGGACGACGAGCGTCTTGCCCGCCAGGAGCAGGTTGGTGGCGCGCAGGATCCCGTCGAGCGTCGACTGGCCGGTGCCGTAGTGGTCGTTGAACAGCCGCTCGGTGCGCGCCTCGTTGACGGCGATGACGGGGCAGGCGAGGCGGCCGTCGGCCTCGAGCGCGCGCAGCCGGACCAGGCCGGTCGTCGTCTCCTCCGTGCCGCCGATCAGCCCGTCGAGCAGCTCCGGTCGGGCGGCGTGCAGGACCGACAACAGGTCGGCCCCGTCGTCGAGCGTCACCTGCGGCGCGCCGTCGACCACGGCGATCACGCCCGCCGCGTAGGCGTCGGCGTCCTCGCCCCGGCGCC
>Ga0136614_10001526_pt1 | contig 13702 bp, 14 predicted proteins | sample AntDrymUQ2792106_2_FD_106643 | JGI IMG/M metagenome (GOLD analysis project Ga0136614, IMG submission 106643) | Polar desert sand microbial communities from Dry Valleys, Antarctica - metaG UQ279 (21.06) | ecosystem: Environmental > Terrestrial > Soil > Desert | place: Antarctica: Dry Valley...
CCCGAGCGCAGAGACCCGCTCCACCTCCTCGCGCATCGTGGACGGAGGGGACAGGTCGAGGTGCAGTCGGTTCTTCACGGTCTTGCCCTCCGGCACCACCCAGAAGGAGAGCGGCCACCCCGTGCCCGCCGGGTCGCGGATCTCGACGCTCTCATCGTCCTCGTCGCTGATCTCGTAGCCGAGGACGCCGCACCAGAAGTCGGCCACCCGGCGCGGATCCGCGCAGTCGACCGTGAGCGTGTCGACGGACGAGGCCACCGCGGCTCTATGCCCCAGAGTCGGGAAGAGTGCCGGGAGCGGTCTCGGCGATGACCTCTTCGAACAGCTCGAGGGCGACGCGCGCCTGGTCCTCCCGGAACACCAACGCCGGGGACATCCGGATGGACGCCTCGCCGCACCCGAGCATCAACAGGCCGCGGTCGAACGCGCCGCGTTCGACCGCGGCCGCCGTGTCGTGGTCGGGCAGCTCGATGCCGATCATCAACCCCAAGCCGCGGATCTCGCGGATCGCGTCGTACCGGCTCTGGACGTCGAGCAACCCGTTCATGAGGAGCCCACCGACCTTGGCGGTGTGCTCCAGCAGGTCCTCCTGCTTGATCACGTCGAGCGTCGCGATCGCCGCCGCGCAGGACAGCGGGTTGCCCCCGTACGTGGAGCCGTGGGTGCCCTTCGTCCACGTCATCACGGAGTCCTTCGCGATCATCGCGCCCAGCGGCATGCCGCTCGCGATCCCCTTGCCCGACAGCAGGATGTCCGGCTCCACGCCGAAGTGCTCGACCGCCCACATCTTCCCGGTGCGACCCATCCCCGACTGGACCTCGTCGGCGATCAGGAGGATCCCGTACCGGTCGCACAGGTCGCGGAGCGCCTGGAGCCAGCCCTCCGGCGGCACGATGTAGCCGCCCTCCCCCAGCACGGGCTCGACGACGATCGCGGCCACCTCTTCCGGCGCCACGATCCTCTTCATCAGGAAGCCCTCGATGTGGTCGATCGTCGGGAACCCCTCCTCGTCGCCGCGGGGCGGAACCGGCATGTCACGCCCGTCTCCGTAGTAGGCGTGGAGCACGCCCGGCAGCAACGGACCGAACCCCGCTCGGTAGTTCACCTTCGACGCGGTGAGCGACACGCTGCCGTAGGAGCGGCCGTGGAAGGACCCGTAGAACGCGATCACGTACTGGCGACCGGTGGACCAGCGCGCGAGCTTGATGCCGGCCTCGACGGCCTCCGTGCCGGAGTTGGTGAGGAAGGACCGAACCGGACCGGACATCGGCGCGATCTCCTCCAGCCGCTCGGCGAGCTCCGAGTAGATCGGGAGGTAGAAGTCCGACGCCGAGTAGTGGATCAGCTCGGCCGCCTGGCGCTGGATGGCCTCCACGACCGTGGGATGACAGTGCCCCGTGGACGTGACCGCGATCCCCGCGTTCACGTCCAGGAACACGTTGCCGTCGACGTCCTCCAGCACCGAGCCCGCGCCGCGCGCGGGCACGAGCGGGTAAGCGCGCGGCAGCGACGGCGACGTCGTGCGCGCGTCCCGTTCGAGGACTTCCCGGGCCTTCGGCCCAGGAAGCTCCGTGACCAGCTTGGGCGCCTCGGCCGCCTCGAGGCCCTCCGGCGTCACTCTTCGATCACCGTCCGGGACTGCTCGCGGAGGTACTGGGTCACGTAGTAGGGACCGCCCCCGGCCTTGCCGGTCGTCCCGGATCCCTTCCAACCGCCGAACGGCTGGACCCCCGGCCAGGCGCCGGTCGTCGCCCCCGCCCGGCGGTTCACGTAGACGACCCCCGCCTGGATCTTGTCGAGCCAGTCCTCGATCTCCTTGCGGTCCTTGCTGAAGAGGCCGGCGGTCAGCCCGTACTCCGTATCGTTCGCCTTCTCGATCGCCTCGTCCAGGTCGTCGAATGGCGCGACGGCCAGGAACGGCACGAACAGCTCCTTCTTCCAGAGCCAGCTGCCATCGGGCGCCTCCACGATCGTCGGCTGCACGAAGAGCCCTCGCTCGAGGTCGCCGTCGGTGAGCCGCTCGCCGCCGGTGATCACGTTGCCGTTCTTCTTCGCCTCGCCGGCGGCCTGCTCGAACGTGTTCATCGCCTCTTCGTTGACCACCGGGCCCATGAAGACGTCGCGCTCGATCGGGTTCCCGACCTTGAGCTTCTCGGTCTTGTCCTTCAGGAGCCTCACGAAGTCGTCGTAGACCTCGCGCTCGACGTAGACGCGCGAGTTCGCCGAGCACTTCTGTCCGCCGAAGCCGAAGGCCGAGCGCAGGACCCCGTCGGTCGCGACGTCGAGATCGGCGTTCTTCGTCACGATCGCGGGGTTCTTGCCGCCCATCTCGGCGATCACGGGCTTCGGGACGTCCTGGACGAAGTTCTTGAGGATGTCCATCCCGACGGCGTACGAGCCGGTGAACGTGACGCCGTTGACGACGGGATGACGCCAGAGGGCCTCGCCGACGACGGTGCCTCGCCCCAAGATCAGGTGGAACGCACCGGGCGGCACGCCGCCGTCCCGGTAGCACTCGTAGAGCTTGTAGCCCATGAGGGCGCCCTGGTTGGAGGGCTTCAGCACCACGCAGTTGCCCGCGACGAGCGCGCCCGAGGAGGGGCCGCCCGCCAGCGCGAACGGGAAGTTGAAGGGGCTGATCACCGCCCAGACGCCGTAGGGACGCATCACGTCGTAGTACTCCCCGGCAGCTCCCATGCCCGACATCGGGACCCGGAAGCCCTCGTGCTTCTCGACCTCGTCGCAGTTCCAGCGGATCAGCTCCGCCGTCTCCTGCACGTCACCCAACGCTTCGAGCCGGCTCTTGCCGACCTCGAACGCCATCAGGGCGGCCAGGTCGAACAGGCGGTCCTCCATCACGTCGGCGACGTTGCGAAGGATCCGGACCCGCTCTTCCCAGCCCATCCGATCCCACTCGAGGGTGAAGTCCTTGGCCGCCTTCACGGCGTCGTCCACATCCTTGGGGGACGCCTGGGAGAAGCGGCCGATGATGATGTCGGAGTCGATCGGCGAGGGCTCCTCGTACTTCTCGTCGGTCCAGCGCTCCTCGCCGTTCACCACGAACGGCCACTCCTTGCCCAGCTCGGCGCGGGCCCGCTCCACGGCCTCGTCGTAGTTGCGCTGCAGGTCTTCGTTGTCCGCGGACAGGGTCGCGTAGGTGATGCGGAACTTCTGGTCGGCCATCGGGTGACTCCTTCGCTCTTCAGCGCCCTTCTGGGCTGCGTGAGGGACGGAACGGATGGTATCGCCGCGCGCCTCGAGCGCGCACGGCGGGTTCGGGCGCAAGTTGTCGACCGAACCGGAGATTCCGGGGATGGCCGGGCGTATGCTCGGGCTCCCTATAGATGAGGCTCGTGACCTACGACCGGAGGGGGCACCGGCGTCTGGGGGCGATCCTCGATGGAAGGGTGGTCGATCTGCCCGACGCGGTCGGGCACCCGGCCTTTCCCACCACCCTCGAGGCGTTCGTGCAGAGCAGCCGGGGGACGGTGCTGGACGCCGCCCGCGCCGCCCTCGACCGTGCAGACGTGAAGAACCACGTCGTCAAGCAGCCGCGCGTCCTGCCGCCTCTGTTCCCCCGCTCCCTGCTGCTGCCCACCGCTCCCGGCAGCATCGCCGGCGAAGGCGTCGACGTCGAGCGCAGGATCGCCGGTCCCGAGGAGGAGATACCCTGGCCCGCAGGAGCCGCATGGCTCGATTACGAGCCGAAGGTGGCCGCGGTGCTCGGTCTTGAGGCCACGGACGTCGTCGCAGACGACGTCCGCGGCCACGTGTTCGGATACACGCTCGTCAGCGACTGGGTCGCGAAGGACGCCTCGGGAGATCCCCTCGGGACCTCCGAGGGGATCCCTCTCGCGATCGGCCCCTGCGTGGTCACGGCCGAAGAGCTCGACCCCCAGGCGATGTTCCTGCAGGCCAAGGTCGAGGGCGAGGAGATGGCCAAGGGGAACCTGAACGGCGCGGCTCGAAGCCTGTTCGAGCTGATCGCCTTCGCGTCACGAGGGACCACGCTCGAGCGGGCGGACGCCTTCGCCCTCGGCCCGTTCCCGGCCCGGGATGACGATCCGGCGCGTCGGCTGTGGCCCGGGGCGACGGTCGAGCTCGCCGCCGAGGGGATCGGGACCCTCAGGAACCGGCTGGGCGCGCGTCCGTAGAGCCTCGGGCGCTACTTCTTCTTCTTGGCTGTCTTGCGAACGGCGGCGCGCTCAGCCGCCTGCCGCCCCTCGCGGTCCTTCTTCTTCCGCCCACGGTCGTGCGCGGAACGCACCTTCGCCAGATCTCCTCGTCCCATGTCCGCTCCTCGGTCGTTCCGTCAGTGGTCTTCGTCGCCGCCGCGGGCGAGCTCTTCGCTCCTCTTTCGAGCCGCGTCGATCGCGTTCAGGAAGGCGGCGCGCACGCCGGCCTCCTCCAGGTGCCTGATGGCCTCGATCGTCGTACCGCCCGGCGAGGTCACCATCTCACGCAGCTCGACCGGATGTGTTCCGGTGTCGCGGAGCATCTTGGCCGAGCCGAGCATCGTCTGGATGATCAGCTGGCTCGCGACGTCGCGCGACAGCCCCAGCAGGATGCATGCCTCGATCATCGCCTCGGCGAGCAGGAAGAAGTAGGCGGGCCCCGAGCCGCTCGTCGCGGTGACGGCGTCCAGGTATCGCTCCTCGAGGCGGAGGACCTTGCCCACGTAGCCGAGCAGCTCCTCCGCGACGGCGAGGTGCTTGTCGTCCGCGTGATGGCCGGCCGCTATCACCGACATCGCCTCGTCGACCATCACGGGGACGTTGGACATCACGCGCACGACGTGCACGTCGGGCGCGAGGTGCTGCTCCACGAAGGAGGTCCGGATCCCGGCCGCGAAGCTGATCACGAGATGCTCGGTCGTCACGTGATCGGCGATCTGCTGGAGGAGGGTCTCGAAGTCCTGCGGCTTCGCCATCAGGACCAGGACGTTCGCGAAACGGCAGGCCTCGGCGTTGTCCAGGGTCGCGGCGACACCGTGGCGCTCGGTCAGCTCCTTGGCACGCTCCTCGCGACGGCACGTCACGAGGATCTCGTCGGTGGAGCGCCCGCCGGAGCGGAGCAACCCCGACACGAGCGCCTCGGCCATCCGGCCGCCGCCGAGGAATGCGATCGAACGATCCGTCATCTGGCCCTCAACAGGTTCGAAAGGAAGAACCACACGTTGGCGGGCCGCTCGGCGAGCCGACGCGTCAGGTAGGGGTACCACTCCGTGCCGTACGGGATGTAGACGCGGACCGGATATCCCTGCCCGGCGAACCTGCTCTGCAGGTCGCGGCGGACACCGTACAGCATCTGGAACTCCACCCGAGACCAGCCCTCGCCGGCCGCGTCCACTCGCCGCCGCACCCCTTCCAGGAGCCGGGGGTCGTGCGTGGCCACGTCGATCGGATGCCCGCGAGCGAACAACGTCGTGAACAGCCGCGCGAAGCTGGCGTCCACCTCACGCTTGGTGGTGAAGACCACCTCGGGAGGCTCGAGGTAGGCGCCCTTCACCAGCCGAACCCGGCAGCCCGGCGGGAGGTGCTGCACGTCACGCTCGGTACGACGCAGATAGGACTGCAGGGCGATGCCGACCTTCGGGTACCGCGCGTGCGCCTCATGGAACACACGGAGGGTCGGATCGACGTACCCCACCGATTCCATGTCGATCATCACGGCCGTCCCCCTGGCTTTGGCCGCGTCGAGGATCGGCTCGACGTTGGCCAGGCACGCCTCGAACGACACGTCGAGCCCGAGCTGGGTGGGCTTCAGCGAGATCGCGCAGTCGAGGTCCTCGGCGCGCTCGACCGCGGCGAGCGCCTCGAGGTAGGCGGCTCGGGCCTTCTCGGCCTGCTCCTCCGTGCGGACGTTCTCGCCGAGGAAGTCGAGCATCGACGTGATCCGGTTCCGATCGAGGGTCCCGGCCACCCGCATCGCGTCCTCGAGCGACTCGCCGGCGACGAACCGGGAGGCGACCGCCCGGCCAGGACGCGTCCCGGTCACGATCCGGCGCGACCACGGGTGCTCGGCGACCTGGAGGATCAGCGGACGGAGGACCGACGTGGAGAACGACATCGACCGAGGATAGCGAGGGCAGCCCTCACTCCGGTGGGGGCGCGATGCCGCTGCGGAGCACCTCGACGAACTCCTTGATCCGCATCGGTCGCCGTTCGGGACGCCGATGGATCAAGCCGGGGTCGAGGTCCTCCGACACGAGGGCGTCCTGGAAGCGCTCGGCCATCCAGTCCAGGATCGACGCGATCATCTCGGCGTCGACGTCGCTGCGGATCTCCTCGCGCCCGACGCCGAACTCCACGAACTCGAGGGTGCCGTAGGGGTCTTCGCTCCGCATGAACCGATCCACCGGCCGGCGGATGTCGAGCCCCGTGTCGTAGCGAGCGATCAGCGCGACCCGGTTCGGCACGGGATCGGAGGCGACGGAGTCCTCCGCGCGCTGGAGCCACCAGTCGAGGATCGCCCAGAAGCCCTCGCCCACGATCTCTTCCGGCGCCTCGAGCCAAGCCGGGAGCGAGGAGACGGCCCGCTTGAAGGCCTCGAGGAACAGGCCCTCCTTGGAACCGAAATCGAGGAAGACGGTGCCCTTGGCGACGCCGACCTCGTTGGCGACGTCCTCGACGCGGGTCCCTCGGTAGCCGCGATCCGCGAAGTGTCGCATCGCTGCCTCGAGGATGCGATCGCGCCGGCTCGGGACGTCGGTCATGGCGCGGACGCTAGCGGAAAAAAGAACCCGAGAGACCTCCGGCTCGCTGAGAACCGAAGCTCCCAGCCACCTTCAGCCTCTCGGGCTCTGTTGCCCCAAGCAACCTCCGCACTCCTCGCGCGGTCGCCGGACCGCCGGCGGTGATCCGCCTTGCGGCGTACCTCCGCCTTTCGCGGGTACCGGATCGCCTTGCGGCGTCCCGTCCCCCGCGGACCCCCCGCCCTGACCCGCCTTGCGGCGTTCCCGGCGGGGCCCACCGGGTCCGGCCTCGCAGCCTTGTCCGGTGGTCGGGGTCCCGATCGGATCCTTGCGGATCCTCCTGGGTCCCTCGCGTCCGGTTCATCTTGCGATGTCCCGGCCGCTCGTCCGGCCCTTCGCGTCGAGCACCTCGACTGCTTGGAGCGAGGCGAACCATACCGATGGCCCCCAGGTGGGTCAACCTCGCGTTCGCGCAGGTCAGGACATGAACGTGCAGGTAGGGGATGTGGAACATCGAGTGACAAAGAGGAGGAGAGCGAAGGATCAGCGATCGCGGTGTCGACGCAGGTCGGCGGCCGCTTCCGAAGAAGCGAAGCCCTCTCGCGTCACCGACATCACGACCCGGTCGACCCACGCGCCGCCCTTCCACGACCGCCCGGGGAGCCGTCCGTCCAGGACGAAGCCGCTCTTCCCGTACACGTGGATCGCGCGTTCGTTGTCGGCCGTCGACCAGAGCTCCACCCGGTTCAGGTCATAGCGATCGAACGCCTCGTACACGAGCGCCGCGACCGCATCGGTTCCGTATCCCTGCTCCCAAGCCGCACGTTCCCCGATGAGGATGTACAGGGAGCAGATGCGGTCCCGTCGCCGGAATGCGTTCAGCCCGATCCGCCCGATCGGCGCCCCGTCGACCTCGATCACGTAGGGGTGGCCCTCCTCACGGGCCCGTTGTTCGCTTTCGACGATGTCCTGCATGGAGAACGGCCCTTCGTAGTCCATCAACCACCAGACCTCGGGGTCGTTCTGCCAGGCGTGGATCAGGACATGGTCGCGATCCTCTACGGGTCGGAGGAGCACGCGCGCACCGTGGATCACGCGGCGGCCTCGACGAGCTCTCCGTAGACCGCGCGGACCTCCGACGTCGTGGCGTCCCACGTGAAGCCCAGAGACTCCCGCGCCCCGGCACTCCCCAGCTCCGCCGCGAAGACCGGATCGCCGAGGACGGCGAGCACCGCCGCCGCGTGATCGGCGGGGTCGTGTCCCTCGACGAGCAGCCCGCCGCCGCGGACGACGGTGCGCAGACCACCCACCGCCGCCGCCACGACGGGCGTGCCGCACGCCTGAGCTTCGAGGGCGACGAGCCCGAACGACTCGGACCGCGAGGGCACGAGGACCACGTCGGCGGCCGAGTAGAAGTCGGCGAGGCGCGCGTGTGGCTGCGGCGGGAACAGCATCACCCGGTCGGCGACGCCGAGTGCCGAGGCGAGCTCCATCAGCCTCGCGACCTCGGCGCCGGCATGCTCCCCACTGGGGCCACCGACGATCGCGAGCACCAGGTCCCGTGCGGTCTCCGGGTCGGCCTGGTGCGCCTGGGCTACGGCCTCTGCGAGCGTGCGGATCGCGACGTCCGGACCCTTGTGCGATTGCAGCCGGCCCACGAACAGGGCGAGGCGAAGCCCGGACAGGTGGAGCCGCGTCCGCGCCTCGGCCCGGTCGGACGGCAGGAAGATCGAGTGGTCGACGCCGGGCGGAACGATCCGGATCCGCTCCGGGTCGGCCCCGTAGAGGCCGACGAGCTGCCCCGCCTCCTCGGGCGTCGGCGCGAGGATCCGATCGGCCTCGCCGATCACCCGCTCCTCGCCTCGCAGGCGTTCGTAGGGCTCCGGCGACTCACCCCGAGCGAGGGAGTAGTTCTTGACCTTGCCGAGCGTGTGGAACGAGGCCACGAGCGGCACGCCGAGGATGTCCTTGGCCGCCCGCCCGACCCAGCCGGACAGCCAGTAGTGGCTGTGGACGATGTCGTAGCGGTTGCCCTCCTCCCGCGCGACGCGCAGGACCCCGCCGAGGAACTCCGGAAGATAGCGCTGCACCGCGGACTTCGGGATCGGCTGGCACGGACCGGCCTTGGCGCTCACCACGCGGATGCCCGGCGCGATCTCGCGGACCTCGTGGGTCGCACCTCCTCGGCACCTGGTGAACAGGTCCACCTCGACTCCCTGGCCGGCCAGACGCTCGGCCACGGAGCGGATGTAGACGTTCATCCCGCCGGAGTCACCGGTTCCCGGCTGATCGACGGGAGAGGTGTGCACGGCGAGGACGGCCACGCGGGGAGGTCGGGCGTTCGAGCTCACAGAGAGGTACAACCTCCGACCGGGCCTCGTTTCATCCCGACGATGCTACGGGGCGGCCTCTCGTCGGCGGCGGAGCCTGACGACGGCTTCGACGGCGCCCTGCGGCTCCTCGCCGCCGAGGACGGGAAGGCGCTCGTGGTGCCGCAGGCTCTCGGAGGCATGTTCGGGGATGACATCCAGGTCCCGGAGCACCTTGATGAACGCGGGAGCAAGACGCCGCCAGTTCCCGTCGGTCACCTTGAGCGCGATGCCCAACCCCTGGGGCAGCGAGGTCGCGCAGACGAGCCCCTCGGCTCCTTCCTTCGCGATCACCTCTCCGGCGCCCGCCGTCATCACGTCGGTATCGAGTCGCCGGGTGCCACCCACCATGTGCGGGGCGGCGAGCATCCCGCGAACGACCCGGTCGGCCGCCGGCGCGAGGCGCCCCAGCCGGTCCGGGCTCCCCAAGCGCGCGAACATCGTCGCCATCGCTCGGAGCGGGACGCCGTGGACCGGGATCCCGCACCCGTCCACCCCGATCCTCAAACGCTCGACGTCGGTCGCGGTCGTGATCGCCCGCAGCACCCGGCGATGGATCGGATGGTTCGGCGCCCGGTAGCTCTCGAGGTCCCATCCCCGGTGCGCGGACGCCACCAGCAGCCCGGCGTGGTTCCCGGAGCAGCCGTCCCAGATGCGCGACCGCGCGCCCTTGGTCGCGCGGTCGCGCGGCGTCCGGAGCGCGGCGACGGGAACCGGGCCGCGGCGCAGCAGGCGCCGCACGGCCGCGATGTGGACCGGCTCCCCCGAATGAGAGGCGCACATCACCGCGACCTCGTCGTCGGGAAGATCCGGTAGGTCCATGGCCCCGAACGAGACCGTCCCCTGGAGCGGCTTCTCGCACGAGCGACCGAACAGCATGCGGTTCGGGTCACCCGCGAACGCGATGACCTTTCCGCTCACGTCGCAGACGGCCACGTCCCCGGTGTGCACGGACTCCACGAGACCGTTCCGCACGACATGGACGAGCTCGGCGGGGGCAGTCATCGGGCCGGAAGCCTAGCGACACGGCCCCGAAGCGGCTGCGGCTCAGCCCGCGGCGAACGTCGGCGTCGGCGTGAGCCGCCGGTCGCGGAGGACGAACCCGTCGTCTTCCGCCGCGAGCACCTCGAATGCCTCGACGCAGCTCGGGTCGAACTGCGTCCCCGACCCGGCGATGATCTCTGCGACGGCCTCGTCGGTGGAGAGCGCGGATCGGTACGGTCGGTCGCTCGTCATCGCATCGAAGGAATCCGCGATCCCGAAGATCCTCGCGGCGAGCGGGATCTCCTCCCCGCGGAGCCCCCTCGGATAGCCTCCGCCGTCGAACCGCTCGTGATGGCTGCGGACGATCTCGACCGCCTCGCCCATGAACGGGATCGGCTCGACGATCCTCGCGCCCTGGTTCGGATGGGACTTCATCACGATCCATTCGAGGTCGGTGAGCGGGCCCGCCTTGCAGAGGATCGACTCGGGGATCCCGACCTTCCCGATGTCGTGGAGGAAGAAGCCGTAGGCGACCTCCGGCCGGGCCGCGAGGTCGGCATCAACCTTGCCCGCGAGGGCGAGTCCGTAATGGGCCGTCCGGTCGAGATGTCCTCTCGTCGTGGGGTCTTTCGCCTCCACGACGTGGGCGAGGGACTTCATCGTGGCCATGTACATGTCTCGAGCGTGATCCAGCGCTTGCTCCAGCTCGCGCGTGCGAACCCGCTCGGCCGTGTAGAGGACACCGACCTCGCGCGCGAACACCTTCAGCTGTTCGTGGAGGGACCGCGCCTCGGGATCCTCGGAGGGGTCGCCGACGACGACCCCTGATGCTTCGCGCTCACGATCCTTCATCCCATCGCCCCGGTCCGGCTCGCCCCCGTCCCGGGGCGAAGTGGCGGAGACGTTCTCAGGGAAACCTACCGACGGGTATCGGGCGACCGGGGGAATCGGCGGCGGCGTACGGGGGACGGCATGTGCGGGAGGACGCCTAGCTGAGCGCGAGACTGGGATCTTCCTTGTACCGTCGCTTGAGCTCGTCCTGGAGGGCGTCCAGGACGCGGTGCACGTCCGTGCGCTGCGCGGAGACCTCGCGCTCCTCGCCGGCGAGCACGTCGATGGCCCCCTGCAAATGTTCGTCGTCCAGCTCGGAGGGGTCGCTGATACCGGCGTCGGCGACGAGTCGCTCGATCCGGCGGCGGGCGAGCAGCATCTCTTCCTCGGGCAGCGAGACCTTCATCGCTTCTCCCCGTGAGGTGACCGGCTCGTCGGAAGCCAGGATCTCGGGGAGGCGGTCGACCAGCGGTCGGTCGTCGTCGTTTCCCCGGGAGGCGAGCTCGGCCATCAGGATCTCCGACCGACCCTGGACGAGGCGTCGGAGCAACGAGAGGTACTCGCGCTCGGCCATGCACTCGTCGCGTCGAGTCCGGAGGTCCTCGAGCGTGTGGCTCTCGATCCCGTCCAGGTAGGAGGGGTCGCGGATCCGGTCGATGCGGCGGTTCGCAGGGCGATCTTCGCTCATCGCCGCGATGCTACTACCGGCCCCGCCTCAGCAGACGGCGAGCAGCATCGAGTACGGGTTCACCGCCGCGCCGCCGTTGGGGTGGTACTCGAAGTGCAGGTGGTCTCCGTTGTAGCCGATCACGGTCCCGGCGGACACCAAGCCGAGGGTGCCGTACGAGGACAGATGGGCGTAGAAGGTCCAGTCACCGTTCGCGTGCTCGACGACGGCGCCCAGACCGCCGATGCTCCCCGCGGAGCGAGCGATCCCGGGGGCGACCGCGACGATCGGCGTGCCCGGGGCAGTCATGAGGTCGGTGCCCGCGTGCGACCGGCCCCCCGGCCGCGGGTCGCCGAAGGAGTCGACGAAGGAGTGCGGGCCGGCCACAGGACACGTCTGGATCGCACCGGTCCGCACGACGACGTTCACATCCCCCACATCCCCCACATCCCCGAGCCCGAGCGTGACCTCCTCCTGATCGTCGAGCTCCGCCTTGAGGTCGGCAACCAGGTCCTCGAGGTCATCCAACCGTGAGAGCAGGTTGGCCCGATGTGTCGCGAGCTCATCTGACGCCAGGGCCTCGCTGCGGGCGGACTCACGGAGGCGGGTTCGCTGCCGTCGCAGCTCCTCGGCCATGACGCTCACCTCCGTCGCCAGGTCGGCGTCGCCTTGCACGACCCTCTGGGTGTACTGGAGGCGGTCGGTCGCATCCTCGATCGAATCAGAGGTGAGGAGCGCGCCGATCGATCGCGAGCCGCCGGACATGAAGGCCGCGGCGACCCGGGCGTTCAAGCTGGCGCGGATGCGAGTGAGATCTGCCTCCAAGCCCTCGATCTTCGTGCGGGCGTCGGCGACGGCGTCCAGCGCCTCCGCGAGCCGACCCTCGGAGTCCTGCCACTCCTGGGTGACGTTGGTCAGCTCCTGGCGTGCGGACTCCAGCCGGTCGCGGGCGGCGCCGAGCTTCGACTCGGCGCCGGCCAGCGTGGGGATCGCGGTCAGCGCGGCCACGCCCACCAAGAGGGCGAGGGCGAGTCGTATGGGTGAACGGGGAGTGGCCGTTGCGGGTGCCTCCCTGGTCGGCATCGACGGCGCGACCGAGGCTACCAGCGAGTCCGGTCGGGACTCAACCCGCCTCGGGTCGGGCGCGTGCCCCCTCTATCCTTGCGCGGTGGAGCTTCATCCTCCGTTCCTGACCGGCCGCCTCGTGCGCCTTCGGGCGCCCGAGCCGGCCGACGACAGCCTCAACGAGCTCTTCAACGATCACGGGGTCCGGAGCGGCCTCGGGATGCCCTTCCCCCAGCCGAAGGAGTCATTCCGTGACTGGATCGAGTCGGCCAGGAAGGATCCGGAGCACATCAGCCTGGTGATCGAGCGGCTCGAGGAGCCGGGCGCCATCGGGATGTGCGACCTGATGAGGATCGAGGCCCCGACGCGGGTGGCGGAGCTGGGGATCTGGGTCGCCCGGCCCTGGTGGCGAGGTGGCTACGGCACCGATGCCGTCCGGACCCTCTCCCGCTTCGGCTTCGACCACGTGAACCTGCACCGCATCAGCCTCTACGTGAACGCGGACAACGCGCAGGCGATCGCGGCGTACGAGAAGGTGGGGTTCGTGCACGAAGGGCGCCTCAGGGAGGCGGCCTTCGTGCACGGTGATCGTGTCGACCTGCTGGCGATGGGCCTGCTCGCCGGCGATCTGACGTCCGAGGGGTAACTAGCTCTCGCCTCGCATCGCCGCGATCAAGATCTCGGCGACCTCCGGCCGTGAGAACTCCTGGGGCGGCCTCTCGCCGGCCCGCAGCATGTCGCGCACCTTGGTGCCCGACAGCGAGACGCGCTCGCTCTCGTCGTGGGGACACGTCTTGGGCGACGCCATCCCCTCGCAGCGGTTGCACCAGAAGGAGTGCTCGAACATGAGCGGCGTGATCCCCAGCTCGCCCGGCTCGAACCGCTCGAAGATCTTCTGCGCGTCGTAGGTCCCGTAGTAGTCACCGACGCCGGCGTGGTCGCGCCCGACGATGAAGTGGGTGCAGCCGTAGTTCTTCCGGCAGATCGCGTGCCAGATCGCCTCCTTCGGGCCCGCGTACCGCATCGCCGCCGGGAACACCGAGACCATCGCACGGTCCTTCGGGTAGTAGCCCTCGAACAACGCCTCATAAC
>Ga0136614_10001527_pt1 | contig 13699 bp, 10 predicted proteins | sample AntDrymUQ2792106_2_FD_106643 | JGI IMG/M metagenome (GOLD analysis project Ga0136614, IMG submission 106643) | Polar desert sand microbial communities from Dry Valleys, Antarctica - metaG UQ279 (21.06) | ecosystem: Environmental > Terrestrial > Soil > Desert | place: Antarctica: Dry Valley...
ATCTTGATCATGGGGTTGATCGCAGGGCCGGCGGTGTCCTTGTAGGGGTCGCCGACGGTGTCGCCGGTGACCGCCGCGGAATGGGCATCGGAGCCCTTCCCGCCGTACTGGCCGTCCTCGATCAGCTTCTTCGCGTTGTCCCAGGCGCCGCCGCCCGAGGTCATCGCGATGGCGAGGAAGATGCCGGTGATGATCGTGCCGATCAGGAGCCCGCCGAGCATCTTGATGCTGATGATCCCGACGATGACCGGGAAGGCGACGGGGATCAGGCTCGGGAGCATCATGTTCTTGATCGCGGCGCCGGTCACGATGTCCACCGCCTTTCCGTACTCGGGCGTGCCCGTCCCCTCGAGGATTCCCGGGATCTCACGGAACTGCCGGCGAACCTCCTGGACGACCTGACCGCCGACGCGGCCGACCGCCTGCATGGCGAGCGACGAGAAGAGGAACGGCATGAGCCCACCGAGGAAGAGGCCCGCGATCACCCAAGCATCGTTCAGCTCGAACCTGACGTCGGTGAGGCCCTCGTTACCCAGCTCGGTCGTGAAGCCGTCGAAGAGGATCAGAGCGGCGAGCCCCGCGGAGCCGATCGCATAGCCCTTGGTGACCGCTTTGGTGGTGTTCCCGACCGCGTCGAGCGGATCGGTCACCGCGCGGACGGACTCGTCCAGCTCGGCCATCTCGGCGATGCCACCAGCGTTGTCCGTCACCGGCCCGTAGGCGTCGAGCGCGACGATCAGGCCGGTCATCGACAGCTGCGCCATGACGGCGATCCCGATGTAGAAGAGGCCCTCGGTCGCCGAATCGCCGATCGAGTAGGCGCCCACGATTCCGCCGGCGATCACGATCACCGGCAGGGCCGTCGCCTGCATCCCGATCGCGAGCCCTTCGATGATGTTCGTCGCATGCCCGGTGAGCGACGCCTTCGAGATCCCCTTCACAGGGCCCCAACGGGTGCCGGTGTAGAACTCGGTGATCGCGACGAGCAGGAACGTGATCGCAAGGCCGATCAGCGTCGCGCCGTAGAGCTCCCAGAACGTGAACTTGTCGCCGTCGAAGGCGGCCGTGACCGGGATGAAGAGCAGGGCCGAGATGACGGTCGACGCGATCACTGCCTTGTAGAGCGCGGCCATGATCGAGCCGCCGCGGCCGATGCGCGCGAAGAACGTGCCGGCCACCGAGGCGAGGATCGCCACGGCTCCGATTACGAGCGGGAAGTGGACGATCTCGGTCGACGGGAAGTTGACGGCGCCGAGGAACATGACGGCGACGAGCGTGACGGCATAGGTCTCGAAGAGGTCTGCGGCCATGCCGGCGCAGTCGCCGACGTTGTCGCCGACGTTGTCCGCGATCACTGCGGGGTTCCGCGGGTCGTCCTCGGGGATCCCCGCCTCCACCTTGCCGACGAGGTCGGCTCCGACGTCGGCGGCCTTCGTGTAGATCCCGCCGCCGAGCCGCGCAAAGACCGAGATCAGTGATCCGCCGAACGCGAGGCCGACGAGATGCTCGGTCGCGCCGTCCTGGCCCTGGTCGAAGAAGTCGATGAGGATTCCGTAGTAGCCGGCGACGCCGAGCAGGCCGAGACCGACGACGAGCAGCCCGGTCACCGACCCGGCGGAGAATGCGACCCGAAGGGCGGGTGCGATTCCTTGTTTCGCCGCCTCCGCGGTGCGGACGTTTGCCCGGACCGCCACGTTCATCCCGATGAACCCTGCAGCGGCGGAGAAGACCGCGCCGATCAGGAAGCCAATCGCAGTCCCCCAGCCCAGGTCATTCCAGAAACCGATGATCAGGAAGAGGACGAGAGCGACGACCGAGATCGTCGTGTACTGGCGCCGGAGGTATGCGGAGGCTCCCTCCTGGATCGCCTTCGCGATCGCCTGCATGCGCTCGGTGCCTGCGGGCAGCCTGAGCAGCCACAGCGTCTGCGCGATTCCGTAAGCGATCGCAATCGCCGAGCAGACGAGCGCGATGAGAACGGGGTTGTCGGTGATGAAGTCGGTCATGAAGAAACGCGCGGGCGCGACGGGCAGCCGCGACGCGAGTTTCTACCACACGGGAGGCAGGTCTAGCGCCGACCGCGGCTGAGGACGACCGCGATTCGGGTGGCACGGGACAGGCGAAGCCCCGGTGCCGGACGCTGCGCAACGACCCGGCCGCGGGCGACGCGGCGCGATCGAACGCGCGACACGCGGCCGAGCGAGCAGCCCCGTTTGACGAGCAGTCGCCTGGCGCCGGCGAGCGTCAGTCCGCGCAGCCGCGGCACGGCGCACGCGGTCGGGCTGCCTCGGATCGAGAATGGTCCGACGCTCACGGTGTCGCTCCAATTCCCGGCGTTGTCCCCCACTCGGATGTTGAACCACCAAACGCCGACCGGAAGCCGAGCGCTGCTCGTCCGCGAGGTCGTCTCCTCCACATCCTTCGTCAGGTCGGCCGCGGCCGCGCGGTCCGGCGACCAGGAGAACGAGAATCCATCGACGCCACTTGCCGAATCGGTCTCGCCGCTCCATACGGCGGCGACGATTCGGTCGGGCGAGGCGCCCCCGACCGAGTGGCTGGGGCTCGAGGCTACCGGACGGACGGGGGCGAAGGTGTCGATCCTGATCGGCCCGAAGTGGACGGCGTCGCCCCAGTTTCCCGCGCCGTCGCGTGCGCGAACGTGGAACCAGTGCTCGCCGTCGGGCAGGACGGTGGTCAGGGAGGTCGTGGTCTCCTCGACATCCTTTACCTCGTCCGGGACGAACCCCTGAAGCGGCGAGAACGCGTACGAGTACCCGCCGATGCCGCTGGCGTCGGTCGCTCCGCCCCAGCTGAGATCGACCTGTGAGCGGTTCCCCCAGACGCCCACCGGGTGGGTGGAGCTCGAAGCGCTCAAGCCGACGGGCGGCTGCACCTCCTGTCCGACAGCACGGGCGAGGTTGAGGCGACCGCCGGTGACGACGGCGCCGGCGAGGGTCGGCTTCGGGTCGACGCTCAGCAGAAGCGTATTCCGGAGCTCGGAGGTTGTCAGTGCTGGTCTCCGGGACAGGACGAGCGCAGCCGCGCCAGCGACATGGGGCGACGCCATGGAAGTCCCGTCGAAGACATCGAGCAGGTCACCGGGGATCGTGCTGAGGATTCCTGCTCCCGGTGCGGCAAGGTCGACAGTCGTCGCGCCCCAGTTCGAAAACGGAGCCAGCGTGTCCCCGACCTGGGTCCCGGCGACGCAGATCACGTTCGGGGAGGCGTCCGCGCAGGGGTACCTCGGAAGGAGGTCGTTGTTCCGCGCCGAGTTCCCGGCCGCGAACACGAAAAGCGTGTTCGGGCACGCAACGATCGCGTTATGGATCGACTCCGAGAAGGTGCTGCTGCCGAAGCTGCCGTTGATCACCTTCACGCCTTTTGCACAGGCGTAGGTCAAGGCTCCGACGATCGCGGCCCCGCTCAGCATCGTATCTCCGACCCGGAGCGGCATCAGCTTCACGCGCCAGTTCACCCCGGCGACGCCACCGCCGTTGTTACCGCGTGCGCCGATCGTGCCTGCGACGTGGGTCCCGTGACCGTTCAGGTCGTGAGGATCGGCATCGGCGGAGTGGAAGTCCCAACCACGGACGTCGTCGACGTAGCCGTTGGCGTCGTCGTCGACTCCGTTCGCCGGCAACTCGCCAGCGTTCGCCCAGATGTTGTCGGCAAGGTCGGCGTGGACGTAGTCGACACCGGAGTCGACGACCCCGACGACGACCGAGTCGCTGCCCGTCGTCACATCCCACGCCAGCGGCGCGGCGATCGATTGCATCCCCCAGAGATCGCCGAAGTACGTGTCGTTCGGGGTCGCGTAGAGCTCGAACTCGTCGTTCGGCTCCGCATAGACAACATCGGGACGCCGCTCCAGCGCAGCGTCCGCCGACGCGATCGTGGTGCCGGAATCGAGACGGACGCGGACGAGCCCGCGGACGGGCAGGCGCTCGACGATCGTTCCGTTCACGGTGGCGAGCGCGTCACGTTGTGACGCACCGCGCTCGAAGCGAACCAGAAGCTCTCGCGGCCCGGGCTGAGGGGCCGCGCCGTCGCTCGCCGAGGCAAAGCCACTGGCAAGCGCGAGCATGCAGGCGCTCACGATGGCGACTCCGGGACCCCGCGTCATGCTTCAGCGTATCGGCACCCTGAGGCGACGCTAAAACGCTCTTTCGGCCCTTCTTCAGCTGGGTCGGTGGCGCCTGCCGGAGTCGGCGCCAGTCTCAGACGTCGCTAGCTCGTTGTGGCCTCGGTGTAGGCCAGTTGCAGGTTTGCCACGACCTGATTGAAGTCGCGCAGAACGTCGTCCGGCACCGCACCTCCCTCCAGCGTCCCGAGTAGCGACTTCATCCCGTCGATCGCGAGCCGCGCCTGCTCGAGGTCTCGCGTCGACTCGTCGAGTCTCGCGAAGCCGAGCTGCGCGAGCGTGGCGGCCGTCGAGAGGAGAAGGTCGGCCACCTTCATGCTCCGAACCGCCTCGAACAGCTCGTCCGGCGTCGGCTGCTGCGGCTCAGACAACTGACTGCTTCGGTCGCACGTGCTCCGCGTAGATCTCCTCGAGCGTCGCGCCCTCCTCGTGGCGAGCGATCTGCCGCTCGGCGGCGTTCGCCGTGGTGATGGTGAGGAAAGGCGCGGCGGCGATCTCGTCGGCGACAGGCCCGACCCAGTCCAGCAGCTGCTCGAGCCGCTCCCGGGCGTTGACGCTCTCCAGCCGCTTCAGATCGATGAGCTCTCCCGTCAGGCCGTACCGGATCGCTCGCCAGAAGTTCTCCTCGATGAACCGGGTCGGGGGCAGCGGCACCGGCTCGCCCTCGTCGAGCGCCCGCGCGATCCGAACGGCGAGCGCGTAGCAGAAGGCGGCCAGCGAGCGGGCCTCGCCGAGCTCCGGTTGGGCATCTGCAATGCGGATCTCGACCGTCGGGTATGCGAGGTGAGGCCGGACGCTCCACCAGAGCTGGGTGGGCTCGGTGATCGATCCGGTCCGGAACAGGGTGTCGACGTAGTGCTCGAATGTCCGCCAGTCGCCGTAGGCGTCGGGGATGCCGCAACGGGGGAAGAACTTCGTGAAGATCTCCGTCCGGGTCGAGTGCAAGTGCGTGAAGACGCCCTCGTGGAACGGCGAGCTCGCCGACAGCGCGAGGATCTCGGGTAGTAGGTGCCGGAGCCAGTCGCAGACTCTGACGGCGCGATCAGGCCCGTTTACTCCGATGTGCACGTGGAGGCCGAAGCTGTTATTGCGCCAGACGACGTAACGGAGGATCTCGTCGTTCCGGCGGTAGTGCGGCGTATCGATGATGCGCTGGTCCTGCCATGGGCTCCAGGGGTGGGTGCCCGTCGCGCCGAGGACGACGCCGAGCTGGTCGGTCAGCGCGGTCAACTGGTCGCGTCGCTCGCCCATTCGCACCGCGGCCTCTGCGAAGTTGTCGCATCGGCCCGTGCGGATCTCGACCTCGGAAGCAATCAGCTCGCCGACGAGGTGCTCCTCGAGCTCGGTGCCCTTGGCGGCCGCCTGGAGCTCCTCGAACCGGTTTGTGAGGGAGAGCGTGTCAGGCTCGAGGATCGCGAACTCCTCCTCCACGGCGACCGTGAAGTCCGGTGCGTCCTCGAACGCCTCCCGTGCCGACCGGATCTGCTCGTCCGGGCTGAGGTTCTGCGGGTCACCCATGGCCGCTGAACGTTATGCGAAGGGTCTGAGCAGCCGTCCGGCGACGGAGGCCCACGACCAGCGCTCCACGACGACGCCCCGGGCGCGCCGCTGAAGCTCCTCGCGCTCCGATCGAGAGTGCTTCAGGAGCAATTCGAGTTTCTCGACCAGATCCTGCACACTGCCCGACTCGAACGCGGCGGGAACACCGGCCTCTTCCAGCGCCTCCGCAATCTCGGCGAGGCCCGAGTGGCGCGCAACGAGGGGGAGCGACCCGCCTGCAGCGGCCTCGGCAGCGACCATGCCGAACGCCTCCGGGAAGATCGACGGGACGACGGTCACGTCGGCCAACGGGATCAGGTGGACGAGATGCCGGTGCTCGAGCGGCCCGGTGAAGAGAACATTCGGACCGGCCATGGCCTCGAGCTCGTCACGGTAGTCGCCGAACCCCACGATCACGGCCCTCGCGTCGACGCGTCGCAGCGCCTCGAGCAGTATGTGGACGCCCTTGTTGTGCAGGAGCTTCCCGAAGTAGAGAAGCGTCGGGCGATCGCCGTCCAGGAAGGCCAGGAGCCGCTCGGCGTTGCCGTCGTCTGGAAGCCGCTCCTCTGCATTCCGTGGGTTCGGGAGGTCGCGGCGGGCTTCGGCGACCAGACGCGTGAGGGCCTCGTGCCGCGGTGCGGGCCGGAACTCGTCGACGGCTACGCCGGGCGGCACCTCGAAGACACGGTCGACGTGCCCGACGACCTCCCCGAGCACCTTTCGGATGTGGGCGGAGCCGACGAAGACGGCCCGCGCCTCCGCGAGCGACGCGCGCCCCCATCGGGCGAGCTCGTCGTTACCGCGCATGGAGTACTCGAGCTCCGAGCCGTGCGCCTTGACGGCGAAAGGCAGCCCGCTCGCGGCGCCGACGGGCCCGCCCAGCAGGACGTGATTCGCGAAGACCAGGTCGGCCGGGGCGAGCTCAGAGAGGACGGCTGCGTTCGCCTCGACGAAGCGGGCGCGTTCCTCGTGGGTCGTGTCCTGGAGCAGCTTCGCCTCCATCCCGTCGTACCGGTCGAGGACGAACACGGGCAGCAGACCGCCGATGTCGGGCCGCACTGTCTGCGCCCCGCCGAGGTCGACGAGTTCCGGGTTCGCCTCCTGTGAGACGACCACCACCTCGTGCCCGGCGCGGCTCCACTCGCGAGCGACCGCGCGCGTGTAGACGTTGGAGCCGGTGCCGCCAAGGAGGTACCCGTGCCAGAGCAGGATCCGCATCGTTCGGCGCAGTTTCGCCCGTTCACCCCATCTGTGACGCACCGCCGAGCACCGCGCGTTGGCGAGGATGGTTTGGTCGGCTCGCGCAGGCGGTCCTTGGGGCTTTGAGCTAGGTCAAGTGAAAATAGAGTGCGTAAAGAAGCTCGACAGCGGGGTTCGACGTATGCACAGCTACGTCCGAAGGCGTGTCGAGAAGCGCTTCCGAATAGTTGAAGATGATCCGTACGCCGGCCTTGACGAGATCGTCCGCCGCCGATTGCGCGCTCGTCGCCGGCACGGCCAAGACACCGATGACGATGTTCTTGTCCCGGACAACGTCTGGAAGCGTCGGGTATTCGCTCACGTCGACATTGCCGACTCTCCGCCCGATCTTGTCGGGATCCTTGTCGAAGACGGCCGCGATGTTGATGCCGTGCTCGGCGAAGATCGGCGAGCTTGCAATCGCCTCGCCCAGCCGGCCGGCGCCGACGAGCGCGATGTTGTGCTGGCCCTGCGTGCGGAGGATTCTCCGAATCTCGCCGAGCAGCCCTTCGACGCTGTAGCCCACTCCGCGCTTGCCGAACTTCCCGAACGTCGAGAGGTCGCGCCGGATCTGGGTCGCGTTGATGTTGGTGTAGTCGGCGATCTCCTGGGAGGAGATGCGCTCCTTGCCCATCTTCCGAGCCTGGGTGAGCACCTGGAGGTAGCGACTCAGGCGGGCTGCGACCCCGACGGTGAGCCGCTCAGGAACCGAGCCCTGCGGCGGAGTTTGTAACACCACACAAGGATTGTGCCAGCAGCGATCGTTGCTCGCGTCGGCTGGTCACAAAGTCCCCTGCCCGGTCCGAGCTTGTGCGACCTTTCGGCGGAGAGCGTCCGGCTGAACGAAGTACGTGAACGCTCGTTCGCCGTCGATCTCGACGACCGGTAGCCATTCGCGGTAGCGGGCCTCGAGGTCGGGGTCGCCGCCGATGTCGACCTCCGCTAGCTCGAACTGCAGCTCCTCGCGACCAGCCGCGACGACGCGGCGCGCGGCGGCGCAGAGGTGACAGCCTTCAGCGTGGTAGAGGACGACACGGGTCAGAGACTCCAACACAATGAGCCTTGTGCCGCCGGGCTGCACTGGACGGTGCGATCCCGCGTCTTCATGTTGGAGCCTCTTACGGGTAGAGCCCGCGCGTCATCGTGGCCTCCGAGACGCGCTGGACGGCGAGACCGTACGCGGCCATGCGCATGGTGGTGTCCCGGCCCTCGTAGGTCTGCCAGGTCTCATGGAAGGCCCGCGAGGTGATGTCGTTGAGGCGCCTGTTCACCTCATCCTCTTTCCAGAAGTACTCCTGGAGGCCTTGCACCCACTCGAAGTAGGAGACGACGACTCCTCCGGCGTTCGCCAGCACGTCGGGGAGCACGAGGACGCCGCGGTCTTCGAGAATCTCGTCCGCGGTCGGGGTGGTGGGGCCGTTCGCACCCTCGACGACGATCTTCGCCTTGACCCTGTCGGCGTTCTCCGACGCGATCACCTGCTCGAGCGCGCAGGGCGCGAGCACGTCGCACTCGATGAGAAGCAGCTCCTCGTTCGTGATCGACTCGGCGTCCTTCAGGCCTTCGAGACTGCCCGTCTCCTGCTTGTGGGCGAGGGTGTTCGCGACGTCGAGCCCGTTGGCATTGAGGACGCCGCCGCGCGAGTCGGAGACGGCGATGACGGTGCCACCGTCCTCCTGGACGAATCTCGCGAGGTAACTCCCTACGTTGCCGAAGCCCTGGATCGCGACGCGCATCCCTGCCAGGCTCTTGCCCTGCTTCTTCGCGGCTTCGCGGAGGCAGTAGAGAGCGCCGTGGGCAGTCGCCTCGAGGCGCCCCAGCGAGCCACCCACGTTCAGCGGCTTGCCCGTCACGACTCCGAGCACCGAGTGCCCCTTGTTCATTGAGTACGTGTCGAAGATCCAGGCCATGACGCTCGGATCGGTTCCGACGTCGGGCGCCGGAATGTCCTTCTCCGGCCCGATCTCGTTGATGATCTCGGAGGTGAACCGGCGGGTCATCTTCTCGAGCTCCAGCCGGGACATCTTCTTGGGGTCGCAGACGACGCCACCCTTTGCGCCGCCGAACGGGATCCCCATCAGCGCGCACTTCCACGTCATCCACATCGCAAGCGACTTGACCTCGTCGAGCGTGACATCCGGGTGGTACCGGATCCCGCCCTTCGACGGCCCGCGCGCGATGTTGTGCGTGACCCGGTAGCCCTGGAAGACCTCGATCTCCCCGCGATCCATGTAGACGGGGATCGAAACCGAGACCGCCTTCTTGCACTCCGCGAGGACGCTGACGAGGTTGGGGTCGATCTGGAAGACCTCGGCCACCCGGCGCAGCTGGTCCTGCGCGATCTCGTACGGGTTCTCCTGGAGGTGGGTCGGCACTTCGACGGTCGTCACGACGGGCCGAGTATACGAGGCTCGGGGTGCCTCACTGGATGGTAAAGCCGACGATTTGCCTGCTTGGAGGCCCTTCTCCGGGTGGGTAGGCAACGAGGCGCAGCATGTACCGGCCGGGGTCGAGGCGCCGGCCGGCCGGATCGCGCCCCGTAAGGCCGAACGTGTACCGGCCCGGGAGGAGGTTTCGAAGACGCACCAGGCGCCCGATTCGCTTCCCCTCCTGCCAGAGGTCGAGGTCGAGGTGCGACAGCGGTAGCACCTCGCTGCGACCGCCTCGCTCGACGAGACGTCCCGCGCGGAGCTCCAGCAGCACGGGCGCCGAGTCGGATGGCCGGAAGCGCCGGGTTGAGAGCCGGACGCCGCCGAGGAGCCCCCGCTCGTAGCGCCCCAGCGTGAGCGTCCACGGCACGTGGACGGGCGCAGCGCCTCCGGCCCGAAGCTGGAAGTCGGCGGAGACGAGCTCCACGCCCGGAGGCACGTACGCCATTCGCGCCACGACGAAGACCTTCTGCCGTTCGCGAGGCCGGAGGGTGAATTTTCCGGGTGAGACCGCGAGAGCCGCGCCACCCACCTCACCGAGGCGGCCCAGCGAGACTGCGATCGGGAGTCGCCGCTGCGAGACGTTGCGGACCGTGAAGCTCGCCGTGCCCTGCCAACCCCGAGCGTTCGCGTGACCGATCCGCACCGAGGCCGGCTCGGCGACGACCTCCACCGCGGCCGCCGCTCCGAGATCGAGACGCCGCCCGCCGGCGGACATTGCCCTGGCGGTTCCGACGACTGCTCCTCGGAGTGCCCGCGCGTCGAGATCCGGCCTGGCCTGGGCGAGGAGCGCGGCGCCACCGCCGACCACCGCGGCAGCAGCACTCGAGCCGCTCACGGTCCCGAACGCGGGCAACCCGTCCACAGTTCGGCCGGGATGTGAGGTGAGGAGCCCGACGCCCGGAGCGAGAAGCTCGGGCTTCATGCCACCGTCGAACGCGAGGCCGCTCGAGGAGAACGGGGCCGTGAGGCCGGAGTCCGGATTGCCACGCTCGCGGAGAGCGCCGATCTCGATCGTGGTTCTCTTTCCCGCGCGCAGCAACCGAAGCGCGGCGCGCGCTGCTCCTGCAGGAATGCTCACGACCGGGACGTCGACGCGCTCGTCCACGCCGAGACCGCCCGCCGGGATGCGCGCGTCGTGAAGGACGATCGCGGCGGCGCCTGCGCCCGCCGCGCTCGCGGCGGCGGTTTCTGGTGCATCTCCCACCGGTGTCAGCGCCGCCTTGCCCGCGACTCGGCTGTAACCGGCCCGGTCGAAGAAATCCGCAACCGAGACGGCGGGCGCTCCCTCACCGAGCGAAGGCGGCAAGAGCTGGTCGCGCGGCGACGGTCCGGCGAGGTCGAGGCGAACCGAGCGCTTCGGCTTGAAGGCCCCTCCCAGGGGCACCTCGCCGTCGAAGACGACATTCAGGCTCGACCGGATCGTGACGCGAACGTGCTCGTTCGTATCCCGGTCGTCCGCGGCGCCGACAGTGAGCGCTTCGCGCGCCCCGCCAGGCCCGGAGATGCTGCCAAAGCGCGGCCCCGCAGGGCCGTCGTTACCCGATGGCGCGACGACCAGCGTGTCCAGCGAGAGTGCACCGGCGACGGCTCGCGCAGCCGGACTATCGGCGAAGGCCGCATACGGCTCGGCCACGCCGACGACGGCGATCCTCGCCGCGTCATGCGCATTGCCATCCCCGTTCGCGTCCACCGCTCGCTCCAGGCCCGCAATCAGCTGGTCGGTGCGCGAGTAGACCGCCCACCGCCCCGCCACATCCCGCTGCCAGCCCGCCACACGGATCGGGAAAACCGTCGCGTTCTCGGCAACCCCGGCCAGCCCGCGCGGGCCTCCCGAACCCACGATCAAGCCGGCGAGCTCTGTGCCGTGGCGCTCGACGTCGGCCGGGTCGTCCGGCTTCGCCTCGGCCGCGGCGAGGTCGTCGTCCTCGAGGACGTCGAACCCTTCGAGCACGGCTCCGGCCAGGTAGTCATGGCCGAGCTGGACTCCGGTGTCGAGGAGCGCGACCGTCACTCCGCGGCCGCTGAACCCCGGCAGGCTCATGCGGGCCCGGACCGCCGAACCGCGAGCGAGTTCGTCGCGCTCGAGGAGGCTGCTGGCGACCGACGCGGGATAGGCGATGCGGACCGGATACACGCCTTCGACCTCGGGAAACCGCTGGAGAAGAGCGATCGCGCGGGCATCGAGCGGCGCCGAAAAGCCCGAGATGACACGCGAGTAGCTGTACTCCGGTCGCAGACGTAGGCCGGAGATGCTCAGTCGTGCGATCAGCTGACGTTGAGCGGCAAGAGCCGTCGTGTACCACCGGCGATGCTCGGCCTCGGTGGCCCGGCCACCCGCCGCGGCGACTCGGGCCGCGAGCGACGGTGTGCGCAGCACAACGATCATCCGCTGGCCAACTGGAACGTCCGGCCGGGGCCCGCCGACGAGGCCACGCCACGAGACGGGCTCCGAGCTCCCGCCCTGCGACTGGCCGCCGGTCGCTGCGGCGACGGAGACGACGGCCGCGGCCAGGGCGACGATTCCGAGTAGCCCAAACCGGGCTATCCGGCGTTCAACTGAAGGCGTCCAGGGCAAGGTAGCGAGGATAGGCAATCGGGTCGACGAACCGGGCCGCCGACGCGATCATCGCCGCGTTGTCAGTGCAGAGCGCGAGCGGGGCGAAGGCTGCGCCCCCGAGCGAAGCCCGCAGCTCAGAGTTTGCCGCCACCCCGCCGACGACCGCGATCCGCTCGGCGCCGATCGACTCGGCGGCGGCCTGCGTCCGCTCGACGAGTGCCCGAACGATCGCGCGCTGGTACGAGGCGGCGAGATCGGCGCGCCGCTTCCCGGTCTCCTCTTCACCGAGGTCGCGCACCGCGTAGAGAAGCGCGGTCTTCAGTCCGGAGAACGAGAAGTCGAGCCCCGGAACTCTCCCAACGGGGAAGGAGAAGCCTCTGGAATCCCCGTCCTTTGCGAGCCGGTCGATCGCGGCGCCGCCGGGGTATCCGAGGCCAAGCAGTCGAGCGCCCTTGTCGAACGCCTCGCCCGCCGCGTCGTCGAGCGTCGTTCCGAGGACCTCGAACGTCGCATGGTCTCGGACGTCGAGGAGCAATGTATGGCCTCCGCTCGCCAGGAGACAGAGGAACGGCGGCTGGACCGGTGCAGTGTCTGACACGGCGAGGAAGAGCGAGGCGACGTGCCCGTGCAGGTGATTGACGGGAACGAGGGGCAGCCGCCGTGCCCAGGCCAGGGCCTTGGCGGCCGAGACCCCGACGAGCAGTGCGCCCACCAGGCCAGGGCCTTGGGTGACAGCGACTCGGGCAACGTCGGAGAGCTCGGCACCGGCCTCATGCAGGGCTTGCCGGACGGCAGGCAGCAGCAACTCGAGGTGGTGGCGGGACGCAACCTCCGGGACGACGCCGCCGTACCGGGAGTGCAGCTCCGCCTGGGAGGAGACGATGTTCGCGAGCAGCCGGCCGTCGTCCGTGAGGAGCGCGGCAGCCGTCTCGTCACACGAGGTCTCGATGCCGAGGATCACGCCGAGGCGCGTTCGCGGAGTGGATCCTTCCACATGATGAGCGCGTCCTCGCGATTGTCCGTGTAGTAGCCGCGGCGGAGGCCGCGGGCGACGAAGCCGAGACCCTCGTAGAGCTTGATCGCGTCTCCGTTCGACACTCGCACCTCGAGCGTGTACCCGCGGCGGTCGTCGCTCGCGGTCAACTCGAACAGACGGCTGAGGAGCTGCTTTGCGATCCCGCGGCGGCGGTAGTCGTCGTCAACTGCGATGTTCATGACATGCCAGGCGTCTGCGTACCGGGAGATGATCATGTAGCCGACCAGCCGACCGTCGCCCTCCCGGTCGACGGCGCCGATGCAGATCGACGACTGCTTGGCGATCTCGCCGGCGAACATCGAGCGCGACCACGGCGTCGGGTAGGCGCGGCGCTCGATCCGCTCGATGGCGGCGAGGTCGGCCAGGGTGAGGGAGCGAAGGTCGATGCTCACGTCCGTGCTCGGTCCACGTCCGGGATACGAAGGTACATCGGCTCGACCAGCTCCGGCGTGCCGAAGTCTCCGGCGAGCTCTGCGTGAAACCGGGCGCGGGGAAGGTGGAGCTCGCTGCCGTCCGGCGGAACCTCCCCTCCGCGCGCTTCGATCTCTTCGCGATACCGGACGGCCCCGTCGCCCACGTACGGCCGCCCTGCCTCGACCGGCAGCTCTGCGGGCGCGAGCACGGACGGACGGCCCTCCACGAGCGCGAACACCTCTCGGCGTCGTGCGTCGATGACCGGAACCGCGGCCGGCGCGCCGGCCGCGGTTCCGGTCATCGACGCACGACGCCGAGAGGTGTTCGCGCTCGTGGAGGGC
>Ga0136614_10001528_pt1 | contig 13696 bp, 17 predicted proteins | sample AntDrymUQ2792106_2_FD_106643 | JGI IMG/M metagenome (GOLD analysis project Ga0136614, IMG submission 106643) | Polar desert sand microbial communities from Dry Valleys, Antarctica - metaG UQ279 (21.06) | ecosystem: Environmental > Terrestrial > Soil > Desert | place: Antarctica: Dry Valley...
ATGGGCGACAAGGTTGAAGCCCGCCGCGCGATGACCGAAGCCGGACTTCCTGTGCTGCCCGGAAGCCCCGACCCGTTGGAGTCGGAAGAGGAAGCTCTGCGACTCGCGCGCGAGATAGGTTTTCCCGTGATCATCAAAGCGGCGGCGGGAGGCGGGGGGCGCGGGATGCGCATTGTGCGCGACGCGAATGATTTGGGCGCGGCGTTAGAATCCGCTTCGACGGAAGCCGCGGCCGCTTTTCGCAACGGCGACATCTACATCGAACGCTACATCGAACGCCCGCGCCACATCGAGATTCAAGTGTTAGCAGATGAATACAACAACTGCATTCATCTCGGCGAACGTGATTGCTCCATTCAGCGTCGTCATCAAAAGCTGCTCGAAGAAGCGCCAAGCCCCGCGCTCTCAACGGAACTTCGTGAGCGGATGGGCAGAGCGGCAGTTGAAGCCTGCAAGCGCGTCGGCTACTCGAACGCAGGCACGATTGAGTTTCTGCTTGATGAAGACGGCTCGTTCTACTTCATGGAGATGAACACGCGCATACAGGTTGAGCACCCCGTAACGGAGATGGTGACGCTCGCCGACATTGTGCGTAATCAAATTCGCATTGCGGAAGGCGAAGAGTTGGGCTACACGCAGGACGATGTTCTGATCGTCGGGCACGCCATCGAGTGCCGCATCAACGCTGAAGACCCGGAGACTTTTGTGCCGTCGGCAGGGAGAATCACGGCCTGCAACATTCCGGGCGGCCCCGGCGTGCGCGTGGATACGGCCGTCTATCCCGGCTATTACGTGCCGCCATATTACGATTCGATGATCGCTAAATTGATCGTCCACGCGCGCACGCGCGATCTGGCGATTGCGCGGATGCGGCGCGCTCTCGAAGCGATGGTGATCGAGGGGATCAAAACGACGATCCCGCTTCATCTTAAAATCATGAACGATCCGCAGTTCCGTAGCGGAAATTTTTCGACGAAATACATGGAAGAGTTTGCCGCAAACAACGGGCACGGGAGTTTGAAAAGTCTGGCAAAAGTTTGAAGTGTTCTTCGGCATTTGACTAGTCCGCGAACGGGTGGTTATAATTTCTGGCTTTTTCGGTTCGGGTTGAAGGAGATTAAAGCGATGTATGCAATTATCAGAAGCGGCGGAAAGCAATTTCGCGTTGAAAAGGGAACGACAATAGAGCTTCCTTCGATCAAAGGGGACGCGGGCGCGGCAATTGAGTTGGAAGCGTTGGTCGTCGGCGATGAAAACAGTTCGCGGATCGGCGCGCCGCTCGTTGACGGCGCGCGCATCGCCGCCACAATCGTCGGGCACGGGCGCGCCGAGAAGATCATCGTTTTTAAGAAAAAGCGCCGTAAGCAATACAAGCGCAAGCAAGGGCACCGTCAAAATTTCACGCGGGTGAAGATCGATAGCATCGCTTAATTGTTGATAAAACTTCAGTCGACACATCGGGCAGTCGCTCGTCGGCGTCGTAGTAAGGTTTTGGAGGGTTAAGGAAATGGCACATAAGAAAGGCGTCGGCTCGTCGCGCAACGGTCGTGACTCGAACGCGCAGCGATTGGGGTTAAAGAAGTTCGGCGGCGAGCAGGTGCGCGGTGGAAACATTCTCGCCCGTCAGCGCGGCACAAAATGGAAGCCGGGCAAAAACGTCGGGCGCGGCAAGGACGACACCTTGTTCGCTCTCATTGACGGCGTGGTGAAGTTTGAGGATAAAGGGCGCGGCGGCAAGTTCATCAGTGTCTACGCGGCTGACGGAAACGGGCAAGCAGAAAACGCCGGAGCAATCGCCGCATAAATAAGTTTGCGAACAACTTGCATAACCCACTTGCGACGCCCGCGCCGGGAGACGAAACCCAGAGCGCCGGGCGTTGTTATATTTTAAGCGTTCAGCCGTCGGCATTCAGCCCAAACAAAGAACAGTTCAAATAGCTGAACGCTGACGGTTTCACAACTAAAATCTTTGTTTATTGATCGAGCGAAAATTCAAGTACGCGGCGGACACGGCGGCAATGGCGTGACGGCTTTCCGCCGTGAAAAGTTTGTGCCGCGCGGCGGCCCCAGCGGGGGTGACGGCGGGCGCGGCGGTGATGTGTGGCTTGAAGCTGATCAATCGCTTAACACGCTCTTGCATCTTCGCTACAACCCGGAGCACACGGCGGAGCGCGGTCGTCACGGCGAAGGCGCGAACCGTTCGGGGCGCGAAGGTGAAGACACGGTTGTGCGCGTGCCACTTGGCACACAGGTGTTCGACGCTGAAACGGGCGATCTCTTCTGCGATCTGTCGCAAGACGGAATGCAGTGGCTGGCGGCACGCGGCGGGCGCGGCGGATTCGGCAATTCTCATTTTACGACTTCGACGAATCGCGCCCCGCGCTATCACCAGCAGGGCAGCGCGGGCGAAGAGCGCGAGTTGCAACTTGAACTGAAATTGCTCGCCGATGTCGCTCTCGTCGGTTTCCCGAATGCCGGAAAGTCAACATTGATTTCGACGATCTCGGCCGCCAAACCGAAGATCGCCGATTACCCGTTCACGACGCTTGAGCCAAACTTGGGTGTCGTGGATTTAGGCGACTTCCGCACGTTCGTCGTCGCCGACATTCCCGGACTCATCGAGGGCGCGCACAAGGGCGCGGGACTCGGAGATAAATTCTTGCGTCACGTCGAACGCACGAAGTTGCTGCTCCATCTTGTTGACGTTTCCTCCGCACAGGGGCGCGACCCCGTAAGCGATTACGAAATTATCAACCGCGAGTTGGAAGCTTACGACGCGGAATTGGCAACTCGACCGCAGATCGTGGTGGCGACAAAAATTGACGCGCTCGACGAGCCGGAGCGACTGAATAGTTTGCGAAGGCGGGCGGAGGAGGACGGTAAACCTTTTCATGCCATTTCGTCAGCGACGAATGAAGGCGTGCGCGAACTCATCCGTTCGGTCGCCGCAAAGCTTGACGAGATAAACGCGGAAGTCGGGAGCGCACAAAGTTTGTCGCAGTCAAGCGAAATTACGATTTGAATTACAGCGGCGGAGTTTGCTCAGTAAGTTACTGAGGAGGAAAAAGGATTCGAGGATGCGCGAACTATGAAAAGGCGTCGGGTGGCTTTGTACGGTGGAAGTTTTGATCCCGTGCATCTCGGTCATCTCGCGGTGGCGGAGAGTCTCGCGCGTCTGTTCCATCTCGACGAAGTTTTATTTCTCCCTGCGCGCATCGCTCCGCACAAACGCGACGCTCCGCCGACATCCCCCTTTCACCGTCACGCGATGCTCGCTTTGGCGATTGACGGTGAAGAGCGTTTCCGAATTTCGCTGGCGGAACTTGAAGGGGACGAACTTCATTACACGATTGACACGCTCCGCTATTTCCGAAGTCTGCTAAAGAATTCGACCAAATTGTTCTTCGTGATGGGCGCGGATTCTTGGCGCGACATCACGACGTGGAAGGATTGGGAGGGGGTGCTGATGAGCGTCAGTCACCTCGTGTTCACACGCCCCGGTTATGATTTTGACGACGGGCATATCACGGCGGCCGCGCGCGAACGCATTGTTGATCTGCGTGGGGCGAGCCAGCAAGAGATTGATCAAGCTCTCGAAGACGGGGGCGGGGAAAAGGTTTTCTGGACTGATGCGGTGATGAAAAATGTTTCATCAACCGAAATACGCCGTTCAGCGCGTGACCAACAAACGAACCTCGCCGGGATGGTTCCAGCTTCCGTGGCGAACTACATAAAGAAGTACGGGCTTTACACAGACGAGCATGAAACAGAATTTACCGACGCCGGAAAACACCGAGCGCATTAACGCTTCAAAAACTACGACGCCCGCGCGAAAGCCTGCGACGGCAAGCGTGGAGGCGACGGCGACAACTGCTGCCGCAACCGAGCAAGAACTTGACGAGCGCATGATCACCGCCCTTCGAGCCGCAGCAGACAAAAAGGCGATTGACCCGCTGGTGCTCGACTTGCGCCCCATCGCCAATTTCACCGACTTTTTTCTGATCACGAGCGGCGCAAATATTCGTCAGGTGCAGGCGATTGCCGATGAAATTGTCGAGCGTTTGAAGCGCCGGGGAAACGCGGCGCAGCGCGTCGAAGGATACGCGGCGGCCGAGTGGGTTTTAGTTGATTACGGCGATTTCGTAGTTCATATCTTTGAAGACAAGGCGCGGCATTTTTACGATCTCGAAAGATTGTGGCGCGAGGCGGCGCGGGTCGAACTCAAACCCGAAATGTTCGCCGAACCCCGCACCACTTCGACGGATGAACGGTGAAAGATTTTGTCTGTGTCTCCGAGCCGATGCGCGAGTGTCTGCGGCTCGCCGGGCGCGTCGCGGAGACAAGCGCGGGCGTGCTCATTACGGGAGAGTCGGGCACGGGGAAAAACAGACTCGCGCGCTTCGTTCATCACAATTCGGCGCGCCGCAACGCCACTTTCGTGGAGATTGATTGCGCGGCGTTACCGAGCGATCTCATCGAAGCCGAACTTTTCGGTTACGAACGCGGAGCTTTCACGGGGGCGGTGGCGGCGAAACCGGGACGCTTCGAGGCGGCGCACAAGGGAACGCTTGTGCTCGACGAGATCGCTTATCTGCCAATTGAAAGCCAAGCGAAGCTTTTGCGGGTGATTGAGCGCGGAGAATTCGAGCGGTTGGGCGCGCGCCGTACCGTCCGCCTTGACGCGCGATTGATCGCCCTGACGAATGTTGACCTAGAAGCGGCGGTAAACAGAGGCGCGTTTCGAGCTGATCTCTTCTACCGCCTGAACGTCGTGCATATCCGTGTGCCGCCCTTGCGCGAACGTGGGGAAGATGTTGGATTTTTAGCCGAAGAGTTTTTACGTCAGCTTGCAGCGAAGCACGGGCAAACTGCATCGAAGTTTGCTCCAGAGGCGCTCTCCATCCTCAAAGAGTACGAATTTCCGGGTAATGTGCGCGAGTTGGCGAATACGGTGGAGCGGGCAGTCGTGCTCGCCGAAGGAGATAGAGTAGAGGAGAAGGATTTGCCGCAGAACGTGCGCGCCGCCGCGAAACTAAAGGCGAGAGACGGGCGTCCGACGCTCGCCGAACTCGAAGCCGATTACATCGCCGAGGTTCTCGCGTTCGTTCGGGGAAACAAATCGGAAGCGGCGCGTGTGCTCGGCATCAGTCGCAAGAATTTGTACGAGAAGATCAAGCGCTACCGGATCGAGGTGTGAAGCGAAGTGCAATTGCGTCTCATCTGGGTGGGGCGAACGCGAAACGAACACCTGCGCGTGCTCGTAGATGATTATCTGAAGAGGCTGGCGCGTTTCGTGCGTTGCGAAACAACCGAATTGCGCGAAGCGGCGGACGGCGACCGGGCGAGCGTAATTGAAATTGAAGGCAAGCGGATCGTCGAGGCTTTGCGACCAGATTCATTCGTCGTCTTGCTTGACCGCGAAGGGCGGCAGTGGAGTTCCGAAGAACTAGCGGCGGAGATCGAAAGATGGCAGATGAATTCTCTCAAAGAGATCGCTTTTGTGATCGGCGGACATTACGGCGTTTCATCGGAAGTGAAACGGCGTGCCGCTCATCTCTGGTCGCTTTCGCGTCTGACTCTTACGCACGAGATGGCGCGGCTCGTGTTGGTTGAGCAAATCTACAGAGCTTATACGATCACGCGCGGGCTGCCTTATCAGAAATAGTTTGTCGTTCATTGTAAATGGTAATGAATCTTAATCGTCGGTTAAACGAGAATAAGGAAGCAAGGGACGGGAGAACAAGAATGGATAAAAGAAAAACGAAAAGTTATCGAGATAAAATGCTGGCGCGCCGCGAAACTCTTTTCCAGCAGGTAACGGAGACGGAACTTTCAAGCCGCGAGCGCGACGCCGAAGTGACGTTTGATCCGGCCGATATGGCGGCTAACTCCTACGCGAAAGAGTTATTGATCTCGATGACGGCCAACGACCGGCGCTTGCTAGGGTTGATTGATGAAGCGCTCACGCGCGTCGAATCCGGCGACTACGGTTTGTGCGTTCACTGCGGCGAACCCGTTCAAGAAAAGCGCTTGGAAGCCGTGCCTTGGGCAAGGCATTGTCTACGCTGTCAGGATTTGCAGGAGCGCGGGCTTTTGAACGAAGACGAAGATTAAAAGTTGTGCGGTTAGTAGAAGAGGCGACCCTTGAGTTTGAAACGTATCAAGCTCAAGGGTTTTTCGTGTAAGCTTCAAGGTCAGACGACTCGCAAAAGACCTGCAAGCGAAAGTCTCCCGTGCCGGTTATGCTTAACGCTAAGTTTCTTCACAATGATTTAAGCCAAGCGTACGATGTCGCGCTCGCGGTTCTTTACCCGCAAGCGTGCGCCGTGTGCGGCGCGAGCGTTGAACGAAGGGCGGATGCGCCCGCGTGCGCCGCGTGTTGGAGCAAGACGCGCTTGTTCTGGGCTAAAACACTGCTCTGCTGGAAATGCGGTGCGCCGGGCAAGGGTGACGTGGCGGAAGAGAATCGCATGAGCGTGCGTTGCCACCGCTGCGACAATGAAAGTTTCACAGCGGCGCGGGCAATCGGCGTTTATGAAGGAGCGTTGCGCGCGGCGGTGCTCAAATTGAAACGCGAACCCTTTGTTGCGATCAGACTCGCCGAGTTGTTGTTTGAAGCTGGCAAGCGATTCCCGCTCGATTCGGCAACGCGAATCTTGCCTGTCCCCCTTGCGCGGGAACGCGAACGTGAGCGCGGCTTTAACCAATCGGCAGTTTTGGCACGCACGCTCGCCGCCCGGCGCAAATTGCCCTTCGATGAATGGAGTTTAATTCGCGCGATTCACGCCACGCATCACCGCGCCGGAATGGATAGGCAGGGACGACGCGAAACGGTCGAGAATGCTTTCGCCGTTCAACGCCCGCGCCTTATCGAGGGCGAGCGCATTCTCCTCGTTGACGACGTGTTGACGACGGGCGCGACCGTTTCATCTTGCGCCGACGCGCTTTTAGCCGCAGGCGCGCAAGAAGTTTATGTATTGACGGTGGCGCGTGCTGTCAGCAGCAACTGAGATGAGATCACGACAAACAGATTGATTGTGGAGGCGAGCTGGCGATTGCCGAACTACAAACGCTGATCGTAAGATGTTTCTATGAGAACCCTTTATCCGCCCATCGAACCATACGCGCACGGCATGTTGCCTGTCTCCGAAGTACACACGATTTATTACGAACAGTGTGGCAATCCGGACGGGCATCCCGTCGTCTTCTTGCATGGCGGCCCCGGCGGCGGCATCGTGCCGGAATATCGCCGGTTCTTCGATCCTTCAGCGTATCGGATTGTGCTTTTCGATCAGCGTGGGGCGGGCAAGAGCACGCCGCACGCGGAACTGAAAGAGAACACGACGTGGCACTTGGTCGCCGACATCGAGCGTCTGCGCGAGCACCTGAAGATTGATAAGTGGGTTGTGTTCGGCGGTTCGTGGGGCAGCACGCTTTCGCTCGCTTACGCGGAGACGCATCCCGAACGCGCTCTGGCGCTCATCCTGCGCGGCATCTTCCTCTGTCGCAAAAAAGAGATCGATTGGTTCTATCAAGAAGGCGCGTCTGCGATCTTTCCAGACGTTTGGCGAGAATTCTTGCGCTTGATCCCGGAAGATGAACGGAGCGACATGCTGCAAGCTTACTATCGCCGTTTGACGAGCGACGACGAAGCGAAACGCCTTGAGGCGGCGCGCGCGTGGAGCATCTGGGAGGGAAGCACGTCGAAGCTTTTCCCCGATCCGAACCTGATCGAGCATTTCGCCGAACCGCAGTTGGCGCTTTCTCTGGCGCGTATCGAATGCCATTATTTCGTGAACAACATTTTCTTGGAAAGCGAGAATCAGTTGATCGAAAATGTCGGGAAGATTCGACATATTCCGGCTGTCGTTGTGCAGGGGCGTTACGACGTGGTGTGCCCGATGATGAGCGCGTGGGATTTGCACGAGGCGTGGCCGGAAGCCGAGTTACAAGTTATTCCCGACGCCGGGCATTCGGCGCTGGAGCCGGGCATCACGAGCGCGCTCGTTGGGGCGACTGATCGCTTTCGAGAAAAGGTAAAATGAGCTATGACTGATGATGAACGGCAACGGCACATGAAACAAGGGACAAGAATTAAGGGCGGCTGAAAGCGACGGAGCTTGTTTGTGGCATTTTACTTTTGCCTTATTTTGTTCGCTCGCGTAATATATTTTAGCAAGTATGAACGGACGGGTTTTAGTCCTCAACGCATCTTTTGAGCCGATCAACGTGTGTACGGTGCGGCGCGCCGTCGTGATGATCTTTAAAGGGGTGGCGCGCGTTGAAGAACATAACGGGCACGTACTGCACTCGGCGAAGCAAGCGATCCGGGCCCCCTCAGTGATTCGTTTAACCGAGTACATCCACATCCCGTTTAAGCACCGCTCGCTGTCGCGGAAAAACATTCTGCTGCGCGATCATTCGACGTGCCAGTATTGCGGCAAGCAACTGCCCCCCTCCGATCTCACGCTCGATCACATCCACCCGCGTTCGCGCGGCGGCGATTCGACGTGGGACAATCTTGTGGCATGTTGCAAACGGTGCAATCATCGCAAAGGCAATCGCACGCCCGAAGAAGCCGCGATGCACCTGATACGGCGGCCGCGCGGATTTTCCCTGCACGTCAACCGGCAGATCATTCGCTATCTCGGTCGCACCGACCAATCGTGGCGCAAGTATCTTTTCTATGAGTCGGATGCGGATCAGTAAATAAGCTTGGAGAATTTTGCCGTCGCGCTAAGGCAAAGCGCAAGATTCTTCTCTAGCGAGGAAGGTTTTATGAACAACTTTGCGTTTCTTGGCAATCTCGGCCCGACCGAATTGATAATCATACTCGTCATTCTGTTGCTGCTCTTCGGAAGCACGCGCCTCCCGCAACTCGCCAAGGGCTTGGGCAAGAGCATCAAAGAATTTAAGAAGGGCGTCGGCGAAGGCGGCGACGCGGAAGAAATCGAAACTCCGCCGCGCCGCGAAACCCTGCGCGCTTCGTCCACCTCAATCGAGGAAGAGCAATTCACCGCCGAAAAAATTTCAACCGACAGAACGCGATAAATTTCTTTCAAGAAATGGAACTGCAAAATCTCGTCACAGTCTAATCAGAAGAGCGTTTACAGATTGATGAGATGGCGCGTGTCGTTGACGACCTGCACACGAACGTAGCCGTCGGCGCGAATCTTGAATCTCGTGATCCCGCAGTTGTTCGTGTAAATCCAGACGGGACGCAACGCAGGCGCATCGAGCGCGCCCATGAGGTGAAGGGCGAGGATGCAGATCGTTCCGGTGTGAGAAAACACGGCAATCGTCCCGCCCCTGTGCTCTTCGATCAATCGGTCAAGTTCACCCGCCGCGCGATCAAGCAGTTGGCGGTAACTCTCACCGCCTGTCATCACGTGCTCGAAATCGCGTCGTAAAAGCGCAGCGTATTCATCCGGGTGCGCTTCAGCCGCCTCCTCAAACGTCAAACCTTCTAATTGCCCGACGCTTCTTTCACGAAACCCGCTTGTCCGGTAAACATCCGCTTGCAACTCACGCGCGAGCGGCGCGGCCGTCTCCACCGCGCGCAGCAGATCGCTTGATGCGATGAAGGTAATGGAATCTTTTTCCGCGAGCAACGCGCGTGCAGTGGCTTCGGCTTCGCGTCGTCCGCGCTCCGAAAGCGGCGTCGCCGTGTGTCCGCCGAAGCGACCTGCGGCGTTACCTTCAGATTGTCCGTGACGGATGAGAAGAACGCGCGTGCTGTCCATAACAAAAAGGACGAAGTAGGAAGAGATGAAGTGTAGAGATGCTCAAAGGCGTGAATCTACGATTTGAAATTTATGATCTGAAATCTTACTATTTCCTGTTTTGCGTTTATACTGCTGCCGCTTCGGCCTTCAATTTCTCAGCTTGGTAGTGCGACGTTAGGGCTTCGATGAATTCGTCGAGCGCGCCTTCCATTACGAGATCGAGTTGGTGGATCGTCAAGCCAATGCGGTGATCTGTGACGCGGTTATCTTTGAAGTTGTAGGTGCGAATCTTTTCCGAGCGGTCGCCGCTTCCGACCATCGAGCGGCGCTCGCTGGCTTGCGCTTCGTGCTGCTTGTGTTCTTCCAATTCTTGCAGGCGCGCGCGTAACACGCGCATCCCTTTCTCGCGGTTCTTGATTTGCGATTTTTCATCCTGCATCGAAACGACGAGGTTCGTCGGCAAGTGTGTGATGCGAACGGCCGAATAAGTCGTGTTGACGGATTGACCGCCGGGGCCTGATGAGCAGAAGGTGTCAATGCGCAAATCTTTGGCGTCAATCTTTACGTCAACCTCTTCGGCTTCCGGCAGCACGGCGATTGTGATCGCAGACGTATGAATGCGCCCCGAAGCTTCGGTCTGCGGCACGCGCTGCACGCGGTGAACGCCGGATTCGTGTTTCAGTTTTGAATAAACCTTATCGCCTTCGATGATCGCAACCGCTTCCTTCAACCCGCCGACGCCGGACTCGGAAGCGTCTAAAATCTCCATCTTCCAGCGTTGACGCTCGGCGTAGCGGCTGTACATCCTGAGCATCTCGGCGGCAAACAGCGTCGCTTCGTCGCCGCCCGTTCCGGCGCGAATCTCAAGCACAATGTTCTTCTCGTCGTTTGGATCGCGGGGAAGCAGAAGCAAGCGTAAAGTCCCTTCGCATTCTTCGCGGCGCGCTTGCAGAGATTCGAGTTCGAGGCTGGCAAGTTCGCGCATCTCTTCGTCGTCGCTCAAGTCGAGCAACTCTTGCGCTCCTTCGATCTCCCCTTTGAGCGATTTCAGTTCGCGGTATTTCGAGACGATCTCGCCGAAGCCGCGATGCTGCTTCGCAGTTTTCGTGTAAGCCGCTTGATCCGAGAGAAGCTCCGGCGAAGAAAGGGCGGCGGTGAGTTCTTCGTAGCGCGTTTCGATTTGTTCGAGTCTGTCTAACATAAAATTTAAGCGTCGTTATGAAAGCGGCGCGAGGGCGGCGACCGCGAGTTGAGGTTGAGGCTCAAGCTTGAGCGACTCACTGAGAGCGATGATGGCGACTTCGAGTTGCGCATCATCCGGTTCTTTCGTTGTAACGAGTTGCAACCACAAGCCCGGCCGCGTAATGAACTTGAAAATAAAACCGCCTTCCTTCTTCGCCGACAGGCGGATAATCTCATAAGAGATTCCGGCGAGCACCGGGATCAGCGCGATACGCACAAGGATGTTGAGGATGATCGAATTAAAACTGACGACGGAGAAGACGAGAACGGAGACGAGCATCACGACCATCAGAAAGCTTGTGCCGCAACGCGGGTGCTGGCGCGGTTGAATGCGCGCGGATTCGACGTTGAGCGGCAAACCCGCTTCCCACGCCCAGACCGTCTTGTGTTCTGCGCCGTGATATTCAAAGACGCGGCGGATATCTTTGACGAGCGAGAAGCTGAAGATCATCAGCAGGAAAAAGATCATGCGGATCGTGCCGTCAATTAAATTGAACAATACGCCGGGTCGCACAGGTTTGAGTAGCTCGCGCGTTTTTGCGACGGCGCGCGAATACCACGCCCCACCCGCGTCGTGCGAAGCATCTGTTTGCGCGGCGACTTGTTGTTCTGCCGGTCGCGCTTCGTTCGTTGTGACGACTTGCGTTGTCGATCTGTCATCCCATCCAGCGAGGACGAAAATCACGTTTGTAATCAGAAGCGGCAGGACGATGAAGAGCATCGCGTTAAAAAAAAGCGCGAAGATGATCGAGCCGACCGCGCCGCCACGCTCTTTTCGATGTGACTTTGAATCGTCATCTTTTTCGGCGGAAAGCGTCACGAGTCCGGGCATTCCGCTTGTGATCGCAGCGACGCCGCTTTCGCCGCTCACAACGGCGGAAGACAAAGCAACTTCATTCTGCGTCCGCTTTTCTCGTTCAGGAAACGCTTTGCTCGCCGAGTAGTTCAAAGCTTTGATGCCAAGCGCCATTGATTGCAGCAGCACGGCCGCGCCGCGCAACACGGGCAGGCGAAGCATCGGCACTCGTTCGCCCCACTTCGGCAATCGCTCGCCCGTGTGTACGATTGTGCCGTCGGGTTGACGCACGGCGACGGCGTAAGCGTTCGGCGTGCGCATCATCACGCCTTCAATCACGGCTTGACCGCCGACGACGATCTCTTTCTCCTGAAGGCTCATACCAAAAACGATGCCTCGTTTCCTAGAAGTTCGATTTGAATAATTGCGGTGCGGCGTTTCGCCGAAACGGAAAAGCCGCAAGTGAACGGCTCTCAAGAAGGGGGCGGAGGCAGCCGCCGGAAGGTTGAAGTCTCAATCCGGCGGCTGAAGTTTTGAACTGCTAATAAGCGGTGAAAATGGGCAAATTAATTTTTCTAAGCGAAGGAATTTTCACTGATAACTTAAGCTTCGGCACCGGCTTCGGCGGTTTCCGGCGCGGCAGCGGCAGCATCAGCCTTTTTGTAGCGACGGTTGAAGCGATCAACGCGACCGGCGGTGTCAACCAACTTCTGTTTTCCGGTGAAAAATGGATGACAATTCGAGCAGATTTCGACGTGCAGATCATCTTTGCGCGTCGAGCGCGTCGAGAACGAGTTGCCGCACGCGCACTGCACTTTAATGTCTTCGTACTGCGGGTGAATTCCTTGTTTCATTATTTTACTGCTCCTTGATAAACGATTGTCTAATGCCAAAACAAAACACATAATGATACGCGCCGGTTTGATTAGCGTCAAGTTTCGTAAGGACTCGACGGATAAATCCGCGCCTTTAACAAGCATCTCGAACGACCTCTTGTTGACAGTCTCCGAGGGGCGTGTTACAAGCGTCCGTCCTTCACCAAACCGGCGTCTTGCGCTTTATTTGCCAACGACTTAGATGAACGTTTTGCGACTTTCGATGCAACCCCTGACGCGCGAGCGGTTCGCGCCTTACGGCGTGGTGCTCGACCGGCGCGGTTCGGTAGAACTTGATCTGGGCGGCGGAGTGCCGAGCATGACGGGGGCGACGGCGGAGCGGCGACCCTTCCGCTTCGAGTTTATGGCACGCCACCGAAGAACGATGCAAATCTTTTCGCCGCTTGTCTCTTCGCCGCTCATTATCGCCGTCGCCCCGCCGAACAATCGAAACGCGCCGGACGCTGCAGACGTGCGCGCCTTCTTCGCCGACGGTCGTCTGCCGTTCGCCTATCATCGCGGCACTTGGCACACGCCCCCGTTTCCTGTCAACGAATGGGCTTCATACCTTGTCGTTGATCGCAGCGGCACGCTCGAAGACGACTACGAACTCGCCGACCTGAACGCGACGTTTGAAATCCACTTCTGACAACGAACACTTCACACAACGATTAAATCGCTCTCCGATGTGGGTTTTCTACACGCTGGCAACGCTTGTTCTCTGGCAGGGAATCGTCTCCGTGCTTGGCGGCGTGCGTTACCTCAGATATGTGCAGGATGAATTGGCGAAATCGCCGAATGGGTATGCGCCGTTTGTATCAATCATCGTGCCGTGTCGCGGCGTTGATCAAGAATTGGGCGAGAACCTCACTCCGTTGTGGGAGCAAGATTACAAATCTTATGAACTGATTTTCGTATTCGACAACGAAAGCGATCCAGCGCTTGATGTTGTGCGCGAACTGCAAGCGCGTTTTGACAACAATGAGGTTCCCGCCTCGCGCATCCTGATCGCGGGGCAAGCGAGTGGCTGCGGGCAGAAGGTTCACAATCTTACGGTC
>Ga0136614_10001530_pt1 | contig 13695 bp, 11 predicted proteins | sample AntDrymUQ2792106_2_FD_106643 | JGI IMG/M metagenome (GOLD analysis project Ga0136614, IMG submission 106643) | Polar desert sand microbial communities from Dry Valleys, Antarctica - metaG UQ279 (21.06) | ecosystem: Environmental > Terrestrial > Soil > Desert | place: Antarctica: Dry Valley...
CGACCCGGGACAATTCCTCGATGATGGATGCATATTCAACGTAACCCATACCCGCGCCGCCATACTCCTCAGGGAAAATCACGCCCATCAAACCGAGTTCAGCGAGTTTTGGCTTCAGTTCAATGGGAAAGTGTTGTGTTTCGTCCCACTCCATGACGTGCGGTGCGATCTCCGCCTCGGCAAACTCGCGCACACTCATCTTAATTTGTTTCTGCTCTTCGCTTAATTCAAATTCCATCCTGCTCCCCAACCAACGTCGGATTCCACTGACAAAGGCATCCTCGCCTGTCTACTACAACAGGCAAGAATGCCTGCCTGAGAACAAAACACTGGCGCTTCAGCTAAGAGTATTCTACCTCAACGCCGGCTCAACCGTGACCGGCCGAACGCCCCCGATTTCCTTTAGCTTGTTTGCTCTTGCGTTCCACTTTCATCAAACGATTGACCTCGGCGGGCGTAAGTAATCGCCAGTAACCAGGTCTCAGATCGTCATCCTGTAGAGAACCGATGCGCGCTCGCCGCAACTTCACCACCGAATGACCGATCACATCGAACATGCGTCTAATCTGCTGATTCCGACCTTGATGAAGAACCACCTCAAACCAGGCATTAGTTCCGGTCTCGTCAACCTTAGTAATCTTGGCAGGGGCTGTCTTAGTCCCGTCGTCGAGTACCACACCGCGTCTGATGCGCTCGATTGCGGGTTCAGGCGGCAAACCCTTCACTTTCGCTTCGTAAACCTTTTCTACGCGATTGCGGGCAGCCGTGATGAAATTGGTGAAATCGCCGTCATTCGTCAGCAGCAAGAGACCTTCGGTATTGAAGTCTAAACGGCCGACAGGGTGAAGCCGGCCCATAGAAGGTGGCAAAAGTTCGGTTACCAATGGACGACCCTCGGGATCCGAGACGCTCGACAGATAACCCTTCGGCTTATTCAGCAGCACGTAAACCTTTTCAAGCTTCGCCAGGACGGGGTTGATCAGTTTGCCACGAACTTTGATGTGGTCGCGTTTGGCGTCCGCCCTGGTACCCAGTTCCGTTACGACCTGGCCATTTACTGTGACCAAGCCCGAGGTAATCAACTCCTCGGCATGGCGGCGGGAGGCAATTCCCGCGGCGGCGATGAGTTTTTGGAGACGCTCTTCCATTTGACTAGTGGCAGGAAGCAGGAGCAGGAGGCAGCCAAGAGGCAAGTGCCGCTGCCGTCTGGTCCCTTTTATTCCGGAGGCACTAAGTAGGAGGACAGCACTCGCTTTTCATCTTGGCTGTCTCTGCCGGCCGTTCCTGCTTCCTGCCTCCTGCTCCTGCCTCCTGCTTCCTGCTTCCTTCTAAACCACGCCACTCGCAAGATCCTCAAAATCTTCGATGCTCGGCAGTTCAGAAAGGTCTTTCAGTCCAAACTGGATCAGGAACTCCTTCGATGTGCCGTACATCATCGGGCGGCCAACCGCCTCTTTCCGGCCCTTTGCAACGATCAATTTTTTGTCCAGAAGAGTTTTGATTGACGACGGTGATTGCACTCCACGGATGTCCAGAATTTCCGGTACCGTTATGGGCTGCTTATAAGCGATGACTGCCAGGGTTTCGAGTGAAGCGAGCGATAGCTTTGCGCTAGGCCTCGATTTCAAAAAGACCCGGACGTGTTCGTGATACTCGGGACGAGTGGCAAACTGCCAACCGCCTGCGACCTCTCTCAACTGCAAACCGCTGGCACGTCCGTTGAACTCCTCGACTAGACTGGCGATGCCTGCTTCAACTAACGACGGATCTTCTTTCAGCACTTCGGCGACAGACTTCGCATTCAAAGGCTCGTCTGATACATAGATCAATGCTTCGATAATCGCTTTTCTCTCTCCCACGCTCTGCACGGTAAGCGGCGTTAAGTCGGCCTTACCGCGCTCGGCCTCACGGGAAGAATCAGCGGTGTCCAGTTCGCCATCGGCCTCAGCCGCGAGAGGGTCAACGTCAAACGCCTGTTCTGTCCCCTGTTGTTTTGCCACTTCGTTCACCTTCCTTGTCAGTCTACCGCTACGCGCCGGGGCTAGCTGGTAACGCGAGCGAGGATATCCCCAAACGTCTCCCGTTGAAATAACTTGATCTCAGTCGTCCGCACAAGTTCAAGCACTGAAAGAAAAGCCAGCACCAACTCGCGGCGCGAGCGCGCCCGCTCGAAAAACACTCGCAGGTTCAGTTCACCCGCGGACATTACCATGTTCCTCAGCCTCTCAATCATCTCCACCATCGAAATCTCTTCGCGTTCGATCTCCAGCAGCACCTCGTCTTTATGTCGCCCCAAAATCTCCTGAAACACTTTCAGTAGATCGAAGACACCAACAACAACTTCCGGGTTGTTCTTATCAGTCTCCAATTCAGCGCGCTTGAATACTGCCCGCTCGACTGTTGCTCGCGACCAGAGCATCTGCGCCGCCGCTTTGTATTTTTGATACTCCAACAACTGATCAACCAACTCATTGCGCGGATCCGCTTCCTCTTCTGCCGGTGCGAACGGATCGCGAGGCAGGAGCATCTTGGTCTTAAGCTCGATCAACGTCGCGGCCATGACTAAGAAATCCCCCGCCACGGCCATGTCCAGATTCTGCATAAGGTGCAAATAGCGTAAGTATTCATCAGTGATGCGAGCAACTGGAATGTCGTAAATGCTAACCTGCTCCTGTCGAATCAGGTGCAGCAGCAAGTCCAGCGGGCCCTCGAATTCACCCATGACAATTTTAAGATCGTCACTGTGACGATCGGCAACAAGCTCCGGCGTTGAACCCGCGACGTTTAAGGTTGCGGGCAGGTTTACGTCTTCGCCGGCTGCCGGCTCAATTGATTCGGGCGTTTCGTCCATCGATTGGTTACTAATCACTAACACACGCTCCCACAATTCCCATCGCCGCGTAGACGTTGGCGAGCGTAGTGCCGGCAATTTGCCTTGCTTTCTCCCGACCTTGGCCCAGAGTGCGATTCAACTGTTCAGCCCCGATTCCCTTCACTCGCTCCTGAAAGAGCCGCAGAAACTCAACCGTAACATCAGCTAGATCCTGCTTCAACTGGGCGTAGCCCTTGCCATTAAAATGGGCCTCAATCTCATCAGTAGGTTGACCGGTTAGCAGTTGGTAGATAGTCAACAGGTTCGTGATCGCCGGACGCGAGTCGTCGAATCTAATATCGGTTCCAGAGTCTGTCACGGCGCGTTTGAACTTTCGGCTGATGGCGTCAGGGTCATCGAGCAGCATTACACACCCGTTCGGATCGTCGTCAGACTTGGACATCTTCTTCTTGGGGTCCGAGAGCGACATAATGCGGGCGCCAACTTTCGGAATGTAGGCCTCAGGCACGCGAAACATCTCGCCGTAATCCCGGTTGAATCGTATTGCGAGATCACGTGTGAGTTCAAGATGCTGCTTCTGATCTTCACCTACGGGTACAAGCTCTGTCTGGTAAAGCAGGATGTCGGAGGCCATCAGGACCGGATAGTCAAACAAGCCGGCAGTGACATTCTCACCTTGCTTTCGCGACTTGTCCTTAAATTGCGTCATTCGCTCAAGCTCGGACATGCGGGCCACGCAGTTGAGAATCCAGGTCAACTCAGCGTGTTGAGGAACATCAGACTGAACGAAGATCGTTGAGATTTCCGGATCGATCCCAACGGCCAGATAAATGCGCACCAGTTCCCGGGTCTTCTCGGCGAGCAGTTTCGGATCTTGTGAGATAGTGATGGCGTGGAGATTGACAATGCAAAAGAAGCTTTCGTACTCGTGTTGGAGTGTTACCCAATTGCGCAGTGCGCCTAGATAGTTGCCGAGATGGACGTTGCCGGTGGGCTGAGCGCCGCTAAAGATTCTCTTGGCCATGCTTTCTTAGTTGCCGAAGTCTGATGATGCCGACGTCCAAGTCAACGAATTCCTAGAAACAACAGGTATTCCACGAAGTACATCACCGGTCTCATGATCGCGCTAAAAAAGCCCACGTAGATCAAGACCATCAGAATAATAAAGCCAAACTGTTCCATAAAGGCCAACATCGGACGCATACTCTCGGGAAGGAAGGTCTCCAAAATCTTGCTACCATCCAGCGGCGGAAAAGGCAGCAGGTTAAAGATGGCAAGCGATATGTTCATGATGAGAAAATACTCAAGAAGTAAGGTAATCGGCTCTCTCAGCGATTCAGGGATCGAAGCAAAACCTCCCGTCATCAAGAGCACCTTGATAATGATGAAAGCGCAGATGGCGATAAAGAGATTAGCCATAATGCCCGCCGCGGAAACCATGACGTTTGCTAAGTCCTTGTTACGCCAACGAAGAGGATTGACCGGTGTCGGCTTGCCCCAACCGATGAGCGGAATTCTCGCTGCTGGCCCGCCGAGGTTTCCCAGGATGAATCCAACTATGGGAATCAGCAGCGTGCCAATCGGGTCTATGTGGGCCGCCGGATTCAGCGTGATGCGCCCTAGCAGACGAGCCGTCTCATCACCAAACCTGTTTGACATCCAGGCATGTGCTGCTTCGTGAGCCGAGATCGCAAACAGCAGCACGATCATGTAGATCAGCAGTTGGGGTATCAGTTCTGAGGTCACGTAGTCCTAGTCACCGGAAGATATAAGAAGCCGTCAAGTTAGCACCCCCCTACTTGGCTGTCAAAAAGGTGCTCCTCAAGGTACTGCCTCAGTACTCTCCTCAATCTATCGCGCGCCGATAACCGCCCAGTCTATGCACTCATAGGCTGCCCTTTATTCCCAAGGGCAAGCTGTAGACTGAGTCGTTAGAGGCTACAACCATGTCGCCACTTGAACTAAATACCAGTCCCACCAGATTCATTCCAGCGACAAACAATTCCGCATCGCCGTCTGGCGATATACGCACGATTCCCCGGCGCCCTTTAAGCGAAGCGGCGAGATAAAGATTGCCCGCGTCGTCGAAAGCGAGTCCCTGAGGCCGCCCCAGACCTTTATAGAAAACCCCGACCTCGCCAAACTGATCGATGCGATATACCGAATCGAAACTGGTTACCGTCGGTCCGGTCACATAGAGCGCATTCTCGGGACCGAAAGCGAGGTGGTAGGCGGACACTGATGGCTCAAGCTGGACCCACGCCTTCTCTTCGCCGATGCCGTTGACCTTGTAGATTGTGCCGGTGCGATCGCCTACATACATCGTTCCGGCGCTATCGAAAGCCATTCCAGTCGCAATTCCAAGATTTCTGACAAAGGCCACCGCTTCCCTAAACGGGTTGACGCGGTACACGGTGCCATCCACCCGACTGGTGACGAACATCTGTCCGTCCTTATCAAATGCGATCGCCGTGGGGTTGGTGATGTCACCGGAGAATTCGCTGACTTCGCCATTTGGTTCGATACGAAACAGCGATACCGGCAATTGCTCGCCGCGCGAGCCGGAACGCGTTACGAAGAGCGCTCCCTCATCGGGATCAAAGGCGGGATTAGTCACCGGATGAAGGTCTTCCGCAATTCTTTTGCCGACCACCAACGTCGCCGGCGCTCTTCGCTTACCCGGGCTTTCCAGAACTACCTCCACGGGTCCACTCTGTTTGAGCTCAGGCACGAGAGACACGACGCGGTGCGGACCGAGCGCAACGATGTGAGCCTGCTCGGTCCCAAACCAAACCGCACACTTGGCGGGTTCGCTGGTGTCGAGGTTGTCACACTCTATGGTGACTTCGCCGCCCGCAATTCCTGACTTGGGAGATATCCTGATAGTTGGTCCTGGTTTACTCATAACAACCAAAGCTGCCGCTTAGTGGGTCCGCGGCATAATCCACTTCAACCACCACCTGATAAAGACATTAAAACGAAAAGCTTTTCATGATACGACGCCGAAACAGGCATGTCTAACGCTCCCCACCGCGCCGGTTCCTTGCTACCCAAGCGATAGGTGCTAGTTCAGTTTTGAGTTCAAGGCGCTTGCTTCATAACAAGCTGTAGCTTGTCCGCACCGCTAAGCCGCAACCTAGAGGTTGAGATCTGAACTTCTGGACTCAAAATGAACCAGTACCGCCCAATAGACCTATGCTTGCATCTCTCCGCGCTATGGTATAATCGCCCCGCTATAGCGGCTCCCGTGCGGTCTCGATAACTTTTGTTAACGAGTGTTTTCCAGAAGCGTGAAGTTCGCAAACCACCAATGGTAATGCTCAAGCGAATAAGCGAAACGACATCGCAGAGCAACATCAAAGAAGATTTACCGGCGTCCGAAATCCACCGCTCGCACAAATCCCACTGTAACTTCAGCGCTCCGAGATTTCCGACTAAATTTTGCCGTTCAAGGAGCGTCGTTCGCATTGGGTCTGATATTTGTTGTCCAAGCCAAGGGGAGGAGCAATTTCGATTAGTAGCGTATTAGGAAACACCCTGGGTTTAAAGCCCAATCAGCTGCGCCGCATAGAGAAACTCTACACGCGGCGTATCCCGCCTAACCAGATTCTGACCGCCGAATTTGCCCGGCAAATAGCCGAGCTTTCGCACGAGACACGCAGGCAGATTGGTGTCCTGATCGATCGGAAGGGCCATATCGAATTCGTCGTGGTAGGGAATAACCGGCGCATCGAGCTGCCTGACTTCAAACGCATCCGCGTGGCCACCGGGCGCTTCCGCGGGCTCCGCTGTGTTCATACTCATCTACGCGGCGAAGACCTAACCCAGGAAGACCTGACGGATCTGGCACTATTGCGCCTGGATCTGATGGCTGCGATCGACGTAGATCCGGAGACGGCCCTTCCAGGCCTGGTACGAGCCGCACACTTACTGCCCATGCACGCAGGTGAACTCCAACAGGTGAACTCGTCCGAGGCATATGCTTTTCTTGAGCCCAGGATCCCCTCGCAACTGGATTTGGATTTCCTCGCGTTGATCAATTCACTCGAGGAAGAAATGGCGCGGAATCGTCGCGTCTCCCAACGGGCTGAGATTAGAGAGCGCACGATTCTGGTCGGAGTTACCACTGGTCCATTGTCAGATGCCGAAGAGTCGATGGCGGAGCTTTCCGAACTCGCAACTTCCGCCGGAGTTGTGGTGCAAGACAAGATTATCCAACGGCGGCAGGCAATCGACCCTCGTACCGTCCTGGGGCGAGGTAAGCTTGATGAACTCCTGATTCGCGCGCTTCAGTTGGGCGCGGACATGCTCGTCTTCGATCGTGAACTGGCGCCCGCCCAAGTCAAATCGCTTTCGGAAGCCACTGACTTGAAAATCATCGACCGTTCGCAATTGATCCTCGACATCTTTGCGCAAAGAGCGCAATCACGAGAGGGTAAGATTCAGGTGGAGCTGGCGCAGTTGAAGTATCTATTGCCTCGACTCATCACGGGCCAGGACTCGGCCTTTTCCCGTCTCGCCGGCGGTATTGGCGGAAGGGGACCGGGCGAAACAAAGCTCGAAACCGATCGCCGCCGAGTGCGCGGTCGCATCAATCGTCTGGAGAAGGAGATCGAAGCGCAGCGACAACGGCGTCAGGAGCGACGCAAAAGAAGAACCAGAAATGGACTGCCCATCGTCTCGATAGTCGGCTACACAAATGCGGGTAAGTCGACATTACTTAACACCCTCACTGCCAGCGACGTTCGCGCGGAACAGCGAATGTTTGCGACGCTTGATCCAACCTCGCGGCGACTTCGTTTGCCACGCGAGCAGGAAGTGATCATTAACGACACGGTAGGTTTCATACGGGACCTGCCGCCCGATCTCCTGTCTGCCTTTCGCGCGACGCTGGAAGAGATTAGTGAGAGCAGATTGCTTATTCACCTGGTCGATGCCTCGAATCCACGCTTCGTTCAGCAGATTGAATCCGTCGAAAGAATTCTGAGACAGCTCCAACTCGCGGAGATACCCACCGTCTTGGCTCTGAATAAGGCAGACCTGGTGGATGCGAACACTATGCACGCAGTTTTCAGACAGGTGACTCAGGAGGGTACGAGAGATGCCATCGTGATCTCCGCCACTGACGCTCGCTCAATTGAGCCATTACTTGAGAAGGCAAGCGCGGTCCTGGCGCGCAATTTGACGAGCCGGCTTCCTCACGAACAAGAACGCCAAGCCGAGCAGCTCTCCCGAATCGCATAAAAGAACATGGGCCTTCGTCCGCGATTTACAACTCCGCTGAGTCGGGCACGTGATGCCTTCGCTCGTTACCTGCTACGCCCGTTCGAAATATTCCAACCACGTACTCGTTTCCTCGTAGGCTTCGCTTTCCTGGTAATAGTTACCACGTTGTTGCTCATCAGCGGCTACTCGTCTGGCTTTTCAGAGGACTACGAAGAAGGGGATATCGTCAGGAGGACGGTCGTGGCCCCGGCTGACATTACCACGACTGATATTCTCGAAACCGAGAAACGACGCGCCGCAGCTAGAGAGAGCACTCGTCCTGTTTTTAACTTTGATTCTACTCGGGGCGCCAGTTCTGCTCAGAGCTTTCGAGCCGCCTGGGAAGGTCTAAAACACCAGGTCGGGTCAAAGACCGCCGGCAACAAGCAGCCAACGTGGAGCGGTGAAGGAGGTGCAGCCGTCGCCCACGCAATTATTGCTCACGGTTTTGATGACGCCAAACTGGAACGCCTGACAACACTGATTCGTGAGATCGGCGATGGTTACATTTATGACGACGGCGGCTCGGACCGACTCCGGCAGGAGATTGTCCTTGTTGACGTGCGAAACCCCGCCGCCCAGATGATCGTTCCGTCGCCGCGCACTCGGATGACACCGCTTACGGCCACGCGACGCGATCTGGAGTTGCTGGTATTGAATCTTCGCGGATGGTCGCAGGAAGAGAAAACTGCCCTGGTCCAGGCGATGGTGCCTCTTATCCGTCCAAATGTCGTATTAGACCAAACAGCCACAGCAACTGCGAGAGAATCGGAAGCCAATGAGGTTCCTCAGATTCTCATTTCGCTCAAAAGAAACCAGGTGATAGCTCGCGAGGGAGATACGGTAACACCCACTATTCTAGCGCAGTTTGCAGCGATTAAGAGCGCCGGTCATAGCGGCAGACCCTGGCACTACCTGGTGGGACTGCTGCTCATTGTCTTTGCCATCTATTGGTCGGTCTGGAAGTTTACGGAGCACAGAAGCTCCGGCGCAGTGTTGGCTCTATCAAAGCGCAGGGCTTTTGCGCTTGTTGGTTCAGCTATAGTCGTTGAAACTGCTCTGATGCGGGTAGGGTCTATCTTTGGCGACAGTGTTGCGGCACGAATGGTCAGCGCCCCGTTTAACGACCCGACGATCTGGAATTTTGCAATTCCCTTCGCTGCCGCTGCGCTCCTGGTAGCGATGCTGGTTGATACACAACTGGCGTTTCTCACCGGTATCGTTACTGCCCTTTTTGCGGGGTTGCTGGCCCCAAGCGGAATTCAGATTGCAGTTTACGCGATGATTTCGTGTTCGGCAGCTATCTACGGAATCGGTCGGTATCGAGAGCGTCAGTCGGTCACACTGGCGGGACTCTTCACTGCGGGTGCCAACATGGTGATGGCCCTAGCGTTGATCGCCTATGCCGAGCAGCCTTTTAGCTTCAACACTTTCCTGCTCGCAGTCGGGTGCGGCTTCGCGGGCGGCTTGCTAACGGCTATCTTTACAGCGGGTGGCTTGCCGATAAATGAATCGCTCTTCGGCATTCTCACAGACGTCAAGCTGCTGGAGCTTTCCAACGCTGATCTACCAGTCCTAGGCCAACTAGCGTTGCGAGCTCCCGGTACAAACCAACACTCTCATGCGGTAGGTCAACTTGCAGAGGATGCTTGTCGAGCGGTAGGAGCTAATCCCCTCCTGGCCCGAATCGGAGCCCTTTATCATGATATCGGGAAACTCGCGGCGCCTGAGTATTTTGTAGAAAACCAGCAGGGTGAGAACCCCCATGACCATCTCCGGCCCACCCAGAGCGCCAAGATCATCACCAGCCACGTGACCTACGGTTCAAGGCTTGCCAAAGAGATTGGCCTGCCAAGGGAGATTGCGGACTTTATTCCTCAGCACCACGGCACACGGACGCTTCATTTTTTCCTGCGCAAAGCTCAGGCACAGGCAAAACCTGGAGAAACAGTGGACGAGAACGACTTTCGTTACCTTGGTCCGAAACCTGAATTCAAGGAAGCCGCGATCATGATGCTGGCGGATTCCTGCGAGGCGGCGGCGCGGTCGCTGGCGCGCCCTGACCCCGAAAACATTAGCGCTATCGTGTTCAAGATCGTCGATGCCATCGTGAGCGATGGTCAACTTGACGATTGCGATCTGACTCTCCGTGAAATCACAACCATCAGGGAAGCAATGATCAGCGCCTTGACTGCGATTTATCACGCTCGCATCGACTATCCCGGGTTTAATCCGCCGCCGATACCTGGTCCAATACCTCCACTTCCCCAGGCAAACCTCAACAGCGAGGAGCGCGGGATTACTTACAGCAAGCTTTCCGAAGTACCGATAAATGAGGGTGGCGAAGTCGAAGACGAAGCGATTACCCGCACGGTGGCAAAACGCTAGAACCAGTTCTTCTTCAAACTGCTGGTCTGGTGCCCGTTTAGAATTTTCCGTGTAGTTTGTGGTAGGTAGTGACGAGATCTTCAGGAAGGACGCGTGTCTCCCCCACCGTAGAAATGAAGTTGGAATCGCCAATCCAACGCGGCAGAATGTGAACATGAATGTGGTCCACAATGCCGGCACCGGCAGCGGCACCCAAATTCATTCCAATATTATACCCCGGGGGTTTGTAAGCTTCGCGAAGCGCGGTCTGTGAGCGTTTGGTTAAATCCATCATCTCGTTGCTAGTCTCTCTCGGCGTAGCGTCCAGATCACTGACGTGCTGGTGGGGGACAATTAGCAAGTGCCCCGGAATATAGGGATGTATATTGAGCACCACGAAATTGTGCTTGGCGCGATGCAGGACAAAATTCTGCTCGTCTTTGCTGGGATCACCTTGGATCTCGCAGAAAACACAACCGCGACCCTTTAAGTCAGCGCTGCTGCCAGCGGCGATGTACTCACTGCGCCAGGGACTCCACAGCCTGTCCAAGTTCAATTACCTCGAGTTTGTGAATCTTACAAGATCGGTGGCTGGCGGGTATCATCCGGGTTGTTGGCTGAGGACGCGTCAGAGGACGTGTGAGCCGGGGGCCCATCATTATTAATCAACTCTTTAAGTTCCTTACCCGGCTTGAAATAGGGAACGCGCTTGGCGGGGATACTAACAGGATCTCCGGTCTTGGGATTGCGACCGCGGCGGGCGCCCCGTTCACGCACGCGAAAACTGCCGAATCCACGCAGTTCGATCTTCTCCCCTTGATTCAATGTTTCAATGATGCTCTCGAAGACGATTTCTACTAAGCGCTCGGCATCTTTTTTCGTAAGTTCCGCCGCTAGCGCAACGTCTTCAACGAGTTCTGCTTTTGTCATGCATCACCTCAGAATTAGGTAAGATCCCTTTGGCTTGGCGAATAGAAAGCCCCGCCAGACCAGTTTGTGTATTTTGATCGAGTGCGGGGCAGCGATCATGCGCCGAGTCTTATCTCTATTCTGTCACTATTCCTGATCGGGCTCAGTTCTGCCTACACCGAAATCAGCTAGCTCCCCGAGCGATGCCATTCCACTTCCCGCCTCCGACGAATATACCTTGGTATCGATGATTGGCTGATCATCCTTGCCTACAGCTCGCGCGGACAAGCCTATCTTCTTGCTCTCCGCGTCGATTCTGAGAATCTTGAATTCCATTTCCTGGCCCAGTTGGACCACATCCTCCGGTTTTGCGACCCGTTCGTCCGAAAGCTCTGATATGTGACACAGGCCCTCCAGGTTGTCGTCCAACTCTACAAACGCGCCGAAGTTTGCAAAGCGAGCGATCTTCCCATGCACCACATCGCCAGGCTTGTGTTCATTCACGAATCGCTCCCATGCATTAGGTTCGAGATCCTTGATAGAGAGCGATAAACGGCGATTTTCGGTGTCGATGCTGGTAATGATCGCGTCGATCTCCTGTCCTTTTTTCAAAACCTCGCTCGGATGTTTGATGCGTCTGGACCAGGAGATATCGGAAACGTGAACCAGTCCATCAACGCCGTCTTCGATCTCAATGAAGGCGCCGAAGTCTGTAAGGTTGCGCACCCGTCCGTGAACTCGGGTACCTATCTGGTAGCGATCGTGTAGCGTTTGCCACGGGTTTTCCTGGATCTGCTTCATTCCGAGACTGATACGACGAGCCTTCGGGTCAACGCTGAGCACCTCAACTTCAACTGTGTCGCCTGGATTAACAATCTTGCTGGGATGCTTGACGCGTTTCGACCAGCTCATTTCCGACACATGAACGAGCCCTTCGACCCCGTTTTCCAATTCAACAAAGGCGCCGTAATCAGCAACGCTGGCGATGCGGCCACCTACTCTGGTGCCTATAGGAAAGCGTTCTTCAACGCTTGACCATGGATCCGGCAAAAGCTGTTTGTAACCGAGAGAGACTCGTTCTCGGTCACGATCGAATTTGAGAACTTTGACCTGGATGTTATCGCCAACCTTGAAAAGTTCATTCGGACTCTGCAGGCGTCCCCACGACATATCGGTAACATGGAGCAAGCCGTCAACACCGCCTAGATCAACAAAGGCGCCGTAGTCAGTCAAGTTCTTAATCTGGCCCTCGACAATAATATCTTCTTCAATCTGACCTAGGGTCTGATCTTTCCGTCCGGCGTTCTCACCCTCAATGACGGCTTTGCGGGATAGCACTACGTTGGACCGCTTGCGATTGAGCTTAATGACCTTCGCTTCAATCTCCTGGTTCCTTAGGCTGTCCAGATTGCGGACTGGCCGCACGTCAACCTGGGAGCCGGGCAAGAAGGCCGCGATGCCATCAATATCGATGCGAAGCCCGCCCTTGATGCGCTCCATTACCCGACCTTTAACAGTCGAGCCTTCCTGGTAGGCCTCCTCCAAATCATCCCAGGCTTTCATGCGCACGGCATCCGCGCGCGACAAAACAGGCAGCCCATCCGCAGTTTCCATGCTCTTTACCAGCACTTCGACTTCGTCGCCTGCCTTCACGGTGATCACGCCATCTTCGGTAAACTCAGCGGGGTTTACGATGCCTTCAGACTTGTATCCAAAATCGATGACGACACCGCGTTCACTTATTCCGACCACTGTGCCTCGAACGACTTCACCTTCTTGCAGCGTCGCTTGCTCCTGCTCGAATTGGTCGAGTAGTTGTCCAAAGTCGACATCGCCAGCCGGGCGGGTATCATCATCGTCCCCGGTGGGATCAGCCATGGACACTGGTTCCCCCGTAGGTGCGGTTGCAGGTTGCTGCGGAGAGATTTCCGACTCACCGGAAGGTATTTTCTCTGCCGTCGCGCCACTGTTATTCAGCTTGGGTTCTTCACTAAGCATGCAGACTCCTGTGGTCTTCCCGGGCAATTTCGGCGCGTCATAGATCATATCGCGCTGCATTGCCGCATACTATCCGCAACAGTCACAATGAGCGGACAGTAGTTCACGCGGCCTGTTGGCTGGACGTTGGCAGATTGTCGGATTTTGCAGCTGGAGCGAGGAATGCGAGCCGTTCAGATTGGGAAAAGGAGTTTTTGTGTGTTTCGATTTCCGCCGTGCCCGTAGTCACCCGCTTGCTCCGACATAACCGGCCGCTTATTACCGGGTAGGTGGGCAAATGTACACGCCACAATGAGCGTGTGTCAAGGCGCGCTAACGCACAG
>Ga0136614_10001531_pt1 | contig 13693 bp, 14 predicted proteins | sample AntDrymUQ2792106_2_FD_106643 | JGI IMG/M metagenome (GOLD analysis project Ga0136614, IMG submission 106643) | Polar desert sand microbial communities from Dry Valleys, Antarctica - metaG UQ279 (21.06) | ecosystem: Environmental > Terrestrial > Soil > Desert | place: Antarctica: Dry Valley...
GCAAGCCGATCCAGCTCGCTGGCGCCTTCATCGGCGGCGGCCTCGCACTGGCCGGGGGTGCCATCGGCGCCGCCATCGGTGACGGTCTGGCCGGTGGCCAGGTCATCGCCGGCGTGGCTCGCCAGCCGGAGGCCCGCGGCCGGCTGTTTGGCATCTTCCTGCTGGTGGTCGGCCTCGTCGAGGCCATGTACTTCATCAACCTGGCATTCATGGCGCTGTTCGTACTCGTCCTGGGCGTCGCCTGAGCTCTGCCGAGCGGAGTCTGATCATGACCGTCATCGCCCAGGAAGAGACCACCAACTTCCTGCTTCCCAACGCGACGCTGATCGTCGAGCTACTGGCGTTCCTGCTGATCCTGTGGATCCTCAGGCGCTACGTGTGGCCACCGCTGCGAAAGGCCATGGACCAGCGCCAGGCGACGATCCGCAAGCAGCTCGAGGACGCCGAGGAGGCCGCCCGAAAGCTGAAGGCGGCCGAGGAGCGCTACCAGTCGGCGTTGTCCGAGGCGCGCACCGAGGCGGCCAAGATCCGTGACACCGCGCGGGCCGACGCGGACCGGCTCCGCGAGGAGCTTCGCGAGCAGGCGCTGGCCGAGGTGGCCCGGATCAAGCAGCGCGCCGATGAACAGCTGGCCAGCGAGCGGGATCAGGTCGTCCGCGAGCTGCGGGCCGAGATCGGTGGGCTGGCCGTCACCCTGGCCGAACGGATCATCGGCGAATCGCTCGACGACGACGACGCCCGCCGCGCCACCGTCGACCGCTTCCTGACCGACCTGGACGCGATGGCCGACGGGACCGACGGCGACGGGGCCAAGGAAGACGGGGCCAAGGGCGACGGGGCAGCCAAGGGAGACGGGGCAGCCAAGTCGGTACCGGAGAAGTCGGGCACCGGAGGCAGCGGCTGATGGCCGTGGTGATGCAGGCGGCCAGCCGCGACGCGCTCGCGGCGGCCGACGCTCGGCTGGACGACTACGTCGACAAGGCCAAGCCGAAGGACCTGGAGCGCCTCGGGGACGAGCTGTTCGCCGTCATGCGCCTGGTGCACGACGAGCCGACCCTGCGCCGCCACCTCGCCGACCCATCGGTACCCCAGACAGCGCGCCGGGCGCTCGTCGACTCGGTGCTGAAGGACAAGGTCAACAAGCAGACGCTGGACTTCGTCGCCGAGCTGGTATCCGCACGGTGGTCGCGGCCGGTCGACCTGGTCGAGGCGCTGGAGGTGCTGGCACGGCGGGCCACCCTCGGGGTGGCGGAGAAGGACGGCAGCCTCGACGACGTCGAGGACGAGCTGTTTCGGTTCGGCCGCATCCTGGCCGGCAACCCGGAGCTGCGGGCGTTGCTCGCCGACCCGGCCGCGGAGCCAGACGACCGCGTCCGGCTGCTGACCGAGCTGCTCGCCGACAAGGTCTCGCCGGTGACGCTGCGGCTGCTCACCAACACCGCGCAGACCCCGCGCGGCCGCCACCTCGACGTCGCATCCGAGGAGCTCGCCGAGCTGGCCGCCCTGCGCCGCGACCGCTACGTCGCGCACGTCACCGCCCCGGTGGCGTTGACCAGCGAGCAGGAGAACCGGCTGGTCGAGCTGCTCACCAGGCTCTACGGCCGCCCGATCTCCCTGCAGATCGAGCTCGAACCCGAGCTGCTCGGCGGCCTCGTCGTGCGCGTCGGCGGCGAGCTGATGGACGGAAGCGTGCTCAGCCGGCTGGCCGCGGCCCGCCGCAGGTTGCCCAGCTGATTCAAGAAGATACGTAGAGAGCAGGAGAAATGGCCGAGCTGACGATCTCCCCAGACGAGATCCGGAGCGCGATCGAGAGCTACGTCTCGTCGCTGAAGACCGAGACCTCGCGCGAGGAGGTAGGCACCGTCACAGACACCGGTGACGGCATCGCGCACGTCGAGGGGCTGCCCTCGGTGATGACCAACGAGCTGCTGGAGTTCCCCGGCGGCGTCATGGGTGTCGCGCTGAACCTCGACGTCCGTGAGATCGGCGCCGTCATCCTCGGCGACTACGCCGGTATCGAAGAGGGCCAGCAGGTCAAGCGCACCGGCGACATCCTCTCCGTCCCGGTCGGCGACGGCTTCCTCGGCCGGGTCATCGACCCGCTCGGCAAGCCCATCGACGGTCTCGGCGACATCGAGGCCGAGGACAGCCGCATCCTCGAGCTGCAGGCGGCGTCGGTGGTGCAGCGCCAGGGCGTCAAGGAGCCGTTGCAGACCGGCATCAAGGCCATCGACTCGATGACGCCGATCGGCCGTGGCCAGCGTCAGCTGATCATCGGTGACCGCAAGACCGGCAAGACCGCGGTCTGCGTCGACACGATCATCAACCAGAAGCAGAACTGGGACAGCGGCGACGAGAAGCTGCAGGTGCGCTGCGTCTACGTGGCGATCGGGCAGAAGGGCTCGACGATCTCCTCGGTGCGCCAGGCCCTCGAGGACGCCGGAGCGCTGGCGTACACCACGATCGTCGCCTCGCCGGCCTCGGACCCGGCAGGCTTCAAGTGGCTCGCGCCCTACACCGGCAGCTCCATCGGCCAGCACTGGATGTACCAGGGCAAGCACGTCCTGATCGTGTTCGACGACCTGTCCAAGCAGGCCGAGGCCTATCGCGCGATCTCGCTGCTGCTGCGCCGTCCACCCGGCCGTGAGGCCTACCCGGGCGACGTCTTCTACCTGCACTCCCGGCTGCTGGAGCGCTGCGCGAAGCTCAGCGACGAGCTCGGTGCCGGCTCCATGACCGGGCTGCCGATCATCGAGACCAAGGCCAACGACATCTCGGCCTACATCCCCACCAACGTCATCTCGATCACCGACGGCCAGTGCTTCCTGGAGGCCGACCTGTTCAACCAGGGCGTGCGACCGGCGATCAACGTGGGTGTCTCGGTCTCCCGGGTCGGCGGTGACGCGCAGATCAAGGCGATGAAGCAGGTCGCCGGCTCGCTGCGGCTGGACCTTTCGCAGTACCGCGAGCTGGAGGCGTTCGCCGCGTTCGGCTCGGACCTCGACCCGACCTCGCGCGCCTCGCTGGAGCGTGGCGCCCGGCTGGTCGAGCTGCTCAAGCAGCCCCAGTTCTCGCCGGTGCCCGTCGAGGAGCAGGTCGTCTCGATCTTCCTCGGCACCAAGGGGTACCTGGACTCGGTGCCGGTGGAGGACGTGGCGCGCTTCGAGAGCGAGCTGCTGGACCACATGCGGCGCAACCAGGAGGGCGTCCTCACCGAGATCCGCGAGAGCGGGCTGCTGACCGACGACACCGCCGAGCGGCTGGTGAAGGCCGTCGAGGAGTTCAAGCGGCAGTTCACCGCATCCGACGGCTCGTCGGTGGTCAAGGAGGCCAAGGCCGACGCGATCGACGAGGACGAGACCACCCGCGAGACGGTCAAGGTCAAGCGGCCCGCACCGGCGAAGAAGTCGGAGTAGCCGATGGCAGCACAGCTGCGAGTCCTGCGGCGGCGGATCCGGTCGACCCAGTCGATCAAGAAAATCACCCGGGCGATGGAGCTCATCGCCACCTCCCGCATCGCCAAGGCGCGGGCCCGGGTCGAAGCGTCCAAGCCCTACGCCGAAGAGATGACCAGGGTGCTCACCGAGCTGGCCAACGCCTCCGCGCTGGACCACCCGCTGCTGGTCGAGCGCGAGGAGCCCAAGCGGGCCGCCGTGCTCGTGGTAACCAGCGACCGCGGCCAGGCCGGCGGCTACAACTCCAACGCGCTTCGCACCTGCGAGGAGCTGCAGGAGCTGCTGCGCCAGCAGGGCAAGCAGCCGGTGCTCTACGTCATCGGCCGCAAGGGCGTGAACTACTACCGGTTCCGCCGCCGCGAGGTGGAGGAGTCGTGGACCGGGTTCTCCGAACAGCCGACCTATGAGGACGCCAAGCGGGCCGCCGACACGCTGGTGGCCGCGTTCATGGCCGGCGGTGACGACACCGCCGAGGGACCGGGTGAGGACGATATCCACGGAGTGGACGAGCTGCACCTGGTCTACACCGAGTTCCGCAGCATGTTGACCCAGGTACCGCAGGCCAGGCGAATGGCCCCGCTGGAGGTCGAGTACGTCGAGGAAGAGGCAAGCGACGCGGAGCGCAGCGTGCACAACCGGCTGTACTCCTTCGAGCCTGACCCCGACACGCTCTTCGACGCCCTGCTCCCGCGCTACATCAGCGCGCGGCTCTATTCGGCGCTGCTGGAGTCGGCCGCGTCGGAGTCGGCTAACCGGCAGCGGGCGATGAAGGCTGCCACCGACAACGCGAACGACCTCATCAAGAGCCTGACCCTGGAGGCCAACCAGGCCCGCCAGGCCCAGATCACCCAAGAGATCAGTGAGATCGTCGGTGGCGCCGACGCTCTCGTTGCCGCAGGAAGTGATGCGTGAGATGACTGCCAGCACCCAAGAAGACGGCACCCAAACGACCACCGCGACCAGTACCGGCCGCGTCGTCCGGGTGACCGGGCCGGTCGTCGACGCCGAGTTCCCGGCCGGTTCCGTGCCGGAGCTCTACAACGCCCTGACCGCCGAGGTGACCTTCGGCGACCTGGCCAAGACGCTCACCCTGGAGGTCGCCCAGCACCTGGGCGACAACCTGGTGCGCACCATCTCGATGCAGCCGACCGACGGGCTGGTCCGCGGTGCCGAGGTGACCGACACCGGGTCGTCGATCTCGGTGCCGGTGGGCGACCAGGTAAAGGGGCACGTGTTCAACGTGCTGGGCGAATGCCTCGACGACCCTGACCTCGAGCTCACCGGCGAGAGGTGGGGCATCCACCGCAAGGCGCCGCGGTTCGACCAGCTCGAAGGCCGCACCGAGATGCTGGAGACCGGCATCAAGGTCATCGACCTGCTCACCCCTTACGTCCAGGGCGGCAAGATCGGCCTGTTCGGCGGCGCCGGCGTTGGCAAGACGGTGCTCATCCAGGAAATGATCACCCGTGTCGCCAAGAACTTCGGTGGCACCTCGGTGTTCGCCGGCGTCGGTGAGCGCACCCGTGAGGGCAACGACCTGATCACGGAGATGACCGAGGCCGGCGTCATCAACGACACCGCGCTGGTCTTCGGTCAGATGGACGAGCCACCCGGCACCCGCATGCGGGTCGGGCTGTCGGCGTTGACGATGGCGGAGTACTTCCGGGACGAGCAGGACCAGGACGTGCTGCTGTTCATCGACAACATCTTCCGGTTCACCCAGGCCGGCTCGGAGGTCTCGACGCTGCTGGGCCGGATGCCCTCCGCGGTGGGCTACCAGCCGACCCTTGCCGACGAGATGGGCGTGCTGCAGGAGCGGATCACCTCGACCCGGGGCCGCTCGATCACGTCGATGCAGGCGATCTACGTGCCGGCCGACGACTACACCGACCCGGCACCGGCGACCACGTTCGCGCACCTGGACGCCACGACCGAGCTGTCCCGGCCGATCTCCCAGAAGGGCATCTACCCGGCGGTGGACCCGCTGACCTCTACGTCGCGGATCCTCGACCCGCAGTACGTCGGCGACGAGCACTTCCGGGTGGCCAACGAGATCAAGCGGATCCTGCAGCGCTACAACGACCTGCAGGACATTATCGCCATTCTGGGCATTGATGAGTTGAGTGAAGAGGACAAGCAGCTGGTCGGCCGGGCCCGACGGATCGAGCGGTTCCTGTCGCAGAACCTGCTGGTCGCCGAGCAGTTCACCCAGCAGCCGGGCTCGACGGTTCCGCTCAAGGAGACCATCGAGGCGTTCGACAAGATCGCCAGCGGAGAGTTCGACGACGTGCCTGAGCAGGCGTTCTTCCTCTGCGGCGGCCTCGAGGACCTGGACCGCAACCGCAAGAAGCTGCAGGGGAACGACTAGTGGCCGAGATGACGGTCGAGCTGGTGGCGGTCGAGGGCGAGGTGTGGTCGGGCGAGGCCTCCTTCGTCTTCGCCCGCACCACCGAGGGCGAGGTCGGCGTGCTGCCCGGCCACGAGCCGACGCTCGCCCAGCTGACCGAGGCCGGCGTGGTCCGCATCGACGGGACCGACGGCTCGTCGGTCACCGCGGCGGTGCACGGCGGGTTCCTGTCGATCACGCCGGAAGGCGTCACCGTGCTGGCGGAGAAGGCGGAGCTGGCTGACGACATCGACGTCGGGCGGGCGCGTGACGCGCTGAGCCGGGCGGACGAGTCGGAGCCCGAGGGAGTCGAAGCGAAGGCCAGGGCAGAGGTACGAATCCAGGTCGCGGAGTCCGGCGGCTAGCGAGCCGACCAGAGGGGCAGGGCCGTGGGCACCGTGGCCGAAGTGGTCGGGATCATCCTGGTGTTCGGCTGCGCGATGTTCGGCAGGCTCACCTTTCGTCGAGTTCAGCTCAGCAGGGCCGGTGGGGTCGAGGTGTCGCTGCGCCAGCCTCGCGGATCCGGGCTTCGTGGTTGGCGGCGTTGGCGGCTCGGGATGGGCCGCTACGTCGGTGACGGCTTTGCGTGGTACCCTATCGCCGGCCTGCGCGCGCGTCCCGGCGTGGTGCTGGACCGGGCCGAGCTGGAGATCACCGACCGGCGTGCGCCGTCCGAGGCCGAGGAGCCGCTGATGCCGCCGTCGGCGACCGTGCTGGCCTGCAGGGACCGGCACGAGCGCGTCGAGCTGGCCATGTCGCCCGACGTGTTGACCGGCTACCTGTCCTGGCTACAGGCCGGCCCGCCTGGTCAGAGCACCGGCTACCGCCAAGCCTCCTAGCCCGCCCCGCGCCCGGCCGCGCCCCGCTGTGCCCGACCTCTCGCGGGTTCTTCCCACGACGAGTGCGACACGTCGGGTAACTTCGAACGACAGTCAACGAGGGCCGACGGCCGGACGCGCGGCGTTGGGCGGTGCCAGGATGGTGTACTCCACCAGAATTGGTACCATTCCACCATGGCTCTGAATATCAAGGACGCGGAGACTGAGCGGCTTGCCGCGGAGGTGGCGGCGCTCGCGGACGAGACAAAGACCGGTGCCGTGCGTACAGCGCTTCGTGAGCGCCTCGAACGGCTGCGCGCGCAGCGTCCGCGGGACGGTCGGGCCGACCGGCTTGAGCACTTCTTGCGCCACGAGGTGTGGCCTCAGCTCCCCGAGGATGTCCGGGGTAAGCCGCTCACCAAGGCCGAGCGAGAAGCCATCCTCGGCTACGGCTTGGAGGGCGCTTGATCGTCGACAGTTCAGCCGTCGTCGCTGTGCTTCTGCAGGAGGACGGGCACGAGGAGCTCATTCGGCGCCTCGCCGCGGAGACCGATGTCGGTGTCGGCGCACCGACGCTCTGCGAAACCGGAATCGTGCTGGCAGCGCGGCTTGGTCCCGCCGGCAAAACCCTGCTCGCCCGCTTCGTCGACGAGGCTGGCCTCGCCGTGCTGCCGTTCGCCGACGCGCACTGGCCGGTGGCGGTGGACGCGTACCTGCGGTTCGGCAAGGGCCGGCACCCGGCGGGGCTGAACTTCGGTGACTGCCTGACCTATGCCATGTGCCAGGTTCTCCAGCGACCCCTGCTCTGCATTGGGGACGACTTCACGCGGACCGACCTCACCGTCGTGAGCTAGTCGCGGTCGCCGCCGGGGCGCCACAGGACGTCGCCGTCGGGGTTGCACACCCGCGAAAGGATGAACAGCAGGTCCGAGAGCCGGTTGAGGTAACGGGCGGTCAGCGGGTTTGTCCGCTCGGCGTCGACGGCCAGCAGCGCCCAGGTCGAACGCTCTGCCCGCCGCACCACGGTGCGCGCGACGTGCAGGAACGCCGCGGCCGGGGTACCGCCCGGCAGGATGAACGACTCGAGCTTGCCGAGCCGGGAGTTGAACTCGTCGCAGGCGGACTCAAGCCGGGTGACGTAGTCGTCGGTGATCCGCAGCGGCGGGTGCTCCGGGTCCGGCGTGATCGGCGTGCACAGGTCGGCGCCGACATCGAACAGCTCGTTCTGGACCCGGCGCAGCGCCGCGGCGACGTCAGCAGGCGGATCGGACACCAGCACGACGCCGATCGCGGCGTTGCACTCGTCGGTGTCCGCGTAGGCCACCAGCCGGGGGTCGGTCTTGCTGATCCGCGAGAAGTCGCCGAGCGCGGTGGTCCCGTCGTCCCCGGTGCGGGTGTAGATCCTGGTCAGGTGCACGGCCACGTCGCAAGCCTACGGCGGCGACACCTCGCCCCGTACCACGTTCGGGGGCCGTCCGGCGGGGCGATAGCGTGCGAGCCCGTGGTTGAGCATTTCGCGGTACGCGGCGGCGCGCGGCTGTCCGGTTCGGTCTCCGTGGTCGGCGCCAAGAACAGCGTGCTGAAGCTGATGGCCGCCGCCCTGCTGGCCGAGGGCACGACGACGCTGACCAACTGCCCGGAGATCCTGGACGTGCCGCTGATGGCCGACGTCCTGCGCAGCCTCGGCTGCACGGTCGGCCAGATCGCCGACTCGGTCGTCGTCGACGTCCCGGCGCAGCTGGACTCGCAGGCGGACTACCGCTCGGTGTCGCGGCTGCGGGCGTCGGTGTGCGTGCTCGGCCCGCTGGTGGCCCGTTGCCGGCAGGCCACCGTCCCGCTGCCCGGCGGGGACGCGATCGGCTCACGGCCACTGGACATGCACGCCACCGGCCTGCGCAAGCTCGGCGCGACCTTCGACATCGAGCACGGCCAGGTGGTGGTGCAGGCCGGTGACCTGCACGGCGCGCAGATCTGGCTGGACTTCCCCAGCGTGGGAGCGACCGAGAACATCCTGATGGCGGCCGTGCTGGCCGACGGCGCGACCGTGATCGACAACGCCGCGCGCGAGCCGGAGATCGTCGACCTGTGCACGATGCTGCAGCAGATGGGCGCCAAGATCGAGGGCTCGGGCACCTCGACGCTCACCGTGCACGGCGTGACGTCGTTGCAGCCCACCGAGCACCGGGTGGTCGGTGACCGGATCGTCGGCGCGACCTGGGCTTTCGCCGCGGTCATGACGGGCGGCGAGGTGCACGTCCACGACGTGAACCCGCACCACCTCGATCTGGTGCTCGACAAGCTGCAGACCGCCGGCGCCGAGACCGAGATCGGCACCGACTCCTTCACCGTCTCGATGGACGGCCGCCCGACCGCGGTCGACTTCGTGACGCTGCCCTACCCCGGCTTCGCCACCGACCTGCAGCCGATGGCCATCGCGCTGTCGGCCATCGCGGAAGGCACGTCGATGATCACGGAGAACGTCTTCGAGGCGCGGTTCCGCTTCGTGGACGAGATGATCCGGCTGGGTGCGGACGCCAGGACCGACGGCCACCACGCGGTCGTGCGCGGTGTGCCCCGGCTGTCCAGCGCGCCGGTGTGGGCCAGCGACATCCGGGGTGGCGCCGGGCTGGTGCTCGCCGGGCTGTGCGCCGACGGGGTCACCGAGGTGTGGGACGTCGAGCACATCGACCGCGGTTACCCCCGGTTCATCGAGAACCTGCGCGCCCTCGGCGCGGACGTCGCGCGGGTCGCGGCGGCGCCGCAGCGGTGAGCCGGGCCACGCTCGCGGTCCGGGCGGCGGTGGCTACCCGCCAGTAGGATCACATCCGCGACGATGCGCGGAGGTGCCCGGTGCCGTTCCCGACCGACAGCGAGCGCGACCGCCCCTGGGTGATGCGCACCTATGCCGGCCACTCGTCGGCGCAGGCGTCCAACGAGCTGTACCGGCGCAACCTGGCCAAGGGCCAGACCGGCCTCTCGGTGGCCTTCGACCTTCCGACCCAGACCGGCTACGACCCCGATGACGAGCTCGCCCGGGGCGAGGTCGGCAAGGTCGGCGTGCCGATCAGCCACCTCGGCGACATGCGCACGCTGTTCGACGAGATCCCGCTGGCCAAGGCCAACACGTCGATGACGATCAACGCGACGGCGATGTGGCTGCTCGGCCTCTACGTCGCGCTCGCCGAGGAGCAGGGCGCCGACCTCGACGCCCTCGCTGGCACCACGCAGAACGACATCGTCAAGGAGTACCTCTCCCGCGGCACCTACGCGTTCCCCCCGGGGCCGAGCCTGCGGTTGGTCACCGACCTGGTGACCTGGACCGTTGTCAATGTCCCGCGGTGGAACCCGATCAACATCTGCCCGTACCACTTGCAGGAGGCCGGCGCGACGCCCGTGCAGGAGATCGCCTACTCGCTGGCCACCGCGATCGCGGTACTGGACGCGGTGCGCGAGTCGCCGCAGGTCCCGCCCGAGCAGTTCGACGCCGTAGTGGGCCGGATGTCTTTCTTCGTCAACGCCGGCCTGCGCTTCGTCGAGCAGATGTGCAAGATGCGGGCGTTCGTCGAACTGTGGGACGAGATCACCAGGGAGCGCTACGGCGTCACCGACCCGAAGCTGCGGCAGTTCCGCTACGGCGTCCAGGTCAACTCGCTCGGGCTGACCGAGAGCCAGCCGGAGAACAACGTCCAGCGCATCGTGCTGGAGATGCTGGCGGTGACGCTGTCCCGCGACGCGCGCGCGCGCTCGGTGCAGCTGCCGGCGTGGAACGAGGCGCTGGGGCTGCCGCGGCCGTGGGACCAGCAGTGGGCGCTGCGGATGCAGCAGGTGCTGGCCTACGAGACCGACCTACTGGACTACGACGACATCTTCGCCGGCTCGCACGTGATCGAGGCGAAGGTCGACGAGCTGGTCGCCGACGCCCGCGAGGAGATCAACCGGGTGCTCGACATGGGCGGCGCGGTGGCGGCGGTGGACAGCGGCTACATGAAGTCGGAGCTGGTGAGCACGCTGGCCGCCCGCCGGCAGCGCATCGAGTCCGGTGAGGACGTCGTCGTCGGCGTGAACCGCTTCGACACGACGGAGCCCAGCCCGCTGCAGGCCGACGCCGCGGGGGCGATCGAGCGCCTCGATCCCGGTGCGGAGGCCGCCGCGCGCGAGGCGGTCGCGGCATGGCGGGCCTCGCGGGACGACGGCGCCGTCCGGGCCGCCCTGGACGAGCTGCGCGACGCGGCCAAGACCGACGTCAACCTCATGCCGGCGACGATCACCTGCGCCAAGGCCGGGGTGACGACAGGGGAGTGGGCCGGCGTGCTGCGCGAGACATTCGGGGAGTACCGGGCGCCGACCGGGATCGCCGCGGCGGCCGGTTCCGGGGACACGAAGAGCCTCTCGCGGGTACGGGAACGCGTCCGCGCCACCGAGAAGGAGATGGGCGCGCGGCTGCGGCTGCTGGTCGGCAAGCCGGGCCTGGACGGGCACTCCAACGGCGCCGAGCAGATCGCGCTGCGGGCCAGGGACGCCGGCTTCGAGGTCGTCTACCAGGGGATTCGGCTCACACCGGCGGAGATCGTGGCGGCCGCCGTCCAGGAGGGTGTGCACCTGGTCGGCCTGTCGGTCCTGTCCGGCTCGCACCTCGGCGTCGTGCCGGCGGTCGTGGACGGGCTGCGCGCGGCCGGCGTCGGGGACGTGCCGGTGATCGCGGGCGGGATCATTCCGCCAGCGGATGCCGCGGCGTTGCGGGAGGCGGGGGTCGCGGCGGTGTTCACGCCGAAGGACTTCCGAATGGACGAGATCATGGACGAGATCGTGAGCCTGATCCGCACGGCCAACGTCCTGCCCGACTGACCATCGTCGGGCGAAAACTCATCGCTTGTTGACTTTCTGCTGAGGCAGTTCTACGCTGGCGCTTGCACAAAATTCTTCACGCAATGAATTGCGGGAGGTCGTCATGGACGCAGGTCACATCACCGGAGCCAGGCTCGGCGTGATTGCCGGCGTGTTGGGCGCGGTGATCGCGGTCGTGCTTGGCCTGGTCACCCTCGGCGTGCAGGCGACCGCCGCCCCGCATGGCCTGCCGCTGGCCGTGGCGGTGCCGGAGGGACAGGCCGGCCAGGCCCTCGCGCCAGTGGTGGGGCGGCTGCGCCAGCAGGGTGGAGAGGCGGTGTCCTGGCGGGCGGCGACCCCGCAACAGGCGGCGGAGCTGCTCGACGAGAAGGAGATCTACGGCATCCTCGAGCTGACGCCGCCCGCCCCGGGCGCGCGGTTCGCCCCGACGGCGGTGGTGTCCGGCGCGTTGAACCCGGCCGGCACACAGGCCGCGCAGCAGGTGCTCGTGACGGCCGGCCAGGCCCTCGGCGATGCCGTCGCCGGGCAGGTGCCTGGCGCGACAGCGGGCCCGGTCACCGTGCGGACCGTGCACCCGACCTCGACGGCGGCCAAGACTTTGCCGCTGGCGGCGAGCGCGCTGATGTGGCTGGCCACGCTGGCGGCATCCGCCGTGGTGGTAGCGGTATCGATGCGGGGCGGCCGTAAACCGTCGACCGCGACCCGGCTGACCGCGGCGGCGACGGCGACGGTGCTGGCACCGTCCGTGGTGCTGGGCTTCGCCTGGCTGTGGGACTCCGGGATCCCGGTGCCGTGGTCGGCTGTCGGCTTCCTCGTGCTGGTGGCGGCGGCGTTCGCGCTTCTGCAGGGCGGGGTGCTGCGCCTGCTCGGGCTGCCGGGCATCGCCGTTCTCGCCCCGCTGTACCTGATGGCGCCCGCGGTAGCCGCGCTGCCAGCAGAGCTGCTGCAGCCGGCGTACAAGGCGGCGCTGTGGTCGTGGACGCCGTTCCGGTTCTCCACCGAGACGCTGCGCAGCCTGCTGTTCCTCGACGGTTCGGCGCCGGACGTGTCCACCGGGATCGTCGTGTTCGCGTCGATCGCGGTCGTCGGGCTGGCCGTCCTGCTGTGGCCGGCGCGGAAGAAGGGTGACGACGGCGCTCCGGTGGCCGCGCAATCGTCGCCGCGGGTTGCGGTCGGCTGACTCAGGCGCGCTCGGCGTGCTCGGCTTGCTCGGCTTGCACCTCCGCCTGCTCCTCGGCTTCGGCTTCCTCGCCCCGGCGACGGAAGAAGCGGAAGCCGGGGACGCCGTGGATCGCTTGGCGGACCTCCTTGAGCACCTCGACCAGCTCGTGTACGTCCGGCCCGACGTTCTCGAGGGTGGTGAGGACCGGCAGGATGTCGCGTTCGACCCGCTCGGTGATCTCCGGTAGCTGGTCGATGAGCTTGATCGCGGCGTGTACCTCCTCCTCGGTCAGCTCCTCGACGAACCGCTTGGCCAACGGGGCGGCGCGCTGCGCCAGCGGTTGGTAGATCGCCAGGATTTCGGTCGCGCCGTCGGTGGCCGCCTCCGCCTTGGCCACCACCGTCGCGGCCTGCGTGTTGACCTTGGCGGCGGCGGTGACGGTGAGCTCAGCCTCGGCGGTCACCACGCCGGACTGCTTGATCAGTGCATCCGCCGACGCGGTGATGGTGGCGGCCGCGCTGATGGTGGCGTCGGCCTTCGCCGCGATGGCATCGACCCGTTTGATCAGCGCCTCAGCGTGGTCGACCACGCTGGAGATCCGCGGTACCAGCCGCTCGATCTCACCGAGCAGATCGACGGCCCGCTGCGGCAGCGTCGCCGCCACGCCGACGGCGTCGGCCGACCAGCCGGCGACCGACCGGGCGGCGTCGATCACGTCTCCCGGCCCGGGGACCGCCACGCCTGCGACACGGAGCATGGCGCGATCCTCCACGCTTCGGCCCGCTCCCGCGACTTGCGACGGTCCGTACCGGGTGCTGACGCCGTCGACCTTCGGTCGGTGATCGCCGCGGGTGGACGTCTGACCGCGCTCACCGCGGCTGGGTGTCCGCTGACGGCGATCACGGTCCGGGACGGATTCGGTGACTCGCCGGCCGGGTGACGCGCGGCGCGCAACTCGCCGGTCCAGAACGCGCAACTCGCGGGTCTGGAGCGCGCAACTCGCGGGTTAGGGGGACGGGGGGCGGCC
>Ga0136614_10001532_pt1 | contig 13689 bp, 11 predicted proteins | sample AntDrymUQ2792106_2_FD_106643 | JGI IMG/M metagenome (GOLD analysis project Ga0136614, IMG submission 106643) | Polar desert sand microbial communities from Dry Valleys, Antarctica - metaG UQ279 (21.06) | ecosystem: Environmental > Terrestrial > Soil > Desert | place: Antarctica: Dry Valley...
CGTCCAGGTTGTCCAGCGTTACGCCCCCGACATGCCTTGACACAGGCAGACCTCCGGCGGGCGTTGACGGCGTCTTGCGGCACCTATGTGCAGAGCGCGGGCACCCGATGATAGATCGCGCTGGGCCTAAGGCGAAGACCTGTGCACTGTCGGGGCGAAGAATCGATTCAGTTGCCTGGCCGGCCCTCGCAGGCGCGGCCGCGCTACATGATCGCCGTTTAGGTGCCGAAAGGTGCACTCAGCGAGCGTCTAGGCACCCAGATGGCGATCATGGCGGTGGCCGGCGTCGCTACGTGCGTGGCGGGGCCATCATGGCGACGATGCGCTCGAGGTCGTCCACCGAGCCGAACTCGACGACGATCCGACCCTTGCGCTGGCCGAGCTCGACGCGAACCCGGGTATCGAACGAGTCGGACAGCCGTTCGGCCAGTTCCTGCAGGCCAGGGGCGCTGATCGGCTTGCGGGCGCGGGGCTTGTTCGCCGCCGGCTTGTCCCGTTTGGCCAGCACCACCTCCTCCTCGGTGGCGCGCACCGAGAGTCCCTCGGCGACCACCCGTGCCGCCAGGTCCTCCTGCCGCTCCGCACCGGTGAGGCCCAACAACGCCCTGGCATGACCAGCCGACAGCACCCCGGCCGCGACCCGGCGCTGCACCGACACCGGCAGCCGCAGCAACCGGATCGTGTTGGTGACCAGCGGACGGCTACGACCGAGCCGGTCGGCGAGCTCCGTATGCGTCACGCCGAACTCGGCGAGCAGCTGCTCGTATGCAGCGGCCTCCTCCAGCGGGTTGAGCTGGACCCGGTGGATGTTCTCCAGCAGGGCATCGCGCAGCAGGGCGTCGTCGGCTGTGCTGCGCACGATCGCCGGCAGCGTCGGCAGGCCCGCCAGTTGGGCCGCCCGCCAGCGGCGCTCGCCCATGATCAGCTGGAACTGCCCCGGCTCGGTCTCGCGGACGACGATGGGCTGCAACAGCCCGAACTCGCGGATCGAGTGCGACAGCTCGGCCAGCGACTCGTCGTCGAAGCTGCGGCGGGGCTGCTGCGGATTGGGCTCGATCGCCGCGGTGGGCACCTCGCGGTACACCGCGCCCATCGTGGAGCCGCTGGGCTCGACGGTGGCCACTGACATCGAGCTGGGAGAGCGCTCGGCGGCGGCCCCGTCCGGGGGTGCGGTGGGGATCAGCGCAGCAAGACCGCGCCCGAGCCCACCCTTGCGTTGGTTCACCGCGAGCCTCCCTGCTGCGCTCCTCGCGCCCCCCGCACCGCGATCTCGCGAGCAGCCTCCACGTAGCACAGCGCGCCCCGGGAGCCGGGGTCGTACGTCAGCACCGTCTGGCCGAAGCCGGGCGCCTCGGAGACCTTCACGCTGCGCGGGATGACCGTATCGAGCACCTGCTCACCGAAATGCCGCCGCACCTCGTCGGTGACCTGGTCGGCGAGCTTGGTCCGGCCGTCGTACATCGTCAGCAGGATCGTGGATACGTGCAGCGTCGGGTTGAGGTTCGCCCGCACCAAGTCGATGTTGCTCAATAGCTGGCCGAGCCCCTCCAGCGCGTAGTACTCGCACTGGATCGGGATGAGCACCTCCGCGGCCGCCACCAGCGCGTTCACCGTGAGCAGGCCGAGCGAGGGCGGGCAGTCGATCAGCACGTAGTCCACCCCGAGGGCGTCCAGTGCCTCGTCGGACAGCGCCTTCTTCAGGCGTGCCTCCCGGGCCACCGTGCTGACCAGCTCGATCTCGGCGCCGGCGAGGTCGATGGTGGCCGGCACGCCGAGCAGATCGGGGGACTTGTTGCTGGCCACCGCGAGCTCGGCCAGGTTGCGGTCGCCGACCAGCGCCTCGTAGATCGACGGGATCCCGACGTGGTGCTCGATGCCGAGCGCGGTGCTGGCGTTGCCCTGCGGATCCAGGTCGATCACCAGCGCACGCACGCCGTGCAGCGCGAGCGCCGCGGCAATGTTGACGGTGGTCGTGGTCTTGCCGACGCCGCCCTTCTGGTTCGCGACGGTCATCACCCTGCGGTGGGCCGGCCGCGGCATCCGGTTGCGGTCCGGGTGCAGCACCCGGGCCGCACGCTCGGCCTCCTCCGCGATCGGCGTCCGCACGTTCTCGTCCTCCCTCGCAGCGGATGTTTCACGTGAAACAGGGCTCGGCGCGCGGCCGCCGACGCGGCTGGACGGCTCGGGAGTCACGTCTTACGCTCTCGGTCGCGTCTGCCGGCTCGGCGGCTGCGCACGGGGCCGCCGCGCTGGCCGGGGCGCGCGTCGCTCAGCCGCGGTACGACGACGACGGTGGCTGGTGGGTCGAGCAGATCGACGCCGCACTGGACCACGCGCGGTGAACCCCCGCAGGCGGCTCGGACGGCGGCACGGTCGCGGGCGACCTCGGCGGGCGCGGACTGGCCCTTGATGGCCAGCAGCTCGCCGCCAGGCCGCAGCAGCGGCAGGGTCCACGCCGCCAGCCGCGCCAGCGGAGCGACCGCACGGGCCACCACCACGTCCGTTCCCTCCCAACGCTTGCGCACGGCCGGCTCCTCGGCTCGACCTCGATCGACCTGTAGTGCGAGCCCGAGCTCGGCCGCCACCTCGGCGAGCCATTCCACCCGCCGCGCCATCGGTTCCAGCAGCACGATCTCCAGATCCGGTCGCGCGAGCGACAACGGTATCCCGGGCAGTCCGGCGCCCGAACCGACGTCAACCACTCGGGTGCCCTGCGGGATGAGCTCGCCGACAACGGCGCAGTTCAGGACGTGCCGCTCCCACACTCGGCCCGCTTCGTGCGGCCCGATCAGCCCACGCTCCACCCCGGAGTCGAGCAGCAGCTCGACATACCGGCGCGCCAGCGGCAGCCGGTCGCCGAACAACGCGGCGGCCTGCTCCGGGGCGTCTGGCGCCTGGTCCTGTTTCACGTGAAACATCCGGCTCGGCAGGGTAGCCGGCTCACACGTTGCGGAAGATCACGACTTGCCGGCGGGGCTCCTCGCCCTCGCTCTCGCTGTACACGCCCTTCACCGTGGCGACCGCGTCGTGCACGACCTTGCGCTCGAACGGCGTCATCGGACGCATCCGCGCCGGATCACCGGAGTCCCGGACCTCCTCGGCGGTACGCCGACCGAGGTCGGTCAGCTCCTCACGACGCGCCTGGCGCCAGCCGGCGATGTCCAGCATGAGCCGGCTGCGGTTGCCGGTGGACTGCTGCACGGTCAGCCGGGTCAGCTCCTGCAGCGCTTCGAGCACCGTGGCGCCCTGGCCGACGAGCTTCTCGAGATCCTCGCCCCCGTCGATGCTGACGATCGCGCGGCCGGCCTCGACATCGAGGTCGATGTCGCCGTCGTAGTCGAGCAGGTCGAGCAGGCGTTCGAGGTAGTCGCCGGCGACGTCGCCCTCACGGATCAGCTGGTCTTCCGCGGCGACCGGCGCCGGGGCCGGAGTGGTCTCCGCGGCCGCTTCGCCCGGGGCCTCCGTCTCGGCCGGCTCGGCGCCCCCCGGGCCGTCCTGTGACTGGTCGGCGGCCTGCGCGGTCTTCGACACTGTGGCTCCTCTCGCACGTTTGTTGTGCCGGTCTGCTGCGGGCCGGCCGTCGGTCAGGAACCGGGCCTGCTCGCCTCACGACGGCTGGCCACGGCTCCCGCTGTCAACGTCGTTTGCGACCGCGCTTCACCGGTGTCCCGGTGCGTGGCCGGTTGGGGCTCGAGCCGTCTGCGTTCGACGTGCCGTCGCTGGGCTTCGTTGCGCTGGAGTCGGCGCCGGTAGTGGCCGAGTTACCGGCCGGCTTGCCGGAGTTGCCGTCGGCCGAGCTGGCCTGACCGGCGGCGCGGGCCTGCTGACCAGGGCGTTTCTGCCCGGTCTTCGGGCTGCCAGCCTGCTGACCGCCGACCTTCTGCCCCGTCTTCGCCGCTCCGCTGCGTTGCTGCGAGCCCGATCCGCCGGCAGCGCCGCCCTTGCGACCGGCCGCCGGCTTAGCTCCTGCGGCAGGCTTGGCACCGGCCGCCGGCTTGGCACCTGCGGCAGGCTTGGCTCCTGCGGCAGGCTTGGCTCCCGGGGCAGGCTTGGCTCCGGCCGCCGGCTTGGCACCTGCGGCGGGCTTGGCACCAGCTCCGTTCGACCGGCCGTTCGAGCCGGCGGCATCGTCCGTCTCGGCGCCGTTGGTCCCGTTGCCGCCGGCATCAGTGCTCGAGGCACCAGACGCAGCGCCGGCCTTGGGCTTGGCGCGGGTCGGCTTCTGGCCCGGCTTGGGCGCGCGCGCTTGACGCTCGGCTACGGCCTGGGCAGCCTTCGCCTCGTCCTCCCGGGCGATCTGCCGGTAGACCAGCCACTGCTGGCCGAGGGTCCACAGGTTGTTCGCCACCCAGTAGATCAAGATCGCCAACGGCAGGAACGGCGCACCCACCACGACGCCGATCGGGAACACGTACAGCATCAGCTTGTTCATGATCGCCGACTGCGGCTGGGCCGCCTGCGCCTCGGTCTGGCGGGCCACCGAGTGCCGGGCCGTGACGTGGGTGAAGATGCCCGCGGCGATCATCAGCGGGATCATCACGACGAGCATCTGCGGGATCGTCGTGCCCAGCTCGGCGAGCTGGGCCTCGCCCATCGTCACCCAGGCGCCGAGTTTCGCACCGAAGAGGCTGGCGTCGTTGAACGCGACCACGCCTTCTCGGTCGAAGACGTAGTTCTCGCCCTTGTACGGCTGGAACTCGCGCAGCACGTGGAACAGGCCGATGAACACCGGGATCTGCACCAGCACCGGCAGGCAGCCGCCGAGCGGGTTTACGCCGTGCTCCGACTGCAGCTTCTGCATCTCCTGCGTCATGCGCTGCTTGTCGTTGCCGTATTTCTTCTTCAGCTTCTGGATCTCCGGCGCGAACTCCTGCATCTTGCGCATCGAGCGCACCTGGCTGACGAACGGCTTGTAGAGGATCGCGCGCAGCGTGAAGATCAGGAACACCACGGCCAGCGCCCACGTGATGCCGCTGGCGGTGCCGAAGATGTAGCCGAAGGCCTTCCACCAGAACCACAGAATCGCCGAGACCGGGTAGTAGATGAAGTTCAGCACGGTGCTTGCTCCTCGGTACTGCGTGCTCGGCGGTCTCGCTCATCTCGGCCCGGCCGGCGCTCCGGAACGGGGTCCAGACCTCCAGGGTGCCAGGGTCCACAGCGCAGCAGGCGGCGCACGGCAAGCGCCGATCCGCGCAGCGCACCGTGCACGCCTATCGCCTCCACAGCGTATGCGCTACAGCTCGGATAGAAGCGGCATCTCGCGGGCAGATGCGCCGAGACCCGCCGGTAGCCGCTCAGCAGCACCAACAGCAGCCGGGCCAGCGGGCTCACGGTGACTCCACCGGGGTCAGGCCGAGCCGGTGCAACGCGGTGTCGAGCTCGACGGCGAGCTCGGCCGAGGACGCGTCCGCCGACGGCGGCAACGCCCTCACCACGACGTGGGTGCCGGCGGCCAGCTGATCGAGGCGGGGGCGCAGCACGTGGCGAAGCCGGCGCAGCACGCGATGCCTGATCACCGAGCCACCGACTGCCTTGCTCACGACGAACCCGGCCCGCGCAGGACCGTCCGATGTAGACAGTACGTGCACAACGAGAAGGTGGCGCCCGGACCGGCGACCTCGACGCACCACCGCCGCGAAGTCCACGCGGCGCGTCAGCCGAGCGGTAGCGGGCAGCATGCCCGGAAGCAGGTCAGGCGGAGAGACTGGCGCGCCCCTTGCGACGCCGAGCGGCGATGATCGCCCGGCCGGCACGGGTACGCATCCGGAGCCGGAAGCCGTGCGTCCGGGCCCGGCGACGGGTGTTCGGCTGGAAGGTGCGCTTACCCTTGCTCACGGTCGGTTCTCCCCGGGGCGACATGCCGGCACGGAGCCGTTGTCGCTGGTAGTCGGTGGTCTTGGCGACTGCCCAGTGACCCCTGCCGGACGCACCTCAAAGGCGCGCGCCGCCAGGTACCGCGGGCCCTGTGAGGATACACCGAGGTCACGGCGATCCGCCGCCGCCCTGGCCTGATCACGGCTCCGAGCGGGACGTCACGACACGCCGACGCACGAACGGTGCTTGCTTCTGTTCACGCCTTGTGGCCACGCGGTGGAGTTGTTAGCGTGCCCTCTCTCGGATTCGGCCCGGGGGATCGGGAAAACTGCAGCCGCCAGCAAGGGTAAGGGCCCTCTCATCGCGCGCTTCCCCCGGCGTGCCGTTCTGCACACAGTTGTGGATAACCCTGTGCAGCCCTCGGCCCGACGGGCCGCGAAGATGGATGGCGATGCGCAGAGGGGGTGGCTCCGCCGGTGGCCGATCGATCGCATGACCTGGACGAAGTCTGGCAACGAGTGGTAGCCGACCTGTCCGGGACGCTCGACGGTGGACAGGCCGAGAGCCCCACGTTGTCAGCCCAGCAGCGGGCTTTTCTACGCCTGACCCGTCCGCTCGGGCTGCTCGACGGCACAGCGCTGCTCGCCGCGCCGACCGAGTTCGCCAAGGACGCGATCGAACGGATCCTGCGCCAGCAGATCAGCGACGCCCTGGGGCGCCACCTCGGCGGCCCGATCAACCTCGCGGTGGTCGTCGACCCCGACGGGGCCGCCACCGGGACAGAGGTGCCGGCCGGCCCGGCCACCGCCGCAGACTGGGCGCCCGAGCTCATGGACAGCACCGGACCGCTGCCTGCGGCCAGCCTCGCGCCCGATCCCGACCTGAGCACCCGCTCGGACATGTGGCCGACCTACACCTCGGCCACCAGCGACGTGAACTCCCGCTCGCGCACCCGGCTCAACGAGCGCTACACCTTCGACACGTTCGTCATCGGCGCGTCCAACCGCTTCTCCCACGCCGCGGCCGTAGCGGTGGCCGAGGCGCCGGCGCGGGCGTACAACCCGCTGTTCGTCTGGGGCGACTCCGGGCTGGGCAAGACGCACCTGTTGCACGCCGTCGGGCATTACACGCAGCGGCTGTTCCCCGGCACCCGGGTGCGCTACGTGTCCACCGAGGAGTTCACCAACGACTTCATCAACAGCCTGCGCGACGACCGCAAGGTGGCGTTCCAGCGCCGCTACCGCGACGTCGAGGTGCTGCTGGTCGACGACATCCAGTTCCTGGAGGGCAAAGAAGGAACCCAGGAGGAGTTCTTCCACACCTTCAACACGCTGCACAACGCAAACAAGCAGATCGTGGTCTCCTCCGACCGACCGCCCAAGCGGCTGGAGACGCTGGAGGACCGGATGCGCACCCGGTTCGAGTGGGGCCTGATCACCGACATCCAGCCGCCGGAGCTCGAAACCCGGATCGCCATCCTTCGCAAGAAGGCACAGCAGGACAGGTTGGCCGCCCCTGCCGAGGTGCTGGAGTTCATCGCGTCGCGCATCGAGCGCAACATCCGCGAGCTCGAGGGAGCGCTGATCCGCGTTACCGCGTTCGCCTCGCTCAACCGCCAACCTGTGGACACCCAGCTCGCTGAGATCGTGCTACGTGACCTCATCCCGGACTCCCAGACCTCCGAGATCACCGCGCCGACGATCATGGCGGTGACTGCGGAGTACTTCGACGTGTCCATCGAGGAGCTGTGCGGGCCGACCAAGACCAAGGCGCTCGCGCAGGCTCGGCAGATCTCGATGTACCTGTGCCGCGAGCTGACCGACCTCTCGCTGCCGCGCATCGGGCAGACGTTCGGCAACCGCGACCACACCACGGTCATGCATGCGGACAAGAAGATCCGCAACGAGATCGCCCAGCGACGCAAGACCTTCGAGCAGGTTCAGGAGCTCACCGCGCGCATCAAGCAGCGCTCGCGGCAGTAAGTCCCGCGGGTCCACAGTCAAGGGCACGCACCGAGAGTCATCGGTTGGTAACGAGCCGTGACGCTAGGTGACACCGGCCACCTGAGTGGCTCCCGAACGAACGGCACCTGCCTAGACCAGCGTGGTGGTTGCACTGCGTTAACCATCCACCACCGATCACCCACATCTGGGGACAAGTCTGTGGAGCACGCACCCTCGAGGGCGCCGGCGGGACGCACCGAGAGTGGACATCCGGCGCACAACTCCGTCCGCGCGGGGCCGGTCGGGGGGTATCCAGCGGGCCGGCGACGGCCGCTGGGGACCGCCGATCGAACCGTCCCAGGGCCGTCCACACCGCGACACGCACTGGACCTGCAGACCTGCCGGTCATCCACACAACTCACAGCCCCTACTACTACTGCTGTTGTTGTTCTTCAGGGAAAAGAACTACTACTAAGTGTGTGTACGCCCCGGCGGCCGCCCAAGGCGTCGTCGATGCATGCACAACCCCTTGATAAACCTGGTCGCGGCACTGCCTCTACGGTGTGCAAACCGCTGGCCCGCTTGCTGAAAGGTCCCTGAAGATGAAGATCAGGGTTGAACGTGACTCCCTGGCCGACGCCGTTGCGTGGGTCGCGCGCAGCCTGCCCGCCCGGCCCGCCGTGCCGGTTCTCGGCGGCGTGCTGCTCGAAGCCGGAGCGGGCGCCGACGGCGAGAGCCTGACGGTCTCGGGATTCGACTACGAGGTCTCCGCCAGGGTCGAGCTGCCGGCCGCGGTGAACGCCTCCGGCCGGGTCCTGGTGTCCGGCCGGCTGCTGGCCGACATCACCCGTGCGCTGCCTGCACAGCCTGTGGATATAGCCGTCGACGGGTCCCGTGCGGCGATCAACTGCGGCAACGCGAAGTTCAGCCTGCCGACCATGCCGGTCGAGGACTACCCCCAGCTTCCGCAGATGCCCCAGCGCGCCGGCTCGGTGCAGGGGGAGAGCTTCGCCGAGGTGGTCAACCAGGTCGCGGTGGCCGCCGGCCGCGACGACACGCTGCCGATGCTGACCGGGATCCGGCTGGAGATCGAGGGCGACCGGCTGACCATGGCGGCCACCGACCGCTTCCGGCTGGCGGTGCGCGAGCTCGGCTGGGAACCGGCCGACGACAAGCTGTCCACCGCCGTGCTGGTGCCCGCGCGCACGCTCGCCGAGCTGGCCAAGACGCTCGGCGGCCCGGGCGCGGTGGAGATCGCGCTGACCGAGGGCGACGGGATGCTGGGCGTGGCCGGCGCCGGGCGCCGGGGGACAACCCGGCTGCTCGACGCGGAGTTCCCCAAGTACCGCCAGCTGCTGCCCAAGGAGCACACGTCCACGGCGATCGCCGACGTCGCGCCGCTGGTGGAGGCCATCAAGCGGGTGTCGCTGGTGGCCGACCGGGTGGCACAGGTACGCATGGAGTTCAGCTCCGACGTGTTGCGGCTTGCCGCGGGTGGGGACGATGTCGGCAGCGCCGAGGAGGAGCTGTCGTGCCAGCTGGACGGTGCGCCGCTGACCATCGCGTTCAATCCGGGTTATCTGCTCGACGGCCTCGGCGCGTTACGCACCGATCGGGTGCACCTGGCCTTCACCACGCCCAGCCGCCCCGCGCTGTTCCGGCCCGCGCCGGCCGAGGGTGCCGAGCTGGACGAGTCTGGGTACGTGCACCTGCTGATGCCCGTGCGCCTGCCGGGCTGAGCCCTGCTCCGGCCTTGTACGTGCGCCAGCTCTCGGTGACCGACTTCCGCTCCTGGGAGCAGGTCGAGCTGAACCTCGATCCTGGGGTGAGCGTGCTGCTGGGTCCGAACGGGGCCGGCAAGACCAACCTGATCGAGGCCGTCGGCTACCTGGCGACGCTCGGCTCGCATCGGGTGGCCACCGACGCGCCGTTGGTGCGCCGCGGCGCCGAGCGGGCGGTGGTCCGTGGCGCAGTGGTGCACACCGGCCGCGAGCTGGTGATCGAGCTGGAGATCACCCCTGGCCGGGCCAACCGGGCGAGGCTCAACCGGGCGCCGGTGTCGCGGCCGCGCGACGTGCTCGGCGTGCTGCGCAGCGTGCTGTTCGCCCCGGAGGACCTGGCGCTGGTGCGTGGCGAGCCGTCGGACCGCCGGCGGTTCCTCGACGAGCTGCTGGCGGCGCGGACGCCGCGCTACGCCGGGGTTCGCGGCGACTACGAGCGGGTGCTGCGGCAGCGCTCGGCACTGCTCAAGACCGCGCGGGTGGCCGGTGATCTCCGCACGCTCGACGCCTGGGACGGCCACCTCGCGACGCACGGGTCGGCGTTGCTGGCCGGGCGGCTGCGGCTGCTCGCCGACCTCGCGCCGTACGTGCGGCAGGCCTACGCCGACGTCGCGCCGACCTCGGCGCCTGCGCAGCTGCGCTACCGCAGCGCGCTCGGGGAGGACCTGGAGCCCGACGAGGCCGCGCTGGAGCAGCTGCTGCTGGCGGAGGTGGCCCGGTTGCGGACCCAGGAGGTCGAGCGCGGGGTGTCCCTGGTGGGCCCGCACCGCGACGACCTCGAGCTGCTGCTGGGCGACGGGCCGGCCAAGGGGTACGCCAGCCACGGTGAGTCGATCTCGTTCGCGCTGGCGCTTCGGCTCGGTTCCTTCGAGCTGCTGCGCGCCGACGGCGGCGAACCGGTGCTGGTGCTGGACGATGTGTTCGCCGAGCTGGACACCGACCGGCGGCGGGCGCTGACCGCGGTGGCGCAGCGGGCCGAGCAGGTGCTCGTCACCGCGGCGGTGCCCGACGACGTGCCGCCCGAGCTGGCCGGGTCACGCTTCGAGCTGAGCGGAGGGAAGGTGCGCCGTGTCGGATGACGGGAACGACAACCCCGCCGAGGAGCCCGTCGCGGGCAGCGGCTCGGATCTCGCCCGCGACGCGCTGCGGTCCGCGCGCGAGGCGGCGAGCAAGCGTGGCAAGGCACCTCCCCGCGGCCGGTGGCGCCGAGCGGGTGGCGGGGGAAGCTCGGCTCGCCGGCGATGGTCTGCTGCCGGGCCCGACGAGCGTGACCCGCAGACGCTGGGACGGGTCGCCTTCCGGCTGGCCACCGAGCGTGGCTGGTCGGGAAGACTGGCCGGCGCCACGGTGTTTCACAGATGGAGTGAACTGGTCGGATCCGAAGTCGCGGAGCACGCCCAGCCGGTGGCTCTGCGCGATGGCGAGCTGACCGTGCAGGCGAGCTCGACGGCGTGGGCCACCCAGTTGCGGACCCTGCAGAAGCAACTTCTCAGGCGCATCGCAGCGGGGCTCGGGCCGGACGTCGTCAAGCGGATGAAGGTGATCGGCCCGTCCACCCCGAGCTGGCGGTTGGGCCCGCGCCACGTCCGTGGTAAGGGACCACGCGACACCTACGGCTGACGACACAAAATGGCCGCCACTCGTGCGCCATGACTGCCGCTGGGAGCAAGTTCTGTCACACGAGTGGCGGGGTCGGCGGCGGGTGTGCGGGCGACGGCGGGAGCGCGACGTAGGCCGTTCTACTCGCCTATTTCTCGCCCGCCACTCGTCCAGGGTGGAAATCGGCGCTCTGTGCCCGTTCTAGGGGTGTCCTAGACGCACTTCACGTCAGGGGGACCAGTAGAATCGGAGGGGTGAGCCGAGCGGTCCCCGTAAGCCGCTTGGCAGGCCCGGCCGGCAGCAGCGCCCCCGCGGTCGGACGTAGGAATCGTTGAGGAGTGCAAGAGGCCAGTGGCTGCCCGTAAGAACGCCTACAGCGCGTCGTCCATCACCGTTCTCGAGGGCCTCGAGGCGGTGCGCAAGCGGCCGAGCATGTACATCGGCTCCACCGGAGAGCGGGGCCTGCACCACCTGATCCAAGAGGTTGTGGACAACGCCGTCGACGAGGCGATGGCCGGCCACGCCACTGAGGTCGACGTGACGCTGCTCGCCGACGGCGGCGTGCGCGTGATCGACGACGGGCGCGGCATCCCGGTGGACATGCACCCGGTGGAGAAACGCCCCGCGGTCGAGCTCGTGCTCACCACCCTGCACGCCGGCGGCAAGTTCGACAGCAAGTCCTATGCCGTCTCCGGCGGCCTGCACGGCGTCGGTGTCAGCGTGGTCAACGCACTGTCCACCGTGCTCGAAGTGGAGATCCACCGCGACGGGCACGTCTGGCGTCAGCGCTACGTCCGTTCGGTGCCCGGCAAGCTGGTCAAGGGCGAGCCGACCCGGCGCACCGGCACCACGGTCACCTTCTGGGCGGATCCGGACATCTTCGAGACCACCGACTACAACGCCGAGACGATCGCCCGGCGGCTGCAGGAGATGGCGTTTCTCAACAAGAACCTGACCATGATCCTGCGCGACGAGCGCAACGGGAACGGCAGCGGGAACGGCAGCGGTGTTGCTGCCGAGGAGCCCGACGCCGAGGGCTACGTCGCCAAGATCAAGGAGCGGACGTTCTGCTACCCCGGTGGCCTCGAAGACTTCGTCGCACACCTCAACCACAGCAAGGACCCGATCCACAAGCGCGTGATCTCGTTCCATGCGGCCGGCGACGACGTCCAGGTCGAGGTCGCGATGCAGTGGAACAACAGCTACTCGGAGTCGGTCTACACCTTCGCCAACACGATCAACACCCACGAGGGCGGCACCCACGAGGAGGGCTTCCGGGCGGCGTTGACCACCACGGTCAACCGCTACGCGCGGGAGAAGAAGCTGCTCAAGGACAAAGAGGCCGCACTGTCCGGTGAGGACATCCGCGAGGGGCTGGCCGCAATCGTCTCGGTGAAGGTCCGCGAGCCGCAGTTCGAGGGGCAGACCAAGACCAAGCTGGGCAACACCGAGGTCAAGTCGATCACTCAGCGGGTCAGCAACGAGTGGCTGGCCGACTGGTTCGAGCGCAACCCCGCCGAGGCCAAGACCATCGTCAACAAGGCAGTGTCCTCGGCGCAGGCCCGGATGGCCGCCCGCAAGGCCCGCGAGCTGGTGCGGCGCAAGAGTGCCGGCGACATCGGGGGGCTGCCCGGCAAGCTGGCCGACTGCCGCTCGACGGACCCGCGGGAGTCCGAGGTCTACATCGTCGAGGGCGACTCCGCAGGCGGCTCGGCCAAGTCCGGCCGCGACTCGATGTTCCAGGCGATCCTGCCGATCCGCGGCAAGATCATCAACGTCGAGAAGGCCCGGATCGACCGCGTGCTGCGCAACACCGAGGTCCAGGCGATCATCACCGCGCTGGGCACCGGCATCCACGAAGAGTTCGACCTGGCCAAGCTGCGCTATCACAAGATCGTGCTGATGGCCGACGCCGACGTCGACGGCCAGCACATCCGCACGCTGCTGCTCACCCTGCTGTTCCGGTTCATGCGCCCGCTCGTCGAGCACGGGCACGTGTTCCTCGCCCAGCCGCCGCTCTACAAGATCAAGTGGGGTGGCCGTGGCGCGGAGCCCGACTTCGCTTACTCCGACCGGGAGCGCGACGGACTGATCGAGGCCGGCCGCGCCGCGGGCAAGAAGCTGCCCAAGGACGAGGGCGTGCAGCGCTACAAGGGCCTTGGCGAGATGAACCCCAAGGAGCTGTGGGAGACCACGATGGACCCGGCCAACCGGGTGCTGCTCCAGGTCACGCTCGACGATGCCGCCACCGCCGACGAGCTGTTCTCGATCCTGATGGGCGAGGACGTCGAGTCGCGCCGTTCTTTCATCACCCGCAATGCCAAGGACGTTCGGTTCCTGGATGTCTAAGAGAAGGATCACGTGACAGACACCTTGCTGCCACCCGAAGGCGACCGGATCGAGCCGGTCGACATCCAGCAGGAGATGCAGCGCTCCTACATCGACTACGCGATGAGCGTGATCGTCGGGCGCGCCCTGCCCGAGGTGCGCGACGGGCTCAAGCCGGTGCACCGCCGGGTGCTGTACTCGATGTACGACTCCGGGTTCCGGCC
>Ga0136614_10001534_pt1 | contig 13683 bp, 14 predicted proteins | sample AntDrymUQ2792106_2_FD_106643 | JGI IMG/M metagenome (GOLD analysis project Ga0136614, IMG submission 106643) | Polar desert sand microbial communities from Dry Valleys, Antarctica - metaG UQ279 (21.06) | ecosystem: Environmental > Terrestrial > Soil > Desert | place: Antarctica: Dry Valley...
CGGCGGGCCCCTGCAGGACCTCTCACAGGTGCAGGTCGGGGACGCCGTGCGCGAGATCAAACGCCGCTAGACCCGACGCAGGCACCCGCTTTGAACGACCTCTCCCGCCTCCCGGTGACGTTCAGCCTCATAGCCGCCTGCGTGGCCGTTTACATCGCCGTCGCGCTCGCCGGCCAAACCTACGGCTACCCGCTGAACGTCGGGCTCGTGACGCAGCCCCACGAGGTGCTCGCGCAAGGCGCCCTCCTGCCGGCAGCCGTCGCCGGTGGCGAAGTGTGGCTGTTGCTAACGAGCATGTTCCTGCACTCGGGGTTCATCCACCTGGCGCTGAACATGCTCTCGCTGTACTTCCTCGGCTCGTTCGTGGAGCAGGCGTTCGGGCGGAGCCGTTTTCTCGCGCTCTACCTGTGCAGCGGGCTCGCCGGCGGCATCGCCTACCTCTACTTCGGTGCCTTCGACGAACCCGCCGTAGGGGCTTCCGGCGCGATCTTCGGCCTTCTCGGGGGCGTCCTCGGTTACTCCCTGCGCAACGGCACCTTCTCCTGGCAGAACCCGCTGATCCGCCAGCTCCTGATCCTGACCGCCCTGAACCTCTACTTCGGGTTCTCCGTCCCCAATATCAGCAACACGGCGCACATCGGCGGCCTCGTCGGCGGGGCCGCTTTCGGATGGCTTACAGCGCCCACCGTCTACTCGGGCAAGAAGCTCCGGGCAGCGACACCAACCATCATCCTCTTCGGCGCGGAACTCATCCTGCTCGCCCTGTGGCTCTTGTAGCTAGTCAGCACGCTTCGGGCCTTTGGCCCTCGCTTGTCAGCATTTCAGCTTCTTCCGTTCCAGGCTCGCCCGGCTGCGCAAGAGGCACCGCTACCAGCGGCCGTGGATTCTACGCTCGTGTTGCCGCTTCGGGACGACTTGGCTGAAATGCTGACAAGGCGGCGAAGCCGCCGTGCTGACTAGCTGACATGCTGAAATGCTATTAACCCTGCGGCCGTGGCGATTAGCGTCGCCACGAACAGGATACCGGCAGACCTGTTCGCATCCTCGGCCTGGGCCTCGGGGAGAAGGTGCGCGGCGCCGATGTAGGCGAGCACCCCTCCTGCGACACCGGTCAAGAGTCCGAGCGTACCTTCACCAGGTGCTGGGAAGGCCACGGTCAACGCCGCCGCGGCAGGGATAGCCAGCCCGAGAGTGATCGCCGTCCTCAGTACCCCGGCCCTCCCTACGCGCGCGGCGAGCAGGACGGCGGCGAGGGAGATCCCAACGGGTATCTGGTGAACGAGAACCCCGAGTCCGACGAGCCAGGACGTGACGGCCCCTGCCTTCGCGCCTACGCCCAGAACGAAGCCATCCGCGAGGTTGTGGATGGCCAGCCCGATGACGAAAGGCCCGAGCGCGTGTTTGTGGACGTGCTCGGCGGGCTGGTGGTGCGTGTGGGCCCTGGTGAACGCCTCGGTCATGAAGAGCAGGGCAAAGCCTCCGACGAACCCGGCGACCGCGGCCTCGCCGCCGAGTTCGAGACCCTCGGGGAAGAGGTCGACAAACGCGAGCGCGAGCAGTATCCCGGCGGCGAAGGCGGCGCCGTAAGACCGGCCCCTGGCCCCCAACTCTCCACCGAGTAGGGCGAGAAGGCTCGCCGCCGAGAAGCCAACAGCGGCCAGCGAAGCCATCAGGATCGCACTCAAAGCCTCAACCCACCACCCTCGTAGCGACCGTGTGAGCACGCGCTACTTGCAATCGGAGCACCTCCCGTAAACCTCGAGGCTGTGGGCGCGTACCTCGAAGTCGCCGCCGACACGGGGAAGGCTCCGTAGGTCCACGGGACACCGCTCGAACTCAGTGACGCTCCCACAGTCCTCACAGACGAGGTGGTGGTGGTGGTCCTCAGCCAGCTCGTAGCGCGAGCCTTGACCAAGGTCGAGCCTGCGCACGAGCCCCAGCCCGGTGAAAAGGTCGAGCGTCCTGTACACCGTTACCATCCCAACCTCGGGGCAACGGGCTCTAATCTCCTCAAGCCCCTGATGCTGTCCGGCCGAGATCGCCGCCAGAACAGCCAAACGCTGCGGGGTGGCCTTGTACCCGCAACCACGTAGCTTCCTAATGGCCGCCTCGAATCTCACCCGAGCCTCGCATTCTAATTGAAAGATTTTTTCATTTGCAAAATAGCAGGCGGGGTCAGGGGCGTCAAGGCGGTCGGACACGACAAAATCGGGGGCGGCTACCAAGTTCTGCGAAATCTTTGTAAACTCTTTCGAACTCGTGGCTTCCAGGAAGAACATACGGCTTACGCTATTGGCCCGCTTCCGCTCCATCTTGAGCGGTCGCGACTGGGTCTACCTATCAAGTCTGCTCGTTCCTCTGGTGGTCTACAACCTGGTATTGAAGGGGATCCGGATACAGTCTCAGGAAGAACTTCAGGGCGGGTTCGCCGCCTTCGCCCTCATCCGTTCTGACCTGCTCTTCAACCTCGGGTACGTCTTCCTCTGGGTCGGGCTATTCGCCTTGACGAGGCAGAGCAGTTTTCGGTGGCCTGTGCTGGTCCTCTTCCACGCGGTCACGATACTCGTCCTGGCGACGACGACCTCGGCCCACGGGTACTTTCAGGAGACTGGCTCGACGCTCAGCCTCAGCATCATCACTTACTCGATCGGCAAGCTGGGAGAGATCACGGACGTTATCGGCAGCGTGACGTCGCTGGCTACCTGGGCCTGGGCCCTGCTCATCGTCGGCTACATCGTGCTTGGTCCGTGGATAATAGCGACGCTCGTTTGTGGAAAGCGTGAAGAACCCGAGTCCATCGGTTCCCCGTCCACATCCAGGCTGTTCGCCCTCGGGGCATTCGCAGCGTCGTTGGGGTTCATCTTCCTCTCGCTGCCCGTCGGTGCCGGAGTGGCCGGCAAATCCTTCTCCAGGGACGCCGTCGTCAACGTCGTCATGTCCGAGGTGGAACACGCGAGGATCAGAGACCTTGCCGCCAACGCCTCTTCGATAGAGCCCCCTGAGGACACCAGCCTGCAGAAGACCGCGGAGACGGAGAAGAAGAACGTCGTCCTGATCCACCTCGAGTCCGCCAGGGCTCGCTCCACGACGCCCTACAACGAGGATCTGGACACGACCCCCTACCTCGACACGCTCTCGAAGAATAGCTTGTTGGCCGAGCATGCGTACACGATCGTCCCCCACACCTCGAAGGCTATTACCTCGATAAATTGCGGCATCGATGCGCACCTCGTGCGTGAGATCACCGAGTCCGACCCTGGCGGCGTCCCTGCCAGGTGCCTGCCCGAGCTCTTGAAGGAGCAGGGGTATAATTCCGTCTGGTTCTCCTCGGCGACCGAGCACTTCGAGGACCGAAGGGAACTCGTCGATAACTTCGGATACGACGACTTCCGACCTGTTGAGACGATGGAGACGGTGGGTTTCCAGAAGTCCAACTACTTCGGCTACGAGGACGACATCATGCTCCAGCCGAGCAGGGATTGGATAGAGCGACACAAAGACAAACCATTCCTTGCGACCTACCTCGGGGTCACGGGCCACCACGACTACCGGCCCATCGACCGTTACGGGCTGAAGGACTACTCGAACTTTCCCCCGCTCGACCACTACCAGAACGAGATGCGGTACCTCGACTTCTTCGTGAAGAACATCATGGACCAGTACAAAGAGGTGGGGCTGTACGACGACACGATCTTCGTGATCTACGGCGACCACGGGGAAGGGTTCGGCGAGCACGACCTCTTCCAGCACGACAACACCATCTACCAGGAGGGGCTCAAGGTGCCCTTCATCATCCACGAGCCTGGACGCTTCGAAGAAGGCCGACGCGCGCAGGCCTTGACGAACCAGCTCGACATACTCCCCACCCTGGTCGACTTGCTCGGCTACGAGGTAAAGGGAGGCCATTACGCGGGGAGATCCCTCCTCGCTCCGCCGGATGAGGACCGCACGCTGTTCTTTTCTTGCTTTGACGAGTACAGGTGCCTCGCCAGCATACAGGGGACCGAGAAGTACATCTACTTCTTCGGCAACCAGCCTGACGAGGTCTACGACCTGGCGTCAGACCCATTGGAGAAGAACAACATCGCGGACCGGCACAGCAGGAAAGAGCTAAAGCACAAACGCCTGCAGGTGCTCGCCTGGTACTCGAAGGTCAACGCCATGTACGAAGAGCGAACCCCAGCGCAAGAGTAGCCCGCTCAGCGGGACTCCGGGCGTTTGCGTCTGGAGCCCGAGTGCCTCAGGAGCAGGATCATGGCGAAACCGAGTGCGAGGACACTGCTGACGAAGAGGTTGCCGCGGATGGTTCCGCCGATGAGGAAAGCCGGGTCGACGCGCAGGGCCTCCACAAAGAAGCGTCCGAAGGAGTAGAGGCTCACGTAGAGCATGAAGATGTCACCGTTCTTCAGGCGTTCTGCGAAGCGGCGGGCCACCCACAGCAGTATCAGGCAGACTACAACGTCCCAGATCGACTCGTACAGGAAGGTGGGGTGAAAGGTCGCGGCGTCTGTGTAGCCGACTGGCCTGTTCTCCGGAGCTATTCTGATAGCCCAGGGCAGGTCAGAGGGCCTTCCGAAGAGCTCCTGGTTGAAGTAGTTTCCCCAGCGCCCTATCGCCTGGGCGAGGATTAGTCCGGGTGCGACGGCGTCGGCGAACGCCCACGGGCTTATGCCCCTTATCCGGGCGAAGATCAAGAGCCCCACAAACCCACCGACGACGCCGCCGTAGATCCCGAGGCCCCCGTTCCAGACCTCGAACACGCCGGGGAAAGGGTCGCCTGCGTAGAGCCCGTAGTCGGTGATAACGTGGTAGGCCCTTGCGCCGACGAAGCCCAAAGGCACGATAAAGAACAGCGAGTCTAGGGCCAGGGTGCCGTCGTAGCCCTTGCGCTCCAGCTCCCTCCCTGTAAGCCAGGTCGCGACGATGATACCAAGCGCTATGCACAGGCCGTAGTAGCGGAGGGCGAAGGGCCCTACCTCGAACATTACAGGAGATGGTGGGCTCGGTAGGGAAGCGAGGGTCAGAGACACTTGCCTAATCCGCCGGCGCGCCGGTTTTCTTGTCGGGAGGTTCCTCTCCGATTAGCTGCGCGTCCGTCGGGTGCGGATCCTCGGGCGACTGCTCGACGCCGTAGTAGGCCTCGAGTATGTGGCGCACGGCCGGCCCGGCCGTCATCTCCGAGCCCTCCTGGTAGGCGCCGCCGCCCTCGATCATCGTGACGACGACCACAGGCTGCTCCTCCTGGCCCTCGGCCCAGCCGACGAACCAGTTCACGTAGTCCTTCCCTGCCGGCAGCTCGCCGGTGCCGCTCTTCCCGACGACCGGAAGAGACGAGCCCTCGAAGATCGGTCCCGCGGTGCCTTCCTTCTTCGTAACGCCCCTCAGGCCCTGTATCACGGTGTCGATCTGGTGCTGGTTCGTGCCTACCCGTCTGTCGAGCCTGGGGGAGATCTTTTCGACCACCTTCCCGCTCTGGTCCGTGATCTCCTTGCCGACATGCGGGGTGACGAGGGTGCCGCCGTGTAGAGGGCTGAGTAGGCGCTGGCCATCTGGATCGGGGAGACGAGCAGGTCCCCCTGGCCGATGGAGAGGTTCACCCAGTCACCTACGCTCCAGTATGCCCCTTCTGTTGTACCGTGCAACGCCTCGTACAGCTCCTTCTCTCCCTGCTCTGTAGGGATGCGGCCTGCGGTCTCGCCGCTGAGGTCGATGCCTGTAACCCTACCGAAGCCCCACCGCTCATAGTAGTGCGGCAGCCAGTTCTTATTCGCGGTCTGGTTCCAGATCCAGTCGGCGACCTGGTAGAAGAAGATGTCGTTGGAGTCGGTGATGGCCTCGGAGAAGTTCTGGGGGCCGTGGTCGCCGAGGAACTGGTAGTTGGGGCTGTTCTGCCGCCAACTCCTGTAGCACGGGCTCGCCAAGACGCTCGACGGCGTCCAGCAGCCCGCCGCGTTCATGACGGACGAGTCGTTGACGATCGTGTAAGCGTTTATGACGCCGGCGGCCATGCCGGCTATCCCCGTGAAGATCTTGAACGTCGAGGCACCAGGCTGCCCGCCGACGATCGCGCGGTTGAGGAACGGATCGTTCGACCTATTGGATACGAGGCGATTGTACGTGGCGAGTTCCTCTTCGCCGGAGATGCCGCCGACGAACAGTTGCGGGTCGAAGTCGGGACGGCTGGCCAGGGCAAGTATCTCGCCATTGCGGGGGTCCATCGCGACGACGGCCCCGCCCCTGCCCTCGTAGCCAGCCTCCCTGGTGCGCTCCAGGGCCTCGTCGAGCTCCTTCTCGACAACCTTCTGCAAATCGACGTCGATAGTGAGGGTGAGGTTCTTGCCAGGAACGGGCTCGGTGACGTGGTCGGGTAACTCCTGGCTCGAGTTCACGTTTATGGGATTACCGTTTTCGTCCACGAACCTGCCCATGGAATCGACCCTGCTCCCCTCGGGAACTATGCGCCCGAGGGCATCCACGTTGTAGGTTCTCTGGCCCGGTTTACCGCGCAGCACCTCCTCGTAGGAGAGCTCGACCCCACTCTTGCCGACGATAGAGTCAGCGGGCAGGCCCTCGAAGAGTTCCTGCTTCAGCTCGTCCTGGGTTACGGCGCCGGTGTACCCGAGGATGTGGGAGGCTAGCCTGCTTTCGGGGTAGCTTCTGACCCAGTCGTCGTTCACGGCGACGCCCTCGAACTCCCCGGTGCGCTCGCTGATGTAAGTCACCGCGTCGCGGGCCGCGTTCTCCTTCACCAGGATGGGGCTGTACTGGCTACCGGTCTCCTTCGCCGCGTCGTAGCGGGCCAGTACAGACTCGATGTCGGCCCCGACGACCGTCGCCAACTCCCTCACCTTGTCCCTGGAGATCTCGTCCGGTATGACCGTTACGTTCAGCCCTGGGACGTTGTTCGCGAGGATCTTGCCGTCTCGGTCGTAGACAACACCGCGCTGGGCGGGGATCTTGATGTTGGTGTGTTGTGTTGCCCGCGCGGCGAGGGTGTAGTCCTGGCCCGTGAGGACCTGCAGGTACCACAGCCTGGCGCCGAGGACGACGAAGACAGCGGCTATAAGAACCGCGAGGGTAACGACGCGCACCTGCATGTTGCCCTTGGTCATCGGCGGCGTCTCCACACGCTTTTTCGCGGGACTAGCCTGCTTCTGCTCTCTGACCGGCAACCGGAGCAACCTCTACCTTCCCCCCTCTTCCCTGTCGAGCACTACCGCCTGGCCACTTTTTCGGCCTGGACGATCAAACGCCTGGAGTAATCCGGCAGTGTACACGTCTGTAGCGACACTATGTTCCTGCCCTCGAGCGGTCTCGTCACAGAGACCTCGTCCGGAGCCACGATAAAGGTCTTGAACACCTTGTAGACGTAGCGCTTGCCCGCCGAGTCGGTGATAAGGACTCTGTCCCCCTTCTCGAGCACGTTCAAGTCCCAGAACGACAGCCAGCTGTCGGTTCCTGGAAAACCGAGCCGGTGGCCGGCGATGTAGACGTTAGCCTGCCTGTCCCAGGGGTTGCCGGTCCCGCGGAGGTGCACGCCGGCGTGTTTGCGGAAAGCCTTATCATCGTCGCTGACGGAGTAGGGTACCGTGTCGTTGCGTATCTGGGCCATCTTCGGGATAGTCATCCGCAGCATCTTGTTATCCGGCCCCCTGCTGACGAATTTCTTTCTGACCACAAGCCTGCCCGAGTCCTTCTTCTGCGGTTCTTCTCGTCGCCTCTCGATGGCTCTCTCGATCTTCCCAGCGGCCACGGGTACTTCGGGCTGTTCGTCGGCCGTGCTGACCTTCTCGGCAGCGGCGACTTCGGCCTCGACATCTTGCTGCGGGGAGCCGATGAAGAAGCTCGCGGTCACCACGATCCCCACGCCGACGACCAGCAGGCTCAACACGTTGATGACCGTTTCGGTGAAGCGCGCTATCGTTCCCTCCCTACGCAGTCCAGCGGACCGTCGCCTCGATCACAATCCATTGTATCCCAAAAGCGGACCACTACTAGCCGCGCCCGGCGCCGACCACAAAGTATTTTCTGGCCACCTCGCTGCTCTCGCCGGCTTCTCCTGAGGCGGCGTAGACGGCCACCGTGTATTCGCCGGAAGGCAGCCGCTCTCCCGATTCAGGGCGAACGGCGAACTTTACCACCCCGGAGGCCCCGCCGTACGTCACTGAGAGTCGCTCCTCACCCTCGTTCTCGACGACGAGCCCGCCACCGCCGCCGAGGAAACGGCCGAGGACTGAGGTCCTCGACGTCCGCCCGACCCTCGCCTCGAGATCGCCGTAGGTGGCGAGGTTCTCGACCCTCAGATACACGTAGACCACCTCAGCCCCCCCGTCGAAGCGCAGCCTATCCGAGGTCGGGTACATCGTGTCCTCCCGGCTCACCGCGATGTCCTCGGCCCCTGGTGAGAACAACTCCTCCCCAGGCGAGAAATCCCCTGGCCATAGCGATACGACGGCAGCGAGCAACAGGACCCCGAAACAAACAGCGGCCAGCACGGGCCCAATGTGGTAGCGGTCTCCTGTCTTGCCAGTGGTGGTATTGGGGAGCTTGTTCATGGTCCACCGGCTTTCTTCAAGCCCTCGCGGGAGCGTTTCCAGAGCAGGAGTGTCGCTGCGTTGTGCGCTGTGTGGGCGATGATGGGAGCGAGTAGGCCGCCGCTTACATCGTAGAGGAAGCCGAAAACGAAGCCGGCCAGTACGGCCCACGCCGTCCATACGAGATATCGTCGGTCTGGGCCGATGTGGGCCACGCCGAACAGGAGGGAGGCGACCACAAGGCCGAACTCTTGCTGGATCGCGCCCCTGAAAAACGCTTCCTCGCCCACCCCGGAGAAGATCGAGACCAGCACGAGGCTGGTCGAATCGGCGCCGTCGACCAGGCGAGGGGCGAGCTCCTCTGAGATCTCGCGCAGAGAGGGTAGAAGTCGGTAGGCAAGGAGGCCCAGCGAGACCGTGCAGGCAGCGGTAAGGAGCCCGAGTAGCACGCCAGCGCCTGGACTCTCGCCGAGTAGCCGCACGTCGAAGCCCCTGAGGCCGCACCACAGGGCGGCGACGACGGCGAGAGAACCGTAGAACAGGGCGGCGAAGGTGACGAAGCGGGGGCCCAACGCGCGCCTACCAGGGGTACGTCGCGGGGTGGTCTGCACGATGGACCATAACCGGTTATTGTACCGGACGGAGAAAACCACAGGTCGCACACAGACCGGGAGGAGTCCGGAGGTAGGAGATGCTCGACGAGTCGGTATTCAAGGCCTACGACATCCGCGGCGTTTATCCCGAGAGCCTGGACGAGGGCGTGGCCAGCGACATCGGGCGCGCGTTCGTTGCTCATCTTGACCTCTCGGGCTCCCGCGTCATCGTGGCCCGCGACATGCGCCTCTCGGGCGAGGCGCTGGAGAAGGCCTTTATACAGGGGGTCACGGAGGCCGGCGCCGACGTACTCGACCTCGGGATGGTCTCGACCGACGCGCTCTACTTCGCCGTAGGGCACCTCGAAGAGCCCGGCGGGGCCATGGTGACCGCCTCGCACAACCCGAAGGACTACAACGGCTTCAAGCTGTGCAGGGAGGAGGCGATCGCCCTCTCGGGGGAGGCCGGGCTCGGCGAGATCCGTGACCTCATCGTCGCCGGGGACCTCCCCGACCCGGCGGAATATCCGGGTTCCGTGGAGGAGATGGACATAACCGTAGATTACGCGAAACATTGCCTGAGCTTTATAGACACCGAGAACCTGAGACCGCTGAAGATCGTGATCGATGCCGGCAACGGCATGGCGGGTAAGATGGCCCCCCCCATCTTCGAGCACCTCCCCTTCGAGTACGTTCCGATGTACTTCGACCTCGACGGCTCCTTCCCGAACCATCCACCGAACCCGATCGAACCCGAGAACGTCAGAGAGTTGCAGGAGCGTGTGGTCGCGGAGGGGGCTGACTTCGGGGTCGCCTTCGACGGCGACGCGGACCGATGTTTCATCATCGACGAGAAGGGCACGACCATCTCGGGCGACCTGGCGGCCACTCTTATAGCGAAGAATGTGCTCGAGAAGGAGCCTGGCGCGACCATACTGTATAGCGCCGTCTGCTCGAAGGCTTTCCCAGAGCTCGTCGAGCGCGAGGGCGGGAAGGCCATAAGGACCAAGGCAGGCCACTCCATTATCAAGCCGCAGATGCGAAAGCACGACGCGGCCTTCGGCGGCGAGCACTCAGCTCACTTCTACTTCAGGGACAACTACTTCGCCGACTCAGGCATCATCGCCATGCTAACAATCGCCGAGCTCGTCGGCCGCCAACAAGAGCCCGTCTCTAGCCTCCTCGCCCCCATCGACCCGTACGTCCGCTCCGGTGAGATCAACTCAGAAGTGGAAGACCAGAATGCGACCCTGGATATAGTCGAAGACCACTACTCGAAGAACGAAGGCGCGAAGATAGACCACCTCGACGGCCTCACAGTCGACCTGGGCTACTGGTGGTTCAACCTCCGCCCCTCGAACACCGAGCCCCTACTCCGTCTCAACGTGGAGGCGGAAGACAAAGAAACTATGGAGCGCGAACGCGACGAGTTGCTCAACCTCATTCGAGGTTGAGCAGCCTGTCAGCACGCCGCCTTGCAGGCGGCTTGTCAGCCTTTTAGCTCGCGTCGACGGCCGCGCCCGACGCTCGTATAGACTAGACGCCCCGCCATGTTGACGGGGCGTTTTCTTCACTCCGGTTCTCCTCCAAAGGCCGAAGCTGACAAGCTGAAGTGCCGATAAGCGGAGGCATCAGCCGGAGCGTGCTGACTAGCTTACTTGAATCAGATTTCGCACTTCGCGGACGCCTTCGACCTGTTGGGCGATCTCGCCCGCCGCCAGCTTGGCGTCCTCTGAGGGGGCGGCCCCGCGCAGCTCGGCGACCCCGTCGTTTACCTCGACGTTCACCCGTGGCATCTCAGCGGTGCGCGGGTCCTCACCGATGTGGGTTCGGATGCGCTGCTCCAGCTCCTCTTGCTGCTCGCCTACACCCTCGACGTCACCATGCTGCTGGCCGATCAGAGGCCCTGACGAGGGGTCGGAGTAATCTCGCGCGGCGCCGGTGCGGTTCGCATCGGCAGGATTCTGTTGGCCACCCGCAGTCCCCACCGGGGTGCCGCTACCCCAGGTCGCGCCTCTCTGGCCTGCGGGGCTCCCAGGGTCAGGGGAGTGGGGGCCTGTCGTACCCGTGTAGGATGAGGACTCGCCCGATGTTTCGCCTTTCTTCGAACGCGCGATGGCCGCGCCGATGGCGAGCCCGATCAGGACGAAGAGCCCGTACTTGAGATACCTGGTCTTCTTCGGCTCCCGCGAGCTCATCGCCCGCCGGATCAGCCTGGCCTCACCCTTGCCGAGCTTCCACGCGACTCTCCCAGCAGTCCTGCCGGCAGAGGGTGCCACCCTTGCTCCTATCTTCGCGCCGGCCTTGGCGGCCGCTCTCTTCTTACGCGCCATTCACTACCTCCATCTTCGCGGAGTTGCTTTCTCGAAACAACGAGATACCCTGAAAGGGCCATTCGGAAACAGCACACCGCGGCTTCAAGCTACAGGCATCAGGAATGCTCTGAGAACAGTTTTGGGGAATGTGTTCCACCTTTACCGTTCGTAGGTCCGAAAACTGCTTTCGGAACTCTATCCGTTCCGGCGCAGCTTGGGGACGAGGGTGAGCCTCCTGTAGCGCATTCTCCTCTCGTTCAGCGGCTCCTCGAACTCGGCCTCGCGGGCGAACCCGACCTCTCCTGTGGCAGCGGCCTCGACGAGGGCGGCAAGGTCTCCTTTCTCCGAGGGCGAGAGGCCATCAGCGTCGTTCTCCCGCTCGAAGAGCCTGACCCGCCGCGCGAATGAGACGAAGATGCTGCATGGCTCGGGGCAGGGGATCTCACCCTTTCCCCGGTCTACTCGAAGCGGCGTATCTTTGTCGATATCCCAGAGGGTCTTCTTGAGACACACCGAGTCCTCGCAGCAGGCGAGGGCCGCGCCCTGCACCCCCTCGTCAGAGAGCCGCTGAACCCTCTTGTAGATCCCGCTCTGCCTCGCCGCGTTCTCCCTGAAGCTCGTGAGATCCAAACTCCCCTCCCTGTCGAGGTGCCAGTGGACGACGCCTGCGGGATAGAGGTAGTTCAACGCAGTCACGAGTCCGCGCGCGTCAGCGACCCTGAGCTCCCAGCCGCGCCGCAGGTTAGGGGAGCTCTTGAGCGGCCTGTATTCCCCGCCTTCGGTGAGCTTGGCGATCTCCCGCGCCGCACGCGGGTCCTCGCTGACCCTGAGGTCTGTCTCACTCGCGTCGTCGGTGTGACGCAGCGAGTATCCTAAGGGCGGGGCTGGGCGTATGCTCACCTGCCCGAAGACGCGCCCATCGGGCGCTCCATCGACCCACGCCGCGAAGGCCTCGCGCGAACCCGCAGCGACGTTCTCGAATTCGGGCCGCGGAGAGCGGGCCTCAAACAAGGTGCTGCTCCGTCATCGTCTCACGGGCGCGGGCCGCTATGAGGTTCGCCATGGAAGGATGCGTTCCGACAGGGGCGCCGTAGTAGATCGTCTTTTCGCCGCGGACCGTCACCTCGCCGCTCAGGCCGAGGTCCTCGGGGATCGTCTCGCGGGTATGCCAGCCCTCCGCGATAAACAGGGGGATCAGGATCACGTTCTCCGCCTCGATGCCTTCGACGACTCGACCTATCTCGGGGTCTTGATCCAGGAACCCCACCTCGACGAGGTCGTAGATCCCACGTTCCCTGATGCGTCCGGCGTTGAGGTAGATGACGCCGCCTGAGTTCTTGTTCAAGTCCGTCCCATGGCCGACCAAGACGAGGGCCTTGCGCCCCAGGACTTCCCTTCCTCCCATGAGGTCGTCCGTACGCTCCAGGATGACTTCAGGCATCCCCTCGAAGGTGCCAAGGGGTCCCGCGTAACGGACGGTCCTCTCGCCCTTCTTCGAGACGGCCCCCGTAAGGCCAAGCTCCCTCGGGATGACCTGCTGGGTGAAATATCCTTCTGAGATAAAGGCTGGGACGACGTAAACTTCTTCCGACTCGACGGTGTCGAGCACGTGGCGCATGGAAGGCTCTTCTTTCCAGAAGCACTCGACGACCTCGTCGAACTCTCCGGTCTCCCTGATACGGCCGGCGTGCTCGTAAACGGGCAGGCTGGAGTCTTCGTTGAGGTGCGAACCGTGTCCCACGATGACGAGAGCCCTCATGCTCCTCCTCTGCGGCCGATGTGCCGGCAGATTCTACCAATCGGGAGCGTAGGCCGGGCGAACGGCTTCACCTTCCCGTGGCGGGCCTGAGCCTGTGGCTAAGGGCTTCTGGACCGTACTCTAAGGCGACGAGGAAGGCTGCTGCGATAACAGGATACTCTGTCGTGGTCGGAGAGAGGCGGGGGTCCTCGCGCAACAGGCCGCCGAGGTTGGCTATCCCTTCGAGGCCGCGCCTCGAGTGGACGCCGCCGGCCTTCAAGACCCCGCGCGCCATGCGGGAGACTTCCTCGGCCTCCTGGCGGCCCGCGCGGGCGGCCACATCGAGGTCGGGCACCTCCGAGAGCACCTCCATATAGGACTGGACCAGGGCGCCGCGGACGGAGTCTGCGCGGGAGAGTGCGGAGAGCAGTGCCGGCCTGGCGAGCTCGCGGGTGACCTCGAAGTCCCTGGCGTACTCTCTAGCCAGTGCGTGGCGCGACGCC
>Ga0136614_10001538_pt1 | contig 13661 bp, 12 predicted proteins | sample AntDrymUQ2792106_2_FD_106643 | JGI IMG/M metagenome (GOLD analysis project Ga0136614, IMG submission 106643) | Polar desert sand microbial communities from Dry Valleys, Antarctica - metaG UQ279 (21.06) | ecosystem: Environmental > Terrestrial > Soil > Desert | place: Antarctica: Dry Valley...
GATGAACACGACCCCGGGGGCCGCGCGCTTGAAGATGTCGCTCACGGTGAGCCCCTCGCCCCCGTCGTCGGCCGCCGGGCGAGTGATGGGCGCCTGCACGACCTCGCGGACGTTGGCGCCGCCCGTCTCGATCACCCCGGTGGCGATGAGGATCGCTCCCGCGACGGCTACGACGAGGCCGCCGAGGAGGCCGGAGAGCAGAGCGAGAGCGCGTGACACGAGGGAGGTTGTAGAGCGCGAAGGTTAAGTGCGGGTGAGCTTGCGACCGGGCACCGGGCGCCAGGGAGGAAGGGCCACGAGGGCGCGGAGGCGGCGGGCGGGGCCGCCGCCCGCGCCCAGGTCCCGCCGCAGCGCGCGGCGCGCGGCGCGGTTTGGCCTGGGCGCTCCTCCGGGGGCGAAGCGCCGCTCGGCCAGCGCGCGCACGTAGGCGGCGGCTGCCCCTTTGCCCTCCGCCGTGAAGCCCTGCTCGAGCGCGGTCAGCGTGATTCCTCCGTGCGCGGGGTGCCCGAGACCGGCGAGCGCGCGCCCGAGCTCGCCGAGCTCCGGGTCGGCCGCGAGGGCCTCCGGCGCATCGACCGATCTGCGGCGTGCCCGGGTCGCAAGGGCAAACGTCGAGGCGAGGGCGACCACCCCCAGGCCGATCGCCGCGGCGGCGAGCAGGCCTCCGGCGCCGGTCGGGCCGGGGCCGGAGGGCAGATCCCCCTCGGTGGCGGGTCCCCCGGGAGTGTCGGCCGCTCGCTCGGAGGCGCCACCGTCGCCACCACCCTCCCGGCCGGTGCCTCCGGCGTCGGCCGAGCCGCCGCGGGCGGCGCTGGCCGAACCGAGGGCGCCCACCTGGGCCTCGGCCGGCGACACCGACGGGGTGGGATCGAAGGGCACCCACCCGATGCCGGGGAAGAAGGCCTCGACCCACGAGTGGGCGTCGAGGTCGCGCACGCGGTACTCGCCGGTGGCCCGGTCGAGGGCTCCCGGCGTGAAGCCGGTGGCCACCCGTGCCGGGATGCCGTTCATCCGCAGCATGAGCGCCATGGCCCCCGAGAACTGCTGGCAGTAGCCGCGCCGGTCCTGGAACAGGAAGGCGTCGAGGGGAAGCGCACGGCGCGGCGGGCGCTCCGAGTACTCGTACTCCCCCTGGAGGTGGCGCTCGATCGCCTTGACCGCGTCGTAGGTCGGGAGCCTGTCGGGGGCCAGCCGGCGGGCGAGGGCGTAGGTGCGGCCGTACGCCGAGGTGCGCAGGCGCTCGCGGGCGCCCGGCCCGGCGGTGAGCGGCTGCCCGCGAAACCCGTTCGAGACCACCTCGCCGCCGGCCCGCCCCCCGGTCCGGGCGGGCGCCTCGGGAGGCAGCGCGATCTCGGTGTAGGGGCTCAGTCCCTCGAGGTAGGGCCCGGCGGCGGCGCGCATCCGGCTAGCGCTGGGATCGGGCACGTAGGCGTTGACGGAGTAGGAGTCGCCCTCCTCGAGAGGATCGTCGAGGGTCCGGGCCGTCCCGTCCGCGGCCTGCGCGATGGCCCCCGCTCCGGTCACGTTGTAGGTCGTGCCCGCGCCCACCACGAGCTCGCTGCTCAGCCCCCGGACGGTGACCTCGAACTCCTCGATCCAGGCCGGGTTGGGCTCGTCGGGGAGGTCCGTGGGAGCGAGGGCGGGCAGGGCCGCGGAACGGAGCCAGCGCCGGCCGTCGAAGCGGTCGAGGGTCTGCGCCTTCCAGTAGTGCGGGCGCTGGGACCTCACCTGCAGCAGCGTGGCGCCGGTGCGCGACCAGTCGAGGGGTCCGTAGCTGTGGTTCCACTCGAAGCGCGTGGCCGCCGCGCTGCTCGACCACGTCTCGTACTGGAGCAGGGGCGCCTCGCGGTCGCCGGCCGCGGCGACGCCGGCGGCGATGACCGCGACGCACGCCAGCGCACCGAGCCCGGGAGCCATCGCCCCGCGCTCGAGGCGGGGCAGCCAGAGCCAGAAGGCGAGGAGGACGAACAGCACGGCTCCGCGACGAAGGTCGGCGCCCGGGTCGAGCTCGACCACCGCAAGGCCGTAGAGGGCGAGCGGAGCGAGCACCGACGCGAGCCACAGCAGCTCGCGCGCGCGCCGGGGAGAAGCCGGCCAGAAGGCGAGCACGGCGGCGAGCGCGAGAGCCAGGGGCGCCGCCGAGAGGACCGCAAGGCGGACCCAGGGGTCACCGCCGGCGTAGGGCCAGCGCACCGTGCGGATACCCGCCAGGCCCCGGTCGATGCCGTCCGCGAGCTCGCTCCAGCGGGCGGGTCCGAGCAGCTCGACGGGCACACCCGCGGCGATGAGCGCGAGGGCCAGTGTGCCTAGGGCCAGGAGCGCGCGCGCGGCGAGGGCCGCGCCCCTCGGCAGGCGGAGCGCCTTCGAGCGCGCGAGCAGCCACGCGCCGGCGAGCACGGCCACCACCACGAGCAGGGCGCGCCCAGCCTGGTCGGTGATGCGTAGATCGTCGAGCGGACCCCCCCAGAGCACCAGGGAGTAGTCGCCCGCCACCAGGGAGCTCCACTGCGCCGCGGCGAGGAGGGCGAGTGCGCCGAAGAGCGCGAGGCGGGCGCCGAGCCGCCCGTGCTCCTCGGCGGGCTCCGGCGGTGAGGCGGTCGCCGGACGGTCGTCGGGCCCGCCCGCGGAGCTCGCGGGCGAACTCCGCACGGGCGGGGCGAGCGTGGCGCTCACGCCGCCGCCCGTCTCGCGGAGACGCCTTCGAGGCGCTGGCCCACGCAGCCGGCCACGGTGAAGAGCGTGGGCCGACCGGGCGTCGCCTGCGGCGCCACGAGCACCCGTCCGCGGCCCGGCACGCGGGTCAGCGCCGCGGGTACCGCCGATCCTCCCCGCGCGGTGACCCAGTACACCGGCCCGGTGCTGCCCGCACGCTCGAGGGCCGGCGAGCGCTCCGCCTCGGTGACGGCGGCCAGCCGGGCGTGCAGCGCGGGCCACCCGAGGAGGTCGCGCGCGAGCTCGACCGGCCGTCGCTCGCCGGGGAGGAGCACGCCGCACCCGCCCCGCTCGGCCAGGTGGCGCGCGAGCGAGGCGGCGGCGCGCACGGCGGCGTCGAGGGCCTCCTCGCTCGCCGGGAGCCGCGCGTCGAGGGCCACGAGCGGGCGATCGGCGCCCTCGGCCACGAAACGGCGCTCGACCATCTCCCCGGTGCGGGCCACGGTCGGCCAGTGAATGCGCGAGGCGGGAGCGCCCGCGCGGTAGGGGCGCAGGCCGTCCAGCTCGACCTCGGCGGCCGCGATCTCGAGGCCCGTCACGCCGCCTACGGCGCTCGAGGCGGCGCTGTCGCCCGCCGCGAGGAGCACCGGCTCGACGCGGGGAAGCACCAGCACCTCGTCCGCCGACCCCTCGACGGCGCGCGAGGCCAGGCCGAGAGGGTCTCCGACGAGCACCCGCGTAGGCGCCAGCCGGCGGCGCCCCCGGCGGGCGAAGCGAACCTCGAGCCGCACGCGACGCTGTCCGCGTCGCAGCGGCGCGGACGCGGGGACCAGCAGGGGATCGTCGATCCTCGCGCCGGGGAACATCACGAGGCCCGGGGCGAAGGTCAGCCGGACGGGAAAGGGCTCCTCCTCCTGGACCCGGGAGGCCGGCAGGGTGCGCTCGAGCGAGGCGCCCGCGGTGGCCGCGACGACCCACCCGGCGGCGCCGAGGCCGAGCAGGGCCAGCCCGGCGCCGGCCACCGACAGCGACGGCGCGTCGAGGCCCACGGCGAGCACGAGCAGCACCAGGCCGCCGATCCCCACGCCGAGCGCACGTTCGACGCCGGGCGTCGCGGCCGTGCTCGGCGTCGCCGGGCCCGGCGTCGCCGGAGTCACAGGGCGGGCACGGTGTCGAGCGCTTCAGCCACCACGCGGCCCCTGTCCCCCGGAGCCGCCTCGGGCCCGAGCAGCAGACGGTGGGTGAGCACCGAGGGAGCGAGGCGCTGCACATCGTCGGGCAGGGCGTGGTCGCGGGCCTCGAGTGCGGCCAGAGCCTTCGCCGCGCGCAGCAGCATGAGCCCGGCCCGAGGGGAGGCGCCGAGCTCGGTGCGCGGGTCCGCACGCGTGCGCTCGAGCAGGGCCACTACGTAGCGGCGCAGGGCGTCGCTCGCGTGGACCGCGGACGCCGCCGCCTGGGCGCCCAGGATCTCCGCCACGTCGGTCACGGGCGTGACGGCCAGCACGCGGTCTCCCCCCGCGTGGTCGGCGAGCATGCGCGCCTCGTCGCCCGCCGAGGGGTAGCCGAGCGACACGCGCACCATGAAGCGGTCGAGCTGGGCCTCGGGCAGGGGGTAGGTGCCCTCGTACTCGACCGGGTTCTGAGTGGCCACCACAAGGAAGGGGCGGGCCAGCTCGTGGGTGAACACGTCCACGGTCACGTGGCGCTCCTGCATGCACTCGAGCAGCCCCGACTGTGTCTTCGGCGACGCACGATTGACCTCGTCGACCAGCACGACGTTGGCGAACACGGGTCCCGGGCGGAACTCGAACCGCTCCTCGCGCTGGTTGTAGACGTTGGTGCCCACCACGTCCGCCGGCAGCAGGTCGGCGGTGCACTGCACGCGGGCGTAGGAGGCGTCCACCGAGCGGGCCAGCGCCCTCGCCAGAGCCGTCTTCCCCACTCCGGGGTAGTCCTCGATGAGCACGTGACCCTCGGCGAGGAAGGCCACGAGAACGTCGCGGATGACCTCGTCCGGGACCTGCACGGCCTCGGCGATGCGGTCCCGGAGGCGCCCGCCGAGTGCCGCCACCGCCGCCGGGTCGAGCTGGGGCACCGCCGACACGGAGTCGATGGTACGAGGCGCGGGCGGCCGCGCCGCCACGTGCCACTAGGCCTGCGTGGGCTCCTCGCTGCGGGTCAACTCGCGCGTCGCCGCCTCGGGATCGGGCGCGCGCATCAGCGTCTCCCCCACGAGCACGGCGTCCACGCCCACGCCCTCCAGATCCTCGATCATCTCCCGGCTGGCGATGCCGGATTCCGAGACCACCGTCTTGCCGGCGGGCACGTCGACCAGGAGCTCGTGGGTGCGTCTCACGTCGACCGAGAAGTCGGCGAGGTCGCGGTTGTTGATCCCCACCACGTCGGCCCCGACCTCCATGGCGATCTCGAGCTCCTCCTCGTCGTGGACCTCGACGAGCGGGTCGAGGTCGAGAGCGCGAGCCTCGGCGAACAGCTCGGCGAGGTCGCGGGGGTCGAGGGAGCCCACCACGATGAGGACCGCGTCGGCGCCCGCCGCCCGGGCCTCGTAGAGCTGATAGGGGTCCACGTGAAAGTCTTTGGCCAGCAGCGGGACGGTGGTGTGCTCGTGGGCCGAGCGGAGGTCCTCGATCGAGCCGCCGAAGTGGCGCTCCTCGGTGAGGATCGACAGCGCGGCGGCGCCGCCGCGCTCGTAGGCGGTCACCAGCTCCGCGAGGCTCGCGCCCTCCCGGATCACCCCCGCCGAGGGAGAGCGGCGCTTGTGCTCGGCGATCAGCGAGGTGCCGGGCCGAGACAGCGCCTCGGCGAACGGGCGACCTCCGATGCGCTCGCCCGCTGCGCGCTCCACCTCGGCCTGGGGGCGCTCGCGGCGGCGGGCCTCGACGCCCTCGCGCGTGGCGGCGATCAGCTCCTCGAGGCGGACGGCCATCAGCGGAAGGTTCTCACGCGGCGGCCAGTGCCCGCGTGCGCTCGAGGTAGCCCGACATCGCCGCGAGCGCCGCGCCCGAGTCGATGGCCTCCTGCGCCCGGCGCACGCCCTCGGCGAGGGACGCCGCCCGGCCGGCCACGTACACAGCGGCTCCCGCGTTGGCCACCGCGAGGGAGCGCTCGGGCCCCGCCTCGCCGGCCAGCACCTCGCGCAGCACGGCGGCGTTCTCCGCGGGGCTTCCGTAGCGCACCCGGTCGTCGTCCACCGGCTCGAGGCCCATGTCCGAGGGGTCGACGGAGAACGCCTCGATGCCCGCGGGTGATACCTCGACCATGCGGGTGCGCCCGGACACGCTGACCTCGTCGAGGCCGTCCTCGCTCGACACCACGAGGCCGAGGCGCCCGCCGAGCCGCCCGAGCGCGCCCGCCAGACGGTCGAGGTAGTCGGGATCGGACACGCCGATGAGCTGCCGCGTGGCGCCCGCCGGGTTGGTCAGGGGGCCGAGGAGGTTGAACACCGTGCGCACCGCGAGCTCGCGCCGCACCGGGACCACGTGGCGCATGGCGCGGTGATGGGTGGGGGCGAACATGAAGCCGAAGCCGGTCTGCTCGATGCACTCGGCGATGGCGTGGGGCTCGAGGTCGATGCGGGCGCCGAGGGCCTCGAGCACGTCGGCGGATCCGGACCTGCTCGTGGCCGAGCGGTTGCCGTGCTTGGCCACGCGGCATCCGGCGCCGGCCGCCACGAAGGCCGCGGTGGTGGACACGTTGAAGGTGGGGCGTCCGCCTCCGGTGCCGGCGGTGTCGAGCAGGTCCCCGCCGGTTACCTCCACGGGCTCGGCCAGGCGGCGCATGGTCCGGGCCAGCCCCTCGATCTCCTCCACCGTCTCGCCCTTGGAGCGCAGCGCCACGAGAAAGGCGCTCGTCTGCACGTCGGAGGCCTGGCCGGCCATGATCTCCTCGAGCACGGCGGCGGACTCCTCGGCGGTGAGGTCCACGTGGAGCACCAGCTTCTCGACCGCTTCGGTTATCAGAGGATTCGGCACGTGAGCTCCCCTACGCCCCCGCGCGCAGGAAGTTCCTCAGCAGCGCTCGGCCCTCGAGGGTGAGGATCGACTCGGGGTGGAACTGCACGCCCTCGGCCGGCAGCTCGCGGTGGCGAAGGGCCATGATCGTGTCGCCGGCGTGAGCGGAGCGCTCGAGGCAGTCGGGCAGGTCGGGGTCCACGACCAGGGAGTGATAGCGCCCGGCGGTGAGCGGGGTCTCGAGCCCGGCGAAGATCGTGCGCCCGTCGTGCTCGACCTCGGCGGTCTTGCCGTGCACGGGATCGCCTCGGACCACGCTCCCCCCGAAGGCCTCGGCGAGCGCCTGGTGGCCGAGGCACACTCCGAGCACCGGCGTGCCGTCCTCGGCCAGGCGGCGTACCGCCCGCACCGACTCCCCCGCCTCGGCGGGCGTGCCCGGGCCCGGGGAGATCACCGCGCGGCCCCCCCGGGCGCGCTCCACGAGCTCGTCGGCCGACAGCGCGTCGCTTCGCACCACGTCGGGCTCGGCGCCCAGCTCCCCCAGGTACTGGACGAGGTTGAACGTGAAGGAGTCGTAGTTGTCGAGGACGAGGATGCGCACGTCTCCGTCGACCCCTACGCCCAGTCGCGCTGGCGGCACGCCAGGGCGATCGCGCCGAACACCGCCCCCGCCTTGTGCTCGGTCTCGCGCGCCTCGACCTCGGGATCGGAGTCGGCCACGATGCCTCCACCGGCCTGCACGTGCACGCGTCCGCGTGCCACCACCGCCGAGCGGATGTAGATGCAGGTGTCGAGGTCCCCCGCGTAGGAGAGGTAGCCGATGGCCCCGCCGTAGGGCCCGCGCTTGACGGGCTCGAGCTCGTCGATGATCTGCATGGCGCGGATCTTCGGGGCCCCCGAGAGCGTGCCCGCGGGCAGCGAGGCCCGCAGGGCGTCCATCGCGGTCACGCCCTCGCGCAGCGTGCCCGACACCGAGGAGACGATGTGCATCACGTGCGAGTAGGTCTCGACGACCATGAGCTCGTCGACCTCCACGGTTCCGTAGGCGCACACGCGGCCGAGGTCGTTGCGCCCGAGGTCGACGAGCATCACGTGCTCGGCCCGCTCCTTGGGGTCGGCCAGCAGCTCGCGGCCCCGCTCGATGTCCTCCTCCGCGGTGGCCCCGCGTGGCCGGGTGCCGGCGAGGGGGCGCTGGGCGGCGCGCCGGCCCTCGACCTTGACGAGCGACTCCGGTGACGCCCCGGCGATCTCGAAGTCCTCGAAGTCGAGGAAGTACATGTAGGGGCTCGGGTTCACGGCGCGCAGGCCGCGGTAGATCGAGAAGGCCTCGACGGGCGCCTCGGCGCTCCAGCGCTGGCTCGGCACCACCTGGTACACGTCTCCGGCGCGGATGTGCTCCTTGGCCTCCTCGACCGCCCGGGCGTAGCCGCCAGGGCCGAGGTTCGACGCGAACGCGGGTGCCTCCCGCGCTTCTGCGGCCGCTCGCGGCAGCGGGGCCGCCAGGCCCTCGCGCACCTCGCCGATGGCCGCCACGGCCTCCGCGTAGGCGGCGTCGAGGTCCCCGCCGACCCGGACGTGGGCCAGAACCGTGACCTCGTGCCTCAAGTGATCGAAGGCCACGAGGAGATCGGAGACCATGAGCGCGAGGTCGGGGACCCCCAGCTCGTCCGGGTTCGGCTCCCCCACCGTGGGCTCCGCATGGCGCACGAGGTCGTAGCCGAAGAGCCCGACCGCTCCGCCGGCGAACGGCGGCAGGCCCTCGAGCGGCGCCACGCGGTGGCGTTCGATCTCGGTGGCCACCGCCGCGTAGGGGTCGTCGTAGGCGCGCGGCCGGCCGTCGACGGTGAGCTCTCCGTCGTCGAGGCGTATCACCGCGTGGGGTCGCACGCCGAGAAAGGACCAGCGACCGAAGCGCTGGCCCTGCTCGGCCGACTCGAGCAAGAACGACGGGCCGGCCCCCCGGAGCTTCAGGTAGGCGGAGACCGGCGTCTCGATGTCGTCGATGAAGGTGTGGCGGAGGGGGACGAGCGTGTGCCCCTCTGCGAGGGCGCGGACCTCCTCGAGGCTCGGCTCGACCTCGAGCGGAGCCGCTCGCTCAGCGGCGACGGCCATTGAGCTCCTCGAAGGCCTCGGTGACCGACATCCCGCGGGCGGCGAGCAGCACGTCCAGGTGGTAGAGCACGTCCGCGGCCTCCTCGCGCACCCGCTCGTCGGACTCTCCGGCGGCGGCGCGCACCACCTCCTCGGCCTCCTCCTCGACCTTGGCCCCGATGCGCGGCGGATCGGCCAGCAGGGCGGCGGTGTACGAGTCAGAGGTGGGGGCGGCACGGCGCTCGGCGATGGTGCGCTCGAGGGCGGGAAGCGCCTCGTGCGGAGCGGTGCGCAACGCGGCCGCCTCGTCGTCGACGTCACGGAAGAAGCACGTGCGCTCCCCCGTGTGGCACGCGGGGCCGGCAGGCTCGACCAGGGCGAGCAGCGTGTCGCCGTCGCAGTCCACGCGCAGGTCGCGCACCCGCTGCACGTTGCCCGAGCTCTCGCCCTTGTGCCAGAGCTCGCCCCTCGACCGGGAGTAGAAGTGGGTCTCGCCGCTCGCGCGCGTGCGCTCGAGCGCCTCGGCGTTCATGTAGGCCACCGTGAGCACCTCTCCGGTGCGCCAGTCCTGGACCACGCAGGGCACGAGGCCACGGTCGTCGAAGGCGATCTCAGGCACGGGCGGGCAATCCTAGGACCCTCGCCGTTACCCTCGCCCGCCGTGGACGATGTCGAGCTCGCCTTCGCCGGACTGGCCCGCCAGGCCGAGCTCGTGCGCGACGGCGAGGTGTCCCCCCGGGAGCTGGTGGAGCTCTGCCTCCGGCGCATCGAGGCGCTCGATCCCGCCCTGAACGCGTTCCGGGTCGTGTTCGCCGAACGCGCGCTCCTCGACGCCGAGCAGGCCCGCGGGCGCATGGGCCTCGGGGGCGCCGGCGAGCGCCCGCTCCTCGGCGTCCCCGTGGCCGTCAAGGACAACGTGGACGTGGCCGGCGCCACGACAGCGCACGGGACCCGCGCGCACGGCGGGCCGGCCCGCGAGGACTCCGAGGTGGTCCGGCGCCTGCGTGCTGCCGGGGCCATAGTGATCGGGAAGACCCACCTCCCGGAGCTCGCGCTGTGGCCCTTCACCGAGTCGGCCACCTACGGAGTGACCCGCAACCCCTGGAGCCCCGACCACACTCCAGGCGGGTCGAGCGGCGGCTCGGCCGCCGCCGTGGCCGCCGGCATGGTCGGCGCCGCCCACGGCACCGACGGCGCGGGGTCCATCCGCCTCCCCGCCGCCGCGTGCGGGCTGTTCGGACTCAAGCCACAGCGGGGACGCGTGTCGCTGCTGCCCGAGCGCGAGCAGTGGCACGGACTCTCGACGTCGGGCGTGCTCACCCGGAGCGTGCTCGACACCGCGCTCTACCTCGACGCGGTGAGCGGCGGAGCTCCGGGCGACGCGGTGGTGGCTCCCCAGCCTTCGCGCCCCTTCACGGAGGCCGCCCGGTCCGAGCCGAGCCGCCTGAGGGTCGCGATGTCGATGAAGGCGCCTCTTCCCGTGTCCATCGCCCCGGAGGTGCGCCGGGCGCTGGAGGACACGGCCGAGCTGCTCCGCTCCCTCGGGCACGAGGTGGAGGAGTACGACCCGGCCTGGGGCACGGTCGGCAACGGGGTGTCCGTCCGCTACCTGCGCGGCGTCCACGACAACGCCGCCGCGGTGGCCCGGCCAGGGGCGCTCGAGCGGCGCACTCGGGGGGCTGCTCGGCTCGGCGGCCTCGTCTCGCCCGCGCTCGTGGCCCGGGTGCGAGCCGCCGAGCCGGTACACGCGGTCCGGATCGGCGCCGTCTTCGCCGAGCACGACGTGCTGCTCACCCCCACGAGTCCCGGGCCGGCGCGGCCGGTCGGCGACTACGAGGGTCGCGGAGTACTGCGCACCCTGCTGGGCTCGGCCCTTGGCATCGCCCCGTTCACCAGCCCGTGGAACGCCACCGGGCAGCCCGCCGCCTCGGTGCCGGCGGGATTCTCTCCCCAGGGCCTACCGCTGGCCGTGCAACTCGTGGGGCGCCCCGGGGACGAGGACACGCTCATCTCTCTCGCGGCGCAGCTCGAGCGGTCGCGGCCGTGGGCCGAGCGGCGTCCTCCGACCGGCTGATCCCGGAGCGGCCGAGCAGAGGCCCGTGGCGGTTGCGGTGCTCGTAGGCGATGCGGTCGAGAAAGGCCTCCGCGCGGGACACGAAGCTCGCGAAGCCCTCGGGGAGATCATCGTCCTCCTCCGCGACCTCGACCCCCGCGTCGCTCACTCCGGAGCGGAGAACCGCGAGACGATCGGCTAGATCGTCGGACTCGAGGAGGGGATGCTCGTCACGGTGGCCGCGCCGGGAGCGCCCGCCCACAAACTGGGTCTCGTAGTCGTCCATCAGGCGCCGGAGGGTCGTCTCGAGGGGCGGTCCGTAGAAACCGGCGTGGGGAACCGCGGGGTGGCTCACCCCCCAGCGCAGGACGATGCACATGACCAGACCGGAGCGCAGCAGGGTGTAGGTCGACTCGCTCGGATCGCCCGACTCGAAGTAGTAGAGGATGGGAAACCGCTTGGTGTTCTCGTCGTTGTCGATCAGGCCTCTGTGCAACGCGGCCATCTCCGTCGCCCCTCCTTCGACGGCCAGGCGCGCGGCGGCACCCGGATCGAGCATTCCGAGGTCGGCGAGGCGGACCGCGGCACTGCGGATGGCGGTGACCAGCGGGTAGACCGAAAGCGCGTAGGTGACCGCCGCGGTGAACGCACCGAACCCGCTCGCGCTCTCGAGGATGATCGCCATCCGGAGGACGTCGGTCGCGGGCACCACGTCGCCGAAGCCCACCGTGGTGATGGCGGTGCCACTCACGTAGAGGGCCTCGATCAACCCGTGCGTGCCGAACGGCGTGGCCCGGTCGTAGGAGAAGCTGTCGATGAACGGGAGGTAGATCAGAGCGAACGCCACCCACAGGCCGAGCACCCAGGCGAAGAAGTTCATCCCGAAGGCCGTCGGGCCCGCGTAGGTGAGCAGCCACCGGCTGCGGAGGAGGATCGACACGCGCCGCACGGCGAGCCAGGTCAGGCGGTTCACGCGGTAGGAGAGCGGACCCCGCGCCGAGGGGTGCAGGAGCGTGAGCAGGATGTCCGACACCACGAGGACGAACATCGCCGTGCCGATGCCCACGAGCAGGACGGTCACCGGACGGACCCGTGACGCTTGGGCAACTCGCGCACGGCGCGGATGCTAGGTGCCGGCTGGGGACCAACCCACCGCCGCGGCGGCCGCGGCGATCCCCTCATGGCACGGGTGGCTCCGCTCTCGGTGCGCCCGTGGAAGTGGCCGCGGGCCGCCTGACCTCTCTTTGTCGAGCCGGTCCCAAGGAGCCGGAGCGCCCCGCCTACTCGATCCCGAGCCGGTCGAGGAGCGCCTCGTCGCGACGCCAGTCCTTGCGCACGCGGACCGACAGGTCGAGGTGCACCTTCTGCCCCGACAGCATCTCGATCTCCTTGCGCGCGGCGGTGCCCACCTCTCGGACCATGCGGCCCCCGGCCCCGATGAGGATCCCCTTCTGGGACTCCGACTCCGCCCACACCCGCGCGGTCACGGTCAGGAGCCCGTCCTCGCGCTCCTCGACCTCCGACACCTCGACCTCCACGGCGTGCGGCAGCTCCTCGCGGGTACGGCGCAGGACCTGCTCGCGCACGAGCTCGGCGAGCCGCACGCGTTGCGACATGTCCGAACGCTCTTCGGCCGGGTAGAGCATGGGGCCCTCGGGAAGCATCGCGGCCAGCGCCGCGGTGACCTCTTCGACACCCGCCCCCGTGCGCGCGCCCGTGGGGTAGATGTCCGCGTCGAGGCCGAGAGCGTCGGCGGCCTCGAGGGCCAGGAGGGTGCGCTCGCGGCTCAACAGGTCCATCTTGTTCACGGCGATCACCGTCGGCAGCTTCGACGCCGCCACGGCCCGGGCGATGTAGCGGTCTCCCGGCCCGACCGCCTGGTCGCCGGCCAGCACGTAGAGCACGGCGTCGGCGTCTCGCAGCTCTGACTGCATCCGGCGCTGCATGCGGTCGGTCATCAGGTCCCGCGGCCGCTGCACGCCGGGAAGGTCGACGAGCACGAGCTGCCACTCCGCCCGGGTGGCGATGCCCCTGATGGCCCGGCGGGTCGTCTGCGGACGCTCGGAGACGATGGCCACCTTGTCTCCCACGATCGCGTTCAGCAAGGTCGACTTGCCCACGTTGGGCCGCCCGGCGAGGGCCACGAAGCCGCTCCGCACCTCCGCTCAGCCCATCCGCTCGAGCACGCGCGCCTGGAGCGCGAGCATCTCGCCGGCGTCGGCCTCGTGGTCGTATCCGCACAGGTGGAGCACGCCGTGCACCACCGCCTCCACGAGGTCGACGGTGTGCTCGGGGCACACGATCACGTCGCCGAGCTCGCGCGGGCCCGCGGCCACGCCCACGCCGTCGACCGGGAAGGAGAGCACGTCGGTGGGGCGGTCGCGACCGCGATGGTCTCGGTTGAGCTCCCGGATCCGCTCGGCGCCGACGAAAGCGACGGCCAGGTGCCCCTCCCCCACGCCGGCCGCCTCTAGGGCGGCGAGCGCGGCGGGGCGCACCACCGCGGGGTCGGCGTCGAGGACCTCGACCTCGACCGCACCGGACCGGGCGGGCGCGTCGATCAGGCCGGGCGCCGGGAGCCCGGAGCGGGCCGGAGCTCCGTGGCCTGCTTGTCCGCGTAGGTCGAGTAGGCCTCCACGATGCGCTGCACGAGCTTGTGGCGCACCACGTCCTCGCCGCCGAAGCGCACGAACTCGATGCCCTCGACGTCGCCGAGGATGTCCCCGATGACCACGAGGCCGGATTTCTGGCCCCGGTCGAGGTCGATCTGGGTCACGTCGCCGGTCACGACGATCTTCGAGCCGAACCCGAGGCGGGTGAGGAACATCTTCATCTGCTCGGGGCTCGTGTTCTGGGCCTCGTCGAGGATCACGAACGAGTCGTTGAGGGTGCGA
>Ga0136614_10001539_pt1 | contig 13652 bp, 14 predicted proteins | sample AntDrymUQ2792106_2_FD_106643 | JGI IMG/M metagenome (GOLD analysis project Ga0136614, IMG submission 106643) | Polar desert sand microbial communities from Dry Valleys, Antarctica - metaG UQ279 (21.06) | ecosystem: Environmental > Terrestrial > Soil > Desert | place: Antarctica: Dry Valley...
ACCTCAAGTCGAGCGCGATCGTCACCGTCACGGTCGTCGTCTGCTCGGTTGCGCTCTCGGTGCTGGCCGGCTACGCGTTCGGGCTGATGCGGTTCCGCGGCGCCCAGGTGCTGTTCTACGTGCTGCTGCTGGGGCTGATGATCCCGATGGAGGCGATGATCGTGCCGCTCTACTACGACCTGCGCGACCTCCGGCTCACCGACACTTACTGGGCGCTGATCCTGCCGCAGATCGGGACGTCGGTCGCGTTCGGCACGTTCTGGATGCGGGCGTTCTTCCGCTCCGTGCCGCGCTCGCTGGTGGAGGCAGCGCGGATCGACGGGGCGTCGAGCTGGTTCACGCTGTGGCGGGTGCTGCTGCCGCTCGCGAAGCCGGCCGTGCTGACGATGACGGTGCTGCTGTTCATGTGGACCTGGAACGAGTTCCTGCTCGCGCTCGTGATGGTCACCGACGAGGGTCTGCGCACCGCGCCGCTGGGCCTGAGCTTCTTCCAGGGCCGCAACCAGACCGATTTCACGCTGCTGGCCGCCGGCGCGGTGATCGTGGCCACGCCCGTGCTCGTGCTCTACGTCTTCCTCCAACGTCACTTCATCCGCGGCATGCTCGCCGGCGCCGTGAAGGGATAGGCATGGCCGCGGTCCGCTTCTCAGACGTGCTGAAGCGCTACGGCGAGGTGGACGCCGTCAGGCACCTCTCGCTGGAGATCGCCGACGGCGAGTTCATGGTGCTCGTCGGGCCGTCGGGCTCCGGCAAGACGACCGCGCTGCGGATGCTCGCCGGGCTCGAGTCGATCAGCGGCGGGGAGATCTCGATCGGGGAGCGGGTGGTCAACCGCATCGCCCCGCGCGAGCGCGACATCGCGATGGTGTTCCAGGACTACGCGCTGTACCCGCAGATGACCGTGTTCGACAACCTCGCCTTCGGCCTCCGTCGGCACAAGGTCCCGAAGGAGGAGATCGCCGGACGGGTGGCGACGGCGGCGGGCCTGCTCGACATCGGCGAGCTGCTCGAGCGCAAGCCGGGCCAGCTCTCGGGCGGCCAGGCGCAGCGGGTGGCGCTGGGGCGCGCGCTGGTGCGTCAGCCGCAGGTCTTCCTCATGGACGAGCCGCTGTCCAACCTCGACGCCAAGCTGCGGACCCAGACGCGCGGTGAGATCAAGCGGTTGCAGCACGAGGTGCGCACGACGACGGTGTACGTGACGCACGACCAGGTCGAGGCGATGACCATGGGCGACCGCATCGCGGTCATGAACGACGGCCTGCTCGAGCAGGCGGGCACGCCCGAGGAGATCTACGAGCGGCCGGCGAACCGCTTCGTCGCGGGCTTCATCGGCAGCCCGGCGATGAGCTTCTTCGAGGCCGCGTGCTCGGTCGAGGACGGCGTGCTGCGGTTGCGGGGCGACGACGTCGACGTGCGCGTGCCCGCGGGCGCGGAGCTGCCGGTCGCGGTGACCGTCGGCGTGCGGCCCGAGGCCGCCCGGCTGTGGGACGGCAGCCGCAACGGCATCGCCGGCCCCGTGCGCGGCACGGTCGCCTACGTGGAGGCGCTCGGACGGGAGACGTTCATCGGCGTGGACGCCGGCGGATCCCGGCTGGCCGTGCACCAGGAGGGCCGGACGTCGCTGCAGCCGGGCGACGGGGTCGAGTTCGGCTTCGTGCCCGAGGGCCTGCGCTACTTCGCGGTCGACAGCGGGGACGCGGTCGGCTAGCTGGCCGGTACCCTACGCGGTGCCCTACACTGTGGGCATGCGCAAGACGAGCGTCTATCTCGATGAGGAGCAGGCGGAGCGCCTCGCCCGGCTGGCCCGCGACGAGGGCCGGCCGCAAGCTGAGATCCTGCGCGAGGCGATCGCCGCCTATCATCCCCGGTCCGCGCAGGACAGGCGCTTTGCCCTGGCGGAGGGTTTCCAGCGCATCGATGACGATCCGCGTCCGATCTCCGAGATCTCCGAGGGCGAGCTGCTCGAGGGCTTCGGTCGTTGACGCTTGTCGTCGACACGGGCCCGCTCGTCGCGCTCGCCGACGCGAATGAGCCGCGCCGGGAGGCGATCCTGGAGGCCGTTCGCGACGAGCCCGGATCGCTTGTCGTCCCGGCGCCGGCGACCGCCGAAGTCGACTACCTGCTCGGGCGGCGCTTCGGCGACGCGGCACGGCGAGCCTTCGTCGCCGACCTCGCCGCCGGCCGCTTCACCTAGCCTGCCTCGAGCGCGAGGACTACGCGACCGTGTTGGACCTTGAAGCGCGCTACGCCGACCTGGAGCTCGGACTCGTCGACTGCGCGCTGATCGTCCTCGCTCAGCGCCACCGGACGACCCGCATCCTCAGCTTCGACGCGCGACACCTCCGCGCCGTCGTCCCGCTCGACGGCGGCGCATTCACGCTCCTGCCGGCGGACGCATAGTCGGTCCGGGATGCTGAAGGTCTCGTTGAGCACGCCCGCGCCGAACGAGCGCTGCAGTTGCCCTGGACGCTGAGCCCGCCGCCGGCGCCGAGCCCTGCAGCACTGGGACTCCGCGGGCCGGTCAGCCGGAGGCCGTGAGGTCCGTGGTCTGCGCGATCTCGCGGACGACCTCGCGCAGCGCCGGTAGGGCGGGGTTGGCCGCCTCGGGGCGCCAGACGAGCACGACGGTGCTCTCCTCGCCGGCGAGCGGGACGAACGTCACGCCGCTGTCGCGCAGGCTGCGCGCGGACAGCGAGAGGCGCGTGACGCCGACCCCCGCGGCGACGAGCGCGAGCAGGTTCTGTGGACTGGTGCCGCGCTGGACCACACGCGGGCGGTAGCCGGCGCGGGCGAAGTCCTCGTCGTAGTGGCGGTGCCACGGCGGCCAGGACGTCCGCGGCGTGAGCACCCAAGCCTCGTCGGCCAGCTCGGCCAGCGTCAGCTCGTCGCGGTCGGCCAGCGGGTGGCCCTCGGGCAGCACCGCGGCCACCGGCTCGCGCAGCACGACCTCGGATGCCAGGTCGTCGACGAGCGGCGGGCGGCTGAGCCCGGCGTCCAGGCTGCCGTCGCGCAGTCCGCCGACCAGGCGCGCGATGCTCATGTCGTGCGCGCGCAGCGTCACCCCCGGGTGGCGGTCACCGAACGCGCGCACCACGGGCGGCATCAGGAAGTTCGCCACCGAGGAGAGAAAGCCCACCCGCAGCTCGCCCTGCTCGCCGCGGGCGGCGCGCTGCACGGCCTCGGCCGCGCGCTCGGCCTGCGCGAGCACGGGCCCCGCCTCGCGCAGCAGCACGCAGCCGACGTCGGTGAGCGCGACGCCGCGGCTGCTGCGCTCGAACAGCGTGACCCCGAGCTGGGTCTCCAGCGTGCGGATCTGCTCAGACAGCGACTGCTGCGCGATGTGCAGCCGCCGCGCCGCACCGGTCAAGCTGCGCTCCTGCGCGACGGCGACGAAGTAGCGCAGCTGGCGCAGCTCCGGCGTCCACGCGCTCACCCAAGGAGCATGACAGGCTGTGCCTGTGGCGGGCAAGGCAACGAGCCGAGGCGGACGGACGGCTGGTGGCCGCCGGCGCGGCCAGCGTGCTGTGGGCCGCCGACCTGCCCGACGACGGCCCCACCGGCGGGTTCTTCCGCGACGGACGACCCGTCGCCTGGTAGTCGGCGGCGCTGCGCCCGCCGGCGGGCGCAGCGCCGCCGTACGAGTCAGTGCGCCTCGTAGACGAGCAGGTTGGACTGGTCGTCGTCAGCGACGAGATACAGGCGCAGGCGGCCGTCGACGATCTGGACGTCGATCGCGTTGCGCGTGGTGACCTGGCGCTGGTCGGTGTACTCCTGGAAGGGCACCTCGTTGATCGGGCGCATCGTCGTCAGGTCCACGAGCGCGAGGCCGCCGAGGTCGTAGCCGACCGGCTGCCCGTCGGGCCCGGGATGGCGCAGCCCGGCGATGCCGCCGCACAGCATCGCCGGCTTCCGGAGCGTGCGCGGCCTGCCCAGGTACTTGCAGTCCTGGTAGTCGATGTAGTGACTCGGGTTGGCGATCGTGTCCCTCACCCGCGCACCGCGGGCGGTGAGCTTCCACTCGTACGCCGTGCGCGAGCCCCAGTTGAGCCCGAGCACGCGATCGCGGCGCGTGTCGTGCACGATCCCGCCGATGTGGTCGGGCGTGCGGAAGGCCTCGCGCGCCTCGAGGCCGAGCGGATCGACCCGGTAGATGATCGAGGGCTTGTTCGGCCGGTACTCGGCCACCGCCACCCACAGATCGCGGCCGTCATAGTCCAGGCCGCCCGGGTGGTAGATGTTCGCGCGGTCGTCCAGCCGTACGTCGGCCATGGAGTTACCTTGGGCGTCGAACGCGATCAGGTGACCGATGCCCTTGCCGGGAGTGCGGTCGGTGCCGTCGATCATCGTGCCCGGCGGCTGGTAGCGCTGTGTCGGCTCGGTGACCTCGACGGCCGAGAGCACGAAATGATCGCCGATGCGCGCGACGCCCTCGGGGTGGTGCGCGTCGAACTTCAGCGGCACCTTGCGCACGAGCTGCCAGCTCGTGTTCCGCGAGAGCTGCGCGAACGCGGCGGCGATCCGCGCGCCGTCTGCTGCGGGCGGCGGCGCGGGGTCGGCCTGCAGTGGCCGACCCGCGGCGGGGGCGACCAGCACGACAAGTGAGAGAAGCGCGCACAGCAGAGCGCGCAGGCTGAGAAGTCGCATGCCGCACGTCATAGCGCGACGCCGCGGCCGCGTGCGTTACCAGCGCGTCAACCGCCGGCGCAGCGCTGCGCCCGCCGAAGCTCGGCATTCCGCGTCTACGCGCGCCGCGGTGAGGCGACAATCTGGACGCGACTCCCGTCAACGTCGACACGCTCGTCGTCCTCGCGACCGATCAAGCTGACGCAACCACCGTGTATCGCCGCACCTGAGGCGCAGCGACGCGCGCGGGCGACATGCGCTGGCTCCTTCCCGGCACTGTCGCGGTCAGCATCGGCGTCGCTGGGCTGCCCGAGGACGCGGCGATGGGGAAGGGCTGTGTCGACGCGCCGACGACGCGCTCTACTGGGCCAAGCGCAGCGGCAAGAACCTGGCCGTGAACCGAGGTGCGAATCAGCGCAGGAGGCCGGCCAGTGCCGCAGCGTCGACCGCGTACGCGACGCCGGCGCGCTCCTGGGAGCGGGCGAACACCACGCCGGTCACCGCGCCGTCGGCCCCGACGAGCGGCGCGCCGGAATCGCCCGCGCGCGCGGCCGCCCGCAGCTCGAGCACCGGCCGCCGGGCGATCACGTGGCCATCCGCGCTGCGGATCCTCGCGTCGAGCCGGCGCGTCACGACCGCGGGGAGCCGGCCCGCGCCGGCGTCGCGGCGGACGAGCAACCCGGCGCCCCACGGCGGTGCGGGCGGGCCTCGATGCAGCCGGACGCGCCCGTCGTATGCCGCCGTCCCGCGGGCGCCGGCGACCGCCAGCACCGCGAGGTCGAGCTCTGGCGCCCGGCGCACCACCACGGCGCGCCGCGCCACCCCGTCGGCGCCGCGTACCATCACGGCGTCGCGTCCCTCCACGGCGTGCGCCACGGTCACCACCCGCCGGGGAGCGGCGACGAAGCCGGTCGCCGCCAGGGCGGGCCCGTCGCCGACCGCCACCACCGCGACGCCGGCCGGCTCGGCACCGGAGGTCGCGTGCCCGACCGCCGCGCCGGCGAGCAGCGCCGCCCCGAGCGCGGCGAGCCGGATCACGGCGCGGGCCCAGAGGAGTTGCGCACGACGAGCCGCGGCTCGATCAGCTCCGTGCGCCGCTGGCGGCGGCCGTCCACCCGCTCGAGCACGAGCTCCAGCGCGAGCCCGCCCATGCGCTCGAGCGACTGGTCGACCGAGGTGAGCGACATGTGGTGCAGGGCGGCGAGGTAGGTGTTGTCGAAGCCGACGATCGAGACGTCCTGCGGCACCCGCAGGCCCGCGTCCTCCAGGCGGTCCAGCACACCGGCGGCGACGAGGTCGTTGGCCGCGAAGACCGCGGTGGGGAGTGGCTCCCCGGCGCCGAGCATCGCCTCGGCGGCGCGCACGCCGGCGTCCTCGGTGAACTCGCCGGGCAGCACGACGGCCCGGTCGCCGAGCCCGAGCGCGCGCATCGCCTTCTCGTAGCCCGCTCGTCGCGGCGCCGCGCCCGCGCCGCGCCCGCCGTCGACGTGCGCGATGCGCTCGTGGCCAAGCTCGCGCAGGTGGCGCACCGCGAGCCGCGCGCCCAGCGCCTCGTCGACCAGGATCGAGTCGACGTCCCCCCCGCGCAGCTGGCGGCCGACGACGACCGTCGGCGTCGAGCCGACCGCGGCGAGCACGTCGGCCGTGCGCATCCGCGGGCTGACGAGGATGATCCCGTCGGTCCGGTACTCGAGCAGGCCGTCGAGCATGGCCCGCTCGCGTCCCGGCCGCCGCCCGCCGGTGATGAGCAGCACGCGGTAGCCGAGCTCGGCGGCCAGCGCCTCGAGCCCGTCGGCGATGGCGGCGAAGAACGGGTTGTGGAGGTCGTTGAGCAGCACGCCCACGGTCTGCGTGCGGCGGCTCGCGAGGCTGCGCGCCATCGCGTTCGGCCGGTAGCCCAGCTGCCCCGCGGCGGCCAGGACGCGCGTGCGCCGGTGCGGGCTGACCTGCGGGCTCTCGCGCATGACCAGCGACACGAGCGCCCGCGAGACGCCCGCCTCCCGCGCCACGTCCTCCATCGTCGGCGGCTTGGGGGCGGCACGCTTGACAGCCATGGCGAGCGGAAGCATACTGGCGCAGCTTGGAGCGCGCTAATTTCTTGGAGCGCTCCAAACGCGAGCCGGTCGATGAGGAGTGAGAGGGCTTGATGACGCTGTACCAGCGCAGTCCGGCGGCCGCACGCCGCCTGGCCGGCGCCCCCATCTCGTGGGGCGTCTGCGAGGTGCCCGGCTGGGGCCGCCAGCTCCCGTCCGCTCGCGTGCTCGCCGAGATGTCGAGCCTGGGGCTGACCGCCACCGAGCTCGGGCCGGTCGGCTACCTGCCGCTCGAACCGCCGGTGCTGCGGGCGCGGCTCGCCGAGCACGGCCTCGGGCTGGTCGGCGGCTTCGTGCCGCTCGTGCTGCACGAGCCGTCGCTCGACTCCGCGCGCCGGCGCGCGGAGGACGTCGCGGCGACGCTGGCCGCGGCCGGCGCGGACGTCTTCGTCGGCGCGCTGGTGATGGACGCCGACTGGGCGGCGCCCGCTCCGCTCGACCGCGGGGGCTTCGCGCGCCTGGTCGAGCACCTGGCGGCGATCGAGGCGCTCGTGCGCGACTACGGCCTCACGTTCGCGCTGCACCCGCACGCCGGCACGCTGGTCGAGACGGCGGCGGACGTCGAGCGCCTGCTCGCCGCTTGCGACGTCGGCTGGTGCCTGGACACCGGGCACCTGCTGATCGGAGGGAGTGACCCGGCGGCGTTCGCGCGCGATCACGGCGATCGCATCGTGCACGTGCACCTCAAGGATGTGGACGCGGGCGTGGCCGCCCGCTATCGCGCCGGTGAGCTGACGCTCATGGGCGCGACCCAAGCAGGGCTGTTCCGGCCGCTCGGGCAGGGAGACGCGGGCATCGCGGAGGTGCTGGCGTCGCTCGACGACCACGGGTACGAGCGCTGGCTCGTGCTCGAGCAGGACACCGCGCTCACCGGGGAGGAGCCGCCGGTGGGCACGGGGCCGGTCCTCGATGTGCGGGCCAGCATCGAGTTCCTGACCGACACGGCTCCACGGAGAGAGAGGGTTGCCTGACATGACTCGACTACGCGCCGGTGTGCTGGCGCTGCTGATGGTGCTCGGAATGGCCGCGTTCGCCGCGGCCTGCGGCGGCGACGAGGAGGGCGGCGGCGGATCCGGTGGCTCGCCCGCGAGCAAGGACGACGTCGACCTGACCCAGGGCCAAGACGCCACGATCGCGGTGATCACGCACGGTGAGGGCGACTCGTTCTGGGCCGTTGCGAAGAAGGGCGCGGAGGACGCGGGCAAGCAGATGGGCGTCACCGTGAAGTACTCCGAGTCCAGCAACGACCCGCAGAAGCAGGCGCAGCTGATCGACTCAGCGGTGACCGAGAAGGTCGACGGCCTCGCGGTCACGGCGCCGAACCCGGACGCGCTCCGCGACTCGCTCAAGAAGGCGACGGATGCAGGCATCCCGATCATCACGCTCAACTCGGGTGCGGACGACTACCAGGATCTTGGCGCGATCACGCACGTCGGCCAGACCGAGGAGATCGCCGGCGAGGGCGCCGGCACGAAGCTCAAGGAGGCCGGCGCGAAGAAGCTGCTCTGCGTCATCCACGAGCAGTCGAACATCGGTCTCAACCAGCGCTGCGACGGCGCCAAGCAGGGCTTCGGCGAGGTCGAGAACCTGCAGGTCAAGGGTGTCAACGACATCCAGACAACGCTCACCGAGATCCAGTCCAAGCTGCAGGCCGACACGTCGATCGACGCCGTGCTGACGCTCAACCCGGATATCGCCGTCGCCGCGCGCGACGCGGTCAAGGGCGCCGGCTCGAGCGCGAAGTTGGCGACCTTCGACCTCAGCGGCGACGTCGTGCAGGCGATCGAGGACGGCGAGATCGAGTTTGCGGTCGACCAGCAGCAGTACCTCCAGGGCTACCTGCCGGTGGTCTTCCTGACGCTCTCTAAGACCAACGCGAACACGGTCGGCGGCGGCCAGCCGGTGCTCACGGGCCCCGGCTTCGTGACCAAGGACAACGCCGCGACCGTGGCGGAGCTCGCGCAGGAGGGCACGCGCTGATGAGCTCCACGGCCGACGCTGCGCTCGCCCCCGAGCCGGTGGCGGACGAGCGCCTGGCCAACATCGGCCTCGGGGCGCGCCTGATGCGCCGCCCCGAGGTCGGCTCGCTGCTCGGGGCGCTGGTCATCTGCGCCTTCTTCTGGCTGACCACCGAACCGTTCGGGACGCTCAACGGGATCGCCAACTGGACCGACGTCGGGTCGACGATCGGGATCATGGCGGTCGCCGTCGCGCTGTTGATGATCGGCGGCGAGTTCGACCTCTCCGCCGGGGTCATGACCGGCACCACCGGCCTCTTGATGGGCCTGCTCACGACCGAGTGGGGCCTCTCGATGTGGCCCGCGATCGTGGTGACGTTCGCGTTCGCCGCGACGGTCGGGTTCATGAACGGCTACATGGTGATCAAGACCAAGCTGCCGAGCTTCATCGTCACGCTCGCCACCTTCTTCGTGCTGCAGGGCGTCAACCTCGGCGTCACCAAGGCGATCACGGGCACGGTCCGCGTCGCCGGCCTCGGCGACGTCCCCGGCTACGACAGCGCCTTCAAGCTGTTCGGCGCGACGTTCTGGGCGCCGCACAACTTCCGCCTGAGCGTGATCTGGTGGATCGCGATCGCGGCGCTGGCGACCTGGGTGCTCGCGCGGACGCGGGCGGGCAACTGGATCTTCGCGGTCGGCGGGGACGCCGAAGCGGCGCGCAACGTCGGCGTGCCCGTCGCCCGCGTGAAGATCGCCCTGTTCATGACGACCGCGATCGCGGCCGCGCTCGTGGGGATCATGATCGCGCTGCGGCTCAGCTCCGTGCAGGCCGGCCAGGGCGTCGGCGAGGAGTTCACCTACATCATCGCCGCGGTGGTCGGCGGCTGCCTGCTGACGGGCGGCTACGGCTCGGCCATCGGCGCCTCGTTCGGGGCGCTGATCGTCGGCATGGCGTTCATCGGGATCCAGTTCTCGGGCTGGAACACCGACTGGCGCTTCCTGTTCCTCGGCGTGATCCTGCTGCTCGCCGTGCTCGTCAACAACCTGGTCCGCCACCGCGCGGAGGGAGCCCGGCGATGACCGCGCTGGTGGAGGTGCGCGGCGTGTCGAAGTACTTCGGCAACGTGATCGCGCTGAAGGACATCTCCCTGTCGGTCGACGCGGGCGAGGTCACCTGCGTGCTGGGCGACAACGGCGCCGGCAAGTCGAGCTTCATCAAGATCCTCTCCGGCGTGCACCAGCACGACGACGGCGAGCTGCTGGTCGAGGGCGAGGAGTGCCGCTTCTCCTCGCCGCGCGACGCACGCGAGCGCGGCATCGCGACCGTGTTCCAGGACCTGGCGACGGTGCCGCTGATGTCGGTGTGGCGCAACTTCTTCCTCGGCTCCGAGCCGACGGTGGGAAAGGGGCCGCTGCGGCGGATCGACGTCAAGTTCGCGCAGGACACGATGCGCGAGGAGATGCGCAAGATGGGCATCGACGTGCGCGATCCCGACCAGCCGGTCGGGACGCTCTCGGGCGGCGAGCGCCAAGCCGTCTCGATCGCGCGCGCGGTCTACTTCGGCGCCAAGGTGCTGATCCTCGACGAGCCGACCTCCGCGCTCGGGGTCAAGCAGTCGGGCGTCGTACTGCGGTACGTGGTGCAAGCTCGCGAGCGCGGGCTCGGCGTGATCTTCATCACGCACAACTCACACCACGCCTACCCGGTGGGCGACCGCTTCGTGATCCTCAACCGCGGCAAGCTGGTGGGCGACTGGCGGCGCGGGGAGATCGACCGCGACGAGCTGGTCAAGAAGATGTCGGGCGGCGCCGAGCTCGACCAGCTCACGCACGAGCTCGAGCGCAAGCTGGAGCCCACGTGAGCGTGGGCTCGCATCCCCGCGTTCGACCGCGCGTGATGGGCTCTCAGGCGACCCGTCGCATCGGCGTCGGGGTGGTCGGCTTCGGATGGCTGGGGCGCGCGCACGCGCGCTCCTACGCCCGGCTGCCGATGCTGTTCGGAGATCGCGCGTACGATCCCGAGCTGGTCGTCTGCGCCGACCCGGCGCCGGGCGTGGCCGAGGATGCGGTCTCGGCGTTCGGGTTCGCGCGCGCGACCGACGACTGGCGCCGCGTCGTCGACGACCCCGCGGTCGACGTCGTGGTCATCGCGGCGCCGAACATGCTGCACGTCGAGCTGGTCGAGGCCGCGGCGCAGGCGGGCAAGCACGTGTTCTGCGAGAAGCCCGTCGGCGGTACGCCCGAGCAGACCGCCCGCGCCGAGCGCGCCGTGCGCCATGCCGGCGTGATCGGCGGCGTCGGCTTCAACTACCGCTGGGCGCCGCTCGTGCGCTACGCGGCCGAGCTGATCACCGAGGGGGAGCTCGGCACGCTGACCAACTATCGCGGGCGCTTCTTCTCGATGTACGGCGCCGATCCGCTCGGCGTGCTCTCCTGGCGCTTTCGGCTGGATGAGGGCGGCCACGGCGCCACCTCCGATCTGCTGTCGCACGCGGTCGACCTCGCGCACTACCTGGCGGGCCCGATCATGCGCGTGGTCGGGACGACGGCGACGTTCATCGAGGAGCGCCCGATCGGCATCGGCTCGCACTACGGGCGCGGCCGTACGGAGGACCCGCATGGCGCCGTCACCAACGAGGACTACGCGGGGATGCTGTGCGAGTTCGCGAGCGGCGCGCGCGGCTCGTTCGAGGCCAGCCGGGCGATCGTCGGCCCCGAGAGCCAGATGGCGTTCGACGCCCACGGCACCGCCGGCGCGGTCGGCTGGGACCTCGAGGCGCTCAACGAGCTTCGCCTGTACCGCGCCACCGCCGACCGCGGCTCGGGCTACACCACCGTGCTGGGCGGCGACCGCTTCCCGCCGCACGGCGCGTTCGTGCCGGGCAGCGCGAACGGGATCGGCTACGAGGACCTCGTCACGATCGAGGACGCGGCGTTCTGCGAAGCCGTGGCCGAGGGCCGTCCGTTCAGCCCCGGCTTCGACGAGGCGCTCGCCTGGGTCTCGGTCCAGGCCGCCCTGCTGCGCTCGGCGCGGTCGGGCCGCTGGGAGGACGTCGTGTCGCTGCGAGAGGAGTGATGGAGGCGACCGCCACCGCGATCGCTCCGCTGCGCGTCGGCGTCATCGGCGTCGGGCGGATCGGGCGCATGCACGCCGAGCTGCTCGCGCGCCAGGTCCCGGGCGCGGCGGTCTCCGCCGTCTACGACGCGCACGGCGAGTCGGCGCGCGAGGTGGCCGGCGAGCTCGGCGTCGCCGCCGCCGACAGCGTGGCCGAGCTGCTCGCCGCCGGCGACGTCGACGCGGTGGCGATCTGCTCGACCACCGACACGCACGCCGACCTGCTCGTCGCCGCCGCGGCGGCGGGCAAGGCGGTGTTCTGCGAGAAGCCCGTGTCGCTCGAGCTCGCCGAGGTCGACCGCGCGCTCGCGGCGGTGGACGCGGCCGGGATCCCGTTCCAGATCGGCTTCAACCGGCGCTTCGACCCGGCGCACCAGTCCGTGCACGACGCCGTCTTCGCGGGCGCGATCGGCGCGCCGCACCTCGTGCGGATCTCCAGCCGCGACCCCGCGCCGCCGCCGCTGGAGTACGTGCGGGTCTCCGGTGGGATCTTCCTGGACATGACGATCCACGACTTCGACATGGCCCGCTACGTGACGGGCTCGGAAGTCGTGGAGGTGTTCGCGCGCGGCTCGCTGCGCATCGACCCGTCGTTCGCCGAGGCCGGTGACGTCGACACCGCGCTGGTCACGCTCGTGCACGAGGACGGCTGCCTGACGGCGATCGACAACTCGCGCCGCGCCGCTTACGGCTACGACCAGCGCGTCGAGGTCTTCGGCGCGACCGGCATGGCGGCGTCGGAGAACCCGCAGGCGCACACCGGCGTCGTCCGGACGGCCGAGGGGAGTCGGAGCGCGGCGCTGCCGTTCTTCTTCCTCGAGCGCTACATCCCGAGCTACCTGCGCGAGTGGGCGGCGTTCGTCGCCGCCGTGCGCTCGGGCGCGCCGCCGCCGGTCACGACGGCCGACGCGCGGGCGCCGCTCGTGATCGGGCTGGCCGCGTGGACGTCGCTGCGCGAGGGCCGCCCCGTCGCCGTCTCGGAAGTGGAGGGAGCCTGATGTACGACCTGATCACCATGGGCCGGGTGGGCGTCGACCTGTACCCCGAGCAGATCGGCGTACCGCTCGCCGAGGTGCGCACGTTCGCCAAGTCGCTCGGGGGGAGCCCGACCAACGTCGCCGTCGCCGCCGCGCGGCTGGGCGCGCGCGCCGCCGTGATCACCAAGGTCGGCGACGACCCGTTCGGCCCGTACGTCCGATCCGCCCTGCGCGGCTTCGGCGTCGACGACGCGTTCGTCGGCACGCACCCCACGCTGCGCACGCCGGTCGTGTTCTGCGAGATCTTCCCGCCCGACGACTTCCCGCTGCTGTTCTACCGGGAGCCGCAGGCGCCCGACATGATCGTCGCGCCCGCGGAGCTCGACCTCGACGCCATCCGCACGGCGCGGGTGTTCTGGACGACCGGGACCGGGCTGTCGGCCGAGCCGAGCCGCGCGGCGACGATGGCGGCGCTCGAGGAGCGCTCCCGCGGGGTCACGGTGCACGACCTCGACCATCGCCCGATGTTCTGGGCGGACGAGGATCAGGCGGGGCACTGGGCGCGGGCGGCGCTCGCGCACGCGACCGTCGCGGTCGGCAACCGCGACGAGGTCGCCGTCGCCGTCGGCACGCGCGATCCCGACGCGGCCGCCGACGCGCTGCTCGAGCTCGGCGTGCGGCTCGCGATCGTCAAGCGCGGGCCCGAGGGCGTGCTCGCCCGCACGCGCGAGGAGCGCGTCGAGGTCCCGCCGGTCCCGGTCGAGGTCGTCTGCGGCCTCGGCGCCGGCGACGCGTTCGGCGGCGCGCTGGTCCACGGGCTGCTCGAGGGCTGGCCGCTGGAGCGGACGATCCGGCTGGCCAATGCGGCCGGCGCGCACGTCGCGGG
>Ga0136614_10001540_pt1 | contig 13647 bp, 9 predicted proteins | sample AntDrymUQ2792106_2_FD_106643 | JGI IMG/M metagenome (GOLD analysis project Ga0136614, IMG submission 106643) | Polar desert sand microbial communities from Dry Valleys, Antarctica - metaG UQ279 (21.06) | ecosystem: Environmental > Terrestrial > Soil > Desert | place: Antarctica: Dry Valley...
ACCCCATCCCATGCGAGATGCAGCACGTGGGTCGGCGCGAACTCCCCGACCGCGGTGGCGAACGACGCCTCGTCGGCCAGGTCCGCGCGAATCACCCGGACGCCCTCCAGGGCGTCGGCGATCCGCCACGCGCCGCGCGGCTCGCGCAGGATGACCGCCACGTCGCCGCCGCCGGCGGCGCGCAGGTTCCGCAGCACATGGGAGCCGAGGAAACCGGACGCGCCCGTCAGCAGGATTCTCATGATCCCGAATGCGCCGGCGACGAGAGCTGCGCGAGCGCCAACTGGATGCGGCCCGAAGCCGCCGGCCTTCCGGGGGCATCGCGATACTGGAAGCGGTGCCGGTGCACGGTTTTCGCGAGCGCGATACGCAGGAAATACAGCCAGAACCGCCGCGATTCGGCGGATCCGGCGACCGGCTCGAGGCCGTAGCCCCGCAGGATCGCCGCGTGCCGCCGCGCGGGCTGGAAGGTGCACAGCGATGCGAGGTCGAACAGCGGGTCCCCCAGCAACGCGTCCTCCCAGTCGATCACCGCCGCCAGGCGCGCGTCGCGAAAGATGAAGTTCGCTCCGCCGGGATCGCCGTGCAACAGCGACGGGACGCCATTCCAACCCGCATCCCGAAGGAGCGCCTCGATGCGGCGCGCCTCTTCCATCGTCATGGCGCCGATGTCGACGCAGGCGCGAACGTGCTCGGGCAGCCTCTGCTGCAAGAACTCGAGCCAGGTGCCCCAGGCGCCCCGTGGGCGCGAGACGCCGTCCGCGCCTTGCAGCGCCAGCGGCCCGAAGCCCTCGCCCTGGATGCGGTGAAGCGCCGGCAGGAATCGAGCCGCTTGCTCGAGGGCCGCGGCCATGGCGCCTTCATCGCAGTTCTTCGCGTTCGCCGGGTAACCCTCGACAAGATCCACTCGTTGGGCTCCGCGCAATGCCGCGCCGTGCGCGAGCGCGCGGAATTCGCACGCCGGCACCGGCAGGGAACGTTCGCGCAGCAGGCGTGCCACGCCTGCTTCGAGCGCCATCAGCTCGACCCAGGGCTCCCCGCCCAAGGCGGCGATGCGCAGGAGTTGCGGGCTGCCGGTCCCCGCATGGATGACGTAGAGGCGGTGGAAGGTGCCCTGGTGGGAGAAACGCTCGAAGCGTGCCCCCGGCGGCAACGCGAACGCTCCCCGCGCCGCATCGAGCAGCGCCGCATCGATCCCGAGCGCGGAATCCGAGGCCGACCCCAAGGAGCGCAGGCTTGCATCCGGCACCTCGAGATCGGCCTTGGCGAGGAACACGTCGCCTCAGAAGAGCTTGTCGTAGTCGAGCAGGCGCTGCATCTGCAGCGTTTCCGTCTTCATCGCGCGCTTCTGGTCCGCGGAAAGCTCGTTGGCGGTGGCGAGGTTCGCCTGGGGCGTGGGAATCCGGATGGTCCCCCAGGGGTAGACCTGCTCGAGCCTCACCCCGTTGAAGCTGGGATAGGTGCACTTCTCGGACGGCGGCAGTCCGATGCGCTGCAGCAGGGCGCCCATCGCCTTCGGCGTGTCCGCGACGATGTCCTCGAACCGTACCAGGTGGAAACGATCCGGATATTTGTCGCGGTAGGTGAGCGCCATGTGCTGGCAGAGGTTCCAGGTCCAGGCGTAGCGCTTGAGCGAGAGCGGGAACGGACGCTTGGACGTATCGGCGAAACCCGAGTATGGGTTGCGCGCGACGTGGATCACGTGCCCGTCGGGAAAGTCGGCGAGGATCTTGTCGGTGTCGAACACCTGCACCGGGTTGTAGCCGACGTAATGCGTCTCCGCGCCGCTGCGGTTCACGTTCTCCCAGGTGGCGAAGGTCGACTTGAAGAACGCGTCGACGAGCGTCGCGCGATTGAGTGGCTTGCCGCGCGAGGCCTCCACGAACGCGGCCTTGCGCCGCGACTCGTCCATCTTCAGCCCGCAGTCCTTGAACTTGCTGCGGCCGGGAACCCGCAGCAGCGTCTTCAGCTCCTCGTCCCAGAACATCTCGTACGCGGTCTCGGGCTCCACGTCCGTCGAGAACTCGGGCCAGCGGTAGCGGATGGGCACGTACGACGTGAGGAAGTCGGACGTGGCTCCCGTGCCGACCTGGGATTCGAAGGGATAGACGAACAGGTTCGGGTGCCCGTCGAGCAGCCGGTGGGTGGTGTTTCCACCGTTCTCGTACATGGCGGACAGCATGATGATCTTCATGAACTTCCTCTTTCGGATCGATCGATTGCCGCTGGCCCCTCCGGGCCGCGGTAGTCCTGGATCTGGCGTTCGGACAGGGCACGCAGGTGCGCACCGCCGCGAAGGAACTGGCCATACCACTCCAGCGTGAGCCGCACCGCCTCGAGCCACTGCAGCCTGGGGCGCCAGTCCAGCCTGGCGCGAGCCTTGGATGAATCGAGCATCAACCGCCCGGCCTCGTGCGGGCCATCGCCGCGGTCGATGCGCACCTCGAGGCGTCCGGCGAGGATCCGCGCGGCTTCCTCCACCACCCGTTCGACGGGTTGGTCCCCGCCCGCGTCCGGCCCGAAGTTCCAGGCTTCGGAGAACTTCGCGGGCTGCGCCGAGAGCGCCTGCGCGAGCGCGAGGTAGCCCGAAAGCGGCTCGAGCACATGCTGCCAGGGACGCGTGGCCCGCGGATGGCGTATCGAGACGGGCTTCCCGGCCTGGACTGCGCGCACCAGGTCCGGCAGCAGGCGGTCGCTCGCCCAGTCGCCGCCGCCGATCACGTTGCCCGCGCGCGCGGTGGCGAGCCCGACGGGACGCGATGCGTCGGAGAAGAAGGAGCTGCGATACGCGGCGGCCGCCAGCTCGACGCATGCCTTGCTGCCGCTGTACGGATCGCGGCCGCCCAACGCGTCGATCTCGCGATAGGGCCAATCCCATTCGCGATTCTCGTAGCACTTGTCCGTGGTGACGCACACGATGGCCTTTAAGCCCGAAGCGGCACGGCACGCGTCGAGCACGGTCGCCGTCCCCACGACATTGGTGGCGAAGAACTCGAGCGGCTCGATGTATCCCTCGCGAACGATCGACCGGGCCGCGAGATGGAACACGACTTCGGGATCGCACTCGTCGACGGCCCGGCGCATCGCGGCCGCATCCCGGATGTCTCCGCGCACGTCGTTCAGCGTGTCGCCGATCCGCGCGAGCTCGAAGAGGCTGGGCTTTGTCGGCACCTCGGACGAAAACCCGGTGATCTTCGCGCCGAGCCCGTGCAGCCAGAGCGAGAGCCACCCGCCCTTGAAACCGGTATGCCCGGTGACAAGGACACGCCGGCCCTTCCAGAAGGACTCCGCGGTCAACTCCACACCTTCCACGGCGCCTTGTTCCTCGCCCACAGGTCTTCGAGGACGTTCTTCTCGCGCAGGGTGTCCATCGGCTGCCAGAATCCGTCGTGGGTGTAGGCCGAAAGCTCGCCGTCGCGCGCGAGGCGCTCGAGCGGCGAGTGCTCCCAGATCGTCGCGTCGCCCTCGAGGTAGCCGAACACGCGCGGATCCAGGACGAAGAAACCGCCGTTGATGTGGCCGCCGTCGCCCGGAGGCTTTTCTAGGAAGCCGGCCACACGGTCGCCCTCCAGCTCGATCGCGCCGAACCGCCCCGGCGGCCGCACCACGGTGACCGTGGCGATCTTCCCCTGCTTGCGGTGGTGCGCGACCAGGGCTTTCACATCCACGTCGGCCACGCCGTCGCCGTAGGTGAAGCAGAACGGCGCGTCGCCCACGTATCGCTGCACCCGCTTCAGCCGCCCACCCGTCTGCGAGTTGTCGCCGGTGTCGATGAGCGTGACGCGCCAGGGCTCGGTGCTCTTCTCGTGGACCTCCATCCGGTTGGAGGCGAGGTCGAAGGTCACGTCCGCCATGTGCAGGAAGTAGTTGGCGAAATACTCCTTGATGACGTAGCCCTTGTAGCCGAGGCAGATCACGAAATCGTTGATGTCGTGGGCGGAGTAGATCTTCATGATGTGCCAGAGGATGGGCCGGCCCCCGATCTCGATCATCGGCTTGGGCCGCAGCGTCGACTCCTCGCTGATGCGGGAGCCCAGGCCGCCCGCCAGTATCACCACTTTCATCGCCGCCCCCTCATCTCCAGGTGTAGCGCTGCACGGCCGGCCGGGGCTGCTGCCAATGAGATGAGATGGCGCGATAATTTTTGTGTTGAAGGAATCCTGCGATACCACAGATCAAAATTACCATGACGCCAAAAAAGGCGAAATACACCCCGAAACAGCTGGAGATCAGCAGCACTGCTCCCACACGAAGCCATGAGCGGAATCGGATGCCTTGCTGACTTTCTACGAAAATCCTGAATCCGGTATAAAAATAGATAGGAGTGACGAAATACCAGGTGTAAAACACATGTCCCATCAGAATGCGAGCAAAATGATAGGGCAAGAACGCGAACAGCAGCGCTCCAAAAAATGCCGTCCCACGGCCTTGAGGCCATCCCGTCATCAAGACGCTGGCCAGGAAAAAGCACAGCAGCGCCCCGACCAGGAGAACAAGAAAATCCGCCCTGCCGAAGTGACGATCCCCTTCATCATCAATATCTAGATGATTCACAGTGTATTTTCCCAGCTTGCCATTTCGAGGAAGCCTGCACCGGGCTGTCGAGGAGTTCCAATGGCCGGCGTTCAATAAAGCGGACGATGCGCGCGTGTAAGGATTTCAAAGGCCCTTGTTCGGCGAGAGGAAGAGTACGGATGGACCTGTGGGTTGTCAAGTACGCGAGCCTCGGTCCAGGATCGGGGATTTTTCGGGCGATTCATCGGTCCGAGGCGCCCGGATCCGGGCGTTTTGGCCTCTCAGGCGAGTGCAGGGCAAAGGGGGCTGTCGGCTCAGGGAGTTGAACCGGATGGGAGGGGGTATCGAGGCCGGGATCAGGCCATTGGGAGTCGGTCGAATGACCGCGCGGGCGATCGGGGCGGTGCCCGGGCGGACAAGCCGAGATGGGTGAGCAACCGTCTTCGTTGTCAAGCGATTTTAGGGTTCCAGGGTGTGTTGGATTTAAGCATGGCGGTAGCTTGTGCATGCAGGCGACGAACACCACCTTAGCGGGTTTCCCGGGCGCCTTGAGGCGTTGAGCGAAGGCGTGGATGACGGGATTGCATCGGATGGCAGTGACGGCCGACATGTACAGCACGCAGCGTACCTGGGCACGCCCGCGCAGATGACCCGCTTGCCCCGCTGTTTGCCGCTGTCGTTGGCCAGGGGGGCGAGGCCGGCGAGTGCGGCGATCCCTTTGCGGTCGAGGGTGCCCAATTCGGGCAGTTTGGCGAGCAGGGTCGCGGAGGTCGTGGCTCCCACGCCTGGAATGCTGCGCAGGAGGTCATCCTTCGTGCGCCAGGCGGGGCTTGCACGTAACCGCTGCCTCAAATCGGAATCGAGGCCCTCGATGCGCTTGTCCAACCGGGCGATGTGGCTTTTCAGGCTCTTCTGCTGCACTTCGAGGCACGGCCCAAGCGGAGGGACTCTTGAACCCGCATCTCCACAAGCTGGCGTCGGCGGGTGACCAGATCGTCGAGCTCCCGCATGAGTGCATCCTTCATCGGACGCACCTCGGGACGTACCGCACGGGCGAAATCCGCCAACACCAAGGCATCGATGCGGTCGGTCTTGGCCAGCTGCCCCGTGGCCTTGGCATAGTCGCGCACCTAACTAACGGGGATTGACCACAACCACCGCCAACTCCACGGCCATCAGCGAGGCCCGCAAGCTCCGTCTCAAGGCCCCCTGTGGCCTCGAGTACGACCAGGCGCGGCTCGGCCTCGCGCAAGCGTCTCGTCGTCTCACTCATGCCTTGCTCATCGTTCTGGAACGGGTGGCCGATCCACACGGATGTCGCCTCGCAGGGCAAGTATCTGTCGGAGCTGCAAGCCATCACCCTCGGCGTCCGGATCGATGGCGACCCGCGGAAATTCGACGATGGTGAGTTCCGCCCCGTCTCGAATGAGGACTCCCTGCCCTGCGATCGCGGCGAGCGAGCATGTCCGCGCGGCCTTCGGGATAGAGCGAGCCATGCTGGCCCAGATCGCCGCCGGCACGATCACCACGACGGCCGAGATCGACGCAGCCTTTCCTGTGTGACGTTTTCTTTAGGGGCAGAAACTCTGCGCTTTCGAACTATGGACAAGGCGGACTTCAGGAATGCTGATGACGGTTTGCCGCTCGGCTTCCGTCCCTGCGCCGGAAAGTGTGTAGAGCCGGACCATTTCAATCCTGTCCCTTTTATCAAAGGGAATAAGCTTTGTCGGGATAGTGTACTTGTGAAGCGAACCGTCCTGTAATAATGGCAGCTGAATCTCGTCTTCGTGGTAATCCCCATTGAATTTTCGCGTCGCAACACGCACGCGGATCATTCTGACGGTTATGTTCACGGGCATATCCATCGTGATCTTCAACGCATCTATATCTCCAGCGCAAACCGAGCCCCCGATTGGTTTGAGTTCATTGTAATACATTTGCCCCCAAGTGACCTTTCTCATCCCGTCCAAGAGCACATCGTGGAGCGTATCGGGGAACTGATCAATTGGAGCGAGCTCGGTATTCTCTGGGACGCCTTGAATGTCCCGGCGACCCATGCTGACGCGTGAAGTTGGTTCCCAAGGACGCCGAATATCGATGCGAGGATAGCCGAGATAGGCGCCGCCCACCCCGCTTACGGCAAAGCGAAGCGTGACCGTCCGCCCTGCTAAAGCACCCAGATCAAAGGCTACCGGCGCGGCAGGGCTTGATCTCAGCACTGCATCCTCACTGGTCGCTACGATCTCCAGAGTACCGCCCGCGCCCTTTCGCTTGTCAGTTCTCAAAGTGATTTCGGTTGCGTTCGCAGGGAAAGTCACCCGCCAATCGACCGATTGACCAGCCGGGATGAAGAGGCTGAGGCGGTTATGGGTCTGCCAGTTCTCAGGACGGGCGCCGCTCTGAAGTCCCAGCCCGCCGAACCATTGAATCTGCGGTAGGTCCGGCCGTTCCGTCAACGACACAGCTGAAAAAGGCCAGTCACCCTGGAGGGTCCATGTTTGCTTGGCGGCAAAGCTCGCAGTTTGCGTTTCCTCGAAAAAGCGGCTGAAGCTCGCGAACTCGTAGGTCGGCGGCCACACGAAGACGAGCATTTCACAAAACGTCGGAGCCGTTCTGTAATGGCGCTGGCACGCCTCGGAGCTTAGCGTTCGAGATTGGATAAAGGGCGTCTTGTGCTCAAACGACCGGTTTGCCGGAATATACAGTAGGGCGATTGCGACAATCGCCGCCGCGGCCAGGCCCGAGGAAACCAGGTTGCGCCGGTTCCCAAAAGCAGGAACCTTGATCGAAGCTATAATAACGCCAGCTAAACCGATCCATAGGTTGACGGATAAAGCAACATACCAAGCCCCGACCGTCGTTCGAACGATGGATATCTGATACAAATAGGCTAAAGCATAGATGATGAAAGCCGCGCTCGGAATACTCCAAGCCGGAAGTCGTTTTGCGCGGAACCACTCACGAAGCAACCATGCAGCGAATACAATCGATGCTGCGAGGCCTGCGGTCCCGATGATGTTGGCGCCCGGGATATCTCCGATATCATCAACCGCAGGGGTAAAGGGTCGCCCTAAAGCACCAATGATGAAGCGTAGATTGAAGAAATCGCGTGCCCCGGCGAACCTGGCTCCAAAATCCATAAAAAAGAATTGAGAATGGGCGATAACGCAGCAGGCAGACAAGACGAGGATGTGAGTCCATCTAAAGCCAGTGACCGCTGCCATGGCAAAGAACATGACCCACGGAACTCCAGCGCCCCATGACCACGAGGACAGAAAACCGCCGGCTACCATCAGCGCGACGCCAAGCCATGAGCGCGGGAACGCGACGCAGCCTAGGAGTCCGAGCAGGAACCCGAGATGATCGGTTCCCATGGTGAGCCCGGTGTCACCGTAAATAAATAACCCAAGTTGCGTTGGCGCGAATATCAAGAAAGACACGATGATTAAAATCGCGAGGCGCTCAAAAATGAGCGGCAACACTTGAGAGAAAATCGCGGAAACCAGGGCGACCCGCGCAACGCCCATGGTTAGAGTGATGAAACTTTCTACGAAAGCGTCCCAATGTCCTAGCTTCAGAGCTACCACCCGGATCAGGAACGGCAGCGCGGTAAAGTGAGAGCCATGGGGAGCGCCTTCGACTATGGATCGAAGCGAAAGCCCGTCGTTCCATACCTGGGACAAGCCGCGGATATATACTCCGTAGTCATCTCCGAAATTAGCGCCGGCTCTACTGTTGACATACCAAGCCATGGCGATGGGCGGCAGGCATGCCACGGCGATTGCGCCGAGGACCACAATCTTCCGGATCGTAAGCTGCCGAAGTTGATCGACTCGAATATTCAAAATCATTGGGATGGCGAGCAACCTATTTCATCATCGCCCGCATCCAAAGTTCCAACCCAAGAGTCCAATCGAAGCCGCCCTGCACAAGGCCGATGACTCTATTGACAAGGTCATTCACTTACTTATAGCTGCATTAAAATAGTTCGATAGCTTTACCCAAAGAACGAAAATGTGAGAATCTAAACTTGACAGCTTTCATTTACGCCTCTTTTTGAATTCCCACATGGATATAAACGTGAACATTGAAAGAGCGGTCGTTGTATAGAAAAGCAACCTAGCGTCCGCAGCGTTCCCGAATACAACAAGGCCAGCAAAATATAAAATGGCCGACAGAAAAATGGTCAAATAGGCTGCCGTTAGTGCTCTGACCCGAACCATGGAAATGAAAGCGCCGATTGAGATGAGATATAAAAACCAAGGCTTAAAAAAAGGCAGTTGAGAAGCATGAACTATGTAGGCGGAGGCTGCATCACGTAGTGAAGATTCCGGCAAACTGTATCCGTATTCATTGTTGTCAATTGACGGATGCGTAATTATGAATTGAGCCCCTTTGTTCGCTCCAACCAGATATTTCGTCAGCTGGAGTTTGTGATTGAAAAAACAAACAGGATGATGAAGCGCAACACTCAGCCATATCTTGTCGATTCTACGATAGACATCCCCCCTATCCAGCAAACCTTTTGAAAGGTTTACATGCCTTGGGTCATACACACTCCTTATTTCAGCAAGAGACAAATTCGGTGCCACGTCGCCGAAAAGATTACTACCCACACACACGCTCGCTCCAGCAACATCAAGGACTCGTACAGATCGAATAAGGAAATCATTAGTACTCAGCCTCTCAAGGTTAGGGAGAGAATAATTATCCAGCAGAGTTTTTGTGATAAAAACCGTACTTGTTAGCACCGAGCCCAATAAAATTACACCTAGCCATAAATGTATGGGACGCTTCAGCACACGTGAGCATACGACCAACGCAAGGTAATAAAGCAATGGAACGGCGCCAGTGATGGCGTTATGCCGTGAGCAAACTCCGAGAAATATTATGAACAGCGCCAGCAACAATAAAAAAATAAACCACCACTTATTGATTACAAACCTCATGAACGCGATGACAGCAAAGCCTGCCAGAAAAAAAGCTGCCATCAGAACGTCCTTCCAAATAACCGCTACAGTGCCAAGCACTGCAGGAATACTTAAATAGATAAGCAAGAATGTCGTTGCGTAGGCGATCTTGTTTGTAAAAAGAAATAAGACGAAAAAAATGGAAAAAAGCAGAAGGAATACCTGAGAAAAATGCATTGCAGATGGATTGTGTGACACCAGATCAACAACGCGCCAGACGTAACTGACCATCGGCGGCCAGTGCGAATCTGTTACCCCATTTCTTGCGCTGCCAAGCGCATGTAGGGTGTCATACGACATAAACCCCGGATAGAATAACGCAGCAACGCCTAGCGACATCAACAAGGGTATCGTTAATAAGTAGACTTTCTTTCTACCCGCATTTTGTCGCCCGCAAATTTTGTACAGCCCGCCCAATGGCGCCCGCTCCCTCAGCCCGCGCGCCACGGCATCCTGGCAGCTATGATCCGCACGCAACACCTGTTCGAGGAACAACCTCAGTGTGATGAGCGGACGGTTGGTGCGATCGCACTACCGAGCCGCGCTCGTCGATCACCCACTGCCTCAGCAACCCCGCCAGGATGACTTCGCCGAGCGTCGTACCTACCGCCTGCGCGATGCCGTTTATTGCTACCGTTCATCTGGGCTGACCCTCCTCCCGTACTATGTATCATGGTTCTGACACCCGCATGATAGCGCAACGAGGTGCTCAGCCCATAGCTACCCTACTGATCCCAAAAATGTTTATCTTAACCTAGTGCCATTGGGTTCGTCACTGTATCCTATGGAGCCGAGCTTCGCCTCAGCGTCGCTCAGAAGCGAGTCGACTCTCGATACGACGCTCCAGCGCGTCCGCGAACCCCGATTGGAGCTTGTAGTAGTCGTCGACCTCCGCGCCGACGTCTCGAACGTTGCGCGAGGCCAAATGGTCGGCGACCCGACGCAGCCGGCAGCGGTGGGCATCGATCTCCACGATCTGGTCCGTGATCGCTTCGTCCGCTCCCCCGACGAGGAACCCGTCGAGCTCCGGTGTGATCCGTTCGGCGAAGCTCCCGACTTGCGTCGCCACCACGGGGACGTTGTGGGCCCAGAGCTCCGATAGCGTGAAGGAAAAAGTCTCGGGTACCGCGGACAGAAGGAGCGCCACGTCCGGACGGATCGAGGTAAGGATCTCGGGCAGGGCGGCGTGGTCGTAGGACGGGGTCACATGCACTCCAAAACGACTCGCAAATGCCTCGCCTCCCTGTCCGCTGCCGACGAAGTAGAGGTCCGCGAGGCAGCGGAGTACGTCGAAGATCCGCCGAATGGTCTCGAGGCCTTTGCCGAGATCGAGGCGTCCGAGGATGATCATGCGGAGAGAACGGCCGTCGTCTGCGCCGCCAAACGCATTGCCCTTCGCGAATGCCACACCATGTGGGATGATCGAGAAGTCAAACCGCTCGAATCGTGTATCGAGCCGCCGGAGGTTCTCGACGACACCTCGGGTGGGTGCTACGTGGTGTGCGGCGCGCCGCTCAAATCGCTCAAAGAAGGCTTCGCGGACCTCGATCCAGTAGGCTTCGTCATGTCGCCGAAAAATGCGCGAAAACGGGTTCTCACGGAGACAACGAGCAAGCTCGTCGCGCCTACAGGTCTCGCAGATCGCTCCGAAGTATACGTTTAGCGCGGGACAGAACGGGAAGTAGTCGTGGTAGACGACGGTTATCGGCAGATCGAGAGCGTACGCATCGAGCGAATGGCCGATCACGGAAGAGACGTAGAGGTGATTGATGCCGAGGTCTTCGACCACTCGGTCCAGCAGGGCAGCGTACTCGTTGTGGGAGACGACAACCTCCGCGATCGGCCGCTGGAGTGTCCATTCGCGTACAACGCGAAGCGTTCGCCCCTCCGTGAGGCGGTACGACAGACCGTAGCATTCGGCAAAGGTCAAGGACTCGAAGACAAAATTCTCCGAGTAAGGATCAAAGCGGCAGAAGTCTTCTGTCCAGCGCGACGTGCCGCCACCCCAGGAGTGGGTGATGTGAAGATTACGTGGTTGAATGCTCGTGGCTGTCAACCAGGCTCCGACCCGCACGCCGTGGATCTCCCGTCCGGACTTTTAGGGAGCGTCGTCCAGGCAGGCAGCCGGCCGGTAACGATGCGCGGGTTCGCGTAACACCCTACCTTCGTCCGACCAACTTGCGTGCGAGGCGGGCTACGGCCCGCACGGGTCGCGTCACTCGCCACGAGAACGTTCCATGGAACGCCTCGCGCTGCCGCACGAGCCCCGCCGAGAGATCTGCGACTTGTCGGGCGAGCCGCTCAATGTCCTTTCGGCAGGCGTCACGTTCCCGCGTGACCGTGGCCAGCGCACGACTTGCCACGTCTCGGGCATCGATGGCTTCTTTGATCTTCGCGCGGCTGGCTTCTTCGATCTCCACGCGGCTGGCTTCGAGTCGATTCATTAACTGAATGCTGCCCGAGAGTATGCGGGAGATCCTCTGGCGCTCGCTCGCGGTTTCCGCCCGCTGGCGGTCCAGGAGAGAGCGGAGCGTCTCGCGCTCACTCGCGGTTTCCGCCCGCTGGCGGTCCAGGAGAGAGTGGAGCGTCTCGCGCTCGCGAAGCAGGGCCTCGCGCTCGCAGCGGACCTGATCCAGAACCGCCTCGAGACTCGCGACCTCGCCCTTCAGATAGCTCGCGAGCTCGGTGCCGGATTCGCCCTGGGACTCCGGAGGCTCGCCAGGTCGCGCGGGAAGCGGCCGAGCATCGATGGGAGCCCTCCGTGCTCCGCCGATCGGCCGGGCTATGACGAAAAACTGATAGGTCAGTGCCTCAGGGTCCCTGGAGATCATTTCGAGCAGTTCGGGGGGGAATGCATCAAGATCCACCCGGATCTCCGTTTCTTCCAGAGACCGGGTCACCCGCCGGCATTCCTCGATAAGGTATCCGGTGCTCTTGAAGAGTTCTTCAACGCCCGCCGAGTCGAAGAACTTCACGTGCGTCCGATCGAGCAGCCCGGCGTCTGTGTAGCGGAACCGGCCGCCTAGCAGCTGGAGCCGTACGGCCCCGTGGGCGACGTTGGGAATGGACGCCAGGACCTTACCGTCCGCGGCCAGGACCCGTGCCGCTTTCCTCAGCGCCGCAGCCGGATCTAGCAGATGCTCCAGCACGTCCAGGAACAGCACCGCATCGAACGTTGTTCCCGCGAGGGTCGCTTCCAGGTCGAGATCCGCGACATCGCCGACCACGACCCGTTTGCAGTATGCTCGTGCCAACTCGGCCGCAACGCGGTCGCTCTCGACTCCCCAGACCGAGCAGCCGCGCTGTGAGAGAATTCTGGCGACGTCGCCTGCAGCGCACCCGATGTCGAGGACGCGGCTGCCGGGCCGCACTTCCAGGATCGCCATCGTGTGGGGGTGATTGGAGTTGTTCAGGTCGATCCGGCCGGCGTAACGCAAACCCGTCGCCTGCACGGGGCTCTGCACGCCCGGTTGCACCGATTCCTCTTCCACAGCGATCATCGCAAGAGCTTCGGATACTCGACGGGCCCGGAGGTCTGCATCCACCGAAGCACTCCACCGTCTTCCGTCGAATAAGGGTCGGGAAAAGCAGCCTGCAAGTCCGTCCGCTCGCGATACACCAGGCGATGCGCAGACTCGATCGGAGTTCCGTCGGCGTAGGTGCCGTAGCTCCAGGGAGGCGGACTTGGGACCGAAAGCTCGGCGGTGCGCCGCACGTACCACTGCACGAGCATTCGCAGAGCCTGGTTGTCGGGCGCATACGCGCGAACGACCATTTCGTGTGCCCCGCTGTCGAAGCCCGTGAAATGGTAGAAGCCCAAGGGTTTGCCATTGACGCGGAAGCCGGCGTCGAAGTCGCCGGTCACGCAGCGTCGCGAGATGTTCCACGGTGCGACGTTGAAGCGCGGGTTGCGGAGGATGGCCAGATCTTCGAAAAATCCGGGGGCCAGGTCGATCCACTTCTGATCCGTGAATAGACCCGATGCGGTATCCGCCCGGCAGAAGCGCGCCGTGCGATCGGCCCACCATTCGGCAAAGCGTAGCCCTTCCGGGGTCGGACGCAGGCCGAGGAAACCGAGGTTGAAGGCGCCGTGGCGGAGCGCGCAGATCTCATTGTCCGCGATCGCCTTGGGCTCGATCTCCGGGTCGAGCAGGTGTGGCGT
>Ga0136614_10001541_pt1 | contig 13641 bp, 12 predicted proteins | sample AntDrymUQ2792106_2_FD_106643 | JGI IMG/M metagenome (GOLD analysis project Ga0136614, IMG submission 106643) | Polar desert sand microbial communities from Dry Valleys, Antarctica - metaG UQ279 (21.06) | ecosystem: Environmental > Terrestrial > Soil > Desert | place: Antarctica: Dry Valley...
AGCACTGTTCACCGTGTGCGTTGCATGTAGACCAACGCAGACCCCGCCTCCCGTGCCTGATGACGACGGGCTGCGCGGCGCCTACGCAGACTCGGCGTATCTTGCGCCGTTTGGCTTTCATAACCAACCGATTATCTTCCGAAAGAGTTGAATCACCTCGTGTTTGTATCACAGATTTGTGACCTCCTCGATTTGTTGATCGATTCCTTCCAGCATCGCGTAGAGTGAGAAGCGTTCGAATGCCGTCGCATGTCCGGCTTTAGCTATAGTGCTGCGACTAACGGGATCCCCCAAAAGGCTGGCTAGTGTTTCACCTAGAGCTTCAGAGTTCCCTGGCGGAACTAAATATCCGTTTACTTTGTCCTCAATGATCTCCGTAGCCCCCCCGGCTCGGCTGGCTACCACTGGCTTGTCGGCCATCATTCCCTCGACAATCATTCGACCGAAAGGCTCGGGAGCGGTCGAAGTATGCACCACCACGTCCGATAACTGCATCAGCCTCGGCACGTCTTTACGGAACCCTAAGAAGTGCACCCGGTTAGCCACACCAAGGGACCTAGCCTGCCCGCGTAAGGACTCGGCGTACATTTGTTCCCCGAATAGGGCGTCGCCCACCAACAAGGCGTGAACCGTAGGGAGGTGGGGAAGGGCGTCCAACAATACGTGCTGGCCTTTCCAGGGAGCTAGACGGCTGAACACCCCAACGACCGAAACCTCGACAAGACCGAGTTCCCTCCTGAGAGCCTCTAGTTCCGCAGGTGTAGTCAACTCGAACGGCGCCGGATCTATGCCATTGTAGACCACGCGCACCAGCTTTGCTTTGCCGCCGCTCTCCACGAACGCCGCGGCTGTCGCCTTTGAGTTGGCGATGACTCTCACGACCGTCCGATTGGCCAGGGTAGTAGCCAACCACCGGTGCACCTGGCTAAAGTGCTGCACGCTTAGTATGTCGTGCAGATGCCATATCACTGGCTTTCTAGCCAGCTTGCCTGCAAGGGCACCGATGATAAGCGCCTTTTGTGAGTTGGCATAGAGTACGTCGTAACTTCGAGCATATTGAGCTACCCGCCAGCCCAACCTGAACACACCGGGTATGGCCTGCAACTCCCGGACTCCGCTTCCCTCGCGCCTTATGTCACTCACCGTGCGTGGGGCAGCTGCTACCTCAACCGCGATTCCGGCCCGTTCTAACCGCTCGCGTAACGGCCCATCGGCAAACAGTAGCACCCTTCCAGAATCCACGTAGTATGAAGCAATGTCGAAAAGGCACAATTCGGCTCCACTCAACACTCCCGAATGGTCCAGAAATAGTACCCTCGGCTTCACCCAAGGGCCTCGGTATACACATCTCGCACATGGTCAGCGATCACCGGCCAAGTGTAACGGGCGCGCGCATAAGCCTGACATGCTTCCGCGCTCGGCATTACTAAGTCTCCTGTCAGGCTCGCAACCAGCCCTTCGGCTAGCGGGCTGACCCCGGTTCCAGGCAATACCAACTCGGGGGAGAGATCCCTCACCACCTCCGGTAACCCTCCAACCGGTGTCACCAGTACCGGTGTGCCCGCCGCGAGCGACTCCACCGTGATCAAACCGAATCCTTCCAGGGTCACCGTGGGAACTATAGTCAAATCGGCCGCGCGGTAGGCTAAAGGAAGATGTTCATCGGGCATAAAGCCTAAGAACCGTACGTTGTTCTCTAACCCTAATGTACGCACCTGGGCAGTCAGCGTCTCGGATAGAGGTCCTTTGCCTGCCACGAACAGCTGGGTTTCGGGAACCCTCTTACGTACCTCATTCATCGCCCCTATCAGGTCTTCAAGGCCCATGCGGCGTGTCAGCCGCCGGACCGAGAGCACTATTGGGCGATGCTGAGGCCAGTCCAGCTGTTCCCTGGCTTCTCGTCGCGTAACATCAATGCCAAATCGATCTACCTCAACTCCACCCGGAACAACCCGTATACGCTCCACGGGTACGTTGTAACTGCGGTGCAGCACGTCGCGGAAAGCATGTGAAAGCACGATCAAGCGGGTCCCGCGCTGATAGACGAGACGCTCCATGATGGCCTTGGCCCCGACGTCTATCCTCCGAGTTCCCTCGACTTCCCCCTCTGAGGCCCACGGCCCATGAAAGTGGATAACTAGCGGGAGAAATCGAATGAGGTCTAGCACGGGGAGTGTATAAAGGGAGAAATGGGACGCCACCAAGGAGATTTGGTTACGCGCGAGCACACGGCTTACCGCACGCCGCCCTCTCCACCATCGTATAGGAAGAGGTGCCATCGCGGGAGCAAAGGCCCTAACCTGACCGCCCGATTCGTAAGACACCCTTGGCGTACCCGCCACCAACCCCCGCACCTCGACTCCGGTCTGCGGTAGATGCCGCAGAAGGTCGTAATAGAAACGATCGAGCCCCCCGGCCTGCTCCGAGAACCAGTTCATGCCGATCTGGAGGGTGGAGAACGACTTCTTGGTCGATGATGTTGCAGTACCCCTCCGTATACCAGTCAACGGAGAGAACCTGATAGGCATCTCGGGCACTTCGTGGCGCTGTGGGTAGCGGCTTTCACTGTTACAAAGGTTAGTTTGATCCGGGTGCAAGGACTGCAGATCAATCTAGATTTTCTTCTCTAGGTTCTCTAAGAAAAGCCACTCTTGCCTCTCTGTTCTAAACTCGTTGAGGGCTAAGCGTAATTCGTCTTCCGATAGGAAAGGCACATCGGCAAAGCTCGATACTGGCCGGTCCTGCTGGGCGATCAGCTCGCATGAATGAGTAGGTTTGAACCTTTCTCTGAGACGTTCGGTCACGCCAGGCGCCTGTTGTTCATGAAGTTCTATTAGAATGTCGCAGCGCTTCATGTTCTGAACCAAATCAGGGCGAAAGAGCGTGGCTTCGTAGCCTTCGCAGTCACTGAGGATAAACGAATTAGGCCTCAAATTCTCAGATAACCAGGCGACGCTGCAGGAGCCGTGTACATGAACGTTGTTCACATGGTTCGTCTTTGCCATCTGCTGCACGGTCTCTCTAGCCCAAGAATCAGTATCGAAGGCATGCACCGGTGCTCGAGGGAAGTTTCGTGCTAAACCAACCGTGTAGTAGCCTTCTGCTGAACCTATATCCAGGATCGAAGAATAATCTTGTTGCCGCACTCTCTCCCAGACCGGGTGCAACTCGCATTCGTACGAGCCAAGTAGTTTGGGGGCAAGATGCCTGCCAAAAGTGTTTGGCGAGAACCGGAGACCTTGGAAAGGACCATCCAGGACTCCGGGGCCGTAGTTGCGTAACAGCTTGTGGGTGAGGGTTGTGCATCCCCATTCTCGCTCGAGTCTCTCGGAACGGGCTCGTGCTCTGCTTGACGAGAGGCTAAGGTAGAAGGCCGGAAAGTGGCGTTCCAATAAGAACTTTACCAACTCTTTCGTCCTGGACTCGGGCCCTGTTGTAGGAAATCTAATTGTGGCCTACTATCTTCTCGTACACCCGCAAGTACTGCTCCGCCATCCGTTGCCAGCTATACTGTTCTGCGATCGCTCGCGCCGCCTGGCCCCTCCTCCTTCGGTCTTCAGGATGCAGCACCAAACCTCCAAGTGCCACCGCGAAGGCGTTGATGTCGTTCGGGTCGTCCACGACGATTCCACACTCTGTTTCCACTAGATCAGCCGCACCCGCCGTGGCAACTGTAACAACCGGCAGGCCGGAGGCCATTGCCTCCAACAAGACAAGCGCGAATGCCTCGTAACGTGAGGAGAAGACAAACAAATCAGCCGCCCGCATGAGCCTAGGTACATCTCGTCGATAGTCCAGAAAATGTACCCTGGCTGATAACCCAAACCGTCTCGCCAACTGAGGATACGGACTACCCGCAGTAGCGCCAACGACCGCCAAATGTAACTCGGGCACACGGACCAGGGAATTCAATACCGTGTCCAAGTTCTTACGTGGTGTTCGGATGTCTCCCACAAAGAGCGCGAGCGGAACGCCTTCGGGAAGACCCAGCTCTCTCCGGTCGGCAGGACCGGGATGAAACTCCTGTAAGTCAACGCCATTCTCGATTACCCTAACACGCTCGCTAGGAACACGAATCTCGGTCAACTCGTTACGGATCTTCCCCGATACTGCTACCACTACTTTCGCCCGACGATAGGCTATTCTCTCCAGGCGCGCGTTGAGGGCGGTGTAGAGCCACTGGTAGCCACCGTAGAAATCCCGGCGCAACCGTGCGGTGTGCACCGGCGAGCGCAGCCACGTACTGTGCACGAAATGGGCAGCGTTCACGTCGGAAGCTGCCCAGGTAATAAACCCGTTGACGTGTATCAAATCTAGCTGGCGGCCGTGTTTTCTGAGCCAACGGAAACTGCGCCAAGCAAAAACCTGATTGCGCAGCAACTCTGTCGGCCAACGCGCTACGGGTATTCGTATCCAGAGGACGGATGGATGCGAGTTCAACTCGGGAGCGATCTGGCTGGCCACGAGGACTACTTCGTGCCCGCGCCGAAGGGCAGCGCTTACTATCTCGTAGTTGACGCGTCCTTGTCCGTCGCCCTTGAGTACTTTATGCGTAACGAGGGCGATTCTCACGTTCCTCTCCTCAACATTCGGAACTCAACCATTCGCTTCGAGGTCAAACCGGAGCAGCGTACTCACCACACAACGATCACCAGCGGGCCCCCACCCGGCTAGGCTACCAGCACTCCAGCAGGAACGCTCCACTCTCGTCACCGCGCCGCCTCTGCCAGGTGCCGTGCCATTTCGGTCACAAAGCGGTCCGTGCTGAATTGCTGAGCCCGTTGGCGGGCTGATTTACCAATCACCCGGCGGCTGTCTGCGTGCTCGATCAAGTGGAGGATAGCCGAGGCCAGCGCCCCGGCGTCATCCGGCTGCACCAATAGCCCGTCTTTCCCATCGCTGATGATCTCTAATGGACCGCCCTGCCGGGTTGCGACGACCGACTTGCTCAGGGCCATGGCTTCTATAATGGTCATCCCGAAGGGCTCGGGCCCAACGGAGGCATTGACGACAACATCTAGGGCCTGCATCCATAATGGGATCTCTGTTTGATAACCGGCAAAGTGAACCTGCTCCGAAATTCTGGCCTGGCGTGCCTGCTCAATGAGTTCAGTCAGGTAATCGGGTTCGGAAAAGTGCGGGTCGCCCAAGATTACAAACTGAGCCTCAGGGTAGACCTGCAGCACACGGGCAGCTGACTCAAGAAATACGTGCAGCCCCTTCCACCGTTGTAAACGCGCCAGGATACCGATGAGAGGTCCATGGGTGGGCAAGCCCAGTTGGACTCGTGCTTCGGCGGGGGTAGGCAAACGCTCGGGATCGAAACGCTCCAGGTCTACTGCCGGGTAGATCACCCAGGTCGGGCGTGGTGGAGAAAGCTGTTGCTGGGCCTGTTGGGCCGCAATGGAGCAGCAAAACACCGCCCTGGCGGGGAGCCGCGTAGCGCAAAGATCCAACCACCCGGCTTCCGGCACACCGTGCTGCCACCAAACCGCGGGTGATCCGGCAAGACGGGCCGCAGGCGCGGCATAAAGATGCGCCTTGGACATCCACGACAAGGTCATCTGCACCTGTTCCCGCCTGAGCCAAGCGGCCAAAGACAAGACGGTCCGGGCGTACCGCTGAAGCTGGCGGAGGCGGCCCGCCTCGAAGACGCGCACCCGGTAGCCCAACGCCTCGGCCTCATCAACCATCGGCCCTTCCTCCAGAAAGCCCAAAGTGTACTCTACCCGGGAAGCCCGTCGGTTGGCCCGCAGAAGGTGTTGCAGTGCCAGCTCCGCCCCGCCTCGCTGGTGCGCAAGCGTCATGACGATAGCAACCTTCATACACGCGCCTCCGGGCCGCGGAACGAATCGTCAAAGACAGAAGCGCCAATGTCGCGAATCGCGTGAAACGAACCGATTCTCAACGCCCGTCTCCATTCAAGGAAACGATCGACTCCACGCCACCGTGCGGTTGAGGTTTAACGGTCACATTGGCCGCATTGGCATGATGGACGCGGGCTGCCAATGCTAGACCAAGAAAAGACCAGAATATCATCCCTGCCAAGCTCACCAGCGAGTTCCCGAAAACGAGCTGGGCCAGCATGGCAATGGCGATCGCTCGGGAAACCGCCGCGAAGACATCGGACCCTGGACCTCCACCACGAAAAACGTAGAACAATAGCCAGACCAAACCGCCTACATACAGTAGCGAGCCTGGCCACCCTAGAACAAACAGTATATTCATGAGACCACTGTCGAAGACCGCGAGTTCGCCCAGTTCTCCTTCGGGAGTACTGAGCTTGGTGGCCAGTCCCGTGCTGCCAAGTCCCTCCCCCACAGGATTAAGAAGAGCCTGCGGAAGGAATTCCTGATAAAAAGCTAGCCGATCCACAAAGCTGGTGTCTTGCTCGAGATTGCTAACAGTCTGTAATCGTGCATTAACCGTGTCTGCCACCGGTCCGACCGTCAACAAGGGCAAAGCGATCGCCGCCATCACTACCAGAGCCGCGAGCTGGCGTAGGCGGCCTCGCTGCGCGATGATGAAGATTATCCCCAGCACCCAGGCGCCCCAGGCCGAGCGAACCAACGATAGTAAAAAGCTTGCAAAACCAACTCCGGCTGCAGGCCAACGGAGAAGGCCACCTCCACTCAGGAGCGACAGTAGACCCGCCATCATCACCACCGCGAACGGTCCCGGTGAGTTCGAGGTGCTGAATACCCGCACCTCGAACGGCTCGGGGGCACCGATCGATGTGATCGGGGCGCTGAGCATCCAATACTGGTCCCAGGCCGGGGGACTGAAGAACTGCAGCAAACCATACGCACCCATGACCAGCACGCCCCAGACGAAGGTGCGTTGGACAACCTGACGGTAGCGAGGGTAGCTGCGCCAATGTACCACTAGGTGGAAAGCCAACGTTACCGGAATCAGCCAGTTGATCAGATCAAAAGTAGTAGCTTGCCATCCCCCCCTGTAGATGCCCACGCTGTAACCGTAGGACAAACCCAGAAAGATCAAACCGAAGGGGAAAAGTCGGGAAAACTGCAACTTTGGCAGGTGACGCAGCAAGGTAAACAAGGTGAGCGCTGCTACCAGGTACGGGGCCAACATTATGGGGTTCTCTGGATTCCAGCCCTCCTGATAATCTACCAGACGCCGCACCGCTGGCGTCAGGAACCAAAGCCACCAGGTAAATCCGAGATACAGGTCAGAGTAACGCCAGTACAACAAAGCGCCTACAGCAAGTGCGGACAAAGGAAACAGGTACACCAGCAAACCGCCCGCATGCGCCGCAAGCCCTCCCACCACCAAGACAACCAACCCCGAGACGGCAGCCCAGGGTACGATCGTGGACAGGCTCAACCTCAGCGCTGGTCCAGTAGCTTTCGTCTCTACTCGTTGTGGCGTCGCCAAGTTCTCAATCCATCCGCTCTCCCTTTCAAGGCTGCCTGCAACTTTGTGCTGGCCAATCTCCCTTCGCAGAGGGATAATCGTAGCCACTGCACCAAGCCAGGCGCACTGCGCGTGCCCACGAACAACGCCCAGAAGCCGAACACAAATCTCCGCATCGGGGGAAGATGTTCCAGCAACACTAGCGTTTCATTGTGCACCATATCACCGAATGTCGTGGCATTAAACGAACGCCGTTGATCTTCATCAAAGCGTGGGGCAGGGTAATGATCCACCGCCACCTCCGGGTCGTAAACAAGCTTCCAGCCGGCGCGCCTCAACCGTAAGCTTAAGCTTAAATCATTATGTACTTGCGCGCCAGCGCCCAATAATCGCTCGTCGAAACCGACAGGGAGGATCGCGGCACGACGGTAGGCGCAATTTACTCCCTTGAGCACATCGACGTACCGTGGCTCACCAACACCCAGATGATGGTTGCCGACCACCCGGCCAAACCACTGGACCTTACCTACCATGGTCCTTGCTCCGCCTTCTAAATGCTTACCACAGTAGATTCGGTCACGTCCGCCCACGCCTCCAACCTCTGGGTTTGATGCGAAGTAGGCCTCGATGCACGCTAGCCAATCAGGATGTGGGGCGGCATCGTCATCTGTAATCGCTAGAATGTCTCCTCTGGAGACTTTCAACCCAGCGTTCATCGCGGCAACTTGGCCCGGTTTCGCTACTTCGACTGTTCGTAGCCGCAGCGGTCTCCAATCGATATCCGATAGCAAAGACCGAGTTCTGGCGTCATCCTCGCGAATCACTATCAAGACCTCATCCGGCAGCCGGGTCTGTCCCTCGAGTGCCTCTAGACAACGTTTGAGATCTCTAGGGCGGCGATAGGTGGGGATGAGGACGGTGACCACCGCCCTACCAATGCTCGAGTTCCCGCAACAGTGGTCCGCACACCCGGACCGAGGTCCGGACGTCTCAGGAAAGTGATTACGTTTATGGATTTCTGCAGGCATCGATGATGCTCTTCTAAGAAACCTTTCAAATTTGCGGTCCGAAGAAAGGTCCAGAATATTCAGGGGGCTCTGTTCCTGGGCCAGATCTCGCCGCGGCACGCAATGTGTCTCGACCACATGCGTAACCTCCGTTTTCGCCGCCTGCACACCACTACGGTTGTGGCTTTCGCGTGCAACGTCGCTAAGTACGTGCGGACATAAAGAAATTCGTACTTTCACTCTCGCATCCTTTGCAGTGCCTGCTGTAGAAGCTCTGACAACTCATCACGTTTCATCCACGGCCGTGGCGGAGACACCTTGAGCACGAGTGGAAAGCTTGCGTAGACGAAGGTAAACCGGACCAAGGCGGAACCGAGCAGGGCCATGCCAGCCCCCTCCAGACCGTACCGCGGTACCAACCAGACGAGCAGCGGGATGCTCAAGCCTACCCCCATCCCCTGCAATATCGTCACCACGCCCGGCCGGTCCAAAGCCATGAAAGCCTGTGCCAGAACCGAGGCGGTCCCGGAGAGCACGGCTTCGGCCACCAGCAGCTGGAAGACGGCTGTGGCAGCGGTGAAATCTTCGGTGTAAAGCAACCCCAGCACCTGCGGGCCGATCAGGATCAATGCTACCGCCGCGAGCACGGTGGCCGCCGTGCTGATACGCGCGGCGTGGCCGGTTAGGGCGACCACTTCCGCTTTGGGGCGGCCCGAGGCCTTGGGAAAGAGCACCGTAATCACGGCGGTGTTGAAGACGTTGAGCACGCGCGAAAGGCTGAGCGCCACCACGTACAACCCCATCGCCGCCGGGTCTAAGAATCCCACCACCAGCGCCCGGTCGAGATGCAAGGCCAGAGTATTCAGGAGATCTATCCCCCCTGAGCGCAGGCTATAGGAGAGCAGCTGCCGCAGCGAGGCGGCGAAGGCGCGCAGAGTCGGGCGGTACTGGCGCCAGGCCCAACCTGCGGCCACAACACTTACGGGCAGTCCTGCCAACACGTAGGCCAACGCGGAGCTAAAAGGAGTCAAATGGTGCGTGGCCGCTAGCAGCACCAACGAAAATAAGGTCAGAAGGGGTGGCAGGTAACGAGTTAGGTTGTAAAGGGTGAAAGCGTCTCGGGCTTGCATAGCCGAGTTGAAAACCAGCCCCAGCAAGCCTACAGGAGCAGTCAGCATGGCGAACTGGGCAAAGCGGACCACCTCGACCGGATACTGCCTCAGCCATAGCGGGATCAGCAGCATACCGGCCAGGATAGCCACGACGCCCATGACCGCTCCCATCACCGAGGCCGCACCGACCAGCGTGTCGGATTCCCCTGGGCGGCGCTTGAGGTTGTAGAGCAGCGCCGAGGGCAGACCCAACGCGAGCAAGAAGGACAGAAACTGAGGCCACAATATCATGGCGGCCAGTGCGCCTCTCCCGGCCGGACCGAGGAGGCGCGCGGTCAGGATGCCCGTGCCCACGTTCAGTCCCAGGATGAAAGCATTCGCAAGCAGGGTTTGGACTACCGCCGCATACCCGCTCTGTCCCAGCAATATCCGAGTGATCCGCTTAAGCGCTACCGTCATGTTTTCTACCTTCACAGACCCCTAATTGGCCAACGTTAGCCAATAGCCCGACGCGGCCACAAACCTCTCAGGCGTCCCTTAAAGATGTTCCAACGCCACCCAACGCCAGGGGGCTGCTTCAAGCCGAGTAGGTACAGCACCAGTCCTCCCAAGGGTTTGATGACCCACCCTACCTTGAACCAGAGGGGAAAATCGTGTTTCTGGATGGCCCGGCCCGCTCCGCATTCGTATGTATAGGCCCTGTAGAGTGCCTTCTCGTAGGGCATCGTGCGGTGGGGATGAAGAGCTGCCAGGCGTCGATTGTAGAACAACGAGCCTCCCCGGTCCAGGATCTGCAACAAATAGTCTTTGTCGTCACCTGCACCCCACTCGGTGCCGGCTCCCGGACCCATGTCCTCGTCATACCGTATGCCCCTCACGCTTTCCGCACGCACGAACATCGTGTACGCGCCACCACGGTTCCACACGTTAAACTTGTTGATGGTTCCGGACCTTCGGGCGGACTTCCCGCCGCTTTCTATACCGAACTCGTCCATTGAACGTATGGTAAGCCCGTCCCACTCCGGGTGATCCTCAAAAAACTGCGCTACCTTCTCGAGGAGACCTGCCGGATAACTACAGTCGTCGTCCGGAAACCCGATGATTTCCCCAGATGCATGCTCCAATCCAAGATTCTTTGCTCTTGACAGACCTGGCTTCGACCTAAGATGGAGCACTGGAAATATGCTCTTGTAAGGTAATAGGATCGGTTCCAGTCGGTTGTCCGGGTTCTGGTCGACGACGATTAGCTCGAAGTCCCGGCGAGTTTGCGCCTCAAGCGATGACAGAAGCAGTTCTACGTCGTTAGTTCTGCCGATGGTTCCTAATATGAGTGAGAAACCGAACATATTAGTTTCCTTCGTTTCGCATTCGAGGTTCGACATTCACGCGCTTCCGTCAATTCTGTTTACCGTCGGGTTGATTCTTACTCCTCATATTTACCGTGGGCGAGCACTAGTCCTTGATGAAGCAAACTCAGGTCAAAAACAGTATGTCCTTTATGATGGCCCTCCAACCGCCTGAAAATCGGTGATAGCGTAACGTTACCAGTTCACCAAGCACTTTCGGTACGCGTGCTAATAAGCCCTTGTCCATCTCAGCACGTGATCGCAAGTGTTGATACCTATCTTCCACCAGCTTGACGCGCTTGGGATTGCAGCCATATTGTAAAGCTTTAAGTAGCCTCAGCCGAAGCAGTGCGTATTGCTCGGCCATGCTCGAGTACACCACCTGTCGATCGGGCTGACGTACTTGGGCTAACTGCTCTTTAACCGTCTTTGTTCCCTCAGGAACTCCCGCAAGATTATTGGAATGCTGACGGTACTTAACAAGACGATAGTTGAGTGCGGCTAGACTCGCCGAGCTGGAGATGAGCAATGCTATCCATTCATCTGCATCCCAGTTGCTCGGGATAGGTAGTATCAAATCTTTGAACGAGCTACGAAATGCCATGGTTGTACCGTAGACTACATTACCCTTGAATAGTACCTCGAATGCGCTGCCCTGCGTCAAACGTCTCTGCCGACTGCTGTTGAAATCGGCTTTCTGCCACAGATCATATCCTAACGGCCGCAAATGTTGATCTACTATCTCAGCGTTGGAGAAAACAATGCCAGCGCGGGGAAACCGAGTAAAGGCTTTCTCGGCGTACGCTACCTTTTCTGGTAGCCATACATCGTCTTGGTCAGCGAGAAAGATGATGTCTCCCGTACAAAACCCAATCGCTCTCTCGCTGTTCTTGACGTATCCCAGGTTCTTCTCGTTGAAAACAAGGCGAACGGGGAATGGAGCCTCCATAGCGAACATCTCAAGGATCCTTGTGGTGCCATCATTAGAGCCATCGTCGCAAATAATGAGTTCGTCGGGCAGCCGACTCTGGGACGCAATACTGTGTAACTGCTCATGCACGTACCTGGCGCCGTTGTAAGTAATCATGGCGATGGAGAGTCGCTGTGGGCTCACTCTGCCTTCTCCTGGGAGTACTGCAAATTAATTACGATTTGTACGGTGCCCGTGAAAAGTCGCAACCAGCGGGGTAGAAGGTGAGGCCAACTTTCCACAGAGAAGTCGAGGAATCCAGCATTTATGTAGGGTTGACGACGAGGTCGGTAGGGTAGTTTGAAGAGACGCTCCCATTCCGGGAACCAGCGTTCGATTTTCGAATCGACGCACACACACCCTTGCTCCCTTGTCGCCGCTTCGAACACCGGGTCGGTTGGGAGTGTGCAGTTCATGGCTTCTAACACTCAACCTCCACCATCATATCGGCTTGCTACTATGTCTCTGAAACCCCTAGTAAGATGTCCCAAGAAATAATGCGCGGAAGGTTGCCAAAACACTGAACTAAGCTCAAATCACGGTCCTGAGCACCCCGAACGCCTCGGCGTACTCGACCCCGATTTCCTTGCCCCGGATGCTCGCCAGGGCGCTCACGGAATCCAGGCTCCGGATGTGCGGGCTCGGCCTGAGCTGGGTCTTGTACTGTTTGACAGCTTCGAGCTTCACACTGAGATATCGGGAGATGTCACAGTAGGCGACAGGCCGCGGTAGTGACTCGGCGGCCCAGTTCAGTTTGGTCATCTCGTAGGTCATCACGTGTGGCACCAGATACTTGCCGAACACCTCGGCGATGGGCCGGGCGGCGGCGAAGGCGGTCTGGAAGGTTGCTACATGATCCTGATCGTAATCTTCCCTGTAGGGGAGCAGTAAGAGGTCAGGGCGGTGTTCGTTTATGGCCCCCTCGAAGTAGTCTACGAGCTCCCTCTTGGGCAGGGTGTCGAGCTTCTCGATGAGGTCCTTGTTGCCGTAGGCTATCTCGTAGGTGCAGTCGAGAAGATTGGTGACGGCCTCAATCTCCTCTATACGCTCGCCGTAGGTGGTCTCGCGGTCGAGTCCGTAGTGATGAAACCCATCCACCGCCATGTACAGAATGTGGACCTCGCAGTCTCGCTCGGAGAGCTTGGCGAGCAGACCAGCACACCCCATCGCCTCATCGTCGGCGTGCGGCGCGACGACCAGGACTCGTTCGAGACCCTCAGAGAGAAACATGAGCGGCCCGATTCTCCTCCTGCTGTTTGCGGTAGTCCTCGCGCCTGCTGTAGTAGTCCGCCGTCTCCAGGATTAGCTCGTCGAGACCTATCTGCGGTTTCCAGCCCACCTCGAGGGCTGCCCCGAGTGCCGGCACTTTCTCGAATGACTCGGCTTCTTCGTAATCGGGACCGTGGATCTCTTTCGCATCAGCATAGACTATGTCCGATTCGCTGTTGAGCAAACTCTTTACCCGCTCAGCAAGCTCCAAGATGGTCATGCTATTGTTTGGATTGCCGATGTTGAAAATGGGCTCCCTACTCTCCAACGCCGCGTCCCAATACTTCGTAAGAAAGCGACTGAGGTCCGTGGCGGAGGTGAAAGAGCGTACTTGCCGTCCTGTGGCGAAGACCGTTATCGGGCGTCTTGAGAGAGCCTGCTGGACAAACGTTGGCATCACGAAGCCTCCCGCCTGGCTCTGGCGAGAGCCCGCGACGTTGAACGGCCGGATCACGAATGCTTTCAAGCCCCGGCGCAGGCTGTTGATCGTCATGGCCTCGATCAGGGTCTTGCCGATAGCGTACTCGATGCGGACGTTGTACTGGGTCGGGACCCGGATG
>Ga0136614_10001542_pt1 | contig 13640 bp, 9 predicted proteins | sample AntDrymUQ2792106_2_FD_106643 | JGI IMG/M metagenome (GOLD analysis project Ga0136614, IMG submission 106643) | Polar desert sand microbial communities from Dry Valleys, Antarctica - metaG UQ279 (21.06) | ecosystem: Environmental > Terrestrial > Soil > Desert | place: Antarctica: Dry Valley...
AACGTCTTTGAAGAGGTCGGTGTTCGGTTTATGTCCGATGGCGACGAAAACGCCTTGCGTCGGAAACTCGCTTTCCTCTCTGGTTTGATTGTTGTAGATTTTCACGCCCGTCACGCCCGCTTCTTTCGTGCCGAGAATCTCGCGGATTTCCGTGTTCCACATGATTTCGATTTTTTCGTTATTGAAGACGCGCTGTTGCATAATTTTCGAAGCGCGGAACGAATCGCGGCGGTGCATCAAGCTGACTTTCGAGGCAAAGCGCGTTAAAAACATCGCTTCTTCCATCGCCGTGTCGCCGCCGCCGACGATAACTACGGGTTTTCCGCGAAAGAAAAATCCGTCGCACGTGGCGCACGCCGAAACTCCGTTGCCGCCTAAACCGATTGGCGCGGGTTCTTCGCCCGGCACGCCGATCCATTTGGCAGACGCGCCCGTCGAAATGATTAGAGTTTCAGCTTTGATAATCGTCGTAATTTCGTCGCTGTCCTGACTTTCCTTGGCGTAGAGCGTAAATGGACGTTCGCTTAAATCTACGCGGTCAATCCAGACGTTCAAAATTTCTGTGCCGAATCGCTCGGCTTGGGCGCGGAATTCATTCATCAATTCTGGTCCCATAATGCCATTGGCAAAGCCGGGATAATTTTCGACATCGGTGGTAATGGTAAGCTGTCCGCCCGGCTGCGGTCCGTCAATGACTAGCGGCTCTAGCTGCGCGCGTGCAGCGTAAATGGCGGCGGTTAAACCTGCCGGACCCGAACCTAAAATAACGACTTTACGATTAATTTCCTTTGCCATAAAAATTTACAAATTCTCTTCTAATTTCTCAAATTCGCGCTGCGATATAGTATTTTTGCCGATGACTTATAGTATAACTAGCAAACAACAAGTTAGTCGAACAGCGCTGCTCGGCGGCGTTCAATCCGATAATTTCGTGAAACGGGCATTTAATTTTCGGTTTAGGAGCAAAATCAGTTCAACCTTTATAACTTTTCGTGCTAAACTTTTTGCGTTTTACAAAATGTCCCCGACGGCGAACTTTCTATGTCAACCAACACATCGCCTCAATACGAGGAAAAACGCTTTGCGCTGCGGATGGCGTTGCGTCTGCCGATTGTCGTTTCCGGTCGCGCGGACGATGGCGCGGCGTGGTCTGAGCCGACCGAGACCGACGATATTTCGACGACCGGAACGCTTTTTCATCTGAATCAGACGGTTTCGGCGGGCGAAATTCTTTATCTGCGCTCGCATCGCCCCGACGGGGTTCCGGTCGAAGTCAAAGCGGAAGTCGTGCGCATCTCTCCGGCGGTTTACGGCACGGCTCGCGTCGGCGTGAACATTACCGAACCGAAGGAAAATTGGCTGCGGCTGTTCGTCGCGTGGGTAGCTGACGACCAGACAGAAGAGGAATAAAGCGAAAAGGCAAAAAGTGTAAAGGCAAAAGCGTGAAATGTTAATTTCACCTTTTGCCTTTTCTCAATCGGCGATTTTATTATTTGAACTATGAAAAATTATGAAACCATTCTTGTCGAGCGGAGCGAAAACGTCGCTGTTTTGACCATCAACCGACCTGATAAATTAAACGCTCTCAGTTCGGAAGTTCACCGCGAAGGCGTCGAGATTTTCGACGAACTGAAAAACGATACGGCGGTTCGCGTCGTGGTAATCAAAGGCGCGGGCGAAAAAGCGTTTGTCGCGGGCGCCGACATCGCCGAATTTGCCGACGCGACGCCCGTCAAGCAACGCGACGTGATGAACTCGCGCTCCCTGTTCACCGTGCTTGACGCGTTTCCGAAACCGATTATCGCAATGATTAACGGTTTTTGTCTGGGCGGCGGCAACGAACTGGCGATGGCTTGCGATATTCGCCTCGCCTCGGACAAATCCCGTTTCGGACAACCGGAAATAAACCTCGGAATCATTCCCGGCGGCGGCGGAACGCAGCGCCTGACCCGGTTAATCGGCGAATCAAAAGCGATGGAATTAATTTTGACGGGCGATATGATAAACGCGCAGACCGCGTTTGATTACGGTCTGGTCAATTACGTTTATCCGGCTGAAGAACTCGAAACGAAAACGATGGAACTAGCAAACAAAATCGCCGAAAAATCGCCCGTCGCTTTGCAGATGTGCAAGGAAGCCGTCAAATTCGCGTCGCGCTCGAATCTCGACGAAGGCTTGCGCCGCGAAATTGATTTGTTCGCCATTTGCTTTTCAACCGAAGACAAACGCGAAGGCGTAGCGGCGTTTCTCGAAAAACGCAAGCCTGTTTTCAAAGGTAAATAATTGTACGAATTATAAATACGAATGACGAAATGAGTTTCCGCGCCACGTTCGCGGGTCGTAACTGAAACCTGATTTGCTCATTCGTCATTGGTAATTTATAATTCGTAATTGATGCGTGGGGTCGTAGCTCAGCTGGGAGAGCGCATGACTGGCAGTCATGAGGTCAGGGGTTCGATCCCCCTCGACTCCACCAATAATATTATCAAAGTTCATCCAAAATCAGTGCCCGCGATTAAAATAATTCACCGCTGAATTCTCGTCCTAATCTATAACCTCTGATACAGGTTCGCAGAATTTCATTCGGCACGTATGCCGGTGCGGAATTATGGCGAGTTTATCGGGAAAAATAGATTAGCAAAATTCCCCGATTACTCAATTTCACCTGCGCGAATAAATCCATTTTCTTGTTTAATCGCCTGTTTTATGTCGTTTAGCTGGTGGCATAGCATTTGCCAATTAATTTCGATTTTATACGAGAAAATTTTTTCGTCTATTCGCACTCAAAATCTAAGGAAACACAACTTTCACATCCGGGCGGGGAGAACAGCGATTTGCAGTTTAAAAGCCGAACGATATGGGCGCAAACCCGCCAATTACAAATGATTTACGATACTAACGCTCCGCGAAGCGATGATATTTTAATTGTTTGCTCGTGGTGCAAAAAAATAAATACTAACGGAGAAATCTGGGAAGAAGTCGAAGAAGTCGTCGTCAGCCTCGGTTTATTTGAATTCGAACGGCTGCCGCAATTGTCGCACGGTATGTGCGGCGATTGTTACCGAACAATCACCAAGGAATAACAATCTCACTTTAGCGAAATCAACTCGGAACGAAAGCGCCAGCTGCATGTCAAATCTAATGCAAGCGCAATTTAGTTTATAAAAAGGATGATGGGCGGAAATGGCTTCGCAGGATAGATTGCTTTTTTCACGCGGAATTCGTTTCAATTCACGGTTTCGGCTTGTTCACCACCGGAGGATTAACTATTTCGCGTTGCTCAGCGGTACGGCGTTGGATTTCAGAGCCGTAGCGCGATTCCCTAAACTTCTTTGGTGATTTTGATTTCTGTATCCGGTTGAATTGAAAATTCCGCTCGTCCTGCTAGTTTGAAATTTGAGAGTTCATTTCAGTCTCGTGTATAGTTCGATTAACGATTCGGGTCAGAGTTTTGCGGTCAATATCGAGTATGCGCGCCGCCGCTTGTTTGTTGCCGCCGGTTGAAGCGAGAACCTGAACGATATATTTCGCTTCCATTTCGGCGAGCGTCAGCCATTCGCGTTTGACCGGAGCCAAAGCGTCGGCGCCGTTTGCCGGCATCATCGCTTCTTCGTTGAAACTGCGTATCCGCAGCGGCAGATTTTCCGGGTAAATAATATCGTCGGACATTGAGACGGCGTGCAGAATGGCGTTTTCCAATTCACGCACATTGCCCTGCCAGCCGTATTTTTTGAGTATTTCGATTGCCGCGCTCGAGAATTTCACCGGCGCCGAACCGGGCGGGCGAATTTGTAAGGCAAAATGCTCGGCAAGCAGCGGAACGTCTTCGACGCGCTCGCGAAGCGGCGGCAGTTCAATCGTGATGGCGTTGAGCCGATACATTAAATCCTGTCGAAAGCGATTTTCCCTGACTTCTTCTTCGATATCGCGGTTCGTCGCGGCGATAACGCGAACGTCCAATTTTTTAGTTTGGTTTGAACCGACACGGCGAATTTCTCTCTGCTGCAGAGCGCGCAGCAGTTTTACCTGAAACAGCGGACTGGTTTCGGTGATTTCGTCGAGAAAAAGCGTTCCGCCGTCGGCTTCTTCCCACAACCCGACGCGCTCGCTGCTCGCGCCGGTAAAAGAGCCGCGGGCATGTCCGAACAACTCGGATTCGATTAATTCGACCGGAATCGCGCCGCAATTGACCGGCACGAACGCGCCCGCTGCGCGATTGCTGCGCTGATGGATTGCCAGCGCGACCACTTCCTTACCTGTTCCAGATTCGCCCGTAATCAGTACCGGCAGATTGGTCGCCGCGACGCGTCCGACCATTTTCAAACATTCGACAAATTTCGGGCTTCTCCCGATTAGCGGAATATCCGAGATGTAATCAAGCGGTGAGGACAGCAGTTTCGCCGCCACTGCTGGTTTTGAACGATGTCGGTGTTCTTCGCCAACGACTTTGACGATGTTGAGAATGTCGTCAATGGTGAACGGTTTGACCAGATAGTCATAAGCTCCGTGAGCGGTCGCATCGAGTGCGCCGACCGCTGAACCGTGTCCGGTCATTAAGACGAAACGCGCTACGGATTGTTTTTCTGAAAACCGCCGCAAAACCGCGTAGCCGTCCGTTCCGCCGAGTACTACATCGCAGAAAACCAGCAGCCATTTTTGTTCGGGCTGCATTTCAAACGCCTGTTCGGCGGTGCGTGCTTCGCTCACGTTCCAGCCTTCGGCTCGCAAAATCTGAGCGACAAAATCGCTGACCAGCGGCTCGTCGTCTATCACTAAAGCATATAAATCTTTCTTCACGTCACACAGTATATCACCCATGTAAAACCTCGATAATTCCCCAAAAACCGCTTGCCGGCTTTCTGATTTAATTTTTTCCTTTTTTATTTTTTTCGTTCGAGCTGCGGCTTGACTACCAATTCATAACAATCAGGACAGATGCCGTGGCTGAACTGCGTGTCGGTATGATCCGAAATATAAGTTTCCACCTGCTGCCAGTAATTCTGGTCGTCACGAATATGTTTGCAGTAAGAGCAAATCGGGAGAATTGTCTGCAATTGCTTTACTTTACCGAGCGCAACTTCCAATTCTTCGACACGCGCCGCAAGATTCTGCTGCAATTTGACAACGGTTTCACCGACCCGCACCCGCGCCCGCAACTCCTGCCGGTCAAATGGTTTAGTTATATAATCGTTCGCGCCGGCATCGAGTCCTGTGACAATATCCGCCTTTTCTGATTTCGCCGTCAGCAGAATGATATAGACGTGCGTCGCGCTCGACAGTTGACGCGCGCGGCGGCAAACTTCCAGTCCGTCAAGGTCGGGCATCATCCAATCGAGAATCGCCAGCGGCGGCGGGATCTCACCCTCCAAAATGGATAATGCCTCCGCTCCGTTTTTTGTCGTTATCACGTCGTGTCCCGTCGCCGCTAATGTTAGCTGCAAAACCCGGCGTGAAACGTCGTCGTCCTCGGCAATCAGTATTTTCATTGGTTTAAAGTTTTATAAAATGTATTTGTGTTAAATGTCGCCTGCCTTAGCGAAATCATTTTGCCGCTCGGCGCTTAAAAAACGTTCAAACTTTAGAGACTTAATCGTTGATGTAAATATCAGTCGTTTTCGCCACAGTGACCCGACCCGATATTTCGGATTGTCGCGCTTTCAAAAAAGATTCGAGAGCGTCAGCCGGAAGCGGCTTGCTGAAAAGATAACCCTGCATTTCGTCGCATCCGAGGTTAGATAAAATTGTCGATTGCTCTTCAGTTTCCACGCCTTCGGCAATCGTCTTTAACCTCAGATTATGCGCCAGCGTGATGATTGTTTTAACAATCGCCGCATCGCTCGAACCGATGCCCATGTCGGTGACAAACGTCCGGTCAATTTTCAGCGTATCAATCGGTAAATTCTTCAAATACGAAAGCGAAGAGTAACCGGAACCGAAATCGTCTATCGAAATTTTAATACCGAGTTTTCTCAAACGGTGCAGTGTTTCAATAGTCAATTCGGCGTTATCCATCAATGAACTTTCAGTCAGTTCCAATTCCAAATATTTCGGTTCGAGTCCCGAACCGGTTAGAATGCGGCTGATTATTTCGACGAGATTACTTTGCTGAAACTGCCGCAGTGAAAGGTTGACGGCAACACGCAGCGGCGGAAATCCGGCGCGCTGCCACGCCGCGTTCTGCACGCAGGCAGTTTGCAAAACCCTCTCGCCGAGCGGCACAATCAAACCCGTCGCTTCGGCAATCGGAATAAAATCGAGCGGCGGCACCATTCCCAATTCCGGGTGCTGCCACCGAACGAGTGCCTCGGTTCCGGTCAATTTTCCGGTTTTGGCGCAGATTTGCGGTTGATAGTGCAGAATGAATTCTTCGCGTTCGATTCCGCGCCGCAAGCTGTTTTCGAGCGACAGACTTTTCAAAGCCTGCTCGTGCATACACGCTGTGTAAAACTGGTAATTATCGCCGCCGCTCTGACGCGCCCGATACAAAGCGGTGCTGGCGTTCCTGAGCAGCGTCTGGCAATCGTCACCGTCGTTCGGCGAAAGGCTGATGCCGGAACTAGCGGTGATGAAAAGTTCTTGCCCGCCGCAAACAAACGGCGGCAGCAAAGAACTCCTAATCTTTTCCGCAATCTTGGCGCAGTCTTCCACGCCACCGACTTCGTTTACCAACAGAGCGAACTCGCTGCCGCCGAAATACGCCGCCGTATCGGTTTTCCGAATACCGCTCGCCAGGCGTTCGGCAACGCCGCGAAGCAGTTCGTCGCCGGTGGCTTGTCCGAGCGTATCGTTGATATTCTTAAAGCGGTCAAGCGCAAGATAGATAATCGCCGACATTTTTCGGTCGGCGCCCGACCTGCCTAATTCGTGCGTGAAACGATCCCGGAAAAGTGCTGGATTCGGCAGATTCGTCAGCGAATCGTAGTAAGCCATTCGATTGACTTTTTCTTCGGCTCGCTGGCGTTCGATGATTTCCTGCTGCAATTCCGCCGTGCGCGCCATAACCAATTCTTCTAAATGATTTTCGTAAAGCTTTTTCGTCAGGCGCAGCGATTGATGTTCGAGAGCGCGTTCGATAGCCGATTCAATGTGGTCAAAGTCAAACGGTTTGGTGATATAGTCAAAAGCTCCGGCGCGCATCGCTCTAATGGCGCTCTCGATATTTTGCAGCCCGCTGATCATAATGATGCTGACGTCCGGCGCCAGTTCAATAACTCTTGGAATCATTTCCAACCCGCTGATGCCGCTCATCTGAATATCGCTGATGACCAGATTGAAGGTTTCATTTTGAAGCTTTGACAAAGCCTCTTCGGCTGAACCAACTTCCACGCATTCGTAGCTCCCGCTGAATAATTCCAACAAGAGATTTCTGACAAGCGGTTCGTCATCAACAATTAAGATACGTGCTTTGTCGTCATTTTCCTTGAGCATAATCGAGACTCCTTTCATTATTGAGAATCTAACAATTTCTGAGCGGTGAGCTTGTCCCCGAGATATTTACAAATAAAAATTCTTTTAATGGTTCTTTTCGTTGACCAGCATACGGAGCATCATTTGAACCTGCGGCGGCGTAAAAGGTTTTGGCAAAAACACCTTGGCGCCGGCTGCCACACTGTCATCCCAGATTTTCGGGTCCTGTTCGGCGGTAATCATTCCAACCGGAATATGATTCAGGCGCGCATCGGTTTTCATATAATGGATCAAGTCCATACCGTGCAGATGCGGCATCATCATATCGAAAATTGCCGCGATAAAATCAGTATCCTGCTGCAGGATTCTAAACGCTTCGCGTCCGTCGGCTACCGAAACCACTTCGTAACCCTGCGTCTCGACGATGACCGTTACCATTCGCAAAGTCATTGCGTCGTCGTCCGCCACCAGCACGCGGGCTTTTCCCGTACGCGGAATTTGCGCAGCGGCTTTGGCTTCCTGGTCCTTTAAGATTTGTCGTGCCTGTTTTCCGCCGTGGGCGGCGATAACCTGCAAAAGTAATCCTCGATTCTCTTCGGTCAAATTGGTAAACCGCACTTCAAAGCCGATTGGATATTCCTGATGAATGACTACGCCTTGCAGCATAACCCACGGACCGGTCGGCAAATGAACTGTAAAAGTTATCGGCTCGCCGATAACTTCCTGCCCCATACTGTCAATGAAACAACCTTCTAAACTGATTTCGCTCATCCGGGCATCGTATTTTCCCGCCGAGCCGTGCCAGACGACATCCAGCGATACAATGACCTGCTCAATCTGTTCCAAAGTGTCATTCATAATTTTTACTTAATACTTGTATGTTGCTTACGGCGTTTTTCTAATATCTCAATATATTTTATTATTCATAAACACCTGCCTGTTGTTCAAACTATAATGATTGATGACGCTAATTTTAACTGTCTAAAGATTCCCTGACTTTATGAGCGAGCGCCTCGAAAGTGAAAGGTTTTTGAATAAAGTTTATCTCCTCTTTAATCACATCGTGCCGGATAATTTCATCGTCCGTGTAGCCGGAAGTAAAAAGCACCCGCATCTGCGGACATTTGGCGGCTAGTTTCTCCGACAGCTCGCGCCCGCCCATCTGCGGCATGACGACATCGGTCATCACCAGGTCAATTTCACAATCTTGTTTTTCGATGGTTGAGAGAGCCTCGACTCCGCTGCCCGCCTCGATAACGCGATAGCCGCATTCTTCCAGCATTTGCCGCGTTAGCGTCCGCACCATATCTTCGTCTTCGACGAGTAAAACGGTTTCCCGTCCTTTCGGAACGGATTCGGAGATGTCGTTTTCGTTCTCCAATTTAACCTCCGCATCAATACAAGGCAAATAAATATTAAACGTCGTCCCAACACCTACTTCGCTGTCCACCCAAATATAGCCGCCCGACTGTTTTACAATGCCGTACACCGTCGCCAATCCCAAGCCGGTGCCTTTACCGATCTCTTTTGTCGTGTAAAATGGTTCAAAAATATGTTCCTGCTCTTTACTTTTCATTCCGACTCCGGTATCGGTGACCGCCAACAAAACGTATGAACCCGGCTGTGTCGGAACAAACCGCGCCGCAAATTCCTCGTCAAGATAAGCGTTACTGGTTTTGATAATCAGATTGCCGCCTTTCGGCATGGCGTCGCGCGCATTAACGGCGAGATTCATAATGACCTGCGTCAATTGTCCGGCATCGCCCGAAACATTTCCCAGTTTCGGATCGAGAATCGTTTGCAGATGCACGTCTTCGCCGATTAATCGTTGAAGCATTTTCGTGACATCAATGATTATTTCGTTAAGATCAATTACCTTCGATTGCAAAACCTGCTTTCGGCTGAAAGCCAAGAGCTGATGGGTCAAAGTAGCCGAGCGCTGACCGGCTTTTTTTATCTCTTCGATATTGCGGCGCAAAGGATCGTCGGCGTCCAGCCGTCTGAGCGTCAGTTCGCTGTAGCCGTTAATCGCCGTCAGCATATTGTTAAAATCGTGAGCGATTCCGCCGGCGAGCCGTCCGACCGATTCGAGCCGCTGCGAGAGTCTGAATTGTTCGGCAGACCGCTGCTCCTGTTCGAGCAACCGCACGTTTTCAATGGCGTTGGCGGCAAGATTTGCCGCCATTTGCAGCGCCGTCGCATGTTCCGGTTTAAAAGCCGCCGATTTTGTGCTTTGAACTTCGACCGCGCCGACAATACGCCCCATCACGAACATCGGCGCCACCAGGCAGGATTGCGGTAAATTCGGGTTTTTATCGAGCCCGATATTGATGACGGGCTTGCCCGCCATTGCCGCCTGAAAATCATCTTCGATAATCAGAGTACCGGTCGAGACGGCGCGGCTGTTCGGGCTGTCCGCCATCGCCATCGCCGGTAAAGTTGAAACATCTATTTCATCTCCATCCGTATAAGCACAAGCGGGGATGCGCACGTCACGTTTCGCATCGTAAAGCGAGATGAAAAATCCCGTGCAGGGAACCGAAGCGACGGCAAAGGAATATAAAGCGCGGTAAACAGTCTGTAAATCGCGGGCGCTGCCAAGTGATTCGGACAGTTTGGCGATGCGGTCGAGCAGTCGTTCATATTCCCCGATGGCGCGTTTGTTAGCTTCAAATACCGCCCCTTCAGCTTTTTTCAATTCATCAATGTTGGTATTTGTTCCGATCCATTTGATAATTTCGTTATTACTGTCCCGCATCGCCGTCGCCCGTCCGAGATGCCATTGATATTCGCCGTCCGCCGCTTTCAAACGAATCTCAGCCTGATACGGTTCGCCGGTTTTGAGCGCCCGCTTCCAGTTTTCGGCGCACACCGGCAAATCGTCCGGGTGAATAGACAGGTGCCACTCATCAATTATTCCTTGCTTCGCATCAAAACCGAAGTAATCAAAAGTGCGCTGGTTGGCATAATCAATCAAGCCGGCGGGTGTTGCCGACCAAACGTGCTGCGGCACGGCTTCGGCTAAAAAACGATAGCGTTCCTGACTGGTTCGCAGAGCGGTTTCTGCCAGTTTGCGCTCGGTAATGTCACGGATTACAGCGGTAAAAAGACGCTTGTCGTTTTCGTGATATTCGCCGAACGATATCTCGATTTGTATTTCTCGTCCGTCGCCGCGGATGGCGGAAATTTCCACGCTGTTCCAATCAAGGCGCCGCTCGCCCGTCTGCATATAACGCCTCATTCCGGCATTGTGCGCCGCGCGAAGACGTTCGGGAATGATGATTTCCAAATTATTGCCGGTTAATTCTTCGGGTTTGTAACCGAGAACTTTCTCCGCTGCCGGATTAATAAATAAAATCGTGTTGCTCTCGTCAATAGTAACTATCACGTCAGAAGCAGTTTCGGCGACAAGCCGATACCGCTCTTCGTTCTCTTTAATTATTCTCTCCGCCTGTTTCCGCTCGGTAATATCAATCATCACGCCGCGCAGACCCACAGCCACGCCGTCCTTTGAATCTACGGCGACGTAATCGCGCAGCCAGACGACGCGCCCGTCGGCAGCAATCATGCGGTAATCGAATTCGTAGTTTTCCAGTTTTTTAGTCGCCGCGAGGCAGAAATCTACCGCCCATCCACGGTCATCCGGGTGCATATGATTAATCCAAAAGTCCGGTTCGCCGGTCCACTCTTCAACCGGATAGCCGAGCAGCCGTTCGGCTTGTTTACTGACAAAGGTAAAGCTTAAGGTCGGTATCTCTATCTCCCAGACAATGCCGTCAATCGAGTTCACCAACGATTCATACTGCTGACGACTTTCGCGGTGGGCTTCCTCGGTAAGCTTGCGCTTGGTAATATCCCGAAAAGACCAGATTCTTCCAAAAGATTTATTGTCGGCATCTATTACCGGAGCTGAATGCCGTTCAAAAACGCGTCCGTCCTTCAAAGTGATTTCAACCTGGTGCTTGATGTGAGGGTTTTGATAGACATAGGAAATCGTCTTAAAAACTTTCTGCGGGTCAGCTAACTTATCACTTACCGATTGCAGTAATTTTTCATGTGATTTTGTGGCAAGCGTTTCTTCGGAAATTCCCCACATTTCCACAAAACGCTGATTGTAGGAAATGATTTCTCCCGTCGGTGTCACGACCAAAACACCATCTATTGAGGCTTCGATTTGAGCTTCGAGAAACGTTTTCTGAAAATGCAGGGCTTCCCGCGATTCTTTATGCTCGGTAATATCGCGCGACGTCGCAATAACAGCCGTCGAATTTTGTTTATCGTCCCGGATGACTGTACGGTTTTCGCGAAGCCACCGGTATCCTTTTTGTTTTGTTTTGAAGCGATACTCGATGCTGTAATCCGTGTTGTCAGTTTCCGGGCTGTTTTGAATGCGATCAATATATTCTCTGAAAAATTTCCAGTCTTCGGGATGCACCAGTGAATTTACGAATTTAAATCCTCCTTCTATCAACTCTTCGATGCTGTAACCGGAAATCTCTTCCGCCGCCGGATTTATATATTCAAAGGTTTGGGTCTTGAGGTTAAGCTGATAAATAGCGTCGCGCGAATTTTTGAGAACCATGCCAAACTTGTCTTCGCTCTCGAAGCGCGCCTTTTCAGCTTTCCGCTGCTCGGTAACATTGCGCGAGTTAACGATAATGACTGTTCCTCTCGCCGTATCGTCAATCACTTTGCCGATTGATTCTAAAATGCGCCACGAACCTTTTTTGGTTTGATAGCGATATTCGGCGGGCAAAAGTCTTCCGCTGCCTTTGCCTCTTGTTTCAATAATTTTCTTAAAATCGGAAATAACCTGCTCCCGGTCATCCTGATGAATGAGTTCAAAGGCGTTGGTGCCGATTAATTCGTCGGGTTTATAGCCGAGAATCGGTTCGATTGCCGGACCTTCGTAAAGAATCGTTCCGTCTTTAGAGAGGATAGACACAATATCGGAAATGTTTTCAATCAATGTGCGAAAATAACATTCGCTCTCCTTCAACAAATTCTCCATTCGCTTGCGTTCAATCAGTCGCTCGGTTCGGACAATAATTTGCTGCGGATCAACCGGCAGCTCGATATAGTCATCGGCGCCGACTTCTAATCCTTCAATGACATCACTCACATCTTTGCGCAAGCCGCTGACCAGCAATATGGGAAGACTGCGGAGTTTTTCATCCGAACGAATCCACTGGCATAATTCGATACCGTCGCCATCGGGCATCATCACGTCGCTGATTACCAAATCAAACTTGGCGCTTTTTGCGATTTTGAATCCTTCGCGCCCGCTTGAAGCGGTTGAAACACCGTATCCGGCTTGCTGAAAGATAACCTGTATCATCTCTCGCTGATCAGGAGAATCGTTCACGACGAGAACTGTTTTTTGGTCGAGAGAATTCATAAAAATCATTTGGAAAGACGAGAAAAAATCAAAATTCTTAAATTAAGAATCAGACTTTCGCATCGCTTTCAATATTCGAGCCACCTTTTCAAACTCCGCCTCCAACTCTGAAATTATCAGCCGCGCCCGCGAAATATCAATTGTCTTTTCTTCGAGCAGGTTGCTGAGCATCGCTATCTTTACCGCGCCGATATTACCGCTGCTACCTTTGATGGCGTGTGCCTGAGTACTGATCATTTTAACATCATCACCATCAGCCGATTGTTTAAGAACCGTCATTCTTTTCTCTGCGTCCTCGAGAAATAAATCAATCAATTCAGTGACGATATCCGGTTCGTCAGGTTGTTGTAAATCTTTAAAACCGCCAAGCACCGCAGTATCCACTGATTCAAAATTATCCATATTAATCGTCGTGGCGAGTTTTTCCGCTTGCGCCTCTTCCAGATTTTCGGCATCCCGGGCGAGCCATTTTTTCAACATTTCACCGAGTATATCTATTTTCACCGGCTTTGAGATGTAATCATCCATTCCGGCGGCGAGGCATTTTTCGCGTTCGCCTTCCAGCGCGTGCGCCGTCATCGCGATAATGATCGTATGTTTTGCCTCGCCTTCGCGCTGGCGGATTGTAGCGGTCGCCTCGAACCCGTCCGCGATTGGCATTTGACAATCCATTAAAACAACATCATAACTGTGATTTTTAACCGCTTCGATCGCCTCACGCCCGTTCGGAACGATGTCTGCGGCGTATCCGAGACTTTGCAATTGTTTTAACGCGACTTTCTGATTAACTATATTATCTTCCGCCACGAGAATACGAACCTTTACCGTTGAATCA
>Ga0136614_10001543_pt1 | contig 13637 bp, 13 predicted proteins | sample AntDrymUQ2792106_2_FD_106643 | JGI IMG/M metagenome (GOLD analysis project Ga0136614, IMG submission 106643) | Polar desert sand microbial communities from Dry Valleys, Antarctica - metaG UQ279 (21.06) | ecosystem: Environmental > Terrestrial > Soil > Desert | place: Antarctica: Dry Valley...
GAAGGGCTACCGGCGGCTGCTCGACAACCTCGCCGCGCTCGACGGCGTGCACCGCGTCGCGACCGGACGCGTCAAGCCGCGCATGGGCTCGGGCCGGCCGGTGGCACCGATCTCGAAGGTACGCCGCACCGAGTCCGGGCTATCGATCACGATCAATACCGAAGGCGCGATCGTCGACGCGTACGTGATCACCGACCGTCCGGACGAGGTCGCCGCCGCGCTGGACGAGCGTGGCTGGACAGCCTCGTAGGATTGCGCGCGTGAGCCGTCGCTTCGCGCTGATCGCGAACCCGACCGCGGGCGGCGGCAAGGCGCTCGAGGCGCGCGCCAGGGCGCTTGCGGCGTTTCGGAGCCTGGGCGCCGAATGCCGCTCGATCGAGTCGCGCTCGGCCGACCAAGCACGCGCGGAGGCGAGGGCGGCGGCCGCGGCAGGAGAAGTGGTGGTTGCGGTCGGCGGCGACGGGCTCGTTCGTGAGTGCGCGACGGTGTTGCGCGGCGGCGCCGGCGTGCTCGCGGTGATTCCCGGCGGGCGCGGCAACGACTTCGCGCGTGTGCTCGAGATTCCGCGCGAGCCGGACGCTGCGGCGCGACTCGCCGTCGAGGGCGTCGAGCGGCAGATCGACCTCGCCAGCGCCAATGGCGCCACCTACGTCGGCATCGCCAGCTTGGGCTTCGACTCCGACGCCAACCGGATCGCGAACGAGGCACGCTTCATCCGCGGCAACCTGGTCTATCTCTACGCAGCGCTGCGAGCGCTCTCCGGGTGGCGAATGGCGCGCTTCGAGGTCGTCGCCGACGGCGTCCGCCGCGAGTTCGCGGGGTACTCCGTCGCGGTCGCCAACTCGAAGGTGTACGGAGGCGGCATGTTCCTCGTCCCCCACGCGCAGCTAGACGACGGCGAGCTGGACGTGTTCATGTGCGGGGAGGCCCCGAAGCTCCGCGCCTTGCGCGGGCTGACAAAGGTGTTCAAGGGCACTCATGTCGACGAGCAGAACGTGAGCTTCGACCGCGGCAAGCGCATCGAGATCAGCGCCGACCGTCCGTTCGACGTCTACGCAGACGGCGACCCGATCGCTCAGCTGCCGGTCGAGATCACGGTCGACCCGGGCGCCCTGCGCGTGATCGCTCCCCCCGCCCAGCCGCCCGCGAGCGCATAGCCGGCACGGCGATGGCCGAGATCGACGCGGCGGTGCTCTGGCACGACCTCGAATGCGGCGCCTACAGCGCCGACCTCGACCTCTGGCGCGAGCTGGCGGACGAGCTCGCCGCGGGCGCGGCGATCCTCGACCTCGGCGCCGGCACGGGTCGCGTCGCGCTCGACCTGGCCGCGCGCGGGGCGTCGGTGACCGCACTCGACCGCGATCCGCGGCTGCTCGCGGCGCTCGAGCGGCGAGCGGCCGAGGGTGGCACAACGGTCGCGACGGAGACCGCCGACGCCTGTGCTTTCGAGCTCGCGTGGAGCTTCGAGCTCGTCCTCGCCCCGATGCAGCTGTTGCAGATCGTCGGCGGAGCGGAGCGCCGCGCGGCTCTGCTGGGCTGCGTGCGCCGGCAGCTCGCCCCGGGCGGGGTCTTCGCCGCGGCGCTCACCCCGACGCTCGAGCCGACCGGCCCCGCAGCGGCGGCAAGCGTGCTCCCCGACGTCCGCGAGCAGGATGGCTGGGTGTTCTCGAGCACTCCGACCGCCATCCGCGACCAGGGATCGAACGTGGCGGTCGAGCGCTTGCGCGAGACGGTCGGGCCGAACGGCGAGCTGTCGCGAAAGCTGTCGAGCGTCGCGTTGGACCGGCTCGACGCCACCGTGCTCGCCGCCGAGGCGGACGCGTGCGGATTCAGTCCGCGTCCGGCGCGCGAGGTCCCCGCGACCGACGCTCACGTCGGCAGCACGGTCGCGATCCTGGAGTAGGTTTTCCGCGTGCGCACAGCCTTCGTCACCGGCGGATCCGGGTTCATCGGCGGAGTGCTGATCCGGCGCCTGGTGGCAGACGGCTGGAGCGTGCGTGCCCTGACGCGCTCGAACGCCTCCGCCGAGCGCGCGCTGGCGGCCGGGGCCGAGCCCTCGAGCGGCGACCTCGACAACCCGCGCAGCATTCGCGAGGCGGCGGATGGCTGCGAGGTCGCCTTCCACGCCGCCGCGGCAGTGCTCGACTGGGGTCCGCGCGAGGAGTTCGAGCGCGGCAACGTGATCGGCACCCGCAACGCGCTCGCGGCCTGCGCCGAGGCGCACGTCAAGCGCTTCGTCCACGTCGGAACCGAAGCGGCGCTGCTCGCCGGCAAGCCGCTCGTCGGGGTCGACGAGACCGCGCCCCTGCGACCCGACTCGAAGGCCTACTACAGCGCGACCAAGGCCGAGGCGGAGCAGGCGGTGCGCGCCGCCAGCCGCGACGGCTTCGAGACCGTCGTGCTGCGCCCGCGGCTCGTCTGGGGCAAGGGCGACACGACGCTGATGCCGCAGCTGGTCGAGGCGGTCGAGCGCGGGCGCTTCTCGTGGATCGGGGGCGGGCGCCACCTCACGTCGACCACCCATGTCGACAACACGGTCGAGGGCCTCGTCCTGGCGGCGGAGAAGGGCCGCGGCGGCGAGGCCTACTTCGTGACCGACGGCGAAGGGGTCGTCTTTCGCGACTTCGTTACGGAGCTGCTCGCCACGCAGGGCGTGACCGCGCCCGACCGCAACACCCCCGCCCCGCTCGCCCGCCTCGCCGCAGCCGGGTCGGAGCGGATCTGGCGCCTGCTGGGCCGCAAGCAGGCGCCCCCGGTCACGCGCCTGGCCTACTGGCTGTCGGCACTCGAGACGACGATCGACATCTCGAAGGCGCGCGCGGAGCTCGGCTATGCCCCGGTGACGACGATCCCGGAGGGAATGGCCGCGCTGCGCGCCGCCGCGTCCGCCGCCGCAGCCTAAGACTCCCCTCAGCGTCCGGTGGACCCGAAGCCACCCTCGTTACGCTCGCTGCCGGCCAGCTCGTCGACCCGCTCCAGCTCCGGCGTCTCGACGCGTACGAGCAGCAGTTGCGCGATCCGGTCGCCGGGCCCGACCTCGAAGCGCTCTTCGCGGTCGGTGTTCAGCAGCAGCACCCTCAGCTCGCCCCGGTAGCCGGCATCGATCAAGCCTGGCGCGTTGACGAGCGCGACCCCGTGGCGGGCGGCGAGCCCGGAGCGCGGCAGAACCAGCCCGGCGTGCCCCGCCGGGATCTCGACGGCCACCCCCGTCCCGACGCTCGCCCGCTCTCCGGGCCCGAGCGCCACGGCCTCGGCCGCGCGCAGGTCGTAGCCAGCGTCGCCCTCGTGCGCGCGTTCCGGGGCGCGCGCGGCGGCGTCCAGCAGCTTGAAGCGCAGCGTCACTCGGCGGGGTCGTGATCGGCGCCGCGAGCGCGCGCGCCGTTCAGGGCGAAGCGCTCGAAGCGCGGCGCGGCGACCTCGGGTACGCGGGCCCGGACGCGGACCCCGTCGGGAGTGTCCTCGCGCTCGAGATCGCCGGCGACGTCGTGCAGCTCGGACAGCGGGCCGCCCTCCCCGTAGGGCACGAGCAGCTCCATCGACCGCAGCGTGGCGAGGAAGCGCGCCTCGATCGCGCCGCGCAGGTCGTCGAGTCCGCTCCCCGCCTCCGCCGAGACCTGGATCGCGCCGGGATGGCGGAACCCCAGCTCGCGCCGGCGCTCGGCGTCGATCAGGTCGACCTTGTTCAGCACGAGCAGGCGCTCACGCTCGCCCGCGCCGATCTCCCTGAGCACGCCGTCGACCGCGTCCACCATCGCGAGCAGTTCCTGCTCGGGCTGGGAGGCGTCGACCACGTGCACGAGCAGGTCGGCGCCGAGCGCCTCCTCGAGCGTCGCGGCGAAGGCGTCGACCAGCTGGTGCGGGAGCTTGCGGATGAAACCGACGGTGTCGGTGAGCAGGTAGTCGCGTCCCGCAACGCTAAACGTCCTCGTCGTCGGGTCGAGGGTGTGGAAGAGGCGCTCGGCGACACCGACGTCGGCCTCGGTCAACGCGTTCAGCAGCGTCGACTTGCCGGCGTTGGTGTAGCCGGCGAGCGCCACGGTCGGGAGCTGCGCGCGCTCGCGCTCGCGGCGCATCACCGCGCGGCGGCCGCGGGTCTCCTCCAGCCGGCGACGCAGCGCCGAGATGCGGTCGCGCGCGAGCCGGCGGTCGGTCTCGATCTGGGTCTCCCCCGGTCCGCGCGTCCCGATGCCGCCGACCCCGACGCCGGCGCCGAGGCGCTCGAGATGCGTCCACAGGCCGCGCATGCGCGCGAGGTTGTAGTAGAGCTGGGCGAGCTCGACCTGGAGCTTGCCCTCGGCGGTGTTGGCATGGTCGGCGAAGATGTCGAGGATCACGGCGGTGCGATCGATCACCGGCACGCCGACCTCCTGCTCGAGGTTGCGCTCCTGGCGCGGAAGCAGCTCGTCGTCGCACACGATCAGGTTTGCGCCGGAGCGCTCCACCGCGCGCTTCAGCTCGCCGAGCTTGCCCTTGCCGAAGTAGCGATCGGGATCGGGTTGCGGGCGGCGCTGGAGAAGCTCCCCGGCGACCGCGACGCCCGCGGTGCGCAGCAGCTCGCGCAACTCGGCCAGGTCGGGCGACCCCGGACCGGCGGCGATGCAGAGCGCACGCTGACGCGCGCGGGGGTTGACGATCCCCTCGCCATAGCTGCTCTGCGCGCTGCGCCCATCTCGCGAACGACTCATCCACACCCAGTCTACGGCGGCTAAGGTTGCCGCCATGCGGGCTTTCCTCACCGGCGCCACGGGCTTCATCGGCGGGCGCGTGGCGCGTGAGCTGCGTACGCGCGGCGACGAAGTGGTCGCGCTCGTGCGCTCCCCCGCCAAGGCTTCGGAGCTGGCCGCGCTCGGATGCGAGCTGGTCGAGGGCGACCTCACCTCGGAGGATGTCATTCGCCAGGCCATGACCGGCTGCGATGCAGCCTTCCACATGGCTGCCGTCTACAAGGTCGGCATCCCGAGCTCCGAGCGCGAGGCGATGCAAGAGTCGAACGTGCGCGGGTCGGAGGTCGTCTTCGACGCCGCGATCGACGCCGGCCTGAAGCGCATCGTCTACGTCTCGACGATCGCCGTCTTCGGCAACACGGGCGGCGAGGTCGTCGACGAGTCGTATGACCGCAGCGAGGCCGACGGCTTTCTCTCCTGCTACGACGAGACGAAGTTCCGCTCGCACCAGGCCGCGATGCGGCGAATCGCGGGCGGCGCCCCGATCGTGATCGTCCAGCCGGGCGGCGTCTACGGCCCGGGCGACCACTCTGAGATCGGCAACTTCATCGACCAGACGCGCAACGGCAAGATGTTCCTGATCCCGTTCCCCGATCTCGGGCTCAACCTCGTCCACGTCGACGACGTCGCCGACGGGATCCTGCTCGCGCACGACAAGGGGGCGATCGGCGAGTCGTACGTGCTCGGCGGCGAGCTGGCGACGATGCGCGACGTCGTCAAGCGCACGGCCGAGATGTCCGGGCGCAAGCCTCCGACGCGCGCGCTGCCAGTGGCGTTGATGAAGCTCTCGCGGCCGCTGGGCCCTGTGCTAGGCCCCGTGATGGGATTCCCGCCCAACTTCGGCGAGGCGATCCGCGCATCCGACGGCGTGACCTACTGGGCCAAGGACGACAAGGCGCGCCGCGAGCTCGGCTACTCGCCGCGCGACTTCAGCGCCGGGCTCGAGCAAACGCTGGCCGCTACGCGCTAGCGGCGCCGGCCTAGTCGTCGCCCGAACCGAACGCGCGCCGCAGCCGCGCCCCGACGCCGTGGCGCTGCTCGTCGTCTCCCGGCGCATCGCCGTCGACGTCCCGCGCCGGCCCGCGTGGCAAGGGCACGCGGGCGACCGGGGGCAGCACGCCCTCCGTCGAGAAGGAGCGCAGCTCGCCGGCGCCGGGCAGGACGAGAACCCCTTCCGCCGGATCGCCGACCCAGCGCCCGCGACCGACCGCCAATCGGTGCGCACAAAGCGCGGCGGCTGCCGCCTCGACCTCCTCGAGGCGCCGATGCCAGAGATCGCCGCCCGCGTCGATGACGCGTCTGTCCTCGAGTTGCTCGACGCGCCGCCTGATCCCGAGCGGGTGCCGCTTCGCCGGCAGGCGACGCTCCTGCAACGAGCTGAAGATCGCTTCGACATGCGTCTCGAAGACGGAGCGGTCGCGCTCAGTGCCGCCGAGATCGCCCCAAGGCCCTTCGCCCTCGGGCTCGAAGACGTTCAGCTCGGCGAGGCGCTCCCAGAGCTCCGCCGCGTTGTCGTTGAACGTCACCGGTGCGAAGCCCGCTTGGGTGAGCAGCTCGTCACAGAGGCGCGCCTGTTCACCCCTTGCAGGCTCTGACATCGGGGCCGCCACTGCGGCAACGACCTTGCCGAGCGAGAGCACACCGGCCGCGACGTCAGCCGCAGAGCCGGGGTCGTAGAAGGTCGCCTGCAGACGCTCGGGCGGCTCGACCGTGCGCGTCTCCTGGAGCGCGCAGAGCTGGAAGCTCGAGCCGACCGGGACGATCCCGCAGTACTGCATCGCTCAGCTCCCGCCCGCGAGGCTTGCGCGCATGCGCTCGACGGCCTCGCTCAGGCGCTCGTCAGCGACCGTGAGCGAGATCCGGAAGAAGCCCTCTCCGTTCGGGCCGTACGCACCGCCGGGGGAGACCACGACGGCGGACTCCTCGAGCACGTGCTCGCAGTAGGCGGCCGCCGAGTCGTATCCGCTCGGCACCGGCGCCCAGACGTAGATCGTGCCCTTCGGCGGCTCGACCGCGACGCCGATCTCGCGCAGCGCGTCGCAGACGAGGTCGCGCCGGCGCTCGTAGATCGCGCACATCTTCCGCACCGCCTCATCGCCCCGCTCGAGCGCGGCAGCCGCGGCGAGCTGGACGGCCTCGAACATGCCCGAGTCGATGTTCGTCTTGAGCCGCCAGTAGAGCTCGATCGCCTCCGGGTTGCCGATGATCGCCGCCGTCCGCCAGCCGGTCATGTTGTAGCCCTTCGAGAGCGAGAAGACCTCCACCCCGACCTCCTTGGCGCCAGCGGTCTCGAGGAAGCTCGGCGCGACGTAGCCGTCGTAGGTGGTCTCGGTGTAGCTGGCGTCGTGAACGACCAGGACGTCGTTCGCCCGCGCGAACTCGACCGCCCGGGCGAACAGCCCATCGGGCACGATCGCGCCGGTCGGGTTGTTGGGGTAGTTGATGAAGAGCAGCTTGGCGCGCTCGCGATCGGCTGCCGAGATCGCGTCGAGATCCGGCGCGAACGCAGCCTCGGGTACCAGCGGGACGAGCACGGCCTCCGCCCCCGCGAGCAGCGGTCCGCCAGTGTAGACCGGATAGCCCGGGTCCGAGGCGAGCGCGGCATCGCCGGCGTCGAGAAAGGCGAGGTTGAGGTTGAAGATGCACTCCTTCGCCCCGAGCGCCGGCAGGACCTCGCGGTCCGGATCGAGTTCGACCCCGAAGCGATGCTCATAGAAGGCTGCGATCGCGTTGCGGAACTCGGCGCGGCCACGATTGGACGGGTACTGGTGCGTGCTGGGGTCTGCGGCAGCCGTCCTCAGCGCATCGACGACCGCTTCCGGCGTGGGCATGTCCGGATCACCGATGCCGAGGCTGATGACGTCGATCCCCTGCTCGCGCTTGGCCGCGATCTTGCGCTCGAGCTCGGCGAACAGGTAGGGCGGAATGCGCTCGAGCCTGCTGCTCCCGCGCATCAAGTCGCCTCGGCCAGCTCGCCGACGAGCTCATCGCTGAGTGTCGCGGCGTAGACGGGAACGGCCCATCCGGTCAGGTCGACGTGCAGGTCCTCGCCGACGTCGACCTCGAGGTCGCCACCATCGAGGTGGACGGTGACCGGGCTATCGCACCCGCGCATCACCGCGGCGATCGCCGCGCCGCTCGCGCCGGTGCCCGAGGACAGCGTCTCCCCGACCCCGCGCTCGAAGATTCGCGCGCTGATCTCATCCGCGCCGTCGCGGCGCCAGAACGACACGTTGGTGCGGTTGGGGAACAGCTCGTGGGTCTCGATCGGCGGTCCGACGGCGGCGAGATCAAGCGCCTCGAGGTCTTCGGCGACCTCGATCGCGCATTGCGGGTTGCCGATCGAGACGTGCTGAAAGCGGTACTCGCGCCCGTCCGCCTCGAGCGTTCCTGTGCCGTCGTCGGGACCGCTCGGAAAGTCGTGCGAGCTCAGCTTGGCGCGGCCCATGTCGACCGTGCACGTGGTCGGGGACGTGATCCGCGGGCGGATCTCCCCGGCAGCGGTCTCGATCGAGAACGAGTCGTGCTCGGTCCAGCCGTTGCGCCGCAGGTAGAGGATCGCCTCGCGCGCGCCGTTGCCCGACAGCTCCGCCTCGGAGCCATCGCGATTGTAGATTCGCAGCCTGGCGACGAAGCCCGCGCGCTGTGGCTCCGAGAGCAGCAGCACGCCGTCGGAGCCGATCCCGGTGTGCGGCGCGCAGAGAGCGCGCACCCGCTCGGGGGTGAGCTCGAACGGGAGGTCTCCCGCCTCGACGATCACGTAGTCGTTGCCGAGCGCTTGCCACTTCTCGAACTTCATCGCCCCGAAACCTACTCACCGCGCACTTCGCGGGCGATCTCCCGCGCGGTCGCGTGTGGCGTGAGCTCGCTGACGTCGATCACGCGCACGCCGGCGAGCCTGCGCATCCAGCTCAACTGGCGCTTCGCGTAGTTGCGGGTCCGTCGTTTGAGCTCGTCGACGTCGCCCCGCAGCAGCTGCTCGAAGCCGAGCGCCTTGCGGGCGGTGGCCGAAGCGCCGGCGGCCTGCGCCCGCCTGACCTCCGCCTCGGCGCCCGCCGCGACGATCGCGTCGACGCGCGCGTCGACGCGCTCGTAGAGCGGCTCGCGGGCCATCGTGAGCCCGATCAGGACAGTGGGGACGCGCACGTCGGCGGTCCAGAGCCGATTCTCCGTCCGCGGCTCGTCCGCGGCGTCCATCTCCACGAGTTCGAGCGCGCGCACGACGCGGCTCGTGTCGGTCGGCGCGACGCCCGCTGCCACTGCCGGGGCGCGCCGCGACAGCTCGGCGTGCAGATCTGCCGCCCCGCGCGCACGGGCGGCGGCCTGCAGGCGGGCGCGCAGCTGCGGCGGCGGTGGCGGCGCGAGGTCGAGCTCGGTCAAGGCGGCGCGCAAGTAGAGGCCTGTCCCACCGACCACGATCGGACGGCGGCCAGCGGCGCGCGCGGCGTCGATCTCGCCGTGCGCGAGCGCGGCGAACTGACCCGCCGAGAAAGTCTCACCCAGCGGAACGAATCCGATCAGACGGTGCTCGAGACGGCCCTGCTCTGCCGCGCTCGCCGCGCCCGTGAGCGTTCCGAGACCCGCGTAGACCTGGAGCGCGTCGGCGGATATCGCGACCGGATCCTCGCCCGAGGAGCGCAGCAGCTCGGCCAGTTCGACGGCGACGCTTGTCTTGCCGATCCCGGTCGGACCGAAGATGGCGATGACGCCGAGGTCCATGCGCGCTCGGCGTCGTCGGATCAGGCGACCGGGACGAGAACGGCTTGCTGCCCGGCGAGAGTCGTGCTCGTGGCGGAGCTGATCTCGACCGGAACGAGCGCGCCCGCGCTCGCCAGCCCGGCGAAGTTGACCGTCTTGTTATGCCGGATTCGACCACGCAGCTTCGCCGGGTCGGTGCGCGACGGCCCCTCGACCAAGACTTCCATCGTGCGCCCGACGAAGCGCTGCGAGCGGTCTAGCGCCCGACGCTGCACCAGTTCGACGAGCTGATGCATGCGCTCGCGCTTAACGGCGTGCGGGACCTGATCGGGGTAGTCGGCTGCCGGCGTGCCGCGGCGCGGCGAGAAGATGAAGGTAAACGCCGAGTCGTACCCGACCCCGTCGACGACCTCGAGCGTCGCCGCGAAATCCTCCTCGGTCTCGCCCGGGAAGCCGACGATGATGTCGGTCGTGAGCGCGCAGTCCGGCACGTGCTCGCGGATGAGAGCCACCCGATCGAGGTAGCGCTCACGGTTGTAGGTGCGCTTCATCGCCTTCAGGACCCGGCTCGAGCCTGATTGCAGCGGCAGATGGATGTGCTCGCAGAGCGAGTCGAGCTCGGCGTGCGCGCGCACGACGTCCTCGCGCATGTCCTTCGGGTGCGGGCTCGTGTAGCGAACGCGCTCGATCCCCTCGATCCGGTCGACCAGCGCCAGCAGCTCGGCGAACGACGTCTTCGCGCCCTTCGCGAGGTCGCGTCCATACGAGTTGACGTTCTGGCCCAGCAGCGTCAGCTCGGCGGCGGGGCGGCTGACTTCGCGCCCGCGCGTAGAGGGGACTATGCAATACGCACAGGCGCAATTACAGCCGACGGAGATCTGGACCCAACCCTGGAAGTCACGCGCGCGCTTGGCCGGCAGATGGCCGGTGAAGCCCTCGAACTCGAAGTATCCCTGGGCGGTCAGGCTCTCGGATGTGAGGAACTCGGCGAGCTTCGGGTACTGCCCTGGCCCGAATGCCACGTCGACGAACGGGAAGCGCTCGAAGACCTCCTCCTTTAACGACTGTGACCAGCAGCCGCCGACGCCGACGACGCGCGCGGGATCCTCGGTCTTGAGCCGCTTCGCCTCACCCAGGTGCCCGGTCAGTCGGTTGTCGGCCGATTCCCGAATCGAGCAGGTGTTGAACAGGATCACGTCGGCCCCGTCGCGCTCAGGCGCTTCCGCGTACCCGAGCGACTCCAGCATGCCCTTCATGCGCTCGGAGTCGTGCTCGTTCATCTGACACCCGAAGGTGGTGAGGTGATAGCTCGGCATCGCGCTCAGGCTACTTGGCGTGATCTACGGCGCGGCTCTCGCGGATCACGGTGACCTTGATCTGGCCGGGGTACTCGAGCTCTGACTCGACGGCGCGCGCGATCTGATGCGAGAGCAGCGCCGCCGTGTCGTCGTCGACTTCTTGCGGGCTGACGACCACGCGGACCTCGCGGCCGGCCTGCATCGCGTAGACCTTCTCGACGCCGGGATGGCGGGTCGCGATCTCCTCCAGGTCGCGCAGCCGCTTGACGTACTGCTCGAGCGACTCGCCGCGGGCTCCAGGCCGCGCCCCGGACAGCGAGTCGGCCACCTGGACGATCACCGCCTCGACCGTCTGCAGCTCGACCTCGTTGTGGTGCGCCTCCATCGCGTGTGCGACCGCCTCGGTCTCCTTGTAACGACGGGCGAGCTCGCCGCCGACGAGCGCGTGCGGGCCCTCGATCTCGTGTGTGACGGCCTTGCCGATGTCGTGCAGCAGCGCCGCGCGGCGAGCCGTCTTCGCGCTGGCGCCGAGCTCCGCGGCGAGCAAGGCCGCGAGGTTCGCGCACTCGATCGAGTGCGCGAGCACGTTCTGCCCGTAGCTGGTGCGGTAGCTCAGGCGCCCGAGCAGCTTCACGAGCTCGGGGTGCAGCGAGCCGATGCCGGCCTCGAGCGCGGCCTGCTCCGCGACCTCGGCGGTGCGATTGTCGATCTCCGACTTCGCCTGCGCGTAGCTCTCCTCGATCCGCGCCGGATGGATGCGACCGTCCTGGAGCAGCTTTTCGAGCGTCAGGCGAGCGACCTCCCGGCGCGCGCCGTCGAACCCCGACAGGACCACCGCCGAGGGCGTGTCGTCGACGATGAAGTCGATCCCGGTAACCGTCTCAAGCGAGCGGATGTTGCGTCCCTCACGGCCGATGATCCGGCCCTTGAGATCGTCGGACTCGAGCTCGACCACGGTCACGGTCGTCTCGGCGGCGTGCCCGCCGGCGACCCTCTGCATGCAGGCGGCGAGGATGCTGCGTGCGCGCCGGTCCGAGTCGCGCTTGGCCTCCTCCTCCACCTGGCGGATCAGGCGGGCGCGCTCGTGGCGGAGCTCGTCCTCGAGCTCGGAGAGCAGCAGCTGACGCGCCTGGCTCGCGCTCAGGCCGGCGATCCGCTCGAGCTCACGGACGTGGTCGCGCTTGGCGTTCTTGAGCTGGTCGACCTCGTGGTCGAGGTTGCGCTCGCGGTCGTCTAGCGAGTGCTCCTTGCGCTCCGCGTTCGCCAGGCGCGCATCGACCGAGGCGTCCTTGGCCCGCATCCGCTCCTCGAGTCGCGCGAGCTCGGCGCGGCGCTCTCGCAGGTCCTCGTCCACCTCGACAGCGGGCGGCGGAAGCGGCTCGGGTACGGCTTGGATGCTCGGCTGAAGCTCGCTGCGGGCCGCGTCCATGGGCTCCGGCTTGGCCGCCGCGAGCGTCGCTGCCGGGCCAGGCGGCTCGTCGGCAAGCTGCGGGCCGATCGTACGCCGGCTGCGTCCGTCGCGTCCGAGTGCGAGAACGACCAATGCGGCCACGGCGGCCGACACCACGGCCGCCAGCAGGATCTCCATGTCGCCATCTCCCTGGTCCCCGGCACGCACCGGAGGGTCGCTTGCAGTTTCACAAGCGGTGCGGGTCGGCCCGCAAGACGCGGTTCGGACTGCCGGGACGCGCCTGACGGCGCGAGGAGCTGCCTACGGGCCCGCTACGCCTCCCTTCCGGCCGTCCGGCGCTCCGATGTCAACTGCTGGCTCAAAGGTTCGTTCCTGGTCTCCAAGGCGGGGCAACAACCGCCGATGTCCGATTTCGCTCTTGCGGCGACCGAGCCGGCCGCTCTTGCACAAGCGTAACCCCGCCTGCCCGCGGGCGCAACCGACCGGGCGCATCAGCCCAACTCGTGTAGGCGAACCGCGTCGTAGGCCAACTCGGACGGGTAGCCGCGGCGCACGAGCAGCCGCCACGCCCGATCGCGCTCGCGGTCGCCGTCGAGCGGCGTGCCGAAGCGCTCGCGCAGCAGCGCGCGCGCCGCGGACAGCTCGTCGGCCGCGTCGACCCCGGCCAGCGCCTTTTCGATCAGCTCGGGCGCGATCCCGCGCCGCAGCAGGTCGCGTTCGATGCGCTCGCTGCCCCAGCCGCGGAGGTCGCGGCGGTCGGCGGCGAAGCTGGTGGCATAGCGAGCGTCGTCGAGCAGCCCGGAGGCCGTCAACTCGGAAACCGTCACGTCGATGATCGCCGGATCGGTGCGCTTGCGCTCGAGCAGAGCGCGCAACTCGGTCACGGTCCGATCGCGCGCGGAGAGCGCGCGCATCGCGACATCGAGTGCTCGCGGCCGCTCAACCGCGAGCTGATCCTGCGCTGGCGCCACGCCGGAGGTCAGCAGACCGCTAGGCGGCCTGGTCCTCGGTGTCGGCGTCGGAGTCGCCGTCGCCGTCGCCGTCGCCGGAGGACCCTCCCTTGGCCGCGACGGGCTTGCCGGACTGCTTCTCCTCGGCCGCCTTCGTTTCCTGGGCCTTGGCCGCACCGTCGATCGGCACGACCGAAGCCTCCAGATCGATCCCGACCGCCGCGTAGACCTTGCGCTCGATCTCCTGCGCCAGCTCGGGGTGCTCGCGCAGGTGGGCCTTGGCGTTGCCTCGGCCCTGCCCGAGCCGCTCGTCGCCGTAGGAGAAAAACGAGCCCGACTTCTGCACGATCTCGTGCTCGAGCCCCAGATCGAGGATGCAGCCCTCGTTGGAGATCCCCAGGCCGTACTCGATGTCGAACTCGGCCTGGCGGAACGGCGCGGCGACCTTGTTCTTGACGACCTTCACGCGGACCCGGTTGCCGACCGCCTCCGTGCCCTCCTTGAGGGTCTCGATCCGGCGGATGTCCAGGCGCTGGGACGAGTAGAACTTCAGCGC
>Ga0136614_10001544_pt1 | contig 13634 bp, 13 predicted proteins | sample AntDrymUQ2792106_2_FD_106643 | JGI IMG/M metagenome (GOLD analysis project Ga0136614, IMG submission 106643) | Polar desert sand microbial communities from Dry Valleys, Antarctica - metaG UQ279 (21.06) | ecosystem: Environmental > Terrestrial > Soil > Desert | place: Antarctica: Dry Valley...
CGCGCGCGGGCGTTCGGCGCCGATGCTGCATCAAGCCAGCCACGACATGGGGAGCAGCTTGACCGACGCACCGCGCTACCACCCGCTCGCGCCGCGGCGCCATGCTCGCCGGCCGCCGCTGCTCGCCGCAGACGTGCCTGCGGAGGCGGTCGGCTTGGCCTCCACCAGCCCGCTCCTCCGCGAGGATCTCCCCATCATCTCGGCCGAATGCGACGTCGCCGCGGTGGTCGGGCTCTGGCGCGACGCCACTCCCATCCTGAGGCGGCTGGAAGCGGTGCGTGGTGACCTGCTCATGGTCACCACAGGCGGAGGCCTGGTGCAATGAGACGCTGTACATGCACCATCTGTTGGGAAACCAACTCGCCCTGCGGTCGAGAGCCGAATCAGGGACAGACCCTTTGTACTGCATGCAACTTGGACACCAATGACGATAACAACATCGCACGATCAAACCGCGCATACCAGATTGCGGTCGAACACCCGTCATACTGGGCGTCGGTCGTACGCCGACTGCTAACCTGGTGAGGAAACGAAACGGCTTGACTGCCAACTAGGACGGACTCCGTCAGCCTCCGTGCTAAACGGTGCGACCCGGCGGAGATGGCCATGACGCATCCGCCGACCGGGTCGCGGGCGCGTTCGCAGTCCTCGCCGATCCGACCCGCTCGCGGATCCTGCATGCCCTGACTTTGGCGGAGGAGCTGTGCGTCTGCGATCTCGCCCTCTTGCTGGGCATCAGCCAATCGGCGTTGAGTCACCAGCTGCGGCTGCTCCGTGATCGTCGGGTCGTGGCCCGCACCAAGCGTGGACGGGTCGTCTACTACCGCCTGGCCGACGCGCACGTGCGCCACGTCTTCAGCGATGGACTGCGCCACTCCGGCGAGGGGGGTCGCGGTGAGCGACGCGGGCGCGGCGTGAGCGCCGTCGAGTCACCCGCGCGGCGTTCGGAGCTGTTGCGCCGGGGGCTGTTGCTCGAATTCGTCACCGTCGGCTGGAACCTAATCGAAGGCGTCATCGCGGTGTTCGCCGCGTTGGCGCGCGGGAGCGTCGCGCTCCTCGGCTTCGGCGTGGACAGTTTCGTCGAGTCGATCTCAGGCTCGGTCCTGATCTGGCGCCTCAGCTCGGAGGCTCCCGGCAAGGAGCGATCGAACGCATCGAGCGTCGCGCCGAACAGCTGGTTGGGGTTTCCTTCTTTGCCTTGGCCGCCTACGTCGCCTTTGACGCCGTCACCTCGCTCCTGAACCAGGAGCGCCCGGAGGTTAGCACTGTTGGTATCGCGCTGACGATCATCGCGATCGGGGTGATGCTGTGGCTGGCGCAGGCCAAGCGGCGAGCTGCGGCTGATCTCGGCGGTCGAGCCTTCGCGGCGGACGCCGAGCAGACTCAGGCCTGCTGATACCTCTCGCTTGTGGTGCTGGCGGGCATCGGTCTGAACGCCCTCTTCGGCTGGTGGTGGGCTGACCCGGTCGCAGCGCTGGGGGTCGCGCTCATCCTCGTGCGCGAGGGCTGGGAAGCCTGGCGCGAGGAGCACGACCACGGCTGAGCCGCAGCCTGTCCCGACCGCGCACGCTTCTTCGCACGGGCATTCCGCCGCCGGTGCCAGCCGCGGAAGACTGCTGATCGTGCTGGCGCCGGTCGTCGGCTTTCTGGCGGTGCAGGTCGTTGGCAGCCTCCTGACCAAGAGCCTCGCGCTGCTGGCCGATGCCGGGCACATGCTGACCGATGCGGTGGGCGTCGGCATGGCGCTGCTGGCCATCCACTTCGCCGCCCGGCCGGCCACCGCAACCAAGTCATTCGGCTACTACCGCCTCGAAATCCTGGCCGCGGTGGCGAACGCCATGCTCCTGTTCGGCGTGGCCGCCTACATCCCGTTCGAGGCCTACCAGCGCTTCGCCGAACCTCCGCAGGTCCTCAGCCTGCCGATGCTCGGTGTGGCCGCGATCGCTTGGTGGTGAATCTCATCTCCATGCGGCTGCTGTCGGCCGGCGCGCAGGCGAGCCTGAACCTGCGCGGTGCCTACCTGGAGGTGCTGGAGTTGACCCGCTTTGGTGGAGTCCCTGAGAGTTGGTGCTGTTGGCGCCAGAAGGGAGTCCCCAATGCCGAAGACCCATCCACCCTATCCACCCGAGTTCCGAACTGAAGCGGTGCACTCAACCGCGCCCACTATCTGGTGGCGTTGGTGCAGCTGCGTCACCATCCACCGGCCCAGGCCTTCGTCGCCCGCAAGCGCGCCGAGGGCAAGAGCCAACGCGAGGCGATTCGCTGCCTGAAGCGTCACCTCGCGCGGGTGGTCTTCAACGCGCTCCAGCGTGGCGCCGAGCCGCTCAGCGCGGCGGCTTGACAAGATAGGAGCTTGCCACGGCCATGCACGAGGCCCGCAGGGAGGCGCTCCTCACGCTCAGGGCTGGCCGATATTTCGCCGAAACCGAGCGCCACGACGCCTGATGCGGCCATGTAGCCGATATTTCGCCAACGAGGCACGTGGGCTCAGACCGCTGGCTCCGCCTCCGGGACGGCGTGGATCGGGGCGGTGCGTGCGCGCAACGGGCCGCCAGCGCGCCCGCGGTGCACGGCCAGCAGCTCGGCGACGATCGACCACGCGACCTCGACCGGACCCTCGGCGCCGAGGTCGAGGCCGGCCGGAGCGTGCAGAACGTCGAGGTCCGCGGCGGTCGGCTCGATGCCCGTGGCCGCCAGCTCGGCGAGCATCTGGTCGGTGCGCCGGCGCGGGCCTAGGACGCCAAGGTAGGCGAGGCCGCGACCGAGCAGCGATCGCAGGTAGTCGATGTCGCGCAGGTAGTTGTGGGTCATCACGACGGCCGAGGTCCGCGCATCCGGGACGAACGCATCGCCCACGACCAGAGGCTCGGCGTGCAGGAACGCGACTGCATCCGGGAAGCGGTCGTGGGACAGGAACGGTCGACGCACGTCGGCGACGGTGACGTGCCAGCCGAGCGACGCCGCCTGGCGGACGAGCGGGATCGCGTCATGGCCGGCCCCGCACACCAGGAGGCGCGGTGGCGGCAGCAGCACCTCCGTGAAGACGCGCAGCTCGCCGAGCTGCTCCAGACTAGTCACGCCGGAATCAAGGGCGTGGCGCGCAAGATCGGCGGCGGCCGCGTCGGCCTCGTCTGATCCGATGCCGCCCTCGACCCGGCCATCGGCGTGCAGGAGGAGCCGGGCGCCGGGGCTGACCGTATCGGTCCCCGAGTCGATGACCGTGACCAGACAGCAGGCACGCTCCTCCTCGACTGCCGTGCGGAGTGCGGCAGCTGTGGCCACCGCGTGCTCGGCCGGCTCGATGAAGAGCTCCATGGCGCCGTTGCAGCCAAGGCCATAGCCCCAGACCTCATCGCCGTCGGCGGTCAGGTCGAACAGCTCGAGGCGCGGCTCGCCGGAGGCCATCACCTCGCGGCCGATGCGCTCGACGTCGCCCTCCAGGCAGCCGCCCGAGACGTTGCCCACGGCGGCGCCGTGCTCCGGCACCAGCAGCCGGGCGCCGGGACGCCGGTACGTCGACCCGCGGACGCTGACGATCGTCGCCAGCGCCATCCGCTCGCCACGGGCGTGGAGGGCCGAGATTGCGGAGAGGACGTCGCTGATCTCGCTCATAACCGATGCGCCTCAGGGGGGAGCGTACTCCACGTGGCGGCGCGGAGCCATGTCGGGCACTGTGCCACGGCATGGGTGATCCGCGTCAGCGTCTCCCCGTGAGATCGTGCGAAGCAACGTTGGCACGTTGGCACGTTCTCTCGGCAGGGTGATGACACGGGCGCTACCGACCCGGCCGGCAACCGGATACCACCTTGACCCCGGCACCCGGCAGTGCGAGGATTGACGCGTTCCACCCGATCGCCCTTCTCGCGTCGGACCCTCCACTGCTTGAGGATCCCCCGCGTCTGACAGCGAAGGAGGCTGCCGGTGACCTTTTCAGTTGCCATGGTCGTCAACGGTACGGCGCGCAGCCTGGAGGTGGACCCCCGGAGATTGCTTGTGCACGTCCTGCGCGACGACCTGCACCTGACCGGCACGCACATCGGCTGCGACACCAGCCAGTGCGGCGCCTGCACGGTGGTCGTCGACGGGCGCGCGATGAAGAGCTGCACGATGCTGGCGGTCCAGGCCGATGGCAGCGCCGTCACCACGATCGAAGGGCTGGCCCCGGCGGGCACGATGCACCCGCTGCAGGCGGCCTTCTGGGAGAAGCACGGGCTTCAGTGCGGCTTCTGCACGCCCGGGATGATCATGACCGCGGTCGACTTCCTCGAGCGCACCACCGACCCGTCCGACGAGGAGATCCGGCACGCGATCGAGGGCAACTACTGCCGCTGCACCGGCTACCAGAACATCGTGGCGGCAATCAAGGAGGCCTCGAGCCTCCTGCGCGCCGGTGGCACGGCCAGCATTGCAGTTGGTGGCGACGACGAGGAGCCACTGCCGCCGTTCTCGGAGGAGGAGGGGGCGGCGCCGGCCGGGCCGGTCGCCGAAGCGCAAGAGACGAGCCCCAGCGGCTCCAGCAGTTCCAGCAGCTGACGAAGGAGGCACCACCATGGCAGTTGCCACAGCATTCGGTGCCGCGATCAAGCGGAAGGAGGATCCGCGCTTCGTCACCGGTACCGGAACGTACGTGGACGACGTCCAGCTCCCGGGCATGACGTACGCGGCCATCCTCCGCTCGCCGTACGCGCATGCCCGCATCAAGAGCATCGACATCTCCGGGGCCAAGGCGATGCCCGGCGTCCTGGCAGCCTGGACAGGAAAGGACCTAGAGGCCGATCTCAACCCATTGCCCATGGCGTGGGCAGCCGGCGGCAACTCCGGCGGCGAGGTCGGCGGCGTCGTGAACAACGTCAACAGCCCGCGGGTGCTCGCCATCGACGACGTGAAGTGGACCGGCGAGGGCGTGGCGGTCGTGATCGCGGAGACCCGCGAGCAGGCGGAGGACGCGCGCGAGGCAATCGACGTTGACTGGGAGCTGCTGCCGGCCGTGGTCGACACGGAGGGCGCCACCGCGGACGGTGCGCCGCAGCTCCACGAGAACGCGCCGAACAACGTGGCCTTCACCTGGGCCGTCGGCGACCGCGACGGGACCGATGCGGCGCTCAAGGCCGCCGACGTCGTCGTGAAGCAACGGATCGTGAACCAGCGCCTGATCCCGAATCCCATGGAGGCGCGCGGCTCGGTTGGCAAGTGGGAGCAGGGCAACGACGAGTACACGATCTGGATGGGTTCGCAGACCCCGCACATCCAGCGCTTGCTGCTGGCCGCCTTCGTGATGGGCGTGCCCGAGAACAAGATCCGGGTCATCGCTCCGGATGTCGGCGGCGGCTTCGGCCAGAAGATCTTCTGCTACGCGGACATGGCGCTCGTGGCATGGGCGTCGAAGCAGCTGGGCGGCCGGCCGGTGAAGTTCGCCGAGACGCGCCGCGAGAACTACCAGGCGGGCACGCACGGCCGCGACCACATCACCTACATGAAGGTCGCGGCCAAGCGCGACGGGACGGTGACCGGCCTGAAGGTGAAGACGTACGCCAACATGGGCGGGCGCCTGTCGACCATCGGTCCCGGCATCCCGACCACGCTCTACGGCCGGCTTCTGGCCGGGCCGTACAAGATCCCGAACGTCTTCTGCGAGGTGATCGGGACGTACACGAACACCGTGTTCGTGGACGCCTACCGTGGCGCCGGACGCCCGGAGGCGACCTACGTCCTGGAGCGGGCGATGGACCTCGTGGCCGATGAGCTGGGGATCGACCCCGCCGACGTCCGCCGCCGGAACTTCCTGGCCCCCGACGAGTTTCCGTACCGCAACCCGTCCGGGCTGCTGCGCAGCTGGAACGACGCCGAGGTGGAGATCGACTCCGGCAACTACGAGCCGGCACTCGACAAGGCGCTGGCCATGGCGGGCTACGCCGATATCGGCACGGCGAAACAGGAGGCCGAAGGGCGCGGCAAGCACCTGGGCGTCGGCCTCTCCACGTACCTCGAGATCTGCGGCGTCGCGCCCTCCAAGTGGATCGGCCTGGTGGGCGAGGGCTGGGGGGCGGCGATGTGGGAGTCGGCGAACATCCGCATCCACCTCACCGGCAAGGTCGTCCTGTCCATCGGCACCAGCTCGCACGGCCAGGGTCACGAGACGACGATGGCCCAAATCGTGGCGACCGAGCTGGGCGTGCCGGTCGAGGACGTGACCGTCGACCACTCCGACACGTTCGGAACCCCGTTCGGCTACGGCACGTACGGGAGCCGTTCCGCGGCGGTGGGGGGCATGGCCGCCATCAAGGCCGCCGACAAGATCAAGGCCAAGGCGCGGGTGCTCGCCGCCCACATGCTCGAGGCGGCGCCCGACGACGTGGTCTTCGAGGAAGGGAAGCTGTTCGTCAAGGGCTCGCCCGACAAGGCCAAGACGATCCAGGAGGTCGCGCTGGCGGCTCACGTCGGGTACGACCTGCCCGATGGCGTGGAGCCGTACCTCGACGAGACTGCGTACTACGACACGCCGAACTGCACCTGGCCGTTCGGCAGCCACGTGGCGATCGTGGAGGTGGACAAGGAGACCGGCGCGGTGGACCTCGTGCGCTACGTCGCGGTCGACGACTGCGGGGTGCGCATCAACCCGATGATCGTCGACGGCCAGCTCCACGGCGGGCTGGTACAGGGCATCGGCCAGGCACTCTGGGAGGGCGCCGTCTACGACGAGAACGGCCAGCTGCTGACCGGCTCGATGATGGACTACGCGGTCCCGCGCGCCAGCTGGTTCCCGACGTTCGAGATGGACCAGACGGTGACCCCGTCGCCCGTCAACCAGATGGGCGTCAAGGGTGTCGGCGAGGCGGCGACGATCGGCAGCACGCCGGCCGTGGTGAACGCCGTGGTCGACGCGCTCAGCTCGTACGGCATCCGCCATATCGACATGCCGCTCACCCCGCAGCGGGTGTGGCGCGCCATGCAGGCCGCCCGCAATGGCGGCAACGGGGAGGTGCGCTCATGATCCCGGCACCGGTCGCGTACACGCGGGCGGGAAGCCTGGACGAGGCGCTGAGCCTGCTCGCCCAGGACGGGGATGCGAAGCTGCTCGCCGGCGGGCAGAGCCTGATCCCGCTCATGAAGTTCCGCCTGGCGTCGCCGGATCGGCTGATCGACATCGGCCGCATTGACGAGCTGTGCGGCATCAGCGCCGCCGACAGCGGATTCCGGATCGGTGCGCTGACGACGTACGCCGAAGCCCTCGAGGACGATGCGCTGTGCGGCGCCTACCCGCTGCTGCCCGAGGTGATCAACGACATCGGCGATATCCAGGTCCGTAACCGCGGGACGATCGGCGGGGCACTGGCCCATGCCGATCCGGCCAGTGACCTGCCGGCGCTGGCCCTGGCGCTCGACGGCGAGATCGAGATCCGATCCCGCGACGGGACGCGGAAGGTGCCGGCGGCCGATTTCTTCATCGGCCCATTCACCACCGACCTGGGATCCGACGAGATCCTGACCGCGCTCCACCTGCCGGCGCTGCCTGCCGGCGCGGGCACGGCCTGGGCGGAGCTCAGCCAGGCGGCATCCGGCTACTCGCTGGTGGGCGTGGCAGCCGTGGCCGGAGACGTTCACGGCGTCCTTGGCCAGGGCACGGTCAGCCACGTGCGGGTCGCGATCACCGGCGCCGCCGAGGCGCCGTATCGCGCCACCGCAGTCGAGGAGGCGCTCACCGGGACGAAGTGCGACGAGGCAGACCTGGCCGCCGCATCGGCCCGTGCCACCCAGGGGCAAACGGTGGCGAGCGATATCCACGCGGACGCCGAGTACCGTACCGCACTCGCCGCGATCTATGTGCGTCGCGCACTGGCGCAAGCGCTCAGGCGCGCCGGTTGACACGCCCGGCGCGCACATCGGGCCCGGCAGGCACACCGCCCGCCGGGCCCAATCCGTCCTCCATCGAGGAGCTCGTCGACGCCCTGCGCGAGCAGGGCTACATCTGCGACCGCGCGCTGGGCACATCGGTCTGGCTGTCGCTCCGGCTCCAGCGCCCGCTGTTGGTGGAGGGCGAGGCCGGCGTGGGCAAGACCGACCTGGCCAAGGTGCTCGCCGCGGCGCTCGGCGCGCGGCTCATCCGCCTCCAGTGCTACGAGGGGCTCGACGTCTCGACCGCCGTCTACGAATGGAACTATCCGCGCCAGATGCTCGAGATCCGCCTCCTGGAGGCGCGCGGCGAGGCGAGCACCGCGACCGCCGCCGACATCTTCGGGCCCGAGTTCCTGATCCGGCGGCCGCTCCTCCAGGCGCTGGAGTCGCATGACGACGTGGCGCCGCTGCTGCTCATCGACGAGATCGACCGTGCCGACGAGGAGTTCGAGGCGTACCTGCTCGAGATCCTCGCCGACTTCGCCGTCACCGTCCCCGAGGTCGGGACGATCAGCGCCGAGCGGCCGCCGCGGGTGATCGTCACCAGCAACCGGACGCGCGAGGTCCACGACGCGCTGAAGCGGCGCTGCCTCTACCATTGGATCGACTACCCGTCGGTCGAGCGCGAGCTGAAGATCGTCCGCGCCCACCTGCCGGACGTACCTGACCAACTGGCGCGACAGGTCGTGGCCTTCATCGGGCGCCTGCGCCAGGCGGAGCTCACCAAGGTGCCGGGCGTGGCCGAGACGCTCGACTGGGCATCGGCGCTCGTGGCGCTCGGGGCCCCGCGTCTGAACGGCGAGCTCGTGGACGACACGCTGGGCGTGGTCCTCAAGTACGAAGAGGACGTGCGCCGCGTGCGTGGCGAGACGGCACGCTCCTACCTCGACGAGGTCGTCGCAGGTGCCTGACCTGCCCGAGCCCGATGTCCACGGTGACGCACTCCTGGCGGCGTCGGTCCTCTTCGGCCGCGCGCTGCATGCCGAAGGGCTGGCGGCCGGTCCCTCGGGCGCCATCGACTTCGCCCGGGCGCTGACTCTGGTGGAGATCGGCGACCGCGAGGTGGTGCGCGCCGCGGGCGCGGCGATCTTCGTGCGTCACGTCGACGAGATCGCCACCTACGGGCGCGTCTTCGACCGCTTCTGGCGCGTCGCCGGCGCGCAGCTCGAGGGGCCGGCGCCGGCCCGCCGGCGGCAGACGGGTCAGTCCGGCGCGGCAGCCGATGCAGCACCCGATGTCGATCTGCTGCCTGGCCAGAGGATGCGGCGCGTCGGCTACAGCGCGGCCGAGCGGCTCCGCCACCGCGACTTCGCCACGCTCACCCCGGACGAGCTGCGTGACGCCGAGCGGATGATCGACGCCCTGAGCCCGCGACTGGCGACGCGGCGCGCGCGACGCAGCCAGCTCGCCGCGCACGGCCGCGCACTGGCGCCGCGCGCCATGCTGCGCGCCAACCTGGCCAACGGCGGTGAGCCGATCGAGTGGGTCTGGCGCCGCCCGCGACGCAACCCGCGCCCGCTGGTCGTGCTCGCCGACATCTCCGGCTCCATGGACCGTCACGCGCGGCTGCTGCTGCGGTTCACCCACGCGCTGTCGCGGACGCCGGCCCGCGTCGAGGCCTTCGTGTTCGGCACGCAGCTGACGCGTATCAGCCGGCAGCTGCGCGAACGGGATCCGGACCGCGCCCTGGCGCTCGTCGCCCAGCACGCCCGCTTCGGCTCCGGCGGTACGCGGATCGGCGATGCCTTCCGCGCGTTCAACCGGCATTGGGCGCGCCGCGTCCTGCCCACGAGCGGCGTGGTGATCGTCCTCTCCGACGGCTGGGACCACGGCAAGCCGGACCTCGTTGCGGAGGAGACGCGGCGCCTGGCGCGAGGCTGCCATCGGCTCATCTGGCTCAACCCGCTGGCCGCCGCGGCCGCTTACCAGCCGCTGGCGGCCGGGATGGCGGCGGCGCTGCCGTCGATCGACCACCTGCTGCCGGCGGCGAGCGTGGCGGACCTCCAGGGCCTGGGCCGGCTGCTGGCCGGCCTGGCGCGCAACGCGCGGCGAGCCGCATGAGAGAGCTGCTCGATACCATGCACGCGTGGCGGGCGCAGGGGCGCGGGTTCGGGCGCGCGGTCACCGTCCGCACCTTCAACTCCTCGCCGCGCGACGTCGGGGCAGTGCTCCTCGCCTCCGACGACGGGCAGATTGCCGGCTCGGTGAGCGGCGGCTGCGTCGAGGGCGCCGCCGCGGACGAGGTGGGCCACGCGCGTCGTGACGGCCGCGTCCGCGTCATCCGCTACGGGATCAGCGACGAGGCGGCGTGGGACGTCGGGCTCGCCTGCGGCGGCACGATCGACGTCCTGGTTGAGCCGGAAGTGCGCGCCGAGACGATCGCTGCCGCGGAGGCCGCTGACGGGACGCAGGTCCTCGTCACCCCGCTCCCCGCCGATGCCCCTGGCCCAGAGCTCGCGCCGCATCCGACCGGCGCCGGCGAGGCGCCTGGCACGACGGTCGTCGTGACCGAAGACGCCCTGTCCACTGCCGACCTGCCACCGGACGTGGCCGCGGCTGCGTACCAGGGGCTCGCCGACGGCGCGTCGCGGACGGTCGCCGCGGGAGGGCGGCAGTGGTTCGTCGAGGCGTTCGCCTCGCCCCCACGCCTGGTCGTCGTCGGGGCCGTTCACGTGGCCATCCCGCTCGTGCGCTATGCGCGGACGCTCGGCTACCGGACGGTGGTCATCGACCGTCGCTCGACCTTCGCCGCCGGGGATCGCTTTCTGGAGGCCGATGAGCTCCTCGTCGAGTGGCCGGAAGGCGGGTTCGACCGCATCGGGCTGAGCGCCACCGACGCGGTCGCCATCCTGAGCCACGACCCAAAGCTCGACGAGCCGGCGATCGTCGAGGCCCTCCGCCGCGGCTGCCGCTACGTGGGCGCCATCGGCTCACGCCGCACGCAGGCCGAGCGCCGGACGCGGCTGCTGGCGGCCGGGGTGAGCGACGACGAGCTGGCGCGGCTGCACGGGCCGATCGGGCTCGACCTGGGCGGCCGGACGCCAGCCGAGGTGGCGTTGGCAATCATGGCCGAGGTGGTCGCCGAGCGTTACGGCGGCTCGGGTACTCCAAAGGCCCCCAGCTGACGAGGCGAGGTCATGCAGTTCTCCGGGACGGTCACCATCAACGCGCCTCGCGATCGGGTCTGGGCCTTCGTCGACGATCCGCACCAGGTCGGCTCGTGCGCGCCCGGCGTCGAGTCGGTCGACGTGCATGACGACGGGACGATCACCGCGCACGCCAAGGTGTCGGTGGGGCCGATCGGCTTCCGGTTCGACGCCGCCGGCGAGTACACGGAGCGCGTGGAGGGTGAGCGAGCCGCCGTCCGCGGCCGAGCCAAGGCGCCGGGCACCGCCGTCGACGGGACGGCACACATGAGCCTGCGCGATGCCGATGACGGCGGCACGGTCATGGACTGGTCGGCGGACGTCCAGTTCTCGGGGACGATCGCCAACATCGGCGCGCGCCTCATCCAGGGGACTGCAAACCGGATCATCGGCCAGGCCTTCGCCTGCGTGAAGTCCAAGCTCGAAGGGGATGGCACGCCATGACGGTCGAGACCGATGCGAGCACGGCCCTCCTCGCCGACCTTGGCGAGCGCCTGCCCGGGCTGCGGCTCCTGACCGATCCGGGCGACCGCCAGTCGTATCGGTCCGACGAGACGGCCCACTGGAAGGCCGGCCTGCCGCTGGCTGTGGCGCTCCCGACGTCAACCGACGAGGTCGCCGAGATCATGCGTGCCGCCACCCGCCATCGGGTGCCGGTCGTGCCGCGTGGGGCGGGCAGCGGCCTGTCGGGTGGATCGGCGGGCGTCGAGGGCGCGCTGACCGTGGCGTTCACGCGGATGAATCGCATCGTGGAGATCGACCGCGCCAACCTGGTCGTCGTCACCCAGCCCGGCGTCATCAACGCCGAGCTGAAGGCGGCGGTCGCCAGGGAGGGGCTCTTCTACGCGCCCGACCCGGCCAGCTACGAATTCTGCTCGATCGGCGGCAACATCGGCACCAATGCCGGCGGGCTGTGCTGCGTGAAATACGGCGTGACGCGCGACGCGGTCCTGGCGCTCGAGGTCGTCCTCGCCGATGGGCGCGTGATCCGCACCGGCGGGCGCAGTGTGAAGGACGTCGCCGGCTATTCGCTCACCCACCTCTTCGTCGGCTCCCAGGGAACGCTGTGCCTGGTGACCGAGGCGACGTTGCGCCTCCGCCCGGCACCCCCGCCGAAGGTCACGATGCTCGCCTTCTTCGCAACCCTCGAGGCGGCTGGTAAGGCGGTCGCTGCGATCACGGCCGCCGGGCTGACTCCATGCACGCTCGAACTCATGGATCGCGTGACGATCGCTGCCGTCGACGACTGGCACAACCTCGGTCTCGATCGGGAGGCGGCCGGCCTGCTGCTCGTGGAGTCGGACCTTCCGGCTGGCGCAGCCGAGACCGAGCTCGCCGCTGCGATCACGGCCTGCGAGGGCGCCGGGGCGACGCAGGTGGTGCGCGCAGAATCGGCATCGGAGGCCGATTGGCTGCGCCAGGTACGCCGCATGGCGTTCCGCTCAATGGAGCGGCTCGGCACGGCCCGCATGGAGGATGTGGGCGTGCCACGCTCGCGGGTCCCCGAGCTGCTGACCGAGATCGAGCGCGTGGCCGCCGCGCACGACGTCCGATGCGGGACGTTCGGCCATGCCGGCGACGGCAACCTGCATCCGACCTTCGTCTCGACGCGCGGCGACCAGGCTGAGGAGGCGCGTGTCGAGGCCGCCTGCCAGGAGCTGTACCGCGCGGCGCTCAGCCTGGGCGGCACGGTGACCGGGGAGCACGGGATCGGCGCCGCCCGCCGGGGGCTCCTGGAGCTGCAGCGCGGCGAGGCGGCGGTTTCCGTCATGCGCGCCATCAAGTCGGCGCTCGATCCCCTGGGGATCCTCAACCCGGGCAAGGTCCTCTGACTGCGGGCCGGGGCGCTACGGCGCGGTCACCCCGGCGGCGCCGCCGGCGCTGTACGAATGAGCGCCGGCGCCCGCCAACCTGCCGCCATCGGCGATCAGATACTCCTCGCGGATCGGACGACCGTCGAACCAGCATTCCAGGATCTCGCGCACGCCGGCCGCGTAGCGGGCCTGCGCGGACAGGGATGACCCCGACACGTGTGGCGTCATCCCATGATGGGGCATCGACCGCCAGGGATGATCCTGGTACTGCATACCGGATTCGACGCGCGTCATAGCAGCAGTCCCATGTGAGATCACGGTTCGCCCGACCGGCCCCAGACCGGCGACGACGCGGAGCACCCGGTTCTGTCAGGACAAGAGTTTAGATCCGCGCTCAAACCCAAACATTATTCTCATCGCCCGTGGGGGTCGAAAACCCCGATTCGCGATCAGCGCCCCTACGATCGGCTGATGTTCTCCCTCGTCTACCTCGCGATCCGCGTCCTCGCCCGGCTCATCGTCACGGGTGGCCATGGTGGCCGAGATGATGGAGCCAAGGCTCTCGAGATCCTCGTCTTGCGTCACCAGCTCCGGGTCCTCCGACGAACCTCGGGCCCACCCCGGTATCGGGCCATCGACCGGGTCCTCCTTGCGGCGGCCAGCCGGTCAATCCCACGCGACCGCTGGGTCGCCTTCGTCGTCACTCCGGCGACGCTGCTGCGCTGGCACCGGGAGCTAATGAGGAAGAAGTGGACGTACCGCAGGACCGGTCGTCCAGGCC
>Ga0136614_10001545_pt1 | contig 13631 bp, 13 predicted proteins | sample AntDrymUQ2792106_2_FD_106643 | JGI IMG/M metagenome (GOLD analysis project Ga0136614, IMG submission 106643) | Polar desert sand microbial communities from Dry Valleys, Antarctica - metaG UQ279 (21.06) | ecosystem: Environmental > Terrestrial > Soil > Desert | place: Antarctica: Dry Valley...
CTGCGTCCTAGCCTCGCACGCGCCCAGCGCACCCCGTCGACGAGGCGTCATTCTGAAACGAGTTCTTACCCCTCGCGGGCGGGAGCGGACTCGTCGCTCTGCCAGATCGCGAACGCGTTGCCCTCGGTGTCCTTGCACTGGGAATACCAGCCCATGGCGGGAACCGGCGACTTCTCGCCGGCCTCGCCGCCGAGCTCGCGCACACGGGCCATCTCTGCCTCGAGATCCTCGGTTCCGAAGTAGACGATCGGCCCGGTCTCGCCCATCTGCTGCGGGTAGATGCCGCCGCCCGGATCGCCCTCGAACATGTGGTACTCGATCGGGCCGTCGTAGTGCTGGAACGTCCAGCCGCAGAGCGAGCCCCAGAATTTCGTCGCGCGGCCCGTGTCCTTCGCCGGGAGCTCCATGTGCACGATCTTGCCTTCCACGCTGCCTCCTTGACGGGGATGCCGAGGTGTCAGCCTAACTCGATCCGCGCCACCTCTCCGAGTCCGGCCGGATCGTCCTGCAGCCGCCGCCAGGCCGCCCGTGCGATCGCGAGGTCCTGGATGGCGAGGCCGGTCGAGTCGAAGGCGGTCACCTCGTCTTCATCGGCCCGGCCCGGGGCGAGCCCGGCGAGCACCGCGCCGAGCTCCGTCACGTCTGCGCGCCGGAGCAGGCCCCCCTCGACGCCGGGCGCGAGGTCGCCGCTGTGGCTCGCCTGCTCCCAGTCGTCGCAGAAGGCATGGACACGGGCAAGCTCGGCGGGAGCGATCTCCGATTTTCCGGGGCCGTCCGCTCCCATCAGCGAGACGTGCTGCCCGGGCCGCAGCGACCCCTCGGGCAGCAGCACCTCGTGGCCGGGCGTCACCGTCACGAGGAGATCAGCCGCGAAGGCCTCCTCCCGATTGGCCGCCCGGGTTGCGCCGAGCTCGTCTGCGACCGCCTCGGCGCGCGAGCCATCGACGTCCCACAGCAACGGCGCGCGTCCTCGCGTGACGAAACTCCTCACTGCCGCCCGCCCGTTGACGCCCGTTCCGATCACGGCCGCGGTTTCCGCTCCCGCCCGGCCGAGCGTCTCGGCAGCGAGCACCGCGGCCGCGCCCGTGCGCAGCGCTGTCACGGCGCCCGCATGGAGGAGCGCGAGCAGCATTCCGGTCTGCGCGTCGGAAAGCACCACGAGCCCCGTCACGGTCGGCAGCCCGCGCCCGGGGTTGCCGGGAAACGACGTCACCCACTTGAGCAACGCGAAGCCTCCCCCGATCGCGGGCATCGCCCGGAAGTCTCCGGCCGGGTAGTTCGCGACGTAGACCTTCGGGGGCATCGTCCACTCTCCGCGGGCGTGGGCGACGAACGCGTCTCGAATCGCCTCGATCGCCTCCGCGGGCGAGACTGCGGCTTCGACCTGCCGTGCCGTGAGCACGGGAATCATGCGGGCGTCTACAGCGCCTTCACGGCGGCGACGAGCCTCGTCACCGAGTCCTTCGCGTCGCCGAACAGCATCACCGTCTTCGGGTCGAGGTAGAGCTCGTTGTCGATGCCGGCGAAGCCGGGGCTCATGCCGCGTTTCAGCACCACGATCGTGGCCGCGCGGTCGACGTCGAGAATCGGCATCCCGTAGATCGGGCTCGCCGGCGAGGTACGCGCGGCGGGGTTCGTCACGTCGTTGGCGCCGATCACCAGCGCGACGTCGGTGCGGGGAAACTCGGGGTTGATCTCCTCCAGCTCGTGCAGCTGCGGGTAGGGCACGTTCGCCTCGGCGAGGAGGACGTTCATGTGCCCGGGCATGCGGCCGGCGACGGGGTGGATCGCGTAGCGGACGTCGACCCCACCATGCTCGAGCTGGTCGGCGAGCTCGCGGACCGCGTGCTGGGCCTGCGCGACGGCCATCCCGTAGCCGGGGACGATCACGACGCGCTTCGCGTAGGCGAGCATGATCGCCACGTCCTCCGGGCCCGCCGAGCGCACCGCCTGCCCGTCGGTTCCGGCAGCGGCGGCCGCGGCCGGGCCTGCGGCGACCTGGCCGAAGGCGCCGAAGAGGACGTTGCCGATCGAACGGTTCATCGCCCGGCCCATCAGCAGGGTCAGCAGGGTGCCGGAGGCCCCGACCAGGGCGCCGCTCACGATCAGGACGTTGTTGTGGAGCACGAAGCCGGTCGCCGCCGCCGCGAGCCCGGTCAGCGCGTTCAGCAGCGAGATCACGACCGGCATGTCCGCGCCGCCGATCGGGAGCACGAAGAGGACGCCGAAGAGCGTTGCGCCGGCGATCACGCCGATCAGGAGGCCGTCCTCCTGCGGGCCGGCGAGGATCGCGATCCCGACGCCGGCCGCCGCGGCGATCAGTAGGCCGTTGCCCAGCTTCTGGCCGGGGTAGGTGATCGGGCGCCCGGAGACGAGCTCCTGCAGCTTTGCGAAGGCGACGAGGCTGCCGGCGAAGGAGATGCTCCCGATCAGGGCGCTCAACACCGTCGAGAGCCCGACGTTGAAGGCGATCCGCCCGGGCTCGGGCGCCTGATCGTGGAACTCGGCGAGCCCGATCAGCGCCGCCGCCCCGCCGCCGACGCCGTTGAAGAGCGCCACCATCTGCGGCATCGCGGTCATCTTCACCGAGCGCGCCGCGAAGGCCCCGACCGGGGCCGAGACCAGCATCACGACCAGGATCGAGACGTGGTGGTCGAGCCCGCGCTGGGCGAGCGTGGCGGCGATCGCGACCGCCATGCCGCCGGCGCCGAGCCAGTTACCCAGCCGGGCGGTCGTGGGGGAGGAGAGGAAGCGAAGCGCCAGGACGAAGCTGACGATCGCGGCGAGGTACGCGAGGCTGATCGCGTCCTGGCGGCTCACCGTTCCTGCCGCGACGACGATGGAGCTTCCCGGGCCGGCGGCGCCGCGGCTCGCTTCTTGAACATCTCGAGCATCCGGTCGGTGACGACGAACCCGCCGACGACGTTCATCGTCCCGAGCGCGACCGCCGCGAGCGCCACGATCCGGATCCACGTCGCCTGGTCGGGCAGCCCGGCGACGACGATCGCCCCCACGAGCACGATCCCGTGGATCGCGTTCGTCCCGGACATCAGCGGCGTATGGAGGAGAGTCGGCACCTTCGAGATCACCTCGAAGCCGACGAAGATCGCGAGCACGAGCACCGTCAGCTCGACGATCAGCCGGCCGCTCGTCACGCCGGCACCTCCGCCGGGCGGGCCACGCAGGCTCCCGCGGTGATCTCGTCCTCCCAGTCGAGCTGCAGCACGCCGGCCGGCGCCAGGTGCTGGAGCAGCGCGCTCACGTTGCGCGCGTAGAGGTGACTCGCGTGGAACGGCATCGTGCTCGCGAGGTTCGTCGCGCCGACGATCGACACACCTTCGCGGACGACCTCCTCGCCGACCTCCGTCAGCTCGCAGTTGCCGCCCGCCTCGGCCGCGAGGTCGACGACGACCGATCCCGGGCGCATGCCGCGGACGGCCTCGGCCGAGATCAGCCGGGGAGCCGGGCGGCCGGGGATGAGAGCGGTCGTGATCACGACGTCGAACTCCGGGATCCGGCGCTGCAACTCGGCCTGCTGGCGGGCCTGCTGCTCGCCGGTGAGCTCGGCGGCGTAGCCACCGGCGGTCTCCTCCCCGAGGACTCCGAGGTCGAGGAACGAGGCTCCGAGGCTCTCGACCTGCTCGCGGACGACGGCCCGCACGTCGAAGGCCGAGACGACGGCGCCCAGTCGGCGGGCGGTCGCGATCGCCTGCAGGCCAGCGACACCGGCGCCGAGCACGAGCACCTTTGCCGGCGCCACGGTCCCGGCCGCCGTCATCAGGAGCGGGAAGAACCGCGGGAGCCGGTCGGCCGCGATCAGCGCCGCCCGGTAGCCGGCGACAGTGCTCTGCGACGACAGCGCGTCCATCGACTGAGCGCGGCTGATCCGCGGGATCGACTCCATCGCGAACGCGATCGCACCACGCGAGGAGAGGCGCTCGAGCCCGGCCGGGTCGGAGAGCGGCTGGAGGAAGGCGATGAGGATCGCCCCGCGCGGAAGCTCGCTCACCTCGCCTGCGTCCGGCGGCGCCACCTTGAGCACGGCCTCGGCGCCGCCGACGGTCTCCGCGAACCCGGTCGCGAGCTCGGCACCAGCGTCCGCATAGGCCTCGTCCGGGAAGGAGGCTGCGGCTCCGGCGCCGCTCTGGACGGTCACCTCGAACCCCGAGCCGGCGAGGCGGCCGACGCTCTCCGGCACGAGCGCGACGCGTCGCTCGCCCGGCGCAGTCTCCCTGGGAACGGCGACCCTCACGGAGCGGGACTCTAGACGCGCGCGACCCTGGACTGAGCCGGCGTGGCCGACCTGATCGAGACTTACGGCCTCGCGCTTCTCGTCCTCCTGATCGCATTCGAGTCCGCGGGTGTGCCGCTGCCCGGCGAGACCGCGGCGATCGCGGCCGCGATCGCCGCCTCGCAGGACCGCTTCCCGCACGTCGATCTCCGGATCACTTCGGCCTGGCTTGCCGGTGTCAGCCGGATGGAGTGGCGGCGGTTCCTCCTCTGGAACGCCGCGGGCGGGATCGTCTGGGCGGTCGGGGTGACGCTCCTCGCCCTCTACCTCGGCCACGCCGCGGCCGACGCCGTCCAGCGCTTCGGCTACGTGGCGGCGGGTGCGACGTAGTGCTGGCGATCCCCGCCTTCCTCGCCGTTTGCTGGTGGAAGCGCCGGCTGGGCCCCGAGGAGAGCTCGGCGAGGCAGAGGGGGCGCCGAGGGCTGACGCGAGCGAGGTCTGAGCGGCGAACCGGACCTCGCCCTCGTGCGAATACTCCCTCGACGGCGGCCGCACGTTGCCTAGTCCCTGACCGCCGCACGACAGAAAGGGGCCTCATACCATGTCCTTGCTACCCCAGCTCGACCAGCTCGACAGCGACGGCGCGATTCGCGAGTACGCCGACAAGGTCGATCCGGCCACACGGGCGGTCTTCCTGCGGAAGGTGGGCATCGGGGCCGGTGCGGTGGTCGCCGGCGGAGCCTTCGCGGGCTCCTTTCCCGCGCTCGGCCGGGCGGCGACGCCGAAGAGCGACGTCGACATCCTCAACTTCGCCCTGACGCTCGAGTTCCTGGAGGCGGAGTTCTACACCCTCGCCGTGAACTCGAACTTCCCGAATCCCGAGCACCGGCTCTTCGCCCAGGTGGTCAAGGCCCACGAGGTCGCCCACGTGAAGGCGCTCCAGGGCGCGCTCGGCCCGGCCGCGGTCAAGAAGCCGAAGTTCGACTTCGGGGACGCGACCACGGATCAGGGCAAGTTCGCGGGCACTGCGCAGGTGCTCGAGGACACCGGCGTCGCCGCGTACCTCGGCCAGGTCGGGAACATCAAGTCGAAGGCGGTCCTGGCCGCGGCCGGCTCGATCCTGCCGGTCGAGGCGCGTCACGCTGCCTGGATCCGCGACATCAACGGCGGCAAGCCGCCGGCGACGAACCCCGCGCCGGCTGCGTTCGAGAAGGGCAAGACCAAGGCACAGATCCTCGCTGCGGTCGCGCCTTACATCGTCAGCTAGACAGTCCACACCCGAACTGAGAAGGAGTCACACATGCATCTCCCCAAGCTTGAAGAGCTCGACACGGACGGCGCGATTCAGGAGTACGCCGAGCAGGTCGACGGCAACACCCGTTCCGCGTTCCTCCGCAAGGCGGGCCTCGGCGTCGGCGCTGTCGCTGCGAGCGGCGGCATCCTCGGTGCCCTTCCCGCGATCGCCAGGGCCTCGTCGAACGACGACGTGGCGATCCTAAACTTCGCGCTGACGCTCGAGTTCCTCGAGGCCGAGTTCTACACGCAGGCTGTGGCGAGCGGTGCCCTCAAGGACGAGCTGGCCCAGTTCGCGAAGGTCGTCAAGGCCCACGAGGTCGCGCACGTCGCGGCGCTCAAGGGCGCGCTCGGCGCCAAGGCCGTCAAGAAGCCGAAGTTCAACTTCAAGGGCACGACGTCGAACCAGGCGAAGTTCGCCGCGACGGCTCAGGTCCTCGAGGACACCGGCGTCGCTGCGTACCTCGGCCAGGTCGGGAACATCAAGTCGAAGGCGGTCCTCGCCGCGGCCGGCTCGATCCTGCCGGTCGAGGCGCGTCACGCCGCGTGGATCCGCGACATCAACGGTGGTCGGGGCAAGAACAACCCCGCGCCCGCCGCGTTCGAGAAGGGCAAGACCGACAAGCAGATCCTCGCGATTGTCAAGTCGACCGGCTTCATCGTCGGCTGACCTTCCGGCCGGATGCTCGGGGGCGGCTTCGGCCGCCCCCGCCGGCCCCACCGAAAGGACTTTCCATGCCAGGCTTCATCGGACTACCCGAGTTGATGCTGCTCGGACTCGTCGTACTCCTCGTCTTCGGCCCGAAGCGGCTCCCGGAGATGGGACGCTCCATGGGTCGCGGCCTGCGCGAGTTCAAGGACTCCATCACCGGTGACAAGAAGCACGTCGACGACGACGATGTCGCCGCGGGCCTCCCCCCGGCATTCGCCGAGGTCGTCCGCGCCGAAGAGATCCGGAAGGTCGCGTAGCGCGTCATGCTCCTCCCGCGCCGTCTCGCGCACGGTCAGCCCGCGGAGCTCGTCGACCATCTCGGCGAGCTCCGCGCGCGCGTCCTCGTGTCGCTGATCGCCCTCGCGGTCGGCTTCGGCGTCGCCTTCGCCTTCCACGAGCACCTCGTCGAGTGGCTGACGCGGCCGCTCCCGGACGGGCGCCGGCCCGTGACGCTCGGCGTCGCGGAGCCCTTCACGACGTCGCTGAAGCTGAGCCTCGTCGCCGGCTTCGCACTGGCCTTCCCGATCATCCTCTGGCAGTTCTGGAGTTTCTTCGCGCCGGCGTTCGAGCGCAGCACCGAACGCGCCCTGGCGGGGTTCGTCGCGCTCGCGACGGTGCTGCTCGGCGCGGGCGTCGCCTTCGGCTACAAGATCGCGCTGCCGGCGTCGGTGAAATTTCTGACCAACTACGACTCCGAGCTCTACGACATCCAGGTGCGCGCGAGCAGCTACTACTCGTTCGCGCTGCTCGTGCTGGCCTCGGTCGGCGTCGTCTTCGAGCTGCCGATCTTCATCCTCGCGCTCGTCCGGCTGGGGATCACCTCCACAGCCAAGCTGCGCCGAAACCGGCGGATCGGTTACGTGGCGGTCGCAGCGCTCGCGGTCGCGCTCCCGGGGGTCGACCCGGTGACGACGGCGATGGAGATGATCCCGCTCGTCATCCTCTTCGAGGCTTCGATCTGGTTCTCGTTGATCTTCGAGCGCCGCTGGCTGGCTGCCGCGCAGGCCGCGCCGAGCGGCGCCTAGCCCGCCTCCTAGAGAGCCGCCCAGACCTCGAGCTTCGACCGCGTCCGCCGGATCACTTCGTCGGTGAAGTCGGAGGTCGAGTCGTGGCCGCCCAGGTCGGCGGTGCGAATGCCGTCGGCGACCGCCTCCAGCGAGGCCTCCCGGATCGCGCGCGAGGCCGTGCGCGCCTGCTCGCCGCCGTGGCCGAGCAGCGCCGCTCCCGCGAGGATCATCGCCATCGGGTTGGCGACGTTCTTGCCCTTGAGGGACGGTGCCGTCCCGTGCGCGGCCTCGGCCATCAGCGCACAGGTCACGAGCTCGCCATCCGGCCCGTCCTCGAACGCGATCAGCATCGACTCCGAGCCGGCGATCGAGCCGAAGAGCGGCAGGACGAGGTCCGAGAGGATGTCGCCGTCCCGGTTCAGAGCGGGGATCACGAGCGGCTCCCCGGTCGAGGCGATCAGGAGCGCGAAGGTCGCGTCGATCAGCTGCGGGTCGTAGCGGACGTCCGGATGCCGTCCCGCGGCGGCGTCCATCTCCTCCTTCAGCATTCCTTCGTAGGTCGGGCTGACGGTGTACTTGGGCCCGCCGAAGACCTTCGCATGGCTCTGCTCGGCCTGCCGGAACGCGTACTCGGCGACTCCACGGCAGATCCGCCGCTCGATTCGCTCGGTGCGGAACGCGACCTCGGCGTCGCTCTCCCCCTCCCGCCATTCCTTCGCGCCGTAGGCGTCGCCGACCGCCATCCTCACGATCGAGATCGGATGGTGCGCGCCGCCGAGCGGGACGACGCCGGGGATGCGGCGGCCGGTCCGGACGATCACCCGACCGCCGATCTCCTCGCGGAGGAGCCGGTTCGGCGACCCGACGTCGTCTCGCACCTCGGGCGTGATCGTCGCGGCCTTCAGGCCGAGCCCCGCCTTGCGGACCGCGGCCGCAGCCTCGTGGACGATCCCGTTGTTCGTCGCCCGCCGGTTCTCGAGAGAGAGGTCGAACCGCTCGAAACCGACGTCGAAGCCGATCACGTCCGCCACCAGGACCCGCAATGCCTCCTCGAGCAGCTCCTGCCCGGTGTCGTCTCCCTCGAGCACCACGATCGTGCGGCCGTCCATGGGGCGCGATTGTAGATGCATGCCCGGGGGGATTAGGGGCGCGGCCGCCGGGAGAGGGAGGCGCCGTGACGCGACTAGGAGGGTGGCGTCGCGTAGGGGTGCGGAAGCCGTTTCGCTACCTCGACGCGCGCGGGAGCCGGATCTCCGACCCGGCGAAGCTGGAGCGCATCGAGCTGCTCGTCATTCCTCCCGCCTGGCGCGAGGTCTGGATCTCGCCGCGGGCGAGCGCGAAGCTGCAGGCGACCGGGCTCGACACCGCCGGCCGGCGGCAGTACCTCTACCATCCCGACTTCCGTGCGGCGCAGGAGCAGGCGAAATACGACAAGCTCATTCGCTTCGCCGAGCACTTGCCGGATTTGCGGACCGCAATGGCAGAGCACATGAATCACGATCCGCTCGATCGCGAGCGGGTCAGCGCCATCGCCGTGCGCCTGATCAATCACGGGTGGTTCCGCGTCGGCTCCGAGCGGTACGCACGCGAATCGAAGACCTTCGGAATCACGACGCTGAACAAGGGGCACGTCGCCGTTCGGGGGAGCAAGATCGCCTTCAGTTTCCGGGGCAAGCACAAGGTCTGGGTGCGCACGGTCGTGGCGGACGCCGAGCTGGCGCTCGCGCTGCGTGAGCTCCACGCCCTTCCAGGCGGGAGACGGCTGTTCCGCTACGAGTGGGAGGGCAACCGCTACACGCTGACCTCGAAGCGCCTCAACGACTACATCCGGATCTACCAGGGCGACGAATTCACTGCCAAGGACTTCCGGACGTGGGGAGGCACGCTGGTGGCGGCACTCGCGTTCGCCGAGCGCGGCCCCGCCGAGTCGCCGGCGGAGCAGAAGCGAGCGGTCGTCACGGTCATGCGCATCGTCGCGGAGCGGCTCGGGAACACGCCCGCGGTTGCCAGAGCCTCGTACGTGAGCCCCGCGGTCGTGGAGCAGTACCTGGACGGCCGGACGATCGAGGACTTCCGCCCGCGCCATCTCCGGGTGGTGGGAGCGCGCGATCTGGGTCTCGATCGCGAGGAGCAGGCACTGCTGAGCCTGCTCCGCTCGTGGCGAATCCGCCGGGCGCGACAGGCGGCGTAGATTCTCCTCGGAAATGTGGTTAAGGTTCCAGCACGCGAACTGCACGAGGGAGGAACATTGGCTCGAAAAACGGTGCTGGTATGTGACAAGTGCAATACCGAGGTCGGCGAGGGTCGCGGAGCGTCGCTGCGAGTGACGTTCACGGACGCCCGCCGGGGTGCGAAGGCCGCGGATCTCTGCGACTCCTGCGCCGGGGACATGCCGGGCCGCGCCGCCGCACGGCGCGGCCGCCGTCCGAAGGCAGCGCAGGTCTAGGCGAGGTCTGATTCGGGGGGTCGGGGCGACCCGCCCCCCGACATCCTCGCTCGTTCCGGCAGTTTCCTCCCGGGCAACCGGGAGACGTCCAGCCGCAGGTCTACGATGGGTCGATGGGTCTGACCCTGCTCACCGGGCCCGCGCACGCGGGCAAGGTGGCGCTCCTGCTCGAGGGCTACCTGGAGCGGCTGGACGACGAGCCACTCCTCATCGTGCCGAACCGATCGGACGTCGAGAGCTGCGAGCGCGACCTGCTGCGCCGGGCCGGCGCGCTCGTCGGCGGGACGATCGGCACGTTCGACGACGTCTTCGAGCGGATCGCGGCGGCCGACCCGGCGCGGAGGACGGTGGCCAGGGACTCTCAGCGCGTGCTCGTGGCCCGGCGGGCGCTCGCCCGCGCCAGGCTCGGCTCCCTCGCGTCCTCGACACGGTTCGCCGGCTTCGTCGACGCCCTCCTCGGCGCGGTGGACGAGCTCCACGGGGCGCACGTTGAGCCCGAGCGGGTCGAGGGCGACCTGGGCGCGATCTTCTCGGCCTACCGGGCCGAGCTCGACGCCCTCGGGCTCTGGGATCGGTCGCTGCTCCGCGCCCGCGCCGCCGAGCGGCTCGCTACCGACCTCGGAGCCTGGCATGGCGAGCCGGTCTTTGCCTACGGGTTCGAGGACCTGACGGCCTCCGAGTGGGCGCTGGTCGAGGCCCTCTCGGGGCGAGCGGACGTCACGGTCTCGATCCCGTACGAGCCTGGCCGGCCGGCCTTCGCCGCGCTCCGGGAGACGGTGGACGGGCTCGCCGGGCTCGCCGGAGGCCGGCTGCGCCAGCTGCCCCCACGCGCGCCCGGGCTCGCTCCGGGCGCGCTCGCCCACCTCGAGCGGACGCTCTTCGACGACCACAGGCCGGCGCCGCCCGCGATCGACGGTGCCGTCCGCTTCTTCGAGGGAGCCGGGCCGCGGGGTGCCCTCGAGCTGGTCGGCGAGGAGGTGCTCACGCTGATCCGCGGCGGTACCGCGCCGGAGCGAATTGCGCTCGTCTTCGGCTCGATCGAGCGCTGGCGGGCCCCGCTCGAGACGGCTTTCGGCACCCTCGGCGTCCCCTACGCCGTCGAGGGACGGCTCCGGCTCTCGCAGACCCCCTACGGCCAGGCGCTCCTAGCCCTGCTCCGCTTCGCCTGGCTCGGCGGTGGCCGCGGCGACCTCTACGGCTATCTCCGCTCGCCCTACTCCGGCATCTCGCGTCAGGCCGTCGATTTCGTCGAGGGGCGCCTGCGCGGCAGGGCGGTCTCGAGCCCGGACCGGGTGGAGGAGGAGACGCAGCGGCTGCGCGGCGCCGCGCTTCCGGCTCTCGACGGCTTGCGGGCCGCGCGCTCACCGCTCGAGGGTGCGCGAATCCTTGCTCAGACGATGGTGCGGTCGGCGTACGGGCTCGAGGCGCCGCCGGTTGACGAGGCTGCGCGCGAGACCCTGCAAGCACACGACGCGGCGCTCCGCGCCCTCGACGAGCTCGGGTCGTGGGAGCGACTGGCCGGGGTCGCCGTCGACCGCGAGGACGTCGTCGGGGCGCTCGAGCACGCGCTCGTCCGAGTGTCCCCCGCCGGAGAGCGCGGACGGGTCGCCGTGCTCGATCTGCTGCGCGCGCGGACACGGCGGTTCGACGCGGTGTTCGTGCTCGGTCTGGAGGAGGGGGTGTTGCCCCGTCGGGGCCAGCCGACGCCGTTCCTCGACGACGAGCGCCGCGAGCGCCTCTCCCCGCGACTGCGGCGGCCGGACCCGGTCGACCGCGACCGCTATCTCTTCTACACGGCCTGCACGCGCGCGACGCGTCGCCTCTACCTCGTTCGCGAGGCCGCGAGTGACGAGGGTGTTCCGCGCGATGCCGGACCCTTCTGGGAGGAGGTGCGGGGCCTGTACGACCGCGAGGAGGTCGCCCGCTGGACGCGGCGGCGCCCGCTCTCGCAGCTCACCTGGCCGCTCGAGTCCGCGCCGACGGAGCGCGAGCGGTTGCGGGCGCTCGCGACCCTTGCGGCGAACGAGGCGGGCGCGGCAGCCTCCCTTGCTAGGGCGAACGGCTGGGAGCGCCGGCTCGACCGCGCCCGCTCGGCATTCGAGCGCCGGACGCAGCTCCGCCATCCGGCCGTGCTCGAGGCGCTCGCGAGCCGCCTCACCTTCAACGTCACCGAGCTCGAGCGGTACGCCGACTGCTCGCAGGCCTGGTTCGTCGAGCGCTATCTCGATCCGAAGACGATCGACGCGGAGGTGGACGCGAAGCTCAAGGGCTCGGTCGCCCACAACGCGCTGCACAAGTTCTTCGGCCGGCTGCCGAAGGAGGTCGGCTCGGAGCGGGTGGAGCCCGAGCGGCTGGACGAGGCGCTCGCGCTGATGGGCCGCTGCCTGGACGAAGCGGTCCAGGGCATCCGGATGGAGCTCTCCGGGCTGCAACGGCGCGAGCTTCGCCAGACCCTGGCGCGCGACCTCGAGCAGCTCGTCCGGCTCGAGGCCGAGAGCGAGCTCGCGCTGGTTCCGCGGCGCTTCGAGGTCTCCTTCGGCTCGGAGCGCTCCGCGCCGGAGCTGCAGCGGGGCCTCGACCTCGGCGGGATCAAGCTCTCGGGGAAGATCGACCGGATCGACGTCGATCCCCACAGCGCCAGCGGGATCGTCGTCGACTACAAGTCGGGCCGCAGCGCCCACTCCGCGGTCGAGATCGAGAAGGAACTCCGCCTCCAGGTCCCGCTCTACATGCTCGTTCTCCGCGACCTCGTGGGAATGGAGCCGCTCGGCGGCGTGTACCGGCCGCTCGGGGGTGACCGCAAGCCGCGCGGCCTGCTCCGCGCCAGCGCGAAAGCCGGCTCGCTGCCGGGGTTCTCCCACAACGACTACCTCGACGAGGACGCCTTCTGGGTGCAGGTGGAAGGTGCCCGCGAGACGGGAAGGGCGCTCGCCGAGCGGATCCGAGCCGGGGACGTGCGCCACGATCCGAAGGGCGGGGACTGTCCCGCCTGGTGCGACCTCTGGACCGTCTGCCGGGTGCCGCGCGCGTGACGGCCTGGACTCCGAATCCCGAGCAGCGCGCGGCAATCGAGGCCCGGGGGCGCGTTCTCCTCTCGGCGGGCGCCGGCACCGGCAAGACCGCAGTCCTGGTCGAGCGCTTCGCGAGGGCGGTGTGCGACGAGGGCCTCGACGTCGACTCGGTGCTCGCGATCACGTACACGAGGCGCGCCGCGGGCGAGCTTCGCGGCCGGATCCGCGCTGCGCTACTCGAGCGAGGTCGGCACGACCTGGCCCGTGAGCTCGACGGGGCCTGGATCTCGACGATCCACGGCTTCTGCAACCGGCTCCTCAAGTCGTACCCCTTCGCGGCGGGGCTCGATCCGCGCTTCCGCGAGCTCGACGAAGCCCAGGGCTCGGTCGTGCGGAGCGAGGCTTTCGAGCGCGCTCTCACGGACTTCTGCTCGAGCGACGAGCCGGCGAGGCTCGCGCTGCTGGCCTCCTACGGCTCGCGGCGTCTGCGGACGATGCTGATCGGCGTCTACGAGACGCTGCGCTCGGCCGGGCGCGAGCTCGTCCTCTCGCTCGGGGAGGCCAGGTCGCTCCCCGAGCGCCTCGGGGAGCTGGTCGAGGCGGCTCGCTGCCTGGCCGCGGACGCCGCGGCGACCGAGGCCCAGATCGCGGCGGCCCGCGGGCTGCTCGATCTCCTCGACCGCGACCCCATTCCCGACCGCCTGCTCGACCTCACCGCCTTCCGGACGCGCGGCGAGCGTGCGGCGAGCTTCGAGGAGGCCCGTCGCGGCGTCGAGCAGGCTGCGCTCGACCGGCTCGCGGCACGGGACCGCGATCTCCTCCAGGAGCTCCTCGAACGCTTCGCCGGCGAGTATGCGGCCGCGAAGGAGCGCGAGTCGCTGGTCGACTTCGAGGATCTCCAGCTGCGCGCGCGCGACCTGCTGCGAGACCA
>Ga0136614_10001546_pt1 | contig 13627 bp, 10 predicted proteins | sample AntDrymUQ2792106_2_FD_106643 | JGI IMG/M metagenome (GOLD analysis project Ga0136614, IMG submission 106643) | Polar desert sand microbial communities from Dry Valleys, Antarctica - metaG UQ279 (21.06) | ecosystem: Environmental > Terrestrial > Soil > Desert | place: Antarctica: Dry Valley...
GAACAGGAGCGCCTGGTGTGCCAGATCGAGATTCGCCGTCGGCTCGTCAAGCAGCAGAATTTTGGCTTCGGTCGCCAACGCGCGGGCAAGCACGACGCGCTGGCGTTCGCCGCCAGACAGTTGGTTCATCGAACGGTTTTCGTAATTTTTCAAATCGCAATGCCGCAGACATTCGAGCGCGATCTCTAAATCTCTCTCTGATTCCCAGCCGAACGCCGCGCCGTGCGCGAATCTGCCCGCCAAGACAAATTCTATAACCGACACGGGAAATTTCGTCTCCGTCTCCTGCGCGATAACGGCGATTCGGCGAGCGATTTCCACACGCGAATAGTCTTCAATAAATTTCCCGTCAAGCCTTATTTCGCCCGCGCTTTTCGCCAACGCGCCGTTCAGAGCTTTGAGCAAAGTCGTTTTGCCCGCGCCGTTCGCGCCGAGCAGCGCGATTATCTTTCCCGCCGCGAGCATAAAGGAAATATCCCGCACGACCGCGCAAACGCCGTAATTGATTGAAATGTTTTGAACTTCAAGCATTTTCAGTCCCAAGTCTCAAGTCCCAAGTCCCAAGTTTCAAGTAAAGAGAACTTGAGACTTTGGGGCTTGAGACTTGGGACTTTACGATTTGCGAAGCAAATAAATAAAAAGCGGCGCGCCGACGAGCGCGGTAATCGCGCCGACGGGCAACTCTCGCGGCGCAATCGCCACACGCGCAATCGTGTCCGCCGAGACGACAAAAATCGCGCCCGCTATCGCTGAAAACGGAACGACCAGACGATTGTCGCTGCCGATTGCCAGCCGAACCAGATGCGGCACAATCAAGCCGACGTAGCCGACCGAACCGCTTGCCGCAACGGAAATTCCGACCAGAGCCGCCGCCGTCGCAAAAACAATCAGGCGCGTTTTTCCGACCTCCACGCCGAAATCAAAAGCGTCGCGCTCGCCGATCATCATCAGATTCAACGCTCGCGCCTGCGAACTCAAAATAATCGTGCCGAGAGCGGCGACAAGCAGCGTCAAATAAAATCCGTTTTTCGTCGCCTGCGACAAATCGCCCAAGAGCCAAAACGTAAAACTTCTGAGCTTCGACGCGTCGAGCAAGGATGTCAGCAGGACGAGAATTGACGAAAGAAACGTCGTGACAATCACGCCCGACAAAACCAGACGCTCGACATTCATTCCCGCGCGGCTTCGAGCCATTTGATAAACCGCAAACGTCGCCAGACCCGCGCCCGCAAAAGCCATCAGCGGACGGGCAAATTCGTTTGAGGCGAAAAAGATAAACGCCAGCATTGTCCCCAGAGCCGCGCCGTTGGACACGCCGAGCAAGTAAGGCTCGGCAAGCGGATTTCTCAAAAGCGATTGCAAACTCGCGCCCGCAACCGCCAGACTCGCGCCAACCGTCGCGCCGAGCAAAATGCGTGGCAGCCGAATGTCGAACAAAATCGCGCTCTGCTCGCTGGTCAATTCAAAGAACGAAAGTTTTTCGCTGCCGAGAAATACAGCGAAAGATAAAGCAACGACGAATAGAGAAATAAGTCCAACGCCGAAGCGCCAACCTTGAATTTTAATTTGCGCGCCCTGGATTTTCACTCGAATCTTTCAGGATGCAGCGCCCGCGCGATCCGCTCCAATCCGTCAACGATTCGGGGACCCGGACGCGACAACAAATCCGCCTCGACGCGATAAACCTTACCGTTTTTAACCGCCGGCGAATTGGCGAAAACTTCGTTCGGCTCGCGGTTATTATCACTTTCCGACAAAATTATCCGTTCGGGGTTTAACGCCAGAGCCGTTTCTTTACTGATTTTCGGATACCCCGTCGCAATATCTTTTGTCAGTGATTCGCCGCCTGCGCGATGGATTAAATCTGTAATAAAAGATTCTTTGCCGACGGTGTAAAGCGAATTTTTATCAATCTGCACGAAAACTTTTACGTCTTTGGCAGCAGAGGTTCGCGCTTCGACATCGGCGACACGCTTTTTCAATTCATCTACCACTTGACGCGCCTTTTCTTCGCGGCGGAAAATCTCGCCGATTTGAAAGATGCTTTTGTAAATGTCATCGAGACTGTTCGGGTTGGTGACGAAATAAGCGATGCCTTGCGCGTCGAGCGTTTTTGTGAAGTTTTCCATCTGCGAAGCGGTCGAAACCAAAACAACCTGCGGCTTTAGGGCGATGATGTTCTCGATGTTTGGCGTCAGCGTGTCGCCGATTCTACGGATTTTTTTCGCGTCTTCGGGATAATCGCAAAAGCTCGTCACGCCGACCAGATGCTCGCCCGCGCCGACGGCAAAAGTAATTTCCGTCAAATTCGGCGCCAGCGAAACGGCGCTCGTCACCCGTTCGGGCAGACGCACGCGGCGACCTAAATCATCGGTGATTTCGCGCGACGGCGCGACCGGCGGCTGATTAACCGTTTCGCTTTTGCAATCTGTCAGCAGGAAACAGCAAAACAACAGCCAAATACCTGTGAGAACTTGCGAAACAAATTTGCTCGCGCAAAGCTGCAAAGGCGCAATAAAAATATAATTTGAATTTTTGTATATAAATTTCGACAAATGAAAAACCCCGTCCTTCCCGCTTTTCGCAAAAAAGACGAAAGGCAAGACGGACAGGGTTTTCCATTTAGAAGGAGAAAAACAAACGACACCCGTTTAAGCCAAACGTCCTGACGCGAGACGATTTCGGCTAAAAAACTTTGGGACAGGTTTCCAGACTCATTCGATTTGGAATTTGGGATTTGGGAATTCGGAATAAAAATCCGAAATCCGAAATCTGAAATCACAAATCACTTCACTGTGGCGCGACCGTGCGAGACTTTCACTCGCTTCCCCTTATCGTCGCTTTCTATCGAAAGCGACACCCAAAGTATTTTAGGTTGAAAAAGAACACTATCTACCGTGATTTACGATATTTGCCCGCACAAACATTGCAAATTAAGGTGAAAAGCAAATTATCACGCTTGCCGCGAAAAGTCAAAAGCCATCTGTTATACCAGTTTTGAATTCGGGTGAAATCAAACTTGAAACTTGAAACCTGAAACTTTATTGTAGAAACGGAAAACAAAACTTGAGAATCTACTTTTTATGGCACAATACGAAAATGTAATCGCAGTGATTTTAGGCGGCGGCGCGGGTTCGCGTCTATTTCCGTTAACGAAAGACCGGGCGAAACCGGCAGTTCCGCTCGGCGGAAAATATCGCTTGATTGATGTGCCGATTTCCAACTGCATTAACTCGAACGTGACGCAGATTTTCGTTCTCACGCAGTATAACTCCGCGTCTTTGAATCGCCACGTTTCGCGCACTTATCGTTTTTCTTCATTTTCAACCGGCTTCGTCGAAGTACTCGCGGCGGAACAGCGCAAAGACAGCCCCGATTGGTTTCAAGGCACAGCGGACGCGGTTCGCCAGACGCTGCCGCATATCCGCGACTGGCGCGTCAACACTGTTTTAATTTTATCGGGCGACCATCTTTACCGGATGAATTACCAGCAGTTTCTCAAGCGTCATTTTGAAACAAACGCCGACGTGACGATTTCCGTTATTCCCGCCAATCCGCAGGACGCGCAGGGTTTCGGGCTTTTGAAAACCGACAGCAACGGGCGCATTGTTGAATTTAAGGAAAAACCGAAAGGCGACGATTTGGAAGAAATGCGCGTTGACACAACTCAGTTCGGTTTGACCGAAGCCGAAAGCCGAAGCCGCCCGTTTCTGGCTTCGATGGGAATTTACATTTTCAATTACGAGCGGCTCGTCGAATTGTTAAACGAAGATCCGACGCGATTCGATTTCGGCGGTGAAATAATTCCGGCAGCGATTGAAAAATTAAACGTCCAGGCGTATCTGTTCAATCATTACTGGGAAGATATCGGAACGATTCGCTCTTTTTTTCAAGCCAATCTGGATTTGGCTTCGCCCTTGCCGAAGTTTGATTTTTTTAACGACGCCGACCCGATTTACACGCGTAGCCGCTATCTGCCCCCATCGAAAGTCCACGCCTGCGACATTGATAATTCGATGATCAGCGAAGGTTGTATTTTGAATGGCGTATACGCGCGCAATTCGATCATCGGTTTGCGAAGCAGAATTGACGAAGGCGTGCGAATCGAAAACTCGATTGTTATGGGCGCGGATTTTTTTGAATCGTTCGAGGAAATCCAAAAAAATGTCAACCGCTCGAAACCGCACGTCGGCATCGGCGAAAACTCTATTGTCCGCCGGGCGATTATTGATAAAAACGCCCGCATCGGCAAAAACGTCCGACTCGTCAACGTGCAGAACGTCGAAACCAGGGACGGCGAAAACGGCTGCTATTTTATCCGTGAAGGCATTATCATCGTGCCAAAGAACGCGACGATTCAGGACGGCACGGAGGTTTAACACCCGACAATCCAGATTTTAATTTTGCGGGCAGTTAAGACAGAAAATCAAAGCGTTTCAAATTTTCCCGGTATTTTTCGATTTCTTCCGCAAGCGGCACATAAATTTCGCGTTTCCCCGTTTCATCAGCATAATCCCATAAACCATTACGGCAATGCCGGTCGTCATCCCAGCCCGGATGATTGACAATCGGGTAGAGACAAATTCCCTGAACCGGAACACCGCCCGCTTCGGTAATCTGAACCTGATCGGTAATATAACGAAACCATTCGGCGCGCGCTTCGTTCTCAATGCCGGTTTCAGCGAGCACAATCGGGCGCCGGTACCGCTCGGCGTATTCGCGCAAAATAAAATTAAACAGGCGATAGCTGTTGTGTCCGCGCAAAACTTTTCTGCCGCTACGGTGACGCCACTGATTGTCAAAATAATAATTAAGACCGATGATGTCGAGATATCTCTCGGCTCCGCCAAGTTCCGGGTCGCGCCGTCCAGTCAGCATATCGAACGTGTGAAACTGCGTCAGACGCCGCTCTTCGGTTGCCGCTAATACATCTGGGTTCTTTGATGCCGTGGAGATATGAATTGCCGGTTCAGCTTGTATAAAACGCGCCGCCGGACAAATTGCCCGAATGCGGTCAATCGCCGCTATCGAAGCTCGGACAAGCTGACGTTTTAACCGGTCGCCGCGCCTTCTGCTGAACGGATGAAACCAGCCGACCTGACCTGCCGCCCACGAAAAAAATGATATTTCGTTTATCGGACAGATGAACGGCACGGCATTGTTTTCACTGACTAGAAATTCAATGAACGCTTCGGCAAGGCGAGCGAAACGAATGGGAAAATCTTTCCCGAAAATGTCCAAATCGTCCGGGTAGCCGTAGTGAAACAAATCCCAAATTATTTGAATTCCCGTTTTTTTAGCGGCGCGGATTTGATTTACCGCGCTTGAAAAATCGTATCGAAACGGCTCGCGTTCAATCAAATGCCAGCGAATGCCGTCACGCGCCGTTTTCATCCCGACGCTTAATAATCTTTCATAATCAGCTTCGGCAAATTCGTCGTGGCGCGTGGCGGCGATGACATCCAATCTTTTGCCACTGCGATTACGATGCGTCGAACATTCAAAACCGCCCATCAAGTAACTTTGAAAGATAGATTTTTTCATTGAAATCAGTTTTCGGTATTTTTGTTGATATTATAAGCGGTTTAGGAAAAACACAATAAATCTCCGTGCCGTTCAAATGTGATAATTTGTTTACTATGTTAGAATTACAATTTTATTTCGTAAACTGGCTTCATCTTATTTATTTGATGAATACCGCTACGTTAAAACTGTAAGGTTTGTGACATTACCGATTCTTTTCGTGTGTCATAATAATTTCTTCAGTCATTATTATATTTTAGGAATATGAATAAAACGATCAAATATAATTCATCAAATTCGGAAAGTTACGACTTGGTGTGTCTGTCGCACCTGCGTTGGGATTTTGTCTATCAGCGACCCCAGCATCTTCTAAGCCGTTTTGCCCGCCGTAACCGCGTCTTCTTTTTTGAAGAACCGATTTTCACCGACGGCGAAACGCGTCTGGACATTAGCCCGCGTGAAGACAATTTATTTGTGCTCGTCCCGCACATTTCACACGTTGACCGCGAATCGGGAAATGTAACCGACATCCAGCGCGCAATGCTCGACGAGATATTTGTTTTACAAAACATTGAGGATTTTGTGTTGTGGTTTTACACGCCAATGGCGATGGATTTCTCCGCGCATTTGCAGCCGCTCACTACAATTTTCGATTGTATGGACGAGCTTTCGGCGTTTAAGAACGCGCCGCCGGAATTGATTGAAAACGAAAGACGGCTACTGGAGAAAGCTGATCTTGTTTTTACCGGCGGGCAAAGTCTCTACGAAGCCAAAAAAGATAAACACAAGCGCGTTTTCGCTTTTCCTTCGAGCATTGACGCGGCGCATTTCAGACAGGCGAGAGATATGGAACAGGAACAGGAACCGGACGACCAGCAATCAATCGCCAGCCCGCGTCTCGGATACTGCGGCGTAATTGATGAACGAATAGACATACAATTGTTGGACGAAGCGGCAAGGCTGCGTCCCGACTGGCAATTCGTGATGATCGGTCCGGTCGTCAAAATCAGCGAGGAAGATTTGCCGCGCCGCGAAAACATACACTATCTCGGCGGAAAAAATTATCAGGAACTGCCAGCTTATTTATCTGGATGGGATGTCGCGCTGATGCCATTCGCGCTGAATGAATCAACCAAATACATCAGCCCGACGAAAACGCCCGAATATCTCGCTGCCGGAAAGCCGGTCGTTTCTACGCCGATTCGCGATGTTGTTCGTCCGTACGGCGAACTAGGTTTGGTTCACATCGCTGCGACGGCTGAAGAATTCGTTGCAGCTTGCGAAAAAGCATTAGACGAGAATTCAAATGAAAGGATAAAACTGGCTGACGAGTTTTTGGCGCAAATTTCCTGGGATAAGAGTTGGGGACAGATGGCGGATTTAATAGATCAAGCGAGAGCGGAGAAAGGCATAAAACTTGCTACTGCATAGGCAAAATAAAACTTTGTATTTTTTTAATACAAACATTACGGGAAACAAGGGGGGAATTATATAAATGTTTGACTATCTAATTGTGGGCGCGGGCTTTGCCGGAAGCGTCCTTGCCGAAAGGCTTGCTAACGGCTCGGAAAAAAAGGTTTTGATTTGCGATAAGCGTCCGCACATCGCCGGAAACGCTTATGATTTTTATAACGACGAAGGCATTTTGATTCATAAATACGGACCGCATATTTTTCATACGAATTCAAAAGAGGTTTTTGATTATCTATCCGATTTTACCGAATGGCGTTCTTATCAGCACCGTGTACTAGCGCATGTTGACGGAATGCTTGTGCCGATGCCGATTAATCTCGACACAATCAACAAACTTTACGGTTTGAAATTAACGTCGTTTGAGGTTGAAGAGTTTTTTGAAAAAATGGCGGAGAAATGCGAGCACATTCGCACATCGGAAGATGTCGTCGTCTCGAAAGTCGGGCGCGAGCTTTACGAAAAATTCTTTCGCAACTACACGCGCAAACAATGGGGTTTAGACCCATCGGAACTCGACGCATCGGTGACAGCGCGCGTGCCGACACGCACGAATCGCGACGACCGTTATTTTACCGATTCGTACCAGGCGATGCCGAAACACGGTTTTACCAGAATGTTCGAAAAGATACTTGATAATCCGAACATCAAAATAATGCTCAATTGCGATTATCGCGAAATCTTCAATCAAATTTCTTTTAAGGAAATGATTTATACCGGACCGATTGATTCGTTTTTCAATTATCGTTATGGCAAACTTCCCTATCGTTCGCTTGAATTTAAACACGAGACGCACGACACGGAACAATTTCAATCCGCGCCGGTTGTCAATTATCCGAACGAGCAACCATATACGCGTATCACGGAATTCAAATACCTAACCGGGCAGGAACATAAAAAAACCAGCATCGTTTATGAATATCCGCAAGCGGAAGGTGATCCGTATTATCCGATTCCGCGCAAGGAAAACGCCGATATTTACGCCAAATACAAAACGCTTGCCGACGCGCGTCCAGACGTGCATTTCGTCGGTCGGCTGGCAACTTATAAATATTACAATATGGATCAAATCGTGGCGCAGGCACTGACGACTTACGGCAAAATTGTCGGTATGAAACGCAAAGAGGCAATGGTTAAAACCAATAAGGACAGTAAAATTTTCGTCACGGCGGCGGTTGCGGGAAACGGCAATGGCGCGGCAACTGCCAATCAGCACAGTTAAATTGAAGCGGCACTTTTTTATAATTCAGGTTGCCGACGGAAGAATTTGTCTTGTCCGTCGGCAACCTGAATTTTTTGTATTCAAGGGAAAAATCTGCTTTTCAGGGAAATATTATGACGGAAATCATCGGTTGGGCTAGTTCGATTATTTTATTTTTAACCGTCAGCCGGCAAATTTACAAACAATGGCACGAAGGCACCAGCGAAGGCGTCTCTATCTGGCTGTTTATCGGACAAACGGCAGCTTCACTCGGATTTGCCGTTTACAGTTGGCTGTTGTGGAATCCGGTCTTTATTTTCACTAATACAGTAATGGTGATAAGCGGAATCGTCGGTTTTGTGATTAGTTTATACTTGAAAAAATACGGCGCCAAGTCCGCCGAATCTGCCTAAACACAACTAATTTCAATATAGTGTCAATATAATTCATACATTAAAGAGTTAGATTTTGACAGTTAATTAAAATCTTAACTCTTTGATGTCTCTTTCTTCTATTGCGGAACATCTCTTCGTATTTCTGAATATAAAGAAAGATAAAGGTTAAGCGATATATCGCTAACGCTAAATTTATTCCCGAAAAATTACCGCTTATTAAGCCTGCCCTCAAGAATTTTAAGCCGAACCTCAAGAATGTCTCAAGCCCTTATTGTTAACTTTAATAATAGTTAATCGAACAACAGAAGTTGACGAAAATTAAATATAGGGGAATAAACGAGATGAAAACAAATTATTCGAGCAATAGCATACAAAAAACTTTCTTTTCATTAAATAGGCTGGCTGCCTTTATTTTGGCAGCTGTGCTTTTCGCGCCATTGACGATTGTGCAAGCCGCTAATCCGGCATCCGGCACCGTTAATCCGACGGTCGGCTCATCCGTGATTTGGAACGGAACCGCGCCGGGTGGTGCTTCGCCTGAGGGTGAAACAACCTGTGTCGAAGGAACGAATTGCGAAACATTTACTTTGACAGTCTCCGGCACGCCTGCCGATTGGACGGGTACGTTAGTCAAGGTCAGACTTGATTGGGCAGTTCCGGCAACCGATTACGATTTGTATATTCACAAAGATACTGTCACCGGACCGGAAGTTGATCGCTCAGCCGATGGACCTACGATTAGTGAGGCAGCAGAAATTGATCCAAGCGTGAGCGGAACTGGGGTCTATGCCGTAAGAATTGTTTACTTTGCGGCAGTGACAGCAGCAGACCAATATCGGGGAACAGCAACCGTGGACAACAAAACCGCAGCCGGCACCGAACCGACTCCTCCGCCTGCATCAACCGCCGTTCCGCCGAGCTACGATAATTTCGTTCCTCCTTCAAATTTAGGCCAGCGAGCCGGCGAGCCGACCATCGGACTCAATTTCAGCACCGGCAAAGCGATGTTTATCGCCAGTTTGCAAACGCTGCGCGTTACTTTTGATGATTTGGTAACACCGGCGACGGCGACCTGGGAAAACAAGTCCGCGCCCAATACTTCGATTACTAGTTTTGACCCGATTTTGTTCACCGATTCGCAAACGAACCGGACGTTCGTTTCACAACTGCTTCCGTCAAAAATAAGTCTGATGTCGTTTACTGATAACGACGGCGAAACATGGACACCGAGTCAGGGTGCGGGAATCAATTCGGGTGTTGACCACCAAACTGTCGGCGGCGGACCATACGCGCGAAATGCTGATGGCAGTTTCAAAGGTGTGGTTGTGCGAAATCCTGCAATTCCCTATCCGAACGCGGTTTATTATGCATCGCAGGATATTGGAGTCGCAGAAATCGCTAAAAGCGATGACGGCGGTTTAACCTTTGGGGTTGCCGTGCCGATGTATGACATTACGCAATGCGGCGGGTTACACGGACATATTAAAGTTGCTCCCGACGGAACGGTTTATGTGCCGAATAAAAATTGCGGCGGTCAGCAGGCGGCAGTGGTTTCTGAAGACAACGGCTTGACCTGGCAGATTCGCAAAGTTCCGGGCAGTAAAGGTGGTCGAACCGATCCTTCTATCGGCATCGGTACTGACGGTACGATTTATCTCGGTTATGCCAATGGCGATGGTAAAGCGCGTATTGCAGTTTCACGCGACAAGGGCGTGACTTGGGAAAACGATCAGGATGCGGGTTTCTATCTCGGCATTAACAACACGGTATTTCCGGCTGTGACTGCCGGCGATGGTGATCGCGCAGCATTCTTCTTCCTTGGAACGACGACTCCAGGTTCGGCAGGAACCGGAACCGACCAAACATCGCCATACTTTAATGGTGTCTGGTATGGATATATCTCAACGACTTATGATCGCGGCAGAACCTGGGTGACAGTAAATGCAACGCCGAATGATCCGGTACAGCGCGGCGTTATCTGCACTAACGGGACAACTTGTCCGTCCGGTACCCGCAATTTGCTCGACTTCAACGATATGGAAGTTGACAAACAGGGTCGCGCCGTTGCGGGATTGGCTGACGGCTGTATTACCGCAGCCTGTCTTCAAGGCGTTGACAAAAACAATGACGGTCAATTTAATACTCGTTTTGACAACGACGGCGCGCGCCGAGCGCTTATCATTCGTCAATCAAGCGGTCTCGGATTGTTCAGCGCCTTCGACCCGCCGCCGGCACCGACTGTGACTAATATTGAAGACGACGACAGCAGAGTTGCTTACTCGAACGGTTGGCACAAAATCAGCGACCCGAACGCCAGCGCGGGGCATTATCGCCTTAATAATGGTAAATCGTCGAATCAATTTGCCCGTCTGGTATTTGATGCGACCGGACAGAATAGTTCAATCGCGTATCATTACCAAAAGACTTCAAAAGGCGGCAGCGCCGAGGTATTTCTTGACGGTCAATCAAAAGGTGTGGTTAATTTCAATGGCGCTGGAACAGGAAGTACCGCTCCGTTCAGCGTCTCACCCGGACGACACACGATCGAAATCCGAAATCTTAACGGAGGAACCACTGTTGATAAATTTACATTAACAAGCGGAACTTCAAACGCCAGCCCAAGCGCGGGACCGGGCGCGACCAGCAGCAGCAACGACTCGATAAATCTCGGCGGAGACCTTACCAAGTCATTTACAATTGCGCCGGGAACATCGGAAATAGCTGTTATGGCAATGACGGGCAATGCTCCGATTCGTTTATTATTGATTGATCCGTCAGGTTCAATTGTTAACACGGTCGAAGCGACCAACGGCGTCGCGGTTATCGAAATGCCCGCCACGCAAACCGGAACTTATCTGGTTAAAGTAGTAAATCTTAACGTCGGTCCGGTGCAGGTATTCTCGGCAATTACGCCGTACGTTGCAAGATAGTTTGTTTCTCCTTAACTACTTGCATAAACAGAGCGGTGCAGCAATTATCTCGTTTTGCTGCACCGCTTTTTTTGTTTTAACTACTGTTTTTTCCGGCAATTTAACTTATAATCTTGAAGAGGTATTTTGGTACAGAGGTAAATTAAATGATTAAAATTTTTTCGAATTTTATTCTGTTATTTTCATTTTGCTTGTTTTTTGTGCAAGATTCCAGCGCAAAAACAAAATTCGACATTTTCGGAATCAGTATTGGAATGAGTTATGTTGAAGCAAATAAACTACTCCAAAAAATCGGTAAATTAGAAAAAAATGAAAGTAAACTGCAGGAAGTTTGGACTTTAACTAAAAATGCGAGTTACTCGCATCTAATCATTGGGTTCGACAAGGAAACAAATGGAGTGCGTTTTGTCACAGCAAAAGCCCATACGGACGGTAAACGAGTGCGTTACAAAGACGTGCTGGATATCAAAAAGGCAAAACAAACCGGCACGACTAACAATTACAAGTATATTCAGGAAGTTCCCGCGCAAGGAAAAAAGGCAGCCTACAAGATTATTGCAATGGGACAAAACGCCGACTTCCTGACTTATTTTTCAATCGAAAAATATTACAAGTAAAATTCAAATACTTTTCGCACGGGTTTTCTTGAATTTGAAGAATTCGCTTTGTCCGGCGGGATTATAAACCAGTAAGAACAGGCAAGAAAGAGAAATAAAGCGTGAAGCGGTGAAGTTTCTAAAGGAATCTGCTTAAATCTTACTAATTGAACATAAGTATAAAACAAAAAAACTTTAACCTATTAAATTCTGATTTTTTCTAATAAGAAAGCTATGAGTATCGTTTCTGTTTTATCTGTTTTCCCTGGTTCTTATTGCAAATGGCGAGAGCGATATTGTGCCCCGCTCTCGCCTAATTAAATTAATAATTAATTTATTCTCTTTATTCTGCAGTCAGGACAAAATTGTACCGAGACGTTTGAGCTTTGATCCTTTTCAATTGATTTAACGGCGTTGCCCAGAGTAATTCCTTTAGCTTCGACATTGCCGGAATTAGTAACTCGTAAAAGCGGATTATCAATAATCGAAAATCCAAACGACGATTGGGTAATTTGGGCATATGTCACCCGGTTAAGTTTAATTCCCATACATCCGGCTTGTTTGTAAATGTTGAAGTTGGAACCTTCGACTTTGACAAAAGCGACGTTATCAACATCCACGGAAACACAGCTTCCTTCATCGAAGCGCACCTGGTCAATTGTAACGGGATAAGCGGTCATGGCATTGCCATTAAGTTGGACTTCCTGTCGAACCTTTACCCAGGGACCGGCTACGGGAAAGGTTTTTGTCAAAAATCGGTCTTTATAATTTGCGTAATCTATAAAATTTGAGTTTCTGATAATAAGACCGCGATTATTTTCAGCGAAAACAAGCCCGACATTTCCCCTGCTACCTTCTATTTGTGAATTTTCAATAAGCAAGTCAGTCCCTAATGCGTGGACAAGTGCGGTATTGAATCCTAGTCCGTAAAACTGGCAATCTCTAATAACCGTCTTGCTGACATAATTCGACTGGATAAGTTTATCCGCGTCTGTATAAAAAGCCCCAACCATATCCGAGGTTTTGCCGGTAAATATCAGATTCTCAAATAAAACCTGATTTAAGTTTCCAAAATTGAATATGATTGTATTCGCGTCTGCGTTGATTGCAACTTCTGAGCCTTTATCGCCAAGTAGACGAAGATTGACGTAACTCGCCGTTGATCCGGTACCGACTGCAGATTGCAGCTCAATTTTCCCGGCGGGAAAAATAATTGTACCGCCGCCTGATTGTAAAAGGTCGTTGATGGCTGATTGCAGGGCAGGCGCGTCATTTTGTCCGTCGTTAATATTTGCGCCAAAATCAGTAAGATTGACCGTTTTAGCGTGTATGCTAAAAGAGAGTAGTAAGATAATAATAAAACCCGAAAGTTTTTTCATGGTAATGCTCCTTGATTTTTAAGACTTAATTCGTTGAATGTGAAAATAATTCCGGTAAATTTGAATACAAACTTAAGGATTTTTATTTCAAAATAATTACAGAAAGTGAGGTGAATAATACTATTAGGTAATA
>Ga0136614_10001547_pt1 | contig 13625 bp, 10 predicted proteins | sample AntDrymUQ2792106_2_FD_106643 | JGI IMG/M metagenome (GOLD analysis project Ga0136614, IMG submission 106643) | Polar desert sand microbial communities from Dry Valleys, Antarctica - metaG UQ279 (21.06) | ecosystem: Environmental > Terrestrial > Soil > Desert | place: Antarctica: Dry Valley...
CCACATGACACCGCTGGTGACGAGGAGATCCTCGGCGTTCTCGGCGTATCCCCAGCCGGCCCAGTTACGGCTGGCCCACGACCACGCCCACGCCGCGACCCCCAGCGCCACGACGACGGGGAGCGCCGACAACCACGGCGCCGTCCCGATGATGATGAGGACGACCGTTGCCGGGGCCGCGACGAACGCGCAGACGGCGAGCGCGACCGTCCGGTGAAGGGAGCGCAACTGGGTCGAGACGCGCGTCCAGTCACCTGCCGGGGGGTCGAACGAGGCGGTCATGACCAGGACCCTAGCCGTGTCGGCCAGGTCCGCACCAAGGCGCGGCCGCCGGTACGGCACAGCTGTGAGTTGACCCGCTCCACGCCGGGTGGGATATTGAAAGACGCAGCGCGAAACCCCCTCCGGCACCGATCTGCCGGGGACGTATGCGGCTGCCTCTCGTTCGCACCAGGAGGAACATTCATGGCCAAGGCCCTCTACGGATTCGTCGGCGCGGACAACCCGCACCTGACCCGTGAGCTCGCCTTTCTCCGTCGCCGCGTCACCGACCTCGAAACCGAGATCGGGCGCCTCAAGGCCGAGAACGACACCCTGCACGAGGCACTCACCGAAAATTTGAGCACCGCCGACCTGCTGGAGCCTGCCGCACGCTGAGGCCCGCACCCTCTACGCTGGTGTCCGGCCCCTTCCCCGGCGTCCCAGGCGCTGCCGACGTCGTGCCGCCTCGCCTGCGAAGGAGCCCGCGTTGTACCTCAAGAGCCTGACGCTCCGCGGGTTCAAGTCGTTCGCCTCCTCGACGTCCCTGCAGCTCGAGCCGGGCATCACGTGTGTCGTCGGACCCAACGGCTCCGGCAAGTCCAACGTCGTCGATGCGCTGGCCTGGGTGATGGGCGAGCAGGGTGCCAAGTCGTTGCGTGGCGGCAAGATGGAGGACGTCATCTTCGCCGGTACGTCCGGTCGTCCGCCGTTAGGACGCGCCGAGGTCGTCCTCACCATCGACAACGCCGACGGAGCGCTGCCGATCGAGTACTCCGAGGTCACCATCTCGCGGACGATGTTCCGCAACGGCGGCTCGGAGTACGCCATCAACGGCAGCTCGTGTCGGCTGCTTGACGTCCAGGAGCTCCTCAGCGACTCAGGCATCGGCCGCGAGATGCATGTCATCGTCGGACAGGGCCAGCTCGACGCCATCCTGCGCGCAACGCCCGAAGAGCGGCGCGGCTTCGTCGAGGAGGCCGCCGGCGTCCTCAAGCACCGCAAGCGCAAGGAGAAGGCGCTACGAAAGCTCGAGACGACCAGGGCCAACGTGCAGCGTCTCAGCGACCTGTTGTCCGAGATCCGCCGTCAGCTCAAGCCGCTGGGTCGCCAAGCAGAGGTCGCCAAGCGGGCAACAGTCATCCAGGCCGACCTCCGAGACGCCCGAGCGCGCTTGCTGGCCGACGACGTCTCGGCGGCACGCACGACTCTTCGCAGCGAGCTCGCCGACGAGACCGCCTTGCGGGACAAGCGGGCGGCGGCCGAGACGTCGATCGCGACCGTTCGGGGCCGCGAGGCCGCAGTCGAGGAGCGGCTGCGTGCCGATGCGCCGCGTATGTCGACCGCCCAGGAGACGTGGTACCGCCTCGCCGGCCTGCGCGAGCGACTGTGCAGCACCGCGAGCGTTGCCACCGAGCGGGTCCGGTTCGCCGAGTCCGCACCGCACGACGAACGACTAGGACGCGATCCCGGTGAGCTCGAGAACGAGGCCGCCGGATTGGCCGGTCAGGAGGCCGCGACGGCGGCGGAGGTGACACAGACCCGACAGCGGCTCGAGACCGCGATCGCAAGCCGACAGGACGCTGAGACCGCGTACTCCGAGGAGGAGCGCCGGGTGGCCGGTCTGGTCCGTGCGGCCGCGGACCGGCGCGAAGGCCTGGCCCGCTTGCGTGGTCAGGTCAACGTGGTCAAGAGTCGCGCGCGGGCGGCGGAGGAGGAGCTCGGCCGGCTGGGTGAGGCTCGCGCACGGGCGCAGGAGCGTGCGGTCAAGGCCCAGCGCGACTTCACCGCCCTGGAGACCCAGGTTGCGAGTCTCGACGCCGGTGAGGGTGGGCTCGACACCGAGCACGAGGCAGCGCAGTCCACGCTCCACGAGGTCACCGCGCGGCTCCTGAAGGCCGGTGAGGAGTCGAGGGTCTCCGACCGGGAGCGGGCCGGGCTGGTGGCTCGCAAGTGCGCGCTGGAGATGAGCCTGGACCGCAAGGACGGGGCCGGCGCACTGCTTGCCGCCACCGAGCGCGTCGACGGCCTGCTGGGTTCGGTTGCTGCGCTGTTGACCGTCCGCAAGGGTTACGAGACAGCGGTCGCGCGAGCATTGGGTGCGGCCGCGGACGCGGTGGCGGTCGACAACCTCGACACGGCGGTCGAGGCGATGCGCCGACTCAGAGAGCAGGACCTCGGCCGCGCGGGCATGGTGCTCGGCGACACCGAGCGTGATGACACCGGGTGGCCGGAGCTGCCGCCGGCGCTCATCTACGCCGTCGACCTGGTGGAGGTTCCCGCGCACCTGCGGTCCGCACTGAGACGCCTGTTGTTCAAGGTAGCTGTTGCCCCGGACCTCGACACCGCCCGACGGCTCGTCGCCCAGGACGCCGATCTCGTTGCCGTGACCCGCGACGGAGACATGGTCGGCGCCCACTTCGCCTCGGGTGGGTCGTCGGCGGTTCCCAGCCTGATCGAGGTGCAGTCGGCCGTCGACCAGGCCGCTGCCGACCTCGCCGACGCCTTGCACGAGGTCGAGAGGTTGGCCTTCGAGGTGGCCCGTCTCACCGAGGAGCAGCGCGACGCCCAGGGCCGGGTCGACGCGGCCCTGTCCCGCCTGCACGAGTCCGATGCCGTGATGGCCGCGATCGCCGAGAACCTTGGCCAGCTCGGCTCGGCCTCGCGTTCGGCGACCGGTGAGGCCGAGCGCCTCGCGACGGCGATCAGCGACGCCGAGGCCGCACGTGACAAGGACATCGCCGGGCTCACCGATCTGGAGGATCGGCTCCTGCAGGCCGAGCACGCGCCAGAGGACGACCCTGACACGACGACACTCGAGGCCCTCGCCGACGCCGCAAAGCACGCGCGGCAGCAGGAGACCGACGCACGACTCGCGCTGCGCACGGCCGAGGAACGAGTGCGGGCGATCTCCGGGCGTGCCGACGCGTTGCTCAAGGCCGCCGAGGACGAGCGGGTCGCGCGCGAGCGTGCCGCCCTGCGCCGCGAACGCCGGCGCCGCGACGCCGAGGTGGCCACTGCTGTGATCGCAGCGAGTGTGGTCGTGATTGCTCACCTGGACCGTTCGCTCGAGCGGGCCGGCCGAGAGCGCACCGAGATCGAGCACGGTCGCTCAGAAGCTGAGCGGGAGCTGGCCGACCTGCGCGGACAGCTGCGTGACCTGGGCGCCGAGCTCGATCGGCTCATCGACTCAGTTCATCGTGACGAGCTCGCGAGGGCCGAGCAGCGCCTTCGGGTCGAGACCCTGGAGCAACGAGCGCTCGAGGAGCTCGGTCTCGATGCCGATGCCCTCGTCACCGAGTACGGCCCGGACGTGCTCGTGCCCGCCCACGGCGTTGCCGGCGGCGACGACGGTGACCGCGATATGTCGACGCCGGTGCCGTACGTGCGAGCGGAGCAGACCAAGCGCCGGGTGTCTGCCGAGCGCGCGTTGACCATGCTGGGCAGGGTCAACCCGTTGGCGTTGGAGGAGTTCAGCGCACTGGAGGAGCGCCACCAGTTTCTCAGCGAGCAGATGGAGGATCTGCGGCGTACCCGTAAGGACCTGCTCGACATCGTCGATGATGTCGACGCCCAGGTCGAGCAGGTGTTCACCGAGGCCTGGGCAGACACCGAACGCGAGTTCGCTGACGTGTTCTCCCGGCTCTTCCCCGGTGGACAAGGAAGCCTCGTGCTCACCGACCCGTCCAACATGCTGACGACCGGCATCGACGTGGAGGCGCGACCGCCGGGCAAGAAGGTCAAGCGGCTGTCGCTGCTGTCCGGCGGCGAGCGATCACTGGTGGCCGTGGCGTTCCTGGTGGCGCTCTTCAAGGCGCGACCGAGCCCGTTCTACATCCTCGACGAGGTCGAGGCCGCGCTCGACGACACCAACCTCGGTCGTCTCCTGCAGATCTATGAGGAGCTGCGCGAAAACTCCCAGCTCGTCGTGATCACCCACCAAAAGCGCACGATGGAGGTGGCCGACGCTCTCTACGGGGTGTCGATGCACGGTGACGGGGTCTCGGCAGTGATCAGCCAACGGATGCGCGAGTCGGAGGCGTCTCACCACTGAACGTCGGTTCGATCGATGGCCTGTCCCAGAGTGTCCTGCGTCACCATTGCAGTGCGGTAACGGGCCGGGTGCAGGCCGGCTCGGGGTGGAAGAATCGTCGGTAGCCACAGACTCATCCCACCGCACGCCATGTCTGTTGCGGGGACCACCATGTACTTCATCGTCATCGCGATGATCGCGATCGTCGTTGCCGCCGCGTCCGCCATCGGGGTGATCGGCTATCCCATGCAAGGGTGTACGTTCGGCCCCTCGAGGGTCGTCGATGGGTGGCTCGCCGCCATCGCCCACGGTGCGGGACTCGTGCCCGAACCCGATGTCATGGACCACGACGTGCCGCGCCGGACCGCTGCCGCGCAGCGCGGATCCGCCCCACCGGGGGACTGACCGGGCTTCTGAGTGCGCCCTCGGGCGGCGACCTGAGCGACCGTGCCGCTTGGTTAGGGTGATGACGTGGAGATCTCGACGTTGACGCTGTTCATCATCTTGGCCGTCGTCGTCGTCGTTGTCGGCGCTGGCGCTGCCTACGTCGTGGCGCGGCGCGGCGCTGCCCTTCCGCCGCCGGCGCAGGCCGATGAGCTGATCGACGAGGCGCTCGAGCATCCCGAAGCTCCTCAGCACGAGCTCGAGCAGCCCGTCGAACCAATCCTGCCCGAACCTGAGCACCCCGGGCCGGATGCGATCCCCGGTACCACCACGATCGAGCGGCCCGAGCCGCCAAGGGGACGGCTGATCCGGCTGCGTGCCCGGCTGGCCCGCTCACAAGGCTCGCTCGGGCGGGGACTGCTCGCCCTGCTCGGGAGGGACCGTCTCGACGATGACACGTGGGAGGAGATCGAGGACGTCCTGATCACTGCAGACGTAGGCGTCGTACCGACGCAGGAGCTGGTCCAGGCCCTTCGTACCCGGTTGCGGGTCGAGGGTGTCGACGACCCCCAGGTCGCGCGTGCAATCTTGCACGAGGAGCTGGTGATGCTTCTCGACCCCTCGATGGACCGCAGTCTCCGCAGCGACGGGGCCGACGGCAAACCCGGGGTGGTACTCGTGGTTGGGGTCAACGGGACCGGCAAGACGACGTCGGTCGGACGTATCGCCCGGGTCCTGGTCGCCGACGACAAGCGCGTCCTGCTCGGCGCGGCGGACACCTTCCGGGCGGCAGCGGCCGACCAGCTGCAGACCTGGGGCGAACGGGTCGGCGTGCAGACCGTACGCGGCCCCGAGGGCGGAGACCCCGCGAGCGTCAGCTTCGAGGCCGTCCAGCGGGGTATCGCCGAGGGCGTGGACACCGTGCTGGTCGACACAGCCGGACGCCTGCACACCAAGTCCGCACTGATGGACGAGCTCGGCAAGGTCAAGCGGGTCATCGAGAAGCAGGCGCCGGTGACCGAGGTGCTGCTCGTGATCGACGCGACGACCGGGCAGAACGGACTCACCCAGGCGCGCGTCTTCGCCGAGGTCGTCGCCGTCACCGGCATCGTGCTGACCAAGCTCGACGGCACCGCCAAGGGCGGCATCGTCATCGCCGTACAGCGTGAGCTCGGGGTGCCGGTCAAGCTGATCGGCCTCGGTGAGGGCGTCGACGACCTGGCACCGTTCGAACCGGGTGCCTTCGTGGACGCGCTGCTGGGCGACTGATCACAAGACGCGTGCGGGAACCCAGCGGTTCGCGTGGCACCTGGCGCCGCCCCGTACTCACTTCTCCGGGCCCAGTGTCGCTTCACCTGGGTCGCATCCTCGGTGCGGTGACGCCGTACCAGGACAAACTGGTACAGGAGTTGACGGTGGTGTGGGCAGCACAAGACGCGCGTCACCTGGCCGTAACAAAACGCCAGCACCTGTCACCTGCGTGCAACGCGGGCGGCTGAACATGGAAACGAACGCGCGTCACTGTTGAGTCAGTCGCTCTTGCCGCGGACCGCGCTTGTCCGCCCAGCATCCGGCGCCGCATAGTTCGTTCCTTCGACCGACGAGGAGAATCTCTCGATGGATACCGGCGATACCGCTTGGGTGCTCACCTGTGCGGCCCTTGTCCTGCTGATGACCCCCGGGCTCGCGCTCTTCTACGGTGGCATGGTGCGCTCCAAGAGTGTGCTCAACATGATGATGATGAGCTTCTCGGCGATGGCTGTTGTCGGCGTCCTGTGGGTGCTGTACGGCTACTCGGTCGCCTTCGGCAACGACGTGGGCAGCGGGCTGCTGGGCAGCCCTGGTGAGTTCTTGGGCTTGAAGGGCCTGCTGGGAACCAGCGGGATCGACGACGGCTTCCAGGCCACCAGTCTGGTCTTCACCATCCCGTCCATGGCGTTCGTGGCTTTCCAGGCGGTGTTCGCCATCATCACCGTCGCACTCATCTCCGGCTCCATCGCAGACCGCGCCCGGTTCGGCCCGTGGCTGCTCTTCGCCGCGATCTGGGCGACGTTCGTCTACTTCCCGGTCGCGCACTGGGTCTTCGCCTTCGACGCAGCAGAGTCCGAGATCGGTGGGTGGATCGCCAACGACCTGCTCGCGATCGACTTCGCCGGCGGCACCGCGGTCCACATCAACGCCGGAGCGGCCGGCCTTGCGCTCGCACTGGTGCTCGGCAAGCGGGTCGGCTTCCAGCGCGACCCGATGCGGCCCCATAACCTGCCGATCGTCATGCTCGGTGCGGGGCTTCTCTGGTTCGGCTGGTTCGGGTTCAACGCTGGGTCGGCGTTGTCGGCGAACGGCCAGGCGGCTGAAGTGTTCGTCAACACGTTGGCAGCGACCTGTGCGGCGATCCTGGGCTGGCTGGCGACCGAGCGGATCCGCGACGGCCACGCGACCTCCCTCGGCGGCGCCTCGGGTGCTGTCGCAGGACTCGTCGCGATCACGCCGGCCTGCTCGGCGCTCACCGCGGTCGGGTCGCTCATCCTGGGGTTCGTGGCGGCGGTCCTGTGTGCGCTCGCGGTCGGCCTGAAGTACAGGTTCGGCTACGACGACTCACTTGACGTCGTGGGCGTCCACCTCGTCGGCGGCCTCGTCGGCACGATCGGGGTCGGGTTCCTCGCCAGCGCGTCGGCCACCGCCGGCGTGGACGGTCTGCTGTACGGCGGCGGGATCGACCAGCTGTGGCGTCAAGGCATCGGTGCGGGCGCCGTGCTCGCGTACTCGTTCGTCCTGACGTTGATCATCGGGTTCGCCATCTCCAAGACCATCGGGTTCCGCCTCGGCGAGGAGGGTGAGGTCGAGGGCGTCGACTTCGTCGAACACGCCGAGACGGCGTACGACTTCATCAGCAACACCGGCGGCAGCCGTGGACTGGTCGGTGCATCGCCGACCGCTCCATCCGCACCCAAGATGCAGGCCGCAACCGAAGGAGCGAAGGCATGAAGCTGGTCACCGCGGTCATCAAGCCGCACAAGTGGGAGGAGGTCCGTGAGGCGCTCGAGGCCTTCGGGATCTCCGGGATGACGGTCACCGAGGCCAGCGGCTACGGACGCCAGAAGGGGCATACCGAGGTCTATCGCGGTGCCGAGTACGACGTGTCGCTGGTGCCCAAGGTGCGGGTCGAGGTCGTGGTCGAGGACACCGATGCTGCCGACGTCGTCGGTGTCATCACCAAGTCCGCCCAGACCGGCAAGATCGGCGACGGCAAGGTGTGGGTGGTGCCGGTCGACTCGGTCGAACGCGTGCGTACCGGCGAGACCGACGAGGCGGCGCTGTAACCGACGTGCATCCGCGCGACCTGGCCGCGAGGCGCCGGCAGCGGGCTCAGTCGACGGACCGGCGCCTTCGTCGACTCCTCGCAGAGGCAGTGTCCGACCGCGTCCGCGTCACCAGCTCAGGTGGGGGCCGGCCGGGGCACGGCCTCGCGTTGGTCGCGGTCGGTGGCTACGGCCGCGCCGAGCTGTCCCCGGCGAGCGACGTCGACGTGGTCCTCGTCCACGAACCGGGATTCGACCCGGGCCTGCTGGCGGAGATCGCCGATGCCGTCTGGTACCCGCTGTGGGACGAGGCCGTGGCGCTGGACCATGCGGTACGCAGCACCGAGGACATGATCTCCGCCGCGTCCGCCGACCACCGGGCCGCCGCCGGGATGCTCGATGCCCGGGCGGTCGCCGGCGACCGTTCCGTGGTGCTGGCTCTTCGCTCGACTGTGCTGGCGCAGTGGCGCCGTGACGCCCGGCGCCGCGTTCCCGAGCTCCGCGAAGCCAACCGGGTCCGCGTCGAGCGTGCGGGTTGGCTCGCCGAGGCGGCCGAACCAGACCTCAAGGAGTCCGGTGGCGGTCTGCGTGACGGCATCGTCATGCGGTCCCTGGTCGCCACCTGGCTGGTCGACATCCCGCACGCCGAGACCGAGCGACTGCGAAGCGCGCTCCTGGACGTACGTGACGTGTTGCACGAGGTCTCGGGGCGGCGGAGCGACCGGTTGACCCACGACATCCTTCCCGACGTCGCCGCCGCACTGGGCATGGCGCCGAGTGCTGTCGACCTGCACGTACGCGACCTCGGCCGTCGCATGGCCCACCTGTCCGCCCTCGCCTGGCGTCGGGTCGAGGACGTGCTGGCGCCGGCACCGTCCCAGACGACGGGCCGGCGGTCGCGGGGCGTGCCGCGACTCCCCCGGCTGGCCGACGGGGTCGCCGAGCTGAACGGGGAGGTCGTGCTGGCCGCGGGCGCCGATCCCGGCCGTGATCCGGCACTCGGGCTGCGCGCTGCCGCCTGCGCCGCACGTCGCGGCGTGCCGCTGTCTGCCTCGGCGGCCGTGCGTCTCGCCGACGCGACAGTGCCGTCCACGCCGTGGAACCCCGAGATGCGCCGACTCTTGGTCGACCTCCTCGCCGCGGGCACGGGCCTGGTCCGGGTGTGGGACGAGCTGGACTTCGCCGGTGTCGTGGCGCAGTGGCTGCCCGAGTGGGATGCGATCCGCCTTCGCGGGTCCTCATCCCCGGTCCATACCCTCACCATCGACCGACACAGCATCGAAACCTGCCTACAGGCTGCCCACCTCCTGCGCGACGTCCGCCGGCCGGACCTCCTCGTCGTGGCGGCCCTCCTGCACGACATCGGCAAGGGTCGCGACGGCGACCACAGCGAGATCGGCGCGCCACTTGCGCGCGACATCGCCCGTCGCTGGGGCTTCATCGAGTCCGACGCCGACAGTATCGCCCTCTCGGTGCGGTGGCACCTGTTGTTGCCGACGACGGCCACCAGACGCGACATCGAGGACCCGGCTACCGCGGCCAACGTCGCACAGATCGTTCGAACCACTGACACCCTGACGATGCTCGCCGCCCTGACCGAGGCCGACGCCCGCGCCGCCGGACCCACGGCGTGGACGAGCTGGCGTGCCGGTCTCGTCCGGGGACTCGTCGCCAAGACTCGAGACCACCTCGGTGACACCCCCGGTACCGCCGGGCCGGGAGGGTACGAGGGGTGGCCTATCGGCGCAGCCGAGCCGGGCCTGGAGCCACCGGCCGCCGAGGCACTCACGGTGACGACCAGACCGCACCATGATGGCTCCTTGATCCAGATCAGCGCCTCCGACCGCGCCGGGCTGATGGCCGACCTTGCCGGTGGGCTGGCACTGGCCGGGCTGCAGATCCGGTCGGCTCGGGTGCTGACCCAGCGCGGCGTCGCATCGTCCCTGTGGGAGACCACCCGTGCTGAGGTGGACCCGGCCGAGTTGCAGATGAGGTTGCGCAAGGTGCTGGACGGCAGCCTCGACCTCGCGTCGAGGTTGTCCGTACCGTCCGGTGGCGACCGGGCGCCGCCGATCGTCACCGTGCTTCCGGTGCTCTCGCCTACCGCCACGGTCATCGAGGTGCGCGCCCGCGACCGTCGAGGGCTCGTGTGGTCGGTGTGCCGGTCGATCTGCGCGGCCGGCTGGGAAATCCGGTCTGCACACTTGTCGACGTTCGGTCCTGAGGCGCGCGACGTGTTCTACGTCGTCGACGGCGCGGACGGCGCATCCCCCGACGAGCGTGCCGAACGTCTGTGTCAGCAGGTCGCGGCGGCCCTGGCCTGAGAGGCTAGGCTGGTGGGCGCACGCGCGTCGGACGCATCGACGCGTTCCGTCTTCGATCTCCGTCGCCGAAGGACACCACGCGTTGTTCGACACCCTGCAAGACCGCCTGCAGACCACGTTCAAGAACCTTCGTGGCAAGGGCCGGCTGTCCGAGGCTGACATCGACGCGACGGCCCGCGAGATCAGGATCGCGCTGCTCGAGGCTGACGTCGCCCTGCCCGTCGTGCGCGACTTCATCGCGAACGTCAAGGAACGCGCCCGCGGCGCCGAGGTCAGCGAGGCGCTCAACCCCGCCCAGCAGGTCGTCAAGATCGTCGACGACGAGCTGGTCAAGATTCTCGGTGGCCAGACCCGCCGGCTCTTGATGGCCAAGAACCCGCCGACCGTGATCATGCTCGCGGGGCTGCAGGGTTCGGGCAAGACGACGTTGGCCGGCAAGCTGGCCCTGTGGCTCAAGAGCCAGGGCAACTCGCCGATGCTCGTCGCGGCGGACCTGCAACGGCCCAACGCCGTGACCCAGCTGCAGGTCGTGGGGGGACAGGCCGGAGCCACGGTGTTCGCCCCAGAGCCCGGCAACGGTGTGGGCGATCCGGTCACGGTCGCGCGCGACTCCATCGCCGAAGCCAGGCGGACCCTGCACGACGTCGTCATCATCGACACCGCGGGCCGCCTCGGCATCGACACCGAGCTCATGCAGCAGGCCTCGGACATCCGCGACGCTGTGCACCCGGACGAGACGCTCTTCGTCGTCGACGCCATGATCGGACAGGATGCCGTACAGACCGCTCAGGCGTTCCTCGACGGTGTCGGGTTCACCGGTGTGGTGCTGTCCAAGCTGGACGGCGACGCACGCGGCGGTGCAGCGCTCTCGGTGGCGCAGATCACCGGACGCAAGGTGATGTTCGCTTCCAACGGTGAGAAGCTCACCGACTTCGACGTCTTCCACCCCGACCGGATGGCGTCGCGGATCCTCGACCTCGGCGACATGCTCACGCTGATCGAACAGGCCGAAAAGGTCTTCGATGCCGATCAGGCGGCGACCGCGGCGGCCAAGCTGCAGGGCAAGGGAGGGGACTTCACCCTCGATGACTTCCAGGAGCAGATGCAGGCCCTGCGCAAGATGGGCTCCATGTCGAAGATCTTCGGCATGCTGCCCGGCATGGCGCAGTTCAAGGACCAGCTGGCCGCCTTCGACGAGCGCGAGATCGACCGTATCCAGGCGATCATCTCCTCGATGACGGCCAAGGAGCGCGCCGAGCCCAAGCTCATCGACGGCTCGCGACGCGCTCGGATCGCACGGGGCTCGGGGACCCAGGTCAGCGATGTCAACCAGCTCGTCGACCGCTTCTTCGAAGCGCGGAAGCTGATGCTCCAGATGGCCAAGGGCGGTGGCATGCCGGGCATGCCCGGCATGCCGGCGATGCCAGGCATGGGTGGCAAGCGGGCGAAGGTCCGCCAGCAGCCCAAGAAGGCCAAGGGCAAGCGTACGTCCGGCAACCCCGCCAAGCGTGCCGCCGAGGCGCGGGCAGCGGCGACACCGCAGACTCCCGGCGCCGGTGGCGACGCCTTCGGGTTCAAGGGACCTGGTGCTGGCCCCGGCGGTGCAGACGAATTCGAGCTGCCCAAGGAGCTGCGCGACCTGCTCTGAGTGTTCCGCGGCGGTACGGTCGACACATGACCGAGCGCGGCGATGAGCCTGCACACCCACTGGTGGTCGTGATGGGCGTGTCGGGAGTGGGCAAGACGACCATCGGTGAGGCGGTCGCGTCCCGGCTGAACGTGGAGTACGCCGACGCCGACGCCTTCCACCCCCAGGCCAACATCGACAAGATGAGCAACGGGTCACCGCTGACCGATGAGGACAGGTGGCCGTGGTTGCACGCCATCGGCTCCTGGTTGAACGAACGCCAAGCGACCGGGGGAGTCGTCAGCTGTTCGGCGCTGCGCCGGGCGTACCGCGACGTGCTCGCCGGTTCGGCTGCTGGGGTCACCTTCTTGCACCTCGACGGCGACCCGGAGATGATCCGCGAGCGGATGGCCAGGCGGAGTGACCACTTCATGCCGACCTCGCTGATCGACTCCCAGATCGAGGCCTTGGAGCCGCTGCAGGACGGCGAGCGGGGGATCGCCGTCGACGTCTTCGGTAGTCCCGAGGAGATCGTCGAGACCTGCCTGTCCGAGCTCTCGCGCTAGCCCTCGGGGCACGGGTCAGAGCGGGCGCGAGACATCCGCCGGGACGTGCTCGGCGAAGCCGTCCTCGATGAGCCGTACGCGGATACGCTCCGCGGACTCGTCCAAGGCGGCCGGATCGGGGTCGTGGTCGACGTTGTGCACGTCGAAGTCGGCCGCGCTGAACGCCGGCCAGACATGGATGTGCAGGTGGTCCACCTCGAAGCCCTCGATCAGCACCCCGATGCGGGTAGCGTCCCACTCGGCCTGCTGTGCGGCGCCGATTCGCTTGGCGACCCGCACCAGGTGCTCGAGGAGGGTGTCGTCGGCCTCGGTCCACTGGCACACCTCGGCGCGGGGGACGACAAGCGCGTGCCCGGGTGTCAGCGGCGCGATCGTCAGAAAAGCCACCGCCACGTCGTCGGACCACAGGAACCGCCCGGGGATCTCACCGGCGATGATCTTGGTGAACAACGAGCTCATGGGCACATCCTGCCGCACCGGGTCGAGCGTCGGCCGGTACGGGCGGTCCGCCGCCGGATTGGAGTGCGGCGCCGACGTCTGGCAGAATGACCCACTGCGTCTACGCGCTCATGGACCCTCTCATCCCCGAGCGTCGTAGATCCACCGATGCAGCGGTCCGCGTCCCCACCCGGCAGCCGCCCCGTATCACCAACCACCAGTATCCAAGGAGACACCACACCCGTGGCCGTCAAGATTCGTTTGAAGCGGATGGGCAAGATCCGTACCCCGTTCTACCGTGTCGTCGTCGCTGACTCGCGCACCAAGCGTGACGGTCGTGTCATCGAGGAGATCGGTACCTACAACCCCAAGGCTGACCCGTCGATCATCCACATCGAGTCCGAGCGCGCGCAGTACTGGCTCGGGGTCGGCGCACAGCCGAGTGACGCTGTCGCGGTGCTGCTCAAGCTGACCGGCGACTGGCAGCAGTTCAAGGGCGAGAGCGCACCTGGGCCGATGAAGGTCGCCGAGCCCAAGCGTGACAAGGCCGAGATCTTCAACGAGGCCCTCAAGGACGTCCACGCCGAGCCCAAGTCCGAAGCCGTGACCACCTCGAGGCCGGCCCGGAAGAAGGCTGCCGCCAAGTCGACGGCCGCGCCGAGTGCCGTCCCGGCCGAAGACTCCCCGGCCCCGGAG